>Ga0134121_10002538_pt1 | contig 15719 bp, 7 predicted proteins | sample KB301_FD_96463 | JGI IMG/M metagenome (GOLD analysis project Ga0134121, IMG submission 96463) | Terrestrial soil microbial communities without Nitrogen fertilizer from Kellogg Biological Station, Michigan, USA - KB3-0-1 | ecosystem: Environmental > Terrestrial > Soil > Unclassified ... | reverse complement strand
TCTGCCAATCGCATGCTGGTGAACTCTGCGTTGCGATTCGAATCCGCACTTGGAATCACGGCCGGCGCGCCGACGGCAGGACTCGATAACGCCCGGCTGGTGGCAGGACTGGCCTCCACTCGATCCCGCATCCAATCGAGGATCGGCTGCAGTGCCTCGCGGCTGTTCCTTGCCCACATCACCATAGGCCCGTTGCCCCGGATGCCTCCATCGGCCAACTTCAGATGCTCGACAGCAGCTCCCGCATTGCGGAGGGCAGCCACGACATTGGGATCGGCCGCATTGGAAGGCGATGCGTCGGCGCTCACGATCGAGACCGGCATACCTGCAAGTTTCGCGAGCTGTTGTGGCGTCAAAACCTCGATGGACTGCGACGACTCTTCGATGGCGACCACACCCTTGACAAGAGCTGGCCGCTCCAGCGAAGTCATCCATGCGAAGATGACGCCGTCTCCGTGCGTAACCAGAATGGATGCGCCGATATCGTCAAGCAGCAAGGCGCCGCGCGAGCGCCAGACGTCCATCGTTACCGCATTGATTGCCATAGGTTGGCCCATTGAGGCAGCCACCTGGGCGACCGCCGGATCTGTCGCGTCGGCATTGCCTGGCCATTGGGTCGACTTCAAGGATGAGGCTACGCGCTCGAATGTCGGCGCCTGCGCGTCGTACAGCCCGTGCACCCAGGGATGATGCGGGTTGCGGCCCTGGCCGGGACGGTCCACCAGATAAACTTTATAGCCTTGCTCGAGAAACATCGACGCCCATCCCCGGCGCCCATCCGGAGTACTGAGCCAGTCCGAACCCTGGCCGTAGCCGCCATGAATCAGGACGACGGGATACGGGTGACGAACCTGCACCGGTATCCAGTGCTCCACATACAACTCCGTTCCGTTCACCAGGGTGCCCCGCGCCAGCTTCACGCGTTCGACGCCGTAGAAGTAGTAGGACCAGTCGGCAATCTCGAGAACGGGCCCACGGGCTCCCGCCGACGCCGTAGAGGTCTGCGCAAGAAGGCGCGCGGATAAGAACAGCGCGCCGGCCGAAAGGACGCCGAACTCACGACGAGTTATTCCGTCTTTCGAGTTGCACGGTTTCATCGCGTGAGTATAAGCGATTCTACGCGTCAGATTCGGACAGAGCGTCGCGAACGCTTCCCTTCTCTTTTAGATCGGCCGTTGACGTCGCACCTTGTCTTTCCCTATGCGAGTGGTTAGAGTCCGAAGGAGGAAAGCACCAAAGGCTTTTAATGTCAGAAAAACGCGAACAACGCGGCAGACCGGCATTGTTGACCGGAAGAAGATACCGATGCGCAAGTCAGTTAGTCAGGGTTTCGTATTTGCACTCATTGCCTGTTGGATGTTTCAGGAAACCGATGCGGCCGCTTTTCTCACGAACCACAACGTGTTCCTCCCGCCAAACTATTACACCTTTACCCCACCGGCGAACGGCGGCAACTATGTCGATCCAGTGTTTGGCACGACGATCACGCGGATCAGCGATGCTGCCGCCACTACCGGGGCTGACAGCGGACAGCCCTTGCCCTGGGTGGAAACGGAGTATTCAACCAAATCCCCCTTCAATGTGGATAATTCCAGAATACTCCTGCTGGAGTTCGGTTACTTCAGTGTCTATAACGGCGCGACTTTGCAACGGATCAAGCCGTTGTGCTGTCAGGGAACCATAGTTTCTGCGCAAAGCGAGCCTCTCTGGTCGCGAACCGATCCCAATGTTTTTTATTTTCATCCCTCCAACCCCAACCAACCCACTCGCAATCGACTGCAGACGTACAACGTGGCCACCGACGGAGTGACTCTGCTCCACACCTTCACCGAATACAGTTCCATCTTTGCCAGGGGGGAGTCGGAGATGAGTTACGACGGCGATCACCTTGTTCTTGCAGGGGACGGACATCAGATCTTCGTCTACACCATCAGTACCAACACCAAGGGTCCCCTCTTCGAAACCAACGGAAAGAACCCAAACGGTTGGGATGCTGTCTATATCAGCCCCGACAACAATGTATTGATCGCCTGGCGCACGAACGGGAATGGCCGATTCCAGGGAGAAGAACTCTATGACAAGAACATGAACTTCTTGCGGAAGGTGGCAAATAATGACGGCCATAAGCATATGACACGAGACGTGGATGGCAGCGAGGTACTCGTTCAAACCAATTCCGCTGATCCAACGCCAATCCCGAATTGCATGAACGGTTTTGTGAAAATCAATCTCGCAACGACTCAGCAAACCTGCCTGCTTCAACTCGATTTTAGCCTATTGGTTCACGTCTCTGCCCCGGATCAGAGTGGCTGGATCTTTGCTCAAACACACAACGACACTACGGCTTCCTCGCCGTGGTTTGCCTACACAAACGAACTGCTGCAGATCAAGTTGGACGGAACGGAAGTCCGCAGACTGGGGCATCATCGGAGCGACACCAGCACGTACGATGGAGAGCCGCATATCTCCGTAAGCCGCGACGGGAGCCGGTTTGCCTTCAATAGCAATATGATGGGCTCCACCACCGACGTCTATGTAGCGGCTGCGAGCGCCGGGCTTGATTCAATCTCGCCAAATACGGCGGAGGGATCGCCGCTTGCACTGACGGTGACAGGCACAAACTTCTGGAGTGGCTCAGTAGTCCGGTGGAACGGAGCAACGCGGCCAACCACCTTCGTGAGCAAGACCCAGTTGATCGCATCGATTTCAGCGGCTGATCTTACCAACGGGGGGACGGCTCTGGTGACGGTGTTCAATCCTGTCCTCGGTGGAGCAACGTCCAATGCGTTGGGATTCACGGTCACGAAGAAGAGAAGAAGCCAACTGATCAGCGACTGACTTGTTGTCGGAGGCAGCGGTCCCGATTTCACACAGATCAGGCTTGGCCACGCTTTTCAGAACGGTTAGAATCAAGCGCTGACGGCTTGCCGTTAACTCCCGCCAATCTTCTGGGCCCTACCGGCTGGAAGGGTGTCGGTATCCTCTTGGGCTTCTGTTAACAGGCTCGGGTTTACAGCAAGTCCGTTCACGTTCACTTCATATCGCCATCAGGCGGCTTTTCTGAGGCCTCCCCCAAAGCAGGCAGGAAGAAAAGCAGGAGGTCTTTATGAGAAGGATTCTCTCTTTATTTTCTCTTTTAGCAGCGATTTCGGGACTGCTCCCACAACCAGCGCAGGCTGAAGATCTGGCATTATTCAAGCGCTACTTCGGAACAATCGACTATTCGGTGACGGGCACCGGCGGGATCCGGGGAACCGGTAAGCTGGATCCTCTTACAAATGAGTACCTGGCCGAGAAGACAATCGGGGTTGATTTCCCGCCCGCCGCGGATCTTGAGGCCGCATTTCTTTATTGGCAAACCGTAGAGAAGACCTCGCTACCCTCGTCCGCGCGCGGATGGCTATCCTATCCGACCAATCCAAACGCCCGCATCAAAATCCTCGGGAAGCCGCTAGGCGATAAGACAGCCCCCTGTTGGAGCAACGGTGGCAGCACTGGCTCGGCAAACGGGGCACCCACCTTGCGTGTCTATCGGGCCGACGTTCTACGTTATCTCAAAGCTCCCGGCGCCTCGGCAGTCTCACCGCAGATAACGGTAAGGCTGCGGGACAGTGGGAGCAATGGGAATAAGGTTCCTTTAACCGAAGGTGCCAGCCTGGTTCTGATATACCGTCATCCGTCCATACCGTTTAAAAGCGTTGTCCTGATCGATGGATCCCAGACCATGGACAACTCGGCGGATATCATGAGTCTGACGATCAAGGGGTTTGATCAGGCTTCCAGGGGATCCGCGAAGATTACGCACATTGTCGGAAACGGCCAGCCCAATTTTTCCGAGCGTCTGTTCTTCAATAACACGCTTCTGGAGACCAACCCTTTCAAGAGTGGCTGGGATGACAAGACCTACGATGTATCCTCGCTCGTCATTCCACCATCAACGCCTCCGAACCAGATAATCAGCACTGCAACTACGAAAGTGGATCATCTGGGTCACCCTTTCGATTGCCTGTCATGGGGCGCGGTAGTATTCAGCACCACGGTACAGGATACGGATGAGGATGGCCTGCTCGATGTTTGGGAAACGGATGGATACAAGGACCTCGCCACGGGTCAAGTACTGGTGGATCTGCCCAGGATGGGCGCCAATCCTCGAAAGAAGGATCTCTTTGTCGAAGTCGATTACATGGTTGAACAAGCCAACGATGCGCTTGGTACACCACACTCCCATCTGCCGAGTCTGCAGGCGCTGGAGATGGTCGGCGACGCATTCGCGAGAGCACCTGTAAATAATCCCAATGGTTCCATGGGCATCAACGTGTTTTTCGATGTCGGGAACAATTATCAGGGCAACCCCTATATTCTGCGCGGTGGAGCGCTCAAGGGTGGAGACAAACTGGATGAACGGTCGGCGGCGACCTTCTGCACTCAGTTCACGCCGGCCTCTCCGGGTGTGCCGGCAGGATGTCTGTTCCCGAATCAGCCCGGTCTGATCTCCTGGAAGAAGGGCATCCAACACATTCGCAACAACTATTTCAGCGACGATCGCGAGAATATCTTCCACTACTTGTTTTTTGGGCATGGTCTGGCGATCAAAGGCCCGGAACTGCCCCGCGGCTCACATGGAGAGTTGCAGGGATATTCGGCCAAGAGCGTATCGGGACGGGCTGACCTCCCAGGCAACACCGTTACAGTAACCCTTGGTCGATGGCGCTCGAGTCCTCCGGATACGAATGTGGGCAGCCCGAACCTGCAGGCGGCCACCCTGCTCCATGAGTTGTCCCATAATCTTTGGGGTTTCCATGGAGGAACCACGCTAGACGGTCCGTTCACCATCAATGACGCGATCGTCTCCCGCGCGAATTGCAATCCGAACAGACAGAGCTCGCTCAACTATCTGTATCAGTCCGCGGGCCTGTTGGACAGGCAGGGCGTGTTTCGCGTGAATTTGTCCGGGGAGATCCTGACAGCACCGACCGGCGCTCAAGATGAAGCAGGATTACAGGAAAACGCGGGCTTGGGTGCTGGCGACACGGCCTACCGGCTGCGCTGGTACGCTCCGCTCGCCAATGTGCTGTCCAGTTTTCAGCGGCGTGCAAACGGTACACTCGTACCTCTTCCGGCGGCATTGGCACATTGCGACGGTCTCACACCAATAGGGATTTCGGAAACGCCGGTAATCCGGGTCGATGGCGAGGGCGTCCCCGGAGACCCGCTTGCACGTATGCCCGTGGATTGGGACTACGACAAGACCATTAGATTCCTAAGTGGTTTTGTGGACATCAACTTCAATGGACACCAGGATCGAACCGAAGATTTTCGCGGCTTCGATGACTGGAAGTCCCTCGTGAACCTTCATGGTCTGCAGCAGGTTGGATCGGGCCGTAACGTGTTTTCATTATCGCTCGGTGTTACTTCCGCCGATCTGTTGAGGGCGGGTGAGGATGACTTGGGCGAAGACGACCTTGGTGAGGATGACCTGGGCGAGACTCAAATAGGACAAGTCCAGACGACGGGAGAGGATGATCTGGGAGAGGATGACCTCGGTGAAGATGACCTCGGTGAAGACGACCTCGGTCAGGTCTCGGAAATAGACGAGGCGACTGCGATCGCCATTGGAGGAAGTGGACCGACGGCGCTGGCCGCGTCGGTACCAACTGGAGCCCCGAGAATCCTTTTGAACTGGAGTTCACCTGCTTTCGGTGGTGTTGTTCAGAGGTACTTAATCTTCCGCGTATCGGGCGAGGGTAGTGGATTCGCAGAAATCGGTCAATCGCTAACAACAACCTTCACAGATACCAATACGCGCAGCGGTACGAGGTATACGTATCTGGTTATCGCGGTCTTTGCAGGTGGCGAGAGCGGCACCCTGAGCACCCCTTCGAATGGGGTGACCATTACACAATAGTGAGCAAGGTGGCGGGAGACGCAGCTGTCGGTCTTTGGACGATGCGCCTCCCGCTACTTGATCCGCTTGCGCACATCCGCGAGTAACGGGTCCTCGCCCGCCTTTTCGCGAATAGACAGATAAGTGCGGTACTGCTCGGCGAAGCCCGTCTTCTCTCCCTCCCGGGCGCGGCCTAGATAGTAGTAGACGAGAGGAAAGTGTCCGTATGTGGGCGATTCGTCCAGAAACAGGGCTAGCGCTTCACCACGCCGCTTGAGACAACCGTCAAATTCGGAATCCGCTTCAGGGAACGCTCCTGCCTCAAGATACGCTTTGCCGAGCTCGAAGTGGCCAATCCATGTGTCGAGAAGTTTGTTGGCCTCCGTGTACTTCGAAATCGCAGCGCGCGGATCGCCCTTCTGAAGGGCGATTTCGCCTTCGATGATCTTCGCGTAAGCCTGGGGTTCCGGCTGCAATCCGGCAGCGAGGCCCTCGACGATACTTTTCGCTCGAGCTTCCTGGCCTGCGGCACCGTAGATCATTCCTGCCAGGAACCGGATCTTGAGATTCGTGCTGTTGGCGAGGGCTTTATCCGCAGAAGCAACCGCTTCGGATTTCTGGCCCTGCTGTAACCGCGTATAACCACCGGCGCCGAACTTCATCGCCGCAGATTCCTTGTTGCCCGCAGCGATATCTGCCTGAGCCCCCTCATCGAGAATCCGCGCCGCATCGGCGTAGCGGCCCTCGTACAAAGCCACATCGGCCAGACCGGACTTCGCCACAGACGCGTTTTGCTCCCGATCTTTTGGTAGAGCAGCTTCAATCTTCTCGATCTTCTGGTACGTCTCAAGGGCCTGTGCCGGGTGTTCCTGCCCGAGTTGAGCAAATGCAAGGGCCACATACCCCGTGGTATACGTCGGATCCTGCTGCTGCACCGCGAGCGCTTCGCGTTCCGCCGTCGGGAAGTCGCCTCCGTACGATGAGTAGAGGCTCAGATTGTTTCGATACAGAGCGCGCTTCGGAAGAATCGCCACAGCCCGACGCTGCTCTTCAATGGCCCTTTGCATGGTCCGGGTCTGGGTCAAGCAATTCGCAAGATTGTTATGAGCGGCGACATCCGCAGGAAACCGGCTGATCAGAGTGCTGTATTCCTCGACGCACTTCTGGCGGTTTCCGGAAAGACTGAAGGAATAGGCCCGGGTTTTGTATTTCTCGCGCTCGGTCATCCGGTCAATTTTTCCGAGCGCCAGCTTGATGTATTTTTCGGCGTCCTGCTGCTTCCGGAGGTTGCGTGAGGCAACGGCCATGCCCGCATAAGCCAATCCGAAATCCGGGTCCAAGTCGACTGCCTTCGAAAAACTTTGGAATGCATTTTCATGTTTTCCGCCAGAAAGCCATTCCATCGCCGTCGCGTATTCTCGAACCGCTTCCAAGGATGTCGCGCTCAGTGCTTCCCTCGCAAAGCGGCGGGAGGAATCCGAAGTGTCGTCACCGAGAGCCACGCCGACCGCGCCGGCGAGTTTTGTCGCGGCATTCAGGACCTGTTCCTTGTTGGGAGCGGTCTCGGTTTCGCTCTGAATTTCTTTCTGCGTCACGGCTTCCGTCGTCTTGATGGACAATACAAATTCTGAACCCTTCTTATCGATGGAACCGGATACGACGTAACCGATGGACTGCCCGACAGCGATCTTCAGCGCTGCCACCTCGTCGAGCCGCCCATCAAGCTTTTCAACACCTAGACTCTTCGCCTGTCTGCGGTCAAACGCGCTGATGAATCCTGCTTGTTCCAAGGCCAGTTTAATGACCGGTTCCAGCGTGTTGTCGAACCCGGCATCCCCGGTATGGTTCGTGAAGTCGGCTATGAACACCGAGACGTTCTCATGAACAACCGGCGGCGACAGAACAAACCGGTTGCGCAGAACGAAGCCCGCAACCAGCAATACCAGCACGAGAGCCGCCGCCACTGCCCAATTGCGATACCGCCTCATTTTCTTCAGGCGCGTCTTCACGAGAGCGCCCGCACTGACTTTCCTCGAAGGATCGAAGTTGTCCAGATCCTCCAGCATCTCCGTGACGCTCTGATAACGTTTCTCGCGATCGGGTTCCAGGCACTTCACAACAATGTCGTTGGCGCCCGCGGGAATACCAGACTCAATCTCGACGGGCGGGACGGCGCGTTCCTTGGTCCGGATAAACATCGTCTCAACGACGGTTTTCCCCTGGAAGGCCAGCTTGCCGGTCAGCATCTCGTAGAAAATCAGGCCCAGAGAAAAAATGTCCGAGCGGGCGTCGACTTCCTCCATTCGCGCCTGTTCCGGAGACATGTAATCCGGTGTTCCGAGGAGTGAGCCGGTCTGGGTGGCGCCACTGGATTCGGCGGAGCCGGCGATTCCGAAGTCCATCACGACCACATGCTGATCGCCCTCAATCATGATGTTCTGCGGCTTCAAGTCGCGATGAATAACGCCTTCGCTGTGTGCGGACTCCAGAGCACGGGCAATCTCACGGATCATCGTTACAGCGTCAGGGGGCGTGAACTTACCGCGCTTCTCGATCACATCCTTGAGGCTCACGCCTTCGATGAAATCCATGGTGATGAAGGCAGTTCCACGGTCTTCACCGATATCGAAGATGCGGACGACGTTCTTATGTGTGATCTTCTGGGCGAGCAGCACTTCCTGCTTGAAGCGCTTCATCATCATGGGAGTAGCCGCGAGCTGGGGATGGATCGTCTTGAGCGCGACGACCCTGGTCAGGCGTTTGTCGAAAACCTTGTAGACCGAACCCATGCCGCCGACACCAAGGGTATCGATTACCTCATAGCGTTCTGCGAACACCATGCCCGGCGCCGGTGTCGAGGATTCCTCTGAGAAAAAATGGACCTTGGGGGCCACTGTTTTGCCGGGATCCGATTCGCCAACAAACGTTGGACTATCAAGGCCCACACCGCATTTGACGCAGCTTTGAATTCCGGGCGCATTGGTGTGCCCGCACTTCCAACAGGCCACCGTTGTTTGTCCAAAATCCATGGCGAGACCAAACCTGAACTGAAGTAGCCCAAATGGTCTATTGGACGGACCGAAATGTCAAGAACCTCAACGCCACGCTTGACTTGCGACGCAGTAATAGTTAGCTTAGCTCCGCGTCAGAGCCTTTCGCGCTGATGATTCACGCCGGTGTTCAACATCGGTTGCAATCATTATCTCCACGGGCTGCATCCACCCCGTGGAGTCTCGTACTGCTACTCACCAGGAGAAACAAATGAAACGATTGCAGGTTTCGTCCACGCTCAGCGTAATTTGTCTCGTCGCGGTTTTGTCGCTTCCCGCCTTCGCGCAGGAGACAACGGGAGGCTTACAAGGAACCATCAAGGATCCGTCGGAAGCCGTGATACCCAGTGCCACTGTGGAGGTAACCGGCCCGTCGCTGATCGGCAAGAAGTCCACCGTTAGTGACTCTGGGGGATTCTTTCGGATCGACCAATTGCCATCGGGCGTTTATACCGTCACCGTGACATTTCCAGGCTTTGCGACAAAGACGCTGAACAATTTGGAGATCAAAACCGGCGAGCTTCCGACGATCAATTTGGTTCTTCAGGTCGGGGCAGCGCAAGCCGTATCCGTGGACGTCTCTACCACCGCTGAAGTGCTCGATGTCACCTTGAGCAAAGTCCAAACCATCATCTCGGAAGATATCTTGACTGCGATTCCGAAGGGCCGTTCCTACCAGTCGGTAATTCCCTTTGCTCCCGGAGCCCGCCAGGAACCGCTGTCAAGCTCGAGAGAAAACCGGTCTAATGGTTTTCAGATCGACGGCGCTACGGATTCCGAAAACGTCTACCTGATCGACGGCGTCAATACGACCAACATTCAGGGGGGCGGCGTCGGTAAGGACTTTCAGTCCGACTTTATTCAGGAGGTTCAGGTCAAATCGAGCGGCTTTGAGGCTGAATTCGGCGGAGCTCTCGGGGGCGTTATCAACGCAGTCGCCAAACGCGGATCCAGCAGTTGGCATGGTGAAGTCAAAGGGTACTTCCAGTCCGCCGCGTTGGATGCGACCGACCCCTGCGCCGCCGGTTTTACTGCCGGCCATCTGCCGGCTTACTGGACCTTCCTCAACAGCAATGTCCCCTCCGGTTACACTGGACTCGAATGCGGGCTTCGACTCAACCCTTCAACTGCTTTGAATACGACAGCCCGGCTTGACGGAACGCCGCAGTATTTCATCCCCAAGAAGGATTCTCGCCATCTCATCGAACCCGGATATGAAATTGGCGGACCGCTGCTCAAGGATAAATTGTGGCTCTTTTCGAGCTACATCCCGAGCCTGGACTCGATCGCGAGAACGGTGGACTTCAAGTGCCCCGGAACAACCGTCTGCACGTTCGCCGGACCGCGGCGGTTCACGCAGAATTACACCCAACACAATGCCTACAACCGGTTGGACTACCGCCTGACGAGCTCGATTCGATTATTCGGAAGCTGGAATTATGCCTACTCCCGGCTGACGGGTTCACTCCCTGCGCCGGATAGCGCAGCCGGCCAGGTCAATTCCGGGGCAACCATCGACCCAGGAACGATACGGTCCGATGCCGGGGCGGTGAACCCGTATGCGTTGTACAACTTCAGCGGCGACTGGACTGCCACGCCGAAGCTTCTTATCAGTGCGCGGTACGGATATTTCTTCAACAACTTCTCGAGCCGCGGCACGCCGACCGGCACTCGCTACATTTATGACCAGGCGCTTAACGCCGCCAGCCGAGATGTGAACAATAATCCGTTCCCGTCCAACGCGCCGTTCAATAACTCCGGCTTTTCGAACATCCCCAATAATTTCGCGACGATCTACGATTCCTTCAACCGTAAGAGCTTCAACACCGACGCCTCCTACTTTCTCGGAAACGTGGCGGGCGCCCACAACCTGAAAGTGGGCTATATGTGGCAAGCCCAAAACAACGATGTCCTGATCAGCGCGAACAGCAACGTGGTCGACCTGTACTGGGGAATCAAATATAGCCCGGCCACGAGCGCGACAGCATGTGCGGCCGTGCAGGCCGGCAATGCTGCAGGACTGTGCCAGGGGCAGTACGGCTATTTCCTCGTCGGCAGTTTGACGACTTCTACCTCCGGCTCGACGAACGCAACAGAGCAAGCTTTCTACCTTCAGGATTCATGGATCGTCAAAAACACCGGCCTGACGCTCAATTTAGGCGTACGTTTCGATCGCGAGCACAACCCACCGTACAATCCTGGCGTCATTGTTCCTGTCGAGTTCGGTTGGAACGACAAAATCGCGCCGCGGCTGGGCGGGGCCTATGATGTACTCCACAACGGAAAACTGAAGCTTTATGGGAGCTACGGCAAGTTTTACGACATCATGAAGCTGAACCTGATGCGTAGCAAAAGCGCCGCCTATTGGCACCAATGCGCGTACGCGTTGGACACGGTCGACTACACCACGATCACTCCAACCTTAGCCACTGGCTCCGGGTGTCCTGTGTCCGGCCCTGCACCGGGCGTCAATGCGCGCTTCATCGAAAACCAGAATCTCCGCGCGCAGAACAACGACGCGCGCGATCCTGGATTCCAGGTCGGCATGAAACCGATTTCGAGCCACGAATTCACCACCGGTGCGGATTGGGCGATCTCATCGAAAATGCTCTTTGAAACGCGCTACACGCGGAAGCGTTTGGACCAGACGATCGAAGACATGGCTATCACCGACAACCTGGGCTTCTACAATGGCAACCCGGGCACGACGTATGGGGATGTCCTCCACCGCCCGACACTGATCCCGGATGCAAACGGCGTTCTCTACGTGAATACCGTTCCATTCTGCGACGAGTGTCCTCACGGTCCCAAACCGGAACGTCGTTACGATAGCGTGGAGTTCCGCCTGACTCGTCGCGGCGGAGCGCGCTGGTTCGGGACAGTGAGTTACACCTATAGCAAACTCCGCGGCAACTACTCCGGACTCGTTGATTCCGACCCCACCGATGCGAACGGTGGCCGCCATTCGCCAAACACCGCACGTGCGTTTGACCTTCCGACGATGACATTCACGCCCAGCGGAAAGCCCGATGACGGGCCGCTCTCCACGGACCGGCCGCATACCGCAAAGGTATTCGGATACTATCGGCTGCCCTGGTTGGGGCAAGAGACGTCTTTCGGTGTCTCGCAAATGATGTTTCAAGGCACGCCGATCAGTACTTGCATTGGGACCGTCAGCGGCACCAATCCGGCGTCCTCGTGCCAGGTGGCCGAAGGCCGCGGAAATTTCGTGCAGGCGCATCGGGACACCAACGGCAACCTTGTAAAGGACGGGGTCATCCAGGACTACCGCACACCCGCTTACTTTCAAACCGATCTGAGCGTAAGGCATGAAATCAAAGTCGGCGGCGACAATGAAAAACAACGTATCGTGATCGAAGCCAATGCCATCAATGTCCTGAACCAGCACTCGGCAACGTCGTACTATCAATTTCTGGCCGCCGCCGGATCAGTCGCTCCTTTGCGCGCGTCACGCTTCAGCGGCGACCCGAGATACGATTGGGGCAAGATGATGAACGGCTATGACTATGTGGACGCGTTCAATGCGACGGGAAGCTTTGCCGGGGTGCAAACCCCGCTGACGCTCTCCAACCGCTACGGCAACCCCCGAACGTTCCAGAGCGCGCGCCAGTTGCGTCTGGCGGTTCGCTACGTCTTCTAACCACGATCAAGCGAAGGAGGGTGAACCCTCCTTCGCTTGCCTCATTCAGGAATTCCCAGGCACGCCAGTTTCAGCGTCTCTCGGCTTCGAAGGGCTCGCACAGAAGTCCAAGTTTATTTCGTCCGCATCTCGCGGAGATTGGACGCAATCGAAGAAAAACTTGTGCAGTTATGAAGGCGTCGCCGCTGGCTGTGTGCCGATCGTGAGGGATCACTCCAAACATGTCACTCAAGGCGTCCAAAGTGAACTCTCGAATCTTCGGCCGGCCTGAAAATGCGCCGGCTCTTTCCAGGTGTAGAGTGAGATCCATCGTGTCGAGGCTGCGGTTGGACAATCGGAAACCCCAATGGCGCTCGCAGGCCGCGTTGAGCATTGCCACATCGTGCCCGATGTGGTGTCCCACAATTACTCCGTCCTTGAGATAGTCGAGAAAGCTCTCCAGAGCTTCCGGCTCCTCCCTTCCACTGAGGCTTTCGTCACGCGTCACACCGTGAACAGTTACTGCGCCGGTGTTTTGGCTCAGTTTGAGCAGTGCCTCGAAGGAATCATCGAGCCTGATCTCGGCGCCTTGTATTGCAACGGCGCCTATCGTAACGATGCGGTCGACGACCGGATTGAGGCCCGTTGTTTCAGAATCCAGCACAACGAAGCGCACATCATCCATTGCCGTCTCATCGCTCCAGGATCGGCTGAAGCACTCCATGTAGCGCCGAAAAAACGGGAGATTCGTCAAAGAGTGTTCAGCCATTGCAGATCCGCGGTGAATTCGAGCAGCCGCAGAATAGAGCGGAAGCCCGTTCTCAGTATTTGCCGGTCGTATCGGCTCAGTAGTGCGGGCGGCAGCTCCGAGCCCGACGTGCCCTGACTGATACCAACTCTCGCTTGCAGCCACAGCACGATTCGCAGCATCTCGGACGCTTCCCGGAAGATTGAAGCATGATCAGGCAGCAGCGTACGCGCCATCGCAAACCGTTCAAGCGTGGAACGGCCCATAACGTTTCTCGCCGCCATCCCAAACACCCGCCCGACATCGACCAGGGGACCGAGGGCGCTGTGTTCCAGACGAAATATCGACGTCTCAGCGCCGGTTTCATCGACAACCGCGTTCTGGAAAAATGTAAGCGGCGGAAGGCTGGCAAGGCAATCGTTCGCCAATACAAATAAGAATTCACGGTTGACAGCGCTCGTGACGGCATCTTCGACATCTTTCCAAAGCGATTCGAGGCCGTGGATCGGGCGCAAGTCAAACAGGGGCCGAGCGAGATACATTTTGTTGAAAACGGGTGCGCGCACCCAATTGAAGTAACGCTCCTTCCATTCGGCAAGGGTTGCAGAATAGAACGCGGCTTCGAAATGCCTGTCTGTAGTTGGGAGGTAGTCGCATTCGCCGAGCAAATTCAAGACTCGCTGGTAGGTGTCCAGCGATGCGGCTGGATCCTGACCATCCTCCATGATCATGGCGACTGTTGGGGCAAGCCGTGTCAATGATTCACCACGGCCAGACGATCCGCTAAAGCACCAGCAAGCCCGCAATTCCGTTGGGGCCTCCATTGCAATGATCTTCCTCAAGATGTTCGCGTCAATCGTGGATGTGAAACCGGCCAACCAGTCGGAAGAAGAAGCGCTGGTGAGGTAACGCAGGGCGAAGGCACGCGCCCGATGATTGAGCTGGCGCAGGGCTGCGGTATCCGTCGCACAGCGGATTTCCCGAAGAATCTCGACGGGTTGGTCTCCGAATACCTGGCCCAGATCCTGTGAAGTCACGAGCCCATGTACGCGGCCGCTCGAAGTGCCGTCAGAAGTAAGGACCAATGCACATTCGTTCGCGGCCGCCATTGCAAGCACGCCGTGCGTAACAGAGAGGTCCGCTGCAATAGAAGGCGGAGCGCCGGCGATCAGTGTTGCGACTGGCTCCCGGGCGTCCAGGGTGCCCTTCTCAATCCATTCGAGGAAAGACATGGGTGTCAATATGGCCTGAGCTCGCTGCTCCGAATCCAGCACCACGACGGCGTCGGCGCCCGTTGCCAGCATCTGCCGCGCCACTTCGCGAATACTGGATCGGCCGTCACACGCTGAAAGCTTTTTCCCTGCCACCACGCTGTGCAGAAAAACGTTGTCAGGATCACGCCATTCTTCGGAGGATCGATACTCGGCGGTGACGCTGCCGTATGCAGCGACAAACTTTTTGGCATACGGATACTTCAGAACGAGGTTTGCGAACTCGTCGGCCGGAAAGACGTAGACCAGGACGTCGCTTGCGGATCTCGCGGAGAACAGGTAGGAGCGAGAATCATTGAACTGGTCGATTCCGAGCAGGTCTCCGGCACCTCGGACATCGCATAGCTTCGCGTCCGCCCCCTGTTCGTCCCAGAGAGAAACAGTGCCCTGCTGTATCACGAACACCTGGTGTCGGGAAGCTCCCTGCCACAGGATGTATTCGTTTGCTTCGAAGAACCGGACTCGGCCTCCACGGGCAAGGTTGAGCAAGTCCCCATCCTCCATCGCCTGGAATGGAGGATATTGTTTTAAGAAGTCGGCTACACGATGGCTGATAGCGGCAGTTTCCACAGGAACCTCATTGGAACTCGCAGGCCATCATCGAATCTGAGAGGAGTCCTTCAGAACCAGGCGGTCAGGCGGCAGAGTTCCGTCAATAATCGCGGGGCAATGTCCGGGTTGAGACAGCTACTCAACGTTGGAGCGACTCTATCGCCTTCGCTTCATCGTCAAAAGCAGCGAAAACGGTCAGGAGTTTCGTCATCTGAAGAAGGTCCTTGATCCGTTTACTCGGATTCAGCAGATTGACCGCGCCGTTGTGATTTCGCAGGGTGGTGTAAGTTGTGACGAGCTCTCCCAATCCGGAACTATCAATGTACGAAACGCCACTGAGATTGATCACAAACTTATTGACGCCTTCTTCCAGTGATCGCTTCACCTGGTTGCGCAACAACAGGAGCGGTTCTCCTGAACACAATTTGCCCGACATATCGAACACAACAGCACCGCCAGCAACCTTTCGAGTTTCCAGCGACAGATCCATAAACACTTCCTCCAGTCACCAATTTCGGCCTGACACCAGCGTACTCTAACAGAGTTTTCGCGACCGGGACCATCGTCATTCATG
>Ga0134121_10002537_pt1 | contig 15730 bp, 18 predicted proteins | sample KB301_FD_96463 | JGI IMG/M metagenome (GOLD analysis project Ga0134121, IMG submission 96463) | Terrestrial soil microbial communities without Nitrogen fertilizer from Kellogg Biological Station, Michigan, USA - KB3-0-1 | ecosystem: Environmental > Terrestrial > Soil > Unclassified ... | reverse complement strand
CCGGACGGTCACCGTAAGGTTATCGTCGGTCACCGTGCGATAGATGCGTCCGTAGTCCTCGTTAGCCATGATGAGTGTCGGCAGGTTTGGATTGTCGGGGTCCTCGTTGTACCCGGCGGTAGACTGCTGCACGATGATGCCGTACGCTCGGCCCGCATCCGTCACCTTCGCTACCGCTCCGTTATCGATCAGGAATTTGTTGACCTGCTGCGCAATCTGTTGCGCGGTCAAACCCTGAGGCGGTGCTGCAGCTGCGCCGCCACGGCCGCCAGCGCCGCGGGCACCGGCGGCTGGGGCATTCGCTGGATTGGCCTGGGGCTGCCCCCTCTGCGGTGCCGCGGCGGGAGGCGTCGCTGCGGCTGCGGGCGGATTGCCGCGTCCACCACCTCCGCCGCGGTTCTCCCACGATTGGTCGGTGTTGCGTAGCGGCGCGGGTACGAAGTTCTCCGCGACCTGGACGTGTGCACCGTAAAAGATAATCGCACCGCGTGCCTTCGGCTTAATCGACGCGAGATATGCATCGAGAACGGCCTGGGTAACGGGCATCGCATTCGCCGCCGCCGTTGCTGGCGGCATCGGTGCGGGAGAAGTCCCAGCCCTTGCAATCGCTGCCAGATCGTTGCCAGTACCGCCGCCGCGGCCGCCACGGCCACCGCCTCCGCCGGCAGGCGCAGGAGGCGCAGGAGGGATCACGACAAGCACCGGACCTTCGACGACTCCATTCGTGCCCGGCGTCCAGGCGACTGCCCGCACATTCAGCGGTTGCTGAAAGGGTTTGATCACGTTGGCAGTGAGCTCGTAATTCTGCCAGCCCTGATGATTGAAGTTCCACGGTTCGAGCTTTACGTTGACGAGCCCCCACGATCTCATTGCCGCTACTGCCCAGTCCTGTGCCTCTCGCAGACCCGGCGAGCCGGTCAGGCGCGGGCCGTGCACGTCCGTGATCTCGTGCAGGATCCACATGATCTTCGAGTTGCTTGTCTCTTCAATGCGCAGCCGCGCATTCATCTCCGCCAGGTTCGGTGTCTGGGCAACGACGGTCAGCGTGATCGCCGATGTGAATGCAGTCACTAATGCAATTTGTCTGCGCATATTCTGGACCTCCAGCTTTGGATTTGGTCGGCTAAGAATAGGTAAAACAAACACCGGCGGTCAAGACGCAGGAATTGAATTTAACGCGCTACCGAGGCAGACTCGGCGGTGGAATCCGGATCATTCCTCCCTCGGCGCCAGCGTTTTGCCGGCAGGGGTCGGATCGGATCTTTTGCATTCGATCCTTCGGGCTCGCTTAGAATGACTTCATGACACGGCCGAATAGCGAACCGGTGACGCCGGAAAGACGGCGCATCAAGGAACTCGAAGCGATGGTTGCGGAAGTGATCCACGAAACTCCCGACACTACGACCCTTGTTCTTTTCACCGGAAATGAACGGCTGGATTACGAAGCGGGGCACTTCCTCACCATCGACCCGCATCAGTTCGAAGGCCTCGAGCGGTTTACTTCCTTTCTTGAAGACCTTAAAGGAAGGAAGGAGCCGCCGCGTGCCTACTCGATGTCGTCGGCGCCGCACGAACGCTACATTGCGATAACCGTCAAGGAAGAACGTTACATCTCCGGAACGACAAAATACCCACCGCTGCTGTCGCCGTTGCTGGTCCGGCGAACTCCACGCGGGACGCGAATGATCATCACCGGATTCACCGGACCCTATACGCTCAACAGCAAGATACTTTTGAAGACGAGTCAGCTCGTTCACATTTGCGCCGGTTCGGGAAGCGTGCCCAACTTCGCCATCATCAAGAGCGCCCTCAAACTCCACCCGGATTTACGTCACACTCTGATCTATTCGAATCGCGTCTGGGATGACATTATCTTCCGCGCCGAACTCGAGATGCTGGCGCAACAGCATCCGGATCGGTTGAAAATCGTTCATACGCTCACACGCGAAAATGATGCGCCCTCACGCGGCGCCAATGTTCGGTCCGGACGGGTGGGTTTGGCTTTGTTGAAAGAAAGCATACCGGACGCTGCGAGCTGTCACTTTTTTGTGTGTGGGCCTGCAGTTTCCGCGGATGAACGGCGTGCCGCCGCGAAAAAGGAATGGAACCTCAACCGCGCTTTCTGGAATCCGTGCTGGTGGATTTGAAGACGCTTGGCATTGCTCGCGACCGTATCACGTTTGAATCATACGGATAGTAACGAACACCCGTCGTCGCGCGACCTCGCCAGGCGGAGCTTGAGGCGTGTATACTCGCGGCGAATCCACTTTGAAAAAGGAGTCACCATGCGCGGAAAACCCTGGCTTGTGCTCTCAATACTGGTGGCAATGGCAACAACCGCCTCTGGTCAGCTTCCACCGCAGGCAACGTTTGCAACTCAGCTCGCCAGTCAATATCAGATGGCTTCCAACGTCACATATCGCACCGCGAGCAATCAGCAACTCAAAATGGATGTGTACTATCGCCGGGGTGTTACGACGCCACAGCCAACGCTGGTATACATGCATGGTGGTTTCTGGGTCGCCGGGGCGAAGGAAACCGCAATATTGGGGCTCGTCCCGTGGATGGAAATGGGATGGAATGTCGTCAACGTGGAATACCGGCTTGGTGTGGCGACGGATGTTTCGACGCTCGCACCTGCTGCGGTGGGCGATTGCTTCTGCGCTCTTCGATTCGTGGCCGGCAGCGCGGCGGCATACAACATCGACGTGAATCGTTTGGTGGTGACCGGCGAGTCTGCCGGCGGGCATCTGGCTCTGGCGATGGGTATGATTTCGGAAGATGCCGTATTCGGGAAGAAGGAGTGCGCGGGATCCGCCGCACCGGCCCGCGGCGGTGCAGCAGGGGGAGCGGGAGCTCGCGGCGCAGCCCCGGCGGGCGCCGCAAATGCGCCTGCGACTCCAGCTACGCCTGTCGCTTTACCTCCGATGCCCAGGATTGCGGCCGTCATTAATTGGTTCGGCATCACGGATGTTCCGGATGTGATTGAAGGACCCAACCGCCAGGCGGCAGCCGTGCGGTGGTTTGGCGATTTACCAAACGCGCTGGAGATTGCCCGCAAAGTTTCCCCCCTCACGTACGTCAGGGCCGGACTTCCACCAATTATTACGATCCATGGCGATGCCGACAGGACTGTGCCTTACCCGGAGGCTGTGCGGTTGCACCAGGAACTGGCAAAAGTGAACGTTCCTAACCAGCTGGTGACAGTTCCGGGTGGCGGTCACGGCGGATTTACCGCGGAAGAGCGGGTGAAGATCTACGTCACGATTCGCGAGTTTCTCGCAAAGAACGGACTGGGGCAGTAGCGAGCGCGGAACGCCAGGTAGCGCGGCGCTTCGTCCTAAATTGGCTTGCTGGTTCGCATCTGTTGCGTTAGGGTCTAGGGTTTTCAGGAGGTGTTCGGTATGGCGCTCGGTTTCTATTTTGCTCCCAAGGTTCCGATGTCCGCGAAGTCGTACAACGAATGTATCAAGCGTTTGCAGAAAGCCGGAGCCGGTCACCCGCCCGGCCGCATCTATCACGCCTGCTTCGGCAGCCCCGATAATCTGGCCGTGTTCGACGTGTGGACGTCCCAGGCTGCATTCGATAAATTCGGTCCAACGTTGATGCCGATCCTGCAGGAGCTCGGCGTGGATCCCGGACAACCCGCCGTGATGCCGATCTACAATGTGATCGTTCCGCCGGCGAAGGCTGCCGCGAAAAAGACAGCCGCGAAGAAGCCCGCGGCGAAAAAGCCCGCAGCCGGAAAACGAACCGCGTTGCCCAAGAAAAAGACTGTAGGCGCGCTTAGACGGCTTCGTTAATCTTTGCGGCTCTTGTATGTTCTTCCACTGTAGGCGCGGTCTGTGACCGCGCACATTCCAGAATTTGAAGTGACGTGAAATTAAGGATTGTGCGCGGTCATTACTTGATGGCCGCGCCCTGTCGGGCTTGCATTCGCTCCGCTCATCGACCGCGCCTACAGCGGAAGGTCGGCCTGCAATCTTCGAGCAATCGCCGCTCGAGTTCTTCACGATCCCTCTCGAACTGTTCGAGATCCACAAATCCCGTTCGATAATCCGATTCCATCTCGGCGAACTGTTCGCGATAAACCTCCGTGTTGGGACTTCTACCGAACTGCAGAAGCGCCGTGGCCCGTCGGCGCTCGTCTTTGGAGAGGGGCCGACACTTCATCAGTCCTGGCCAGCGCTTCAGGAATCGAAGAAGCGCGATCGATCCTCCCGCGAGCAGCACAAATGGACCAAACCAAAGCGCATACGTCCTGGGATTCACCGGTGGCCGGTACAGAACGAAGTCGCCGTACCGATTCGTCAAGAACGCGGTGATCTCCATATCGGTCCGTCCGTCCTTCATTTGTTCGCGGATCTGTTGCCGCAGATCCGCCGCAAGTTCCGCGTGCGAATCCGCGAGCGTCTCGTTCTGGCAAACCAGGCAACGCAACTGCTTCGCGAGCTCCATCACACGCTCATCCAGGTCCGGATGGTAAGGTGGGCTCGCAAGGATGGCCAGCATCAACAACACGCTTGTCACCGACTTAAACTCCGGATTAACGGGAGAATTGTTTTCTCCAAAGCCTCCAAAGTGACAGGCCCGATCTGTTTGTAGCGAATCACGCCGGCCTTATCGATCAGATAAGTCTCCGGCACGCCATAAACTCCATAGTCGATGCCGACGCGTCCATCCGTGTCCTGGACGTTCACCACATACGGATTGCCCATCTCGTTCAGCCAGTCCAGCGCATTCCCGCGATTGTCTTTGTAGTTCAAGCCGAATATCGGGACTACTCCCGCCTGTGATAGCGCCACCAGTAATGGGTGTTCCTGTCTGCAAGACACGCACCACGACGCCCACGTGTTCAGCAGCCAGACTTTTCCCTGCATCTCCTTTGGTGAAAACGTCCGGCCGGGTTCGTCGAGACGCGCCAGGGTAAACTCGGGCGCCGGCCTGTCGATCAAAGGCGATGGCACCAGGTGCGGATCGAGCCACAGTCCCATGCCGAGGAACCCGACCAGTACTACGAAAAGTACCAGCGGAAATGCAAACTTCATGCGGCCTCCCGCGCCGCGCGCTGCTTCTTTGTTGCGGTGACGTAACGCCGATCGGTGAGGGCTAACGCTCCCCCCAGCGCCATCAGAATTGCGCCGGCCCAGATCCAATCGACGAATGGCTTGTACTGGATGCGCACACTCCAGGCGCCGGATTGATCCGCCGGTTCTCCCAGCGCAACATACAAGTCGCGAAACACGCCGGAGTCGATGGCGGCGCTTGTCAGCGAATTTCCGGAAACGATGTCTGTCCTTTTCTCCGGATGCATCCGCAGAATCAAGCTTCCATTGCGGAAGACTGCCATCTCGGCTCGAACGGCCTCATAATTTGGCCCGAAGACATTGGTGACGCCTATGAACCTGAAATCGTAGCCACCGACCTGCACCGATTCTCCGGGATTCATTCGAAGATTCTTTTCCGACTCATATCCAGTCACCACCGTAATACCCACGATGACGACAGCAACGCCGAGATGCGCCACCTGCATGCCGTAATAGCCGCGCGGCAATGACTTCAGCCGGGCGCCCTTCAGTTTGCCGCAGAGGCCGAGTGCCCCCGTCGCGGCAATCCAAATGGCGAGCAGCAACCCGAGCCGGACCAGAGGTTTCAATTCCGTGGTAAAGGGAATCGCAAGCGCTCCAATCACACTCACGGCGAACGCCCAGCCAAGGCGGTGAGCAAGTTCGGGAAGACTTGCCCTTTTCCATCGCGCGATGGGCCCGACTCCGATCAGGAACACGGCGGGCGTCATTACCGCCGCAAAGATCGTATTGAAGTATGGAGGGCCGGCCGAGAGCTTGCCCAGGTTCAACGCATCGATGACCAGGGGATACATGGTTCCCAGCAGCACCGATGCGGCAGCGACAGCCAACAGCACATTGTTGGACAACAGAAACGATTCTCTCGAAATCAGCTCGAACGGACTGCCGAGTCCTACTTGTGCCGCGCGCCACGCATAGAGCAGGAGCGAGCCGCCAATGACAATGCTGAGGAAGCAGAGAATGAAGACGCCGCGCTTTGGATCTGTCGCAAACGCGTGCACGGACGTCAGCACGCCCGAGCGGACGAGAAACGTGCCGAGCAGGCTCAGGGAGAATGCGGCGATGGCAAGCAGAACCGTCCAGCTCTTGAAAGCGCCGCGTTTCTCGGTGACGGCGAGGGAATGAATCAGCGCGGTGCCTACGAGCCAGGGCATGAACGACGCGTTCTCCACGGGATCCCAGAACCACCAGCCGCCCCAGCCCTGAACATAGTAGGACCAGTAGCTTCCCATGGCGATGCCGCAGGTGAGGAATGTCCAGGCAATGAGAGTCCACGGCCGGGACCAGCGCGCCCATGCGACGTCGAGCCGGCCGCCGATCAACGCGGCGACCGCAAATGCGAACGCAACGGAGAAGCCGACATATCCCATGTAGAGCATGGGTGGATGAACGACCATGCCGGGGTCCTGAAGAAGGGGATTCAGATCGCGTCCATCCAGCGGCGCTGGGACCAGCCGGGTGAATGGATTTGAGGTGGTCAGCATGAATAGCAGGAAGCCTGTGCTGACGATGCCCATCACGCCCAGCACGCGCGCGACAGTGGTGTTCGGTAGATGCCGCGTAAAGCGCGAAACGGCGGCCGTCCAGAATGCGAGCATAAACGTCCAGAGAAGCAGGGAGCCTTCGTGTGAACCCCAGGTTGCGGCGATACGGTAGTTCAGGGGAAGTTGCGAGTTGGAATTGCTGGCGACGTTCAATACGGAAAAATCATTCGTGACAAAGGAATAGGCCAGACAGAAGAAGGCGATGGCAACGGCAACAAATTGCCACTGACCGGCCGAAACGGCGACGGCCATCCACGACGACTTGCCGCGCGCAGCTCCGATGATGGGCACCGTGGCCTGGAGGCAAGCCAGAAGCAGCGCGGCGATGAGTGCGAATTGTCCAATGTCTGCGGGGCTTGGCATGAGTTCGCCTACTTTGTTCCCGGCGGCATGTAGTTCTCATCGTGCTTCGCGAGAACCTGGTCGGCATGGAACACACCATCCGCGGCGATCTTCCCCTGCGCTACGCAGCCGCGTCCCTCCTTGAATAGATCCGGAAGTATCCCGCGGTAAACAACGTCAAGGCTGCTTGCGGTATCGGTAACCGTAAATCGTGTGGTCAGTCCATCGTTGTCACGCTGAAGGCTTCCCTCTACTACGAGTCCGCCGAGCCGAAAATCCCGGCCAATGGGCGCCTCTTTCGCAGTCACCTGCGACGGTGTGAAGTAGAAAACCAGATTCTTATTGAATGCGTTCAGCGCCAATGCCGCCGCAATCGAAAGGCTGCAGAATCCCAGCAGTACAAAAATTATTCTTCGGTGGCGCCGTTTCATGGCCGCATTACTCTTTCGGTAGATTTCGCATGCCGGACCGCTCTCCGGCGTCGAACCAGCGCCAGTACTTCTCCGCACATCGCCAGCAGTGCCAGGCCGTAAGAGCCCCAGACATAGAATGCAGGGTTCATCCGATGACCTCCACCTGCTCACGTTCCACGAAGATGCAGCAGAGCCGGCTGAGAACCACGGCCACGGAGTAAAGCCAGCAAGCCGCAAGCATGATTAGAAGCGCCGCCAGCATGGGCGCTGCCATGGTGGTGTGGCTCACGATCCGGATCGTCGCACCCTGGTGCAGCGTGTTCCACCATTGAACCGAAAAATAAATGATGGGCAGATTGATAACGCCAACGACGGCGAGAACCGCACCGGCCCGGTCCGCGCGACGCGGATCGTCGATTGCGGATTGAAGAGAAATGAATCCGGCGTAGAGAAAAAGAAGAATCAGCGTCGAGGTCATCCGCGCGTCCCAGACCCACCACGTGCCCCATGTGGGTTTGCCCCAGAGCGAGCCCGTGATCAGCGACAGAAACGTGAACATTGCACCGGTGATGGAAAGAGACGATGCCATCATGGAAGCGGCGCGCGCATTGTAGGCCCAGCCAATCGCGGCGTAGATCGACATCAGAAGATAGAGGAACATTCCCATCCATGCCGCGGGCACGTGAATGAACAGCACGCGATACACATCGCCTTGCTGGAAATCCGTCGGTGCGACAACGAATCCGACATAAAGACCGGTGATGAAAAAGATTGCCGCCGGTATCGCAAACCACGGGATCATCCGGCTGGCCAGCGGGTAGAGGTTTACCGGCGATGCGTATTTGTACCATTTACTCATCGTGCGTCCATTCTTTTCCCATCACTCCACCGCCACCCGCAGGGCTGACGCGGCAGCCCAGGGCGCAAACACGACCGTCAATGCCAGAACTGCGCCGACCAGAGCCATATTCCCTCCGGCCCCAAACACCAGCACCGGAATGCACAGCGGCAGCACAATCAATGCCAGCAGCACTCCACCTCCCCGAATCCCCAGCGTCAATGCGGCGCCAATCGCGCCAATTAAGGTGAGGGCGGGTACTCCGGCGAACAAAGATACCGCCATCAGGCGGGTGCCCTCGGTTGACAGTCCAAACTGAAGCCCGAGCAGCGGAGAAATCAGCACCAGTGGAAGTCCAGTCACCAGCCATTGCGCGAGAAGTTTCCCAGCGACGATCAATCCCAACGGCTGTGGTGCGATCAACATCTGTTCCAGCGTCCCATCTGCATAGTCGCTCGCAAACAGACGGCCAAGCGCCAGCATCGACGCCAGCAATGCGGAAACCCATACGACGCCCGGCGCAATCGTTCGCAGCACACGGGAATCCGGATCCATACCGAGCGGGAACAAACTCACGACAATCACGAAGAACGCCAGCGTCGACAGGACATCCGATTTTCGCCGCCAGGCGAGCACGATCTCGCGCCACACCACCCATCGGAACATCACGATGTAGGATGGCCTGTTCACGCGGCCAACTCGATTCGTTGAAAACGGCCATTGGAGAAGTTCATCTCCTGGTGTGTCGCCACAATTGCCATTCCTCCTGCTGCAAGATGGTCTGCCAACATCAGCTGGACCGATTCCATGGATGCTCGATCGAGCGACGCCATTACTTCATCCAGCAACCACAGCGATGTCCGGCATATCCGCAGCCGTGCGAGCGCCACGCGCCGCCGTTCGCCTTCGGACAGAAATCGCGCCGGCAGATTTTCGCGTCCGCCAAGGCCCATGCGTTCGAGCGCGGCGGCCGCGGATTCGCGTGAGATCTCGATCCCATGCAGTCCACTCGAAACTCGAAGATTTTCCAGTGCGGTCAGTTCATCTTTCACGCCGTGCCGATGACCGATATATGTCATTACTGAAAAGTATTCTCCGTCGGGAGTGTCGATAGCGGCGCCTTTCCAGCAGATGGTTCCCCGCGCCGGTGATAACAGTCCGCATAGCATGCGAAGCAAACTCGTTTTCCCACTGCCATTGGGTCCCGTCAGGCGAAAACAATCGCCTGGACGCACAGCAAAGCTGACGTCGCGAAAAATCGTCCGATTTCCACGTACGCATTCCAGATTGGATGTTTCCAGCATTTCAGGTGGCCGTTTTCAATACAGGGTGAAACTGGATGAACACATGGTCGAATTTTGCGCGCTCTTCGTGACAGGACCGGCAACTGCTCTTATCGAGGATGGACTGCGCCCTGGCATCGATCGTGCCGTCTGCGCTTGTGAAGTTGAAGAAGCCCCATCCGCCATCGAACCGGTTGTCTTTGACGGAGGCTTCAAGCGCAATGGGCTGATTGTCCGCCGCTCTGGTCGTTTCCAGGATCAGGACGGCGCCTTCGGGAAATTTCCCGGTTTGCGAGAACTCGCGATATGCCAAACGATCGATATACACATTGCGCGAAATTCCGGATGAGGCATTCACCGGAATATGAGGACCCGACGCCACGCCTGGTCCGATGGAACTGCCTGCCGATATCCATTCCCGATATCCATCCGGCCGGACAAGGGTGTCGCTTTCAGCAAACACCGCAACAGGCGTCGTGATCTTTGCTGTCGTTTGTGGCGGGGCCTGCCGCATTTGAGCAAACAACGTTGCCGACACCACTACGGCTATTGCCAGACTCGTGAAGACGGCGGCGTGACGGCGGAAACCCATGAAGAGCGTTCGTTCGAGACGAACGCTCCATCCCAGCGTCTTCGGGGCGTTTTCGATCTGCGACAGCACTTCGCGCCGCATGCTCGCAATCGCAGATGGATGGATGATATCCCGGCGCAGCAACTTCAATTGAACTTGGCGGCTGCCCAGCTGTTCCAGAAATACCAGACACTCGGCGCATTCCAGCAGGTGGTTCGTTACGATGCGCGCGTCGGATTCCAAAAGGTCGTTTTCCACGTGCAATGCGAGGAGTTCTCGTGAGAATGCACAGCTCACAGCGTGCCTCCAGTCATTCGATCGATGGTTTCTTTCAGTTTCAAGCGGCCCCGGCTGATCCGGGAACGCACCGTGGCTTCTGGAGCATCAAGGACGGCGGCAACCTCGGCAGTGGAAAGACCTTCAACGTCACGAAGGACAATCGCGACGCGTTCGTTTTGCGAAAGACTGCCGAGCGCCTTCCACAACAACTGACGTTGTTGTTCCTCCGCCAGTCCAGTGAAGGGGTCTGCTGGGTGACCGGCAGCCAACGATTCGGTGGGAGCGGATTCCAGAGGCGTGCTTTGGTGGTGACGCCTCTTGCGTCCAATGTCGCGGCAGACATTGATGGTCATACGCATGAGCCAGGGTTCTATCGGTTTTTCGAGATCCAGCCGGTGGAGGTATTTAAAGACGCGAAGGAAGACTTCCTGGGCCGCGTCACGGGCGTCGTCGCCGGCATCGTTGCGGCCGCCGAGAATCCGCATAGCCATGGTCATGACGCGGCGCTCATACCGCGCGATGAGGTGCTCGAATGATGAAGTCTCGCCGCCCAGAACCAGGCGGACGATCCTTGCGACTTCCTCTGTTTCCTGAGAGGTCGTAGCGCCGGGCATCCGGGTCATGGAAAGCGCCCCCCGGCCGAGGAATGAATTGTCTGGACCGTACTCCATGAGCTCTTTGCCTTTCACTCACTAATACTCCGCCCGTTCTCGATTCGTTGCAAAATCGCGTGAAAAAGGTGGTTTGCCGTTCGTACGCCATGTTAAGTTCGCCGGACTTGATGACATCACCCAAAGACGGTTCAAATCATTAAAAGGAGTAACACTATGGCACGCGGAGTCTGGGCCCTGAGGCATTGGATTCCAATGGGGCGAGCCTTTACCCTGGGTCTCCTGACCATTGCCTTGGTTGCTGGCCTGCTATCGGACATCGACTCGTTTTGGAAGATTGGGCTTGCTGCAGTTCTTGGCGGAGTGATTGTTGGAGGGCTGATGGTCTGGCGCGGGCGTGAGCCGGAAGAATCTCTGGAATCGAATCCGCTTGGAGACGCCCGAATCGACAGTTCGAAGATTCCGATACGCGGAGGTGTAGGCGCCGGCATTCTGATTGCCATTCTTCTAGGAGGAGTGCTGATTGAACTTCCCGAGATCCGCTTGTTGGCTGCACTGGGGATCCTGGCGGGTTTGGTTTTCGGCGGATTTCTTGTTTTGTGGAGAAGGCATCAGGGTTGAAGCGGTTCATGCTGTCTGGTCGCCGGTAACGAATTGGTGCTCTTGTGAGAGGGTTTCTCGGCTCAAGGATTGGCTTGCGTCCGTCCCTCGTTCTTGCGGTTTCGGGGATGCGGCTCTCGTCCTGTCTGGCGATCTTCTCTCCGCTCTGGCGTCTGGCCAAAAGCAGTGCAGTGGTGATGGAATGAGCTGTCATGCAGGTAATTCGTGCTACACTGTCCTCGGTCTTCCGCCGGAGATCGACTCCGATGCCAGTTGCGCTCAATATTGCAGACTGACGTGAAGACTAAGGAATAAAGTTTCCTCTAATCTGAAACCGACCTTCCAATTCGATCGAATTTCCGTCCGACGATTTCCTGCGTTTCTCCTCGGCAAATGTTTTGAGCGCGCCTTACCGAGACTGAGTCGCCGTTATCTCGAGGCACATCAAGACAGGTAAAAATGAGTACAAATCAAATCCCAATTTCCGATCCGGGCGCAGGTTCCGAAGCCGGCCCAATTCTAAACACTTTCGAAAGCCTTGGTCTCCATAAGGCTCTTCTTCGCGCCCTGTCAGATGAGGGCTATGAAGCCCCATCCGATATCCAGATCGCTGCCATTCCGGAGGTTCTCGCAGGGCGCGATCTGATCGGCACAGCACAGACCGGCACCGGCAAGACTGCCGCATTCGCAGTGCCAATACTCGACATGCTGGTCGCTCGTCCGCCAAAAAATCCGGGAACCGTCCGCGTTCTGGTACTAACACCGACGCGCGAACTCGCGCAGCAGGTGGAAGGCAGCTTCCGGGCTTATGGCCGCCATCTTCCGATGCGCACGGCCTGCGTTGTGGGTGGAGTCTCCATGGAAGGACAGATAAAAGCGCTGCGAGGAAAGCCTGCGATCGTGGTCGCCACCCCAGGAAGACTTCTGGATCTGCTGCAACAGCGCGAAGTGCGGTTGAAAGACGTCGAGTTTCTGGTGCTGGATGAGGCGGATCGCATGCTCGACATGGGCTTCATCAACGATGTCCGCAAGATTGTTTCTGAGATTCCAGCCGCGGCCCGTCAGACTCTGATGTTCTCTGCTACGTTATCCCAGGACATTGCATCTCTATCCGCTGAAATGCTAAGAAATCCCGCCCGCGTCGCAACAACGCCGCCCGCATCGGTTTCTCTCAATATCGCGCAGCAGGTCTATTTCGTGGAGCAAGGGAACAAAGGGGCGCTGCTGGCACACATGCTCAAGGACAAGGCCGTCAGCCGCGTTCTCGTGTTTACTCGAACCAAACACCGGGCCAATCGTCTGGCGATACAACTTGTCCGGGATGGAGTATCCGCCGACGCGATCCATTCCAATAAGAGTCAGGCGGCGAGGCAGCGCGCGCTGGCGGCGTTCGATAAGGGGAGAATTGATGTTCTGGTTGCAACGGATATTGTTGCGCGGGGCATCGACGTGGACGGGATTTCTCACGTCATCAACTACGAAATGCCAAACGATCCGGAGAGCTATGTTCACCGGATTGGGCGTACCGCCCGGGCCGGAGCCGCAGGAACTGCAGTTTCATTCTGTGATGCGACCGAAGTGCTGATGTTGAGAGGAATCGAGCAGCTGACGAAAACGCCATTGACCCGGATCGAAGACCATCCGTTTCACTCGCCGATGATTGCATCGCTGCACGGTCAGCGTCCAACGGTGTCCGCAGCGCCCGGCGGCCGTTCGTCCGGTTGGCGAAGTTTTGGCCCGAGAGGCCGGTCCGGAGGACGCGCTCGGTCGAGATAAGCGACGACTACTTCGCTTTGGACTTGGCGCGATTCGGCGCGATCTTCGAAAAGCAACGGGGGTGATAAGCCTTACCGTTGCTCATTGTTTTCTCTTCGTTTGGCGCAATGCGGATACAGCACTGGTCGCACCAAATTCGGTGTTCCGGTGGGGGGACGACGGCAACTTTTGCTTTCATAAATACTAGCTGCGCTTCCCCGGTTCCGGCGTGCGTTGAAACCGGTCCACGCGTGATTCGCTGTAGTCCGCCTGATGGCGGCATTCCGGTTGACCGCAGGTCAAAAGGAGCTTTCGAGGCGCAACGGATTGAGCCTGTCCTTCGCTGCGATCCAGCCCAAATAGAATTGGCGTCTTGCACTTGCGGCAATGGACGCCGAGATACCAGCGAGTGTCGGCGGATTTTGACGATTGAGAAATATGCATAAATATCGAACCTTATAATTGTCGCCGCGACGGGACATAACGAAGCATTAGAGACGACACTGCAAACGTGGCGATACATACCATGCCCATCACCGACATCCATCCAGCGTCCTTCAGAAGCGCAATCCAGTTGGCAACGAGGTGCTTGGTCACTTGGATTTTGGCGACAAATCAGCCTTCTGTGGAGCGGATTGTAATACCTTCTTCAGATCTCGAATTCTTCCCTGTCGTGCATCTTTGCTTTGCGTTGACGGTCATGGCGCGATCGGTCGCCGTTTTTTCCAGACATGATGTTCTCCTCGCGAGGTCGATTACAGTGCGCCGACTGCGGCAAGCTTCTTCTTCAAACGTCCCTGAATCGGTATTGCCTGTCTGAACTGGACGATATCGGCGGAACTGAGAAAAATGTGACTCGCCGCGGTCGTTTCGGATCCAACGGCGCACATTTCCTTGACCTTGAGGAAGCAAATCCCTGCCGCTTCCTGAACCAAGATGCGATCGGGCCCGGAGAAACTGAGCCCTTCAACGTCGACCGAATAGAGCGCTGTGGTCCGGTCTGCCGCGGCAACGCTGAAGTCAAAGCGCCGCCCCCCGTTATTCGTACATTTAAAACCCGTGTAGCGGATGTTTTGTTTGCCGTTCAACTAGCCCCAGATCTCTGAAATGAGAATTCTTATGCTGGGAAGTATTCGCCGGCACGAAGATCAGTGCGAGGAAGCCCGTCCAGGAAGAATTTTGGAAAATCAGACCGGTTCATCATAGCCGCTTTGTCGTCACGATTGCAAACACCATCCGCGTCCTGGATCAGGCTGCAGCTATAATATTCGTTCCTATGATTCCCAGAACAGACGACCTTCGCATTAAAGAGATCAAAGAATTGCTGACCCCGGCAGCGGTGATGGCCGAGTTTCCTCTCAGCGAGGCTGCGGCACAGCTGACTTATCAAACCAGACAGGCTATCCATAACATTCTGAAGGGAGAAAGCGACCGCCTCCTGGTGATTATGGGGCCATGTTCGATTCATGATCCCAAGGCCGCCATCGACTACGCCCGCAAGCTCAAGGCGGAGAAGGACCGCCTGAATGCGGATCTGCTCATTGTCATGCGCGTTTATTTTGAAAAGCCTCGCACGACGGTGGGGTGGAAAGGACTCATCAACGATCCGCATCTCGATGGTAGTTTCCAGATTAATGACGGGTTACGAATCGGGCGCAAACTCCTTTTGGAACTCAATGACCTTGGAATGCCCGCGGGTGTCGAGTACCTCGATATGATCTCCCCGCAGTACATCGCCGACCTGGTGAGTTGGGGAGCCATCGGCGCTCGCACCACCGAGAGTCAGGTGCACCGGGAACTTGCTTCGGGCCTGTCCTGCGCTGTGGGATTCAAGAATGGCACCGATGGAAATCTGAAGATCGCCGTCGATGCGATTCGCACGTCGCACCATCCGCATCACTTTTTGTCGGTAACCAAGACCGGACATTCGGCAATCGTTTCCACCATGGGCAATGAAGATTGTCATGTGATTCTGCGTGGCGGCAAGCAGCCGAATTACGATTCTTCCAGCGTCAGCGCCGCATGCAAAGAACTGGCTGCTGCCAGGCTTGCCGAGCGTTTGATGATCGATCTCAGCCATTCCAACAGCCAGAAGGATTATCGACGTCAAATCGATGTTGGCCGCAACGTCGCCGAACAAGTCGCGTCAGGCGATGCGCGCATCATGGGAGTCATGATCGAAAGCCATCTGACGGCCGGCCGACAGGACCTTGTGGCTGGACGGGAGCTTGTGTACGGCCAGAGCATCACCGATGCCTGCATCGGCTGGGATGAAAGCGTTGCGCTTCTGGATGAACTGGCGAATGCCGTTCGTGCACGCCGAACCCACCTAACACGTTGACCGTTCACCGTGAACTGGATCAAAATGCGGGCTATGAGAACGATCCATATTCTCACTGTGGCTCTG
>Ga0134121_10002536_pt1 | contig 15731 bp, 10 predicted proteins | sample KB301_FD_96463 | JGI IMG/M metagenome (GOLD analysis project Ga0134121, IMG submission 96463) | Terrestrial soil microbial communities without Nitrogen fertilizer from Kellogg Biological Station, Michigan, USA - KB3-0-1 | ecosystem: Environmental > Terrestrial > Soil > Unclassified ... | reverse complement strand
CGGTGGCGTAGCTGCGGTTCCGCGGGTGCTTTCTGGAGAACACACAGCTCCCAGAGCATGGCCCCGATCGCGAAGACATCGGCGCGCTGGTCGACATGCTCGCCGCGCGCCTGCTCGGGAGCCATGTATGTCGGGGTGCCAAGAACGCTGCCGGCAGCAGTTAGGTCGTCGTCGTTGCGATTCGCACGGTACGGACCGCCCGAAGTGGACTCTTCGGTGGTGGTCGTCAGCTCCTTCGCCAGGCCCCAGTCGATGACGATGGTTTCGCCGAAATCCCCGACGATGACGTTGGCCGGCTTGAGGTCGCGGTGGATGATGTTGCGACCGTGCGCATAGGCGATGGCGTCGGCGACGGCGATGACGTGATGGAGGAGGCCGATGCGCTGATCGACGGTGGTGCGCTCGGCGATCAGGTCACGCAGCGGCCGGCCGGAGACCAGCTTCATCGCGTAGAATGGCGTGCCATCGGACCAGCGCCCGGCCTCGTGAACGGGGACGATGCCCGGATGCTCGAGGCGCGCGGTGATCAGGACTTCGCGCAAAAACCGAACCTCGTCGACGTGGCCTTGCGAAAGCAGCTCCTTGATGGCGACATCTCGCCCGAGCTCGCGATCGTGAGCGCGGAACACGCGACCGAGGCCGCCGCGGCCGTGCTCACCGATGACCTGGTAGCGGTCGGGATCGCGGAGCTGGGCGGAAGCGACGCGACGCAGGTCGGGCAGCGATGCAGTGGCAGGCTTCGCCGCCGCGAAGGTCTCGCTGGTGCGCGTGGGGTCGACGGGCGCTGGTTCCATCGACTGCGTTGCTACATCGTCGCTGTTCCCGCCGGGTGTCACCATAGAGGCCACCATAGGGGAGCAGGTGTCGCCGTTGCTACCGGCGGACGCATCGCGTCGTGGGATTGAGATCCGGGTTCCCCGACCATCGCGATGTGCCTGAGCAAGGTGTGGGCCGACCCGAAACCGCGCCAACTGTCCCAAGTTGTGTCATCGGATCGGGGAATCTGCGGTACAGCCATGTTCCGGTACATGTTCCGGCATGTTCCGATCAGGCTCAGTATGTTGAAATCGTTTGCGTTATCTGGAACAACTCGGATGTTCCGGGGATGTTCCGGGGTGTTCCGGCCTGCTACGCCCGAAATTGCGACAGATCGATCTGCATGCGGTGGCACCACCGGCGGATCTGGATGGGCGCTTTGCCCAGGGCGCGACCAACGGCGGCGGTATTGCCGCGGTGCTCGCGGAGGAGTTCGATGACGCGCTCGCGCAGAACACGATCTTCAAGCCGCATGCTCGCGAGGCGCGGCGGGGCTTGGGTCCGGATCGCTTCAGGGAGGTGCTCGAGGCGGATCTCGCCGGTATCGGTCAGCGCGACGGCAGCGCGCAGCGCCTGCTCGAGCTCGCGGATGTTGAGCGGCCAGGCATAACGGACCAGCGCGCGGGCGGCGGCGCGATGCAGGGTGATGCGTTCGGGCGGCGGCGCCACGCGCGGCAAGATGGAAGCGATCAGCGTGCCGAGGTCTTCACGGCGGTCGCGCAGGGGCGGCAGCGCCATCTCGAAGCCGGCGAGCCGTGCGTAGAGGTCCTGGCGGAACCGGCCGTCGGCGATCCGCGCCGGGATGTCCTGGTGGGTGGCGGCAACCACCCGGATGTCGACCTTGATGGCGCTGCTCGCGCCGATCGGACGGACCTCACCGTCCTGGAGAACGCGAAGCAGGGCGACCTGCGATTCCTCGGGAAGCTCGGCGATCTCGTCGAGGAACAATGTGCCGCCGTGGGCGCCACGCACCAGGCCGTCGCGCCCCTCGTGGGCACCGGAGAACGCGCCACGCCTGTGGCCAAACAGCTCACTCTCGATCAGGTTGCGCGGCAACGCGCCGCAGTTGATGGCGACGAAGGGCCCGTGACGACCAGAAGCATCGTGGATCGCGCGGGAGATCAGCTCCTTGCCGGTGCCGGTCTCACCGCGGACCAGGACGGTAACGTCCGCGCGGGCGATCTTGGTGAGCTGGCGGACCCGGTGCTCGAGCTCCGAGTTCACTGTGCGAAACGCGATCGGCGTGGTGGGCTCGGCGGCGAGGTCGCGATCGATATCACCGTCGGGGCCGCCGCCGTCCTCGCGAAACATCAGCAGCGTGCCACCAGCCTCGATCACGTCACCATCGGTCAGGGTGGTGATGCGCGCTGGTTTGCCATTGACGAGGATGCCGTTCTTGGAACCGAGGTCGGCGACTTCCCATCCGTCGGGCCGGCGTCGCACCGCGAGGTGCTTTCGCGAGATCTCGTTGTCGGGGACCGAGAGCACGGCGGTCCTGCCGTGGCGCGCAAGGCCGCGCCGCAATTCTCGTCCCACGGTAACTTCCTGGAGGTCGCCGAGCGCGACGCGTAGCGCGGGTACGGTCAACCGGCTGCATTCGCAGATCACGATGAGGCGCGGCGCTCCGTCATCTCCGCTCGAATCGGTGGCCGCCTGTCCGGTCTTGCTGACTGTCTCGGTGAGATCGCCGTTCACGATGCCTCGGACCTTCAATATCCGTACCCCAACAATGGGTTTGCGATCCACTCGAAGTTATGAGGTAGGTTCGATGGCCCAGTTTTGTATGATCTGGCATACCTTGCATGGCTCTGTCATGTACCGCCGTGATCGAGAGTGAGAAGGCCGTGAACGCGAGCGCAGGCCCAAAGCGCGCACTCCTGGCGCCGAGCTTCCGGAGCGGAACAGCAATACGAAAGCCGACGAGCTTGACCTCGATCGCCGGCAGACGTAAACGTACGTCGCAAGAGGACACGAATGAGCGACTTCCAGAATGAAATGAACCGTACGGTCCAGAGCTTCGTTGCACAAATTACCGAGCTTGCGCGCCGCGCAGCCGTCGACACGCTCGAGTCCGCGTTCAGCGGGCGAGTCAGCCGCGCAGCCGCTGCTCCCGCTGCCGCACTGGCGACCGTCGGTGTGGCGCGCGCTGGCCGCCCCCGTGGTGGCCGCGGCGCCAAGCGCACTCCTGCCGATCTCGACGCGCTGGCGGAGAAGTTCGCGTCGTTCGTCAAGGCGACCCCGGGCCTGCGCATCGAGCAGATCAACAAGGAGCTGGGGACAACCACCAAGGATCTCGCACTGCCGATCCGCAAGCTGATCGCGGAAGGCGTGATCAGCGTCAAGGGCCAGAAGCGCTCGACGACGTACTTCGCAGGCAAGAAGGCGAAGAAATAAGCGGCCGGGCCAGCCGCCCCTCCGAGCTGAGCCTGAGTCAGCCTTTGATCAGCGTTGATCAGGCCTTCGTTCAGCCCTTGATCGTCAGGAGCGGCCACAGCCGAGCGACCCGGCGTGCGACATGGGCATCCTCCACGGTCTGGACGACCGGTGTGATGTCCTTGTAGGCGTAGGGCGCTTCTTCTTTCAGCCGATCGTGATACTGGGCGAGCACGTCACGCCGCAGTCGCACGTCCGGCGCGTTCGGATCGATCGGTGTGACCACGCGCAGCCGGGCGAACGTCTCGGTGTACGTTGCCTCATCGACATGACGCGACTTGCCGCGGGACAAGCTGCGGCCGGCGCCATGGCACGCACTGCACAGGGCGGCCTCGTTGCCAGTGCCCGAGAGCAGGTAGCTGGCCGCGCCCATCGATCCAGGGATGATCACCGGGTGGCCGGTGAACCGGAATGGCCCGGCCGACGTGATATCGGGCCCGAGCGCCGGACAAGCACCCTTGCGATGTAAGTGTGTACCGTCCACACCGTCGTTCGCCCAGATCAGGTTGTGCGGCGCGTCGTAGATGAGCCGGGTCGCGATCGGCCGCTGCAGCACCTCCGACATGACGCGCACTGCCATCAGGCCAAGGAACAGCCGGTTGCCGAACGCGAAGTTCGCCGCGTTGTGCATGGCATCGAGGTACTTCGCCGCCAGGCCACCGTGCGGTCCCTCGGTCGGCACCAGGTAAAAGCCGTGCTCCGGGTGCTTGAGCTCGCGCGGAAAGATCGCACGCGCGCGATCGAGGAAGTAGCCACCGACGGTATGGCCGAGCCCGACCGACCCGGAGTGCGCCATGATCGCCACGGTGTCACGGGTGACGCCCCACGCGTGCGCGGTGGTGCCATCGAGGATCTCATCGACGACCTGCAGCTCCACGAAGTGGTTGCCGCCGCCGATCGAGCCGATCTGCGAATCGCGCCCGCTCGTCCCACCCGAGCTCTGGATGTAGTCGCCGAACGCGAACACCTCGCGCGCCGGGACCACCCCCTGGAAGTGCACCCTGGTGAGATCGGCTTCCTGGGTCTTGGCGTCGTAGTGCTGCCACAGCCCCGTGTTCGCGTTGTCCCCGGAGGTCTCCAGGAGGCCCCACAAGCCCTCCCGCAGCAGCGCCTCGCGCTGGCGCGGTGACATCGAGATCGCGCGCTGGCCCTCGAAGAACACGGCGCGCAGCGGTGCGTCGAGCGCATCGAGATGGCTCGTCAGTTCTTCGCGCGTGACGTCGGTGACGAGCAGCCGCATCCCGCAGCACACATCGTTGCCGACCGCCTGGGGAATCACGAACCCGCGGGCTTCGGCCACCGTGCCGACGGGAATGCCGGCTCCCCGGTGGAAGTCCGGGGTGAGCACGACGCGCTCGAGCTTCGCCTCGGGATCGCCCCAGAACGGCGCGATCGCACCGCGCGACTGTGCGGCGCGCAGCTCCTCGATCGTCTGCTGCACGGACACGAGCGCGAGCGCTTGCTCGATCGCCTCAAGCTCGATCGGAACGTCACGGTTCGCAAACAGGGTCACGGGCACCCCGTGTGGATTGAGAATATCGAGCCTGGTCCCGTCGATGCGCGGCGCGATCGACTCCAGGCGATGATTGACAGACATGGCTTCCTCTGCCGTGGAAGCCGTGACGGGTCAAGTACAAAGTGGAAGCCCCACTCACACACGCACGTTACTAGCGACCTCACGGCGTGCTGGTCGGATCGGCCGGATCGCTATGCGCGTCGCGCTCGTCGCCGTCCCAGAAGCCGTCGCCATCGCGGTCGACGCCGATGCGCTCGCCAGAGCCGCGCGGTACGCAGGTGTACGTCACCGGGAGATCGCTGTGCAGGGCGACGAACTGCATCGTCGCTGCGCTGATGGGCGGCAACGCGCGCCGATCGCTCCTGAATTGACCCGATCCAACATACATGAAGCCGGCCTCGACATTGAAGATCTCGGTCTTGGCGACCAGGTCGCAATCTCCCGCGTCGGCACGCTGGCGGAGCAGGTCGACGCGGGGGCCCACCACCGTGGCGTTCGCTGCGGTGAGCGTGATCTGCTGGCCCACGATGGGCGCGAGGTTGGTGGGGAACGCCAGCACGAACGACTCGAGCTGGCGCCGCTCCTGCTCTCCCTGGGCGCCGTCCGGTAGCCCGCCGTTGCCGGGCCCGGTGAGGAGCTCCGAGAAGTTGATGGCATGGTGGAAGCGGAACACCGTATCGAAGTGCCCGTCATGGAGGAACCCGAAGCCACGCACCTGGTCGCCCATGAAATCGTTGTCACCGGGAAGGATCCCCAGGGTCTCGGGCATGCCGAACATGCCGACCTTCTGATAGAGGTTGCGGAGGTGGGGAACCTTGAAGAGTTGCTCGTTGAACGCGAAGCTCGAGCGGCCGTTCGTACCGAAGAACCCCGGCTTCGCGGTGCCCGGATTGCCGGTCGGATCGAGCGTATGGCAACCCTCGCACGTGAGGGCGGCACATGATCCGTCGAGGCACGCCGGGATGCCGCAGTTGACGCTGTTGAACAGCTGACGCCCGGCTTCCTGGTCCGGCGTCAGCACGTTGTCGAGTGGCGGGTTCGGGTTCGGCGGATACGTGACCTGAAGGATGAAGTCGGTGAATGCCGCCATGGCTTCGTCCGGGATGGGGTTGCTACGACCGAGCAGCTCGGTGAAGCCACCCTGGAACTTCGCGAATCCCGCACGCTCGTCGAACGTCCCGCTGTCCGGCTGCGCGGTCGGCGCGTCGTTGCCGCCGGTGCGATCACCGCGCCAGTGCATCGGGCCGTGGTTGGCCATCCCGCGCAGGCTCTGCGTCACCATCGGGCCCTTCATCGGATGAAACACGGGATCCATCGGCTGGCCGGTGAGCAGGTTGAACAGCGCGCTGCTGAACGGCCCGGGGTTGTTCATCACGGCCGCGTCCGGGTTGCCGAGATCCCACGCCAGGCTGTCGAAGTCGCCGAACACGTGGCAGCTCGCGCAGGCCGAGTCGCCGTGCGCCGACGAGAACGAGGCATCGTAGAGGAACCGCCGGCCCGCCACCACGCTCGCCGGCTCCGGGTTGTGCATCGCGACGTGCGCGGTCTCGGTGCGCAGCGTCGTGTTGATGATCGAGATCGCGTCGTCGAATCGCGTCATCACGTAGAGCTGCCCGCGCGCTTCATCGAGCACCACGCCTGTGGGGCCGCCACCGCTCACGGGGATCTGGTTCGTCGTGCTCGGCACGAACGTGTCGTTCTCGAGCTGCGTCGTGGAGAACACGCCCACCTTGTCGGAGCCCAGCGCCGCGACATACAGCGTCGCGCCGTTGCCAGACACCGCCATGCCCTGGGGCAACGCGAGTGACTTGGAGCTCTCGGTATTCGGGACCGGCGCGCAGCAGCTACCATAATTGATGTGCTTGTTCAGGTGCCGCGGCGCAACACCGCCGCCGGGCGTCAGCACGGTGATCCGGTTCTCGTGAATGTGCCCGCGCAGGCTGTGGCCCGCGAAGATCCCGGGGCCCTCGAACCGATCGGTGTTGTTCGCGTCGGTGTTGGCGACGTAGACCTTCCCGTTCGCGGGATTGACGACCATCGAGTACAGGATAGTGCCGACGCCCTGGAAGAAGCCGCCTGCGCCCGACACCTGGTGCGGCGGGTTGGCCATGGCGTCGAGCACGAACACGTCCTTGTCGGGCAACGAGAACTTCACGTCGGAATCGTGCGCGATGCCGGCCGAATCGACCCAGTGGGTGCCGTTCCACTTGAGGATGGCCCCGACCTCGGGTGCAGGCCGCCCTTCAAAGTTGGTGGCAGGCCCCGCGACGCCGCCCGGTCCGAAGCCGTCCGGGATCGACGTATCACCGAGCGAGGTCGTCTGATTGCCCGTATGGAATCCCGCGGCATAGACGCGCGTGCCGTCGGGCGTCACCGCGAGCGCGCGCGGCGTATCCGCGAACAGGGTCACGATGGTCAGCGGCGTGCCGCCGAGCGTGTCGCCGAGCGTGCTCGCGTCGAACACCCACACATCCGCGCGCCCCACGCCCGGAGTCGTGATCTGGGGATCGAACGGGATGTTCTGGCCGCGATGCGCCGTGGTGATGAAGGCGCGGTTCCGGTCCGGTCCGGCGAACACGAGGTCGCGCGGCTCGTCGCCAACGAGCAGCGTGCGCTCGACGTGCCCGGCCGTGTAGTCACCATCGAGCTGGACGACGCTCACGCTGTCCGATAGGTGGTTCACCACCCAGACCTCGAGATTTGTCCGTGCAGCGACCGCGACCGGCTCCAGGCCCACCGGAATGGAGGCAGTGTGAATGAGCCGATTCGTCCTGACGCGGTACACCTCGAGACGGTTATCGGGCGTGTTGACTGCGAACAGGTGCTGCCTGTCGGGCGACAGCGCGAGCGGCCGCACCTGCCCACTCTCGAACAGCGTGAATGCAGACGAAGACACAGGAGAAGACGCAGATGCCGGTGACGGCGATGGCGTTTCTGAGTGCCGGCGTGCAGTGACCAGGGCAGTAGGTGCCGTCGCCTTATCAGGTGTGTCCCGAGCGTCAGGCGCCGTCACCTCGTCAGGCGGAGGCGCACACGCGGGCGCAGCACAGATACCCAACGCCACGCAGAAAACGACCCACCTCATCGAGCAGCGGTGAACGTATTGCGAATCCATTACCATCGCCCTTCCCCTTCTTTTGTTGTTTCGCTACGACTCAGGTCCTCACGAATTATCGCTGGGACATACTCTCCACCATCATTGATTGCCTATTGCTCTACTGTCAAGCCTCGATGATGAAGTATCGAAATAAATAGTTCGCTCCACGGCAAGCCCCAAATGAACTCACTACAGCGACAGGCGCACTCGCAGCCTTTGGTTGGTGCGCGACCACGAGGTTGATCGCCGCTCCGTGAGGTCGACCAACAACAAATGCCTCAGCGAACGAGAACTACGTGGTCTACCTTATCGATCGCACAGCGGTCGAGGCTTCGACACCTCTGGCGCTGTCAGCCGAGGTGGAGCCTGCCGACCACGCCGCTGGCCCGATCGTCTTCGGGACGAGCTACACGGCACCGTCGGTGCCTCCCATGTGCGGCGTCTCGTGAGTGGGTCAAGTGGTCAGACCAATATCGGCCGTGGCACCGGCGCATATAGTCGACGAGCGGCCAGGACGATAGCCCGTGCGGCAATGGCACCGCCGAACCGTGGCATCAGCGCACGGCCACGCAGTGCAGCGCCAGCCAACCGCCTCGCCGAGCCCGGATCGTGAGGAGCAACTTCGAGGGTATGACAATGCAATTGGATTTTTTGTTTGTATATTGAACTGACTGTCGCAGGATTGGCCGAGGCTTCGAGTATCGACCGGGGCGCAGGGTGAGCGAGATTGACACAGCGCTGTTCGACTCACGATAACCGTTGACGGAAGGGTCCAGCATGTTGACTGACCTGGAGCAAACGCCGAGATTCGATGCACGCCGGTTTTACCTCCGGCTTCGCACGTGTCTGCCCAGCCGCACCGTCCTGCGGCGTCTCATGGCGAACGAGGCGCTCTACACGTGCGGTGCAGAAAATCGCAATATCTATTTTATCGAGAGTGGCTATGCGAAGGTGCTGATGCTGTCGCAGAGCGCGCGGCAGTGCCTGCTCGATATCTGCGCATACGGTGACATGGTCGGCGAGTCGTGCCTGTTGTGCGCCGAGCGGGCGGAGACCGTCGTCGCGATGACGCCGTGCGTGCTGCGCGTGATCCCACGCGCGGAGTTCCTCGATATCATCTTCAAGCACAAGCTGGTCGAGGAGAGCTTGCAATACCTCGCGGCGAAGCTCCTGGAGCAGCAGCAGGTCGTCTCCCACTTCGTCACCGCCGACAGCGAGGGCCGCCTGGCCGCGACGCTGCTGCGGCTCGCGCGCAAGCTCGGCAAGCGGCACGAGGGGCGCTTGACGATCGACGAGAAGATCACGCAAGAGGAGCTGGCCGAGATCGTCGGCACGACGCGGTCGAGGGTCGGCTACTTCCTCAAGCGGTTCCGGACGGCGGGCCTGATCGAGGTGCCCTCGCAAGCGGCGCTGCTGATCAACGAGGCGCGGCTCGACGAGTACCTTCAGGCGGGGCTGTAAGCCGGCACGATCTCTGACTGTGTCCTTTCCAGCATCATAGATCTGGAGAGATGTGGGTGATGCTTACCCGCAGGGGCGCCTCACGCACCAGGGCAAGCGCGTGAGGCGTGTCCGACTCGATCAAGAGGCGGCCGCCGAACCGTCCGTATCCCGTTCGTGTACGAGCGTCGTACTTGCTGTACGAGCGTCGTACTGCGTGAGCGCTCATCATGGCGATTCCGCGAACCATGTCCTTGAAATCGAACGCCAGCGACGGGCATACCGGCTGCAGCCGAGCCGGAACCTACGCAAGAGGTGAACATGGACCGATCGATTCTCGGGCATCCGGCAAGCAACCCGACGAAGCAAGCACTCATGGCACGGGCTGCGCTGGTCTGCGCCGTCGTGCTCGCCATCGCGCCGGGATGCGGGCTCGATGCAGATCCGGCAGAACCGGAAACCAGCATCGCGACCAGCGCGCTGGTGCAGACCTGCAGGGCCACGAACGTCCAGGGAGCGCCGTACGACGGGATCGTGTGCGGCGGATCGGTCATCGACGGATGCAGCAAGGGGATGCTGTACTCGTGCCGCCGAGCGACAGGGAATAACTGCACACTGTCACAGACCTGTGCGGTCGCCTGCTTGACCGGACCGACCAGCACGCCGGTCACGGTCAATACGTCGACTCCGCGCGCGAGCGACGCCTGCTTCACAGGGGTCGCACCGCTCGCACTATCGACGACCACTCCGCGCGGCGGCGACAACGTCACGATGACCGCGACGCTCCAGCAGTCGCACTCGCCGTACGCGGTTGTCAACCTGACCGGCACGACGCCCGAGGTCCCGCCGCTGTGCAACGTGCCGGTGCTGCTCATGCCAGGCGCGACCACGGTGAGCTGGATCGAGCCGACTGCACCGGTCGCGTCGACCACCGCCGTACCGCTGAGTGTGCTCACCTCGTTCAACGACTCCGCGGGCAAGGCACGCAACCTCGTGTCCGTGCCCATCACGCTGACGCTCGCCCCGGGCGGCTCGGTGACCGTGCCGCCGCTCGCCTCCTTCAGCGTCACCGATGGCGCCGGAGCCGCGATCTCGACCATCAAGGGCGGCACCAACGCGTTTGCCCAGAGCACGTTGTCCTTGCCCGCACCCGTCGGAGGCGTGAACGTGACGGTGACCAGCAACCCCGCGAGCGCGTTCGTCACCAACGGCAGCTTCTCGATCCACACCGGCTGCACGTCAACCAGCGACTGGGGGGTCCTCACGGCGACGACCGCCCTCGGCTCCAACCTCGCGGCCGACATCACGGCGACGACCGGCGCGGGAGCCCCGGTCACCAAGAACGTGACGATCACGCCTCCGGCGCTCGCGATCCAGTCGATCGCGCTCAACCCACAGACGGTGAACGGCGGCACATCGCTGACCGCCACGGTCACCCTCAACCGCAACGTGCTCGCGAGCGACGCGAGCTCGCTGGTGTCGGTGCGGCTCAGCGAGGGCCTGATCTCGGGCACGCCGCTCGCGACATTCTCCGGGTGCACTGGGTCGCCGGCCTGCACGGGGCCGCTCACCGTGCCGGTTGGCGCCCTGACCGCATCACTGCCGATCTCGACGCACACGATGACGAGCCAGGACGCAATCACGATCTCGGCGAGCGCGACCTGGAGCAATAGCTCCGCGTCCCGAAACCTGACCATCAACCCCTGAGTGGAAATCAGGATTCCATGACCAGACACACGCCCAGCGAGATCGCGCCGTACTGGCCGGGGCACAGCTGTTTCGCCTGGTTCTCGTTGGTCGACACGCTCGTCCTACCCGGCGTGACCGGGGTGACGGCGGGGACCTGGATTGACGACCTCCTGCTTTGCAGAACCGGTGGACTCGGGCGTATCCGCCGTGCAGGTCACAACAGATAGGGTGGCGAGCGCGAACAGGCTGGTACGAAGCATCAGGCAGGCCACCGCGCCGTGCTGCGCGAACAGCACGGTGGCTTCGTCTTGTCGGCGATCGCGGCGTGCGGCAGCAAGACACCCGCCAGGATGAGAAGCTGCGCGCGCAGCGGCGCCGTAACCTAGCATCGAACTCTCGGGCTGCATGCGAGGCCGCCCATCGTGGTCGATAGCCGCGGTCGACGGTCGCAGGCAAGACCCGGCACGCCGCCGTGGGGCTCACACTTAACCAATGTGGAACATGACGCGTCCTACCTCGAAATGCGTCTGGCATCGCTGTTCCTGATCTGTGCTGCTTGTCACGGCCATATGAGTGGCGACGATACGGTGATCGCCGGTCCGCGGCGGCTGACCATCCACGGTCGCGATCTGCTCGACGGCACGGCGCCGGTCGACCTCTACGGCGCGAACCTGAAGGACAACCTCAAGGGCGATGATCCCGATCCGTCGCTCGGCAACTGCGTCACCAGCTGCGCCAAGAACGATCCGAAGTGCCCGCAGTCGAGCCAGGACATCCTGAGCGATGCCGAGGCCGACGACATCGCGAGCTCACTGCGCATGAACTTCGTGCGGCTGCGGATCTCGCTCGAGGGCATCAACCGCGACGACTGCGATCCCGACGGAACGAACATGTCGGCGGATCTTCGCCACAAGCTCGATGACGCGGTCGCGCGGCTCTCGGCGCGCCACGTGTGGATCCTGCTCGAGATGCGGACCTCCGACGCCGTCGCCAACGCGCCGGATCTGTACACGCCCGGCACCGCCGACAACCTCGCGTATCACAGGGCGTGGCGCTACCTCGCCCAGCACTACGCGAACACCGACTACATCGCGGGCTATGGCCTGCTCGCCGAGCCGAGCACGGACAAGGCGTTCACCGGCACCGCCGTCGTCGACAAGCTCACTGCCTTCCAGCTCGCGCTGATGCAGACGATCGACGCGGTCGATTCGCGCACGCCGTTCTTCATCGGCACGGCGTTCAACTACGACACCATGGGCTTTCGCTGGCCCGCCTACGCGACGGCGTTCACCGCATTCGCGGGCCGGTTGATCTACGAGGTCAACGTGCTGATGCCCAAGCCATGGATCAGCGACGGCACCGCCCCGAACATCGGCACCCCGCCCCCTCCGCCCCCTCCCCCTCCGACCTACCCGATCCTGCCGGAGAAGACCGCCGCCGAGCTCGAAGCGGCGCTGCTCGCACCCCAGGGCAACCTGTCGTCACCGAACGACAACGAGAAGCTGTTCTCCAGGAACTCCGACGCCGCCTTCACGATGCTGATGAACAAGAGCGCGATCCGCTGGTACCTCGAGTACGCCCACGGCTTCGCGAACGCGCACGACGTGCCGATGATCGTCGACCAGTTCGGCGCTGCCCAGCAGGCCGCCGGGCAGCTCGCATATGAGCAGGACCTGATCGACGTCGCCGAAGCCGATGGCATGGGCTGGTGCCGCTGGCTGTACAGCACGCCGTCGGCGACGGAGCAGGTGCGCGACATCGCGCATCACGACGATGTCCACGCGTTCTACGCCGCGCGAGGCGCCGAGCACGCGGGGCCCTGACGAAGGCAGAGCGGTGCTCGCCTCGCGCGCTCCCGGACGTCCGCTGAACCGGTCAGTCCCGCACGCGCGCGTTCGGCAGGTTCGACGGCGGACGCGGCCGCACGATCTGCGCGATCAGGCGCAGGGCGAGCATGCCCACAGCAAGGCGAGCCTGGTGTTTGATACCAGTCTCCCGGCGGTTCACGCCGGGTCGGACACCAGCCGCCACGGCTCGAAGCTCGCATAGTCGGCCAGGCTCGGGGTCGGCGGACCGGTCACGATCTCGATCCGGTGTGCGGTCAGGCAGACGCAGAAGCAGGCTGCGGCCTCGAGCGAGCCGCCGAACGGCTGGAGCTGGTGCTCGAACCATCTCGCGATCCGGGCCGGGTCCCACTCGATGCCGCGCTGTTCCGCCCAGGCACCGTGGCCGAGATCCAGCGCGGCGAGGGCGGCGTGCCCCGACAGCCGGGAATCCTCGTCAGCCGTGCACCGGAGCCTGCGAGCGCGCTGCGCCACGACCAGACACTGCGCCGGCTCGTGGAAATCTCCGAGCCACATCGCCAGCTCGGCCCACGACCCGACATGCGACGGGTCCGAGAACAGGCGGCGAACCGGCTTTTCGAGCGTCGGCCATACCTTGCGTCCCGGGAACCACCGCGCCAGGGCGACGTCCGAGAATCGATCCCCATCGCCGGTGTTCATGTTGCTTCCATGAGGGACAGCTCGTGCGCCGCGGTCTTGCCATCGGCGCCGCGTCCGCGGCCATCGTTATATGACATGGTTCCCCCGCAACTCCCCAGAAAGTGATCGCTAATCAAAGTTGATCTCGACAGTCGAGATCAATCCGACCTACAGAGCGCAATCAGAGCTCGGATTACACTTCGAGATAGAATATTTGCTTGCGGGCACCTCGCGTCAATCGCCCGCCCAGGCCTGGCTCGTGGCCGTCCCCACACTTGCCAGGACAAGACATGTAAACACTCGATTTTACTACAAAATGATGGGGACAATGAGAACCTTTCGTCCGATTCCCAGCTATCATAATCGGCAGGCGCTGCGCGAGTTCCAGCGCACAACACCCTGCCCTGCCCCCGCCCCCTGTGGCGGCCCCGCGAGCGAGGCGATCGTCGCATGTTGTGCGCGGCGTCACTACGTGGTCGATCGGGGCTCGATGGTCGCACGATCAAGGTTCGCGACGACCAGGCCAACGAGCGAGCCCGGCGGCGACCTGGCGCAGCGCCGAACGCTTGAATGGGAAAGCAGCTCGCCGCCGACCACGTAGAGATTATCCATGAGCCCTATCCAATGGCGGACCGTTGAGGCTAGGCTCGCTGTGCAATGGCCGAAGTACGCACCTACCTCGAGTTGTCAGAAGACGGCGGCGGATCCCACAAGTTCTACGAGGTGGTCGTAAGCAACAAGACGCTGACGATTCGCTACGGCCGGATCGGCGACAAGGGCCAGACGCAGGTCAAGGACTTCCCGAATCACGACAAGGCCCTCGCGGAGGCAGAGAAGAAGCTCGGCGAGAAGCGCAAGAAGGGCTACGCGGAGGCCGTGATGGGCGAGCGCAAGAAGCGCTCGGTCACCCGTCGCGAGATCACCTCGCAGGTCGCGGCGAAGAACGTCACCAAGGCGCCGGTGATCTGGAAGTTCACGCCGGGCAGCCGCGCGTTCGGGATCTTCATCGACGACGCGCGCTGCTGGATGGGCAACGAGGCGGGTGCGATCTACTCGCTCGACCACGACGGCAAGGTGCTCGATCAGTTCAAGCTGCCGGACGGGGTCAAGTGCATCGTCGCGGATGACGACTGGCTCTATGCCGGCTGCGACAATGGCAAGGTCTACGATCTCGGTGGCAAGGCCCCACGCGTCGCCTACGAGATCGCCGACGACATCGACATCTTCTGGCTCGACATCAAAGATGGCGTACTCGGGGTATCCGACGAGGCCGGCAACGTCGCCGTGTTCAACCACGAAGACGAGTCGCAGTGGAAGAAGAAGTCGAGCGGCAGCTCGGGCTGGATGATCCGCTGCGACGAAGTCGGTGTCTACCACGGCCACTCCGACGGCGTGACGATGTACGACTGGGAAGACGGCAAGAAGCTGTGGCACAGCAAGACCGACGGCTCGGTGCTGTTCGGCTGGCAGGAAGAGTCAAAGGTCTACGCCGCCACCACCCAGAACAAGGTCCAGCGGTTCACCAAGCGCGGCAAGGACCCAAAGTCCTACGCGTGCGACGCCGCGGTGTACTCGTGCGCGGCCGCCGACGACGGCAAGTACGTGTTTGCCGGCGACAACTGCTCGTCGGTGTACTGCTTCAACGAGGCCGGCGAGCGGCTGTGGAAGCTCAACACCGGCTGCGGCTCGGCGTTCTCGATGCAGTTCTTCAAGGGCCGTCTCTACATCGTCACGACCGACGGCAGCTTCGCCGCGATCGATGCAAGCGAGGCCGCGATCGCCGCCGCGAAGGCCGGCACGGTGCCCGAGGCCAAGGCGATCAAGGCGCCCAAGGCCGCGGCCGCCACGCCGACCACGGAGGTCGAGACCACGCGCACGGCAGGCAACGGCGTCGTCGTCGAGTGCTACAAGGAAGGCTCGAAGCTCCGGATCCGTCCGGTGTCGACCGGCTACAACAAGAAGTGGAACGTGCAGTTCCCGAAAGACCTGCGCGATCTGGGCGCGAAGTACGTCGTCGACGAACTCCGCGAGAGTGGCTCCGGCGGGTTCTATCGCGCCCACGGTACGATCCGGAAGCTCACCGGCGGATGAGGCTCGTCAAGCAGACGAAGCTCGTGTTCGTCGAGGGTCGTAGCGACAAGGTCTACGAGGTTGATCTCTGCGAGGTGGGCACCAACCAGTTCGTCGTCAACTTTCGCTACGGCAAGCGCGGCGCGGCCCTGAAAGACGGCTCCAAGACCGTCGCGCCGGTCAAGCG
>Ga0134121_10002534_pt1 | contig 15741 bp, 11 predicted proteins | sample KB301_FD_96463 | JGI IMG/M metagenome (GOLD analysis project Ga0134121, IMG submission 96463) | Terrestrial soil microbial communities without Nitrogen fertilizer from Kellogg Biological Station, Michigan, USA - KB3-0-1 | ecosystem: Environmental > Terrestrial > Soil > Unclassified ... | reverse complement strand
TCGAGGCGAGCGACCGCGACAAGCTACTGGAACTCTGCAAACTCGACAAAAAAACAGGACCTGAAACGTGGTGGCTCACCGAGTTTGAAGACAAATCATCGCCTCGGCCTGGAACTGCCGATCTGTACTTCAGCGTCGCCGGCGACCAGAATCCGGTGGCGCGGCCGGATCACATCCAATACGTTGCGGCCAGAGTGCCCAACTGTGTCATGACCTATGCACTGTTGGGTTACATGCTGGTGCCGTGCGTGGTGCGGGTGGTGCGGAGGCGGATTCGATGACATGAGGTTGGCATTGGTGTCATGCCATGTGGCACGTACAATTACGCCAAGTGGCAACAAATAGGAGAAAACGGCAATGACCACCGCAACCAAACAAAAGGCCCGTAACACGCCATCCGTCGAAAAAAAGCAAATGTTTCCCACCCCGGGCGACAGCTTGGGACTCAAGATTAATGACTTGATTGACTCCGCAGCCCAGATCCGCAGCGGTCTGAGTTTTAACAAGCTAGCGGATTTTCAGCGGACTAGCCAGTTGCCCATGGATGTGATTGCCAAAATGGTCAAATTGTCGAAAAGGACAATGGTCCGCCGAAAAAAGTCCCGCAAGCTCAGCCAGGATGAATCCGAACGCCTGGTCCGCTTATCCCTTGTGTTTGAACAGGCCACAAACTTGTTTGACGGGGACAAGGCAGCCGCCCGCGAATGGTTGAGCCAGCCAAGTAAAGCACTGGGCCAAATTCCGCCGCTGGTCATTGCTGAGACCGACATGGGCGCGCGAGCCGTCGAACGTCTGATAGGGCAGTTGGAACACGGAGTGTTCCCATGAAGGTCGACGCCTGGCGCATCTTCAAACGCCAACATGCGGCCAGCGCATTCTCGGGTGAAGGCGCCCGCCTGTATGGAGGACGTTGGAACAGCGTCGGCGTCGGCGTGGTATATGCAGCTAGCAGTTGTGCGCTCGCTGCTTTGGAAATGCTCGTGCAATTGAAAAACCAGCTAAAGGTAGAAGAGTATCTGCGCGTGGTCATGTCGTTCGATAACAAGCTGGTGATTGCAATTGACCCTGCCACCTTGCCTCAGAATTGGTCGGCTGACCCGGCCCCGCTCACACTACAGGCCATTGGGGACAAATGGGTCGCCGATGGAGCGTCCGCCGTTTTGCAAGTTCCCAGTGCTGTAATTGACGTCGATTACAATTACCTCTTCAATCCCGCGCATCCCGATTTTGCCAAGATTGCCATTGGGGAGAGCCGGCCTTTTTCGTTCGATCCGCGGTTGGTTAAGTGATTCATCCGATGACATCAGTGCAATCCGAGCAATAATTCCAGCCCCAGCAACACAAACATCGTCGTCACGCATGCTGCGATGGCCCAGTCATCAACATGACCGCCGGCGCCGCCGAAACCGAAGTGTCGGCCTTGGTTATGCCACAGCCATATTCCCGATGGGACCGCAACTACCGCGAATAAAAACAATAGCCACGCAAACGAGCCATGCCGCTGCAAGTCGCCGGCGTCGCCAACGTTTTCGAGCGTTCCCGCGCCCAGATAAACGCCGTTGGAGATCAAACAAAAACCTGCGAAGAACCTCAACAGATAGGCGCCGGGAATTCGCAGAAGTTTGGCCGTCAGCCACGCCAAGAGCGGCAACGCGGCACCGATCACAGGTCCAGCCCACGCCACGGTCAACGGCTCGGGGTTGCGGCTCAGCTGCGTTTGCGAAATTGTCCAAGGCCGCAAAACGACTTTGTCAACGACGCCGCCCGTCCACCAGGCGGCCAGGACGTGGCCAAATTCGTGGACGATTTGCATCGCTAGCCAGCAAGCCGCCAACAAACACACAAGCAGAACAATTTGCGGCAGCCTCGGCATGGCAATGATCCATTTGTTATGCCACCACAATATTCACCATTTTTCCTGGCACCACGATCACCTTGCGAACCTGCTTGCCTGCGATCAATTCGCGGATGCGTTCATCGGCCAGCGCCGCCTCGCGCAGCGTTGCTTCATTAATCCCCGCCGGCACGATTACCTTGCTTCGCAGTTTCCCATTCACCTGCACCGGCACTTCAATTTCGTCCGCCTTGGTCAGTGCCGGATCGTAACTCGGCCACGGCTCATAGGCCAACGTGTCCCTGTGGCCCAAGATCGACCACAGTTCCTCGGCTAAATGTGGCGCGAATGGGCTGAGCAGTAGCACAAACGTGTCCAATACCGATTTGGAACGCACTTCCTCGCGCGTGAGATGATTGCTCAACTCCATCATGGCGGAGATGGCGGTGTTGAATCGCATGGCGTCCAGATCTTCGGTTACTTTCTGGATCGTCTGATGGAGTTTGCGCAGCGTCTCCTTGCTCGGCGGCACGTCCTGGACGTTGGCGGGCAAGGTCATCGCTTCGGCTCGGTCGTCGATGATGAGCCGCCAGACGCGGTTGAGAAAACGGAAGACGCCTTCGACGCCGCGCATGCTCCAGGGTTTGACGGCTTCCAGCGGGCCCATGAACATTTCGTAAAGCCGCAGGCTGTCGGCGCCGTACTGGGCGACCACGTCATCAGGATTGATCACGTTGCCGCGGGCCTTGGACATTTTCTCGGCGACGGCCAACAGTTTAACATCCGTGCCCTTTTGATAAGGCCCGTCTTCGCGCTCCTCGACATCCTCATCCAGCACTCTTTCCTGCGTGTATTTCTTGTCCCTTTGCAAGTTTTGCAGCGAGACGATCTGCCCGGTGGCGTCATCCTTATGCCGGTAATAAACCATGCCCAGGATCATGCCCTGGTTCACCAGCTTCTGAAACGGCTCCGCCGTCGGCACATGCCCGCGGTCGAACAGCACTTTGTGCCAGAACCGTGAATACAAGAGATGCAAAACAGCATGCTCCGCTCCGCCGACATACAAATCAACCGGCAGCCAATACTTCGCCTTGTGCGGATCGCAAAATGATTTATCGTTTCGCGAGTCGAGATAGCGAATGTAATACCAACACGACCCGGCCCACTGCGGCATGGTATTGGTCTCGCGAACATACTTTTTGCCGTCGAGAGTAACGTTGATCCAGTCAGTCGCCTTGCCCAACGGCGGCTCCGGTTTGCCGGACGGTTTGAAGTCCTCCATCTCGGGCAACTGGAGCGGCAAATCCTTCTCCGTCAGCGCTCGCACCAAACCATTGGGTTTGCCGTCAGCGCCCAGCTCGTGCAAGATCGGAAACGGCTCGCCCCAATAGCGCTGCCGGCTGAAAAGCCAATCGCGCAACTTGTAATTGATCTTGCCCTGGCCTTTGCCTTGCGACTCCAATTGCTGGGTGATTTTCTTCTTGAAATCGACTGTCGTCATTCCATCGAAGGCGCCGGAGTTAACCGCGTTACCCTCCTCGACGTAGGCTTCGGTCAAACGGTCCAAGGTGCTTTTGGTTTTCTTCAACCATTCCTCGGTCGGCCGCACCACAGTTTTGATCGGCAGCTTGAATTGCTGGGCGAACTCAAAATCGCGCTCGTCGTGGGCCGGCACGGCCATGATGGCGCCGGTACCGTAAGTTGCCAGCACATAGTCGGCAATCCAAATCGGAACTTGCTCATTGTTGACGGGATTGATCGCATAGGCCCCCGTGAAAACACCGCTCTTGGTCTTGGCCAACTCGGTGCGTTCCATTTCGCTCTTGCGCGCGGCCTCTTCTTGATATTTTTGCACAGCGGCTTTTTGACCTGGTGTTGTGATTGACTCCACCCAGGGATGCTCGGGAGATAGCACCATGTAGGTAGCGCCGAATAGCGTGTCGGGCCGCGTTGTAAACACACGAATGGCTCGGTCTTTTTGCGCTGCTAACGGAAAATCCACCTCCGCCCCCTCGCTACGCCCAATCCAGTTGCGCTGCATCTCCTTGATGGCATGCGACCAATCCACCAACTCCAACTCATTCAACAAACGCTCGGCATAGGCGGTGATGCGCAGCATCCATTGCCGCAGCGGCATGCGCACCACTGGATGGCCGCCGCGTTCCGATTTGCCGTCGACCACTTCCTCATTCGCCAGCACCGTTCCCAGATAGGGGCACCAATTGACCGGCGCTTCGATTTGATACGCCAACCGTTTGCTGTCCTGATACCGGCGGATCGCGTCTTCACCCTGTTTCTTAACCTCAGCTGGAATCGGCAGGTCGCTGATCGGCCGCCCTTTCTGTTTTTCCGTGTCGTACCAGGTGTCATAAAGCTGCAAGAAAATCCACTGCGTCCACTTGAAGTACTTGGGATCAGTAGTGTCAACTTCGCGCTCCCAGTCGTAGCTGAAACCGAGCATCTTGATCTGGCGGCGAAAGGTCTCGATGTTCTTCTGCGTCGTTGCCCGCGGATGAGTGCCGGTCTCAATCGCATATTGTTCCGCCGGCAATCCGAACGCGTCCCAGCCCATCGGGTGCAGCACATTGAAGCCGCGCATGCGCTTGTAGCGGCAGAGAATGTCGGTCGCCGTGTAACCCTCGGGATGGCCGACGTGCAGACCCGAGCCCGACGGATACGGAAACATGTCCAGGATATAAACCTTGGGCTTATCCGACGTGTCCGGCGTGTGGAAGGTTTTGTGCTCATCCCAAAACCGCTGCCAGCGGGGCTCGATTTCTTTGGGGTTATAGGTCGGCATGCTGGTCCTTTCACAGGGATGAACAGGGCGGCGGAGAGGATTGGTCTATTCGGCGTGGAAAACGGAGTCAATGAACCAACACGGCCCAAAAGCAAAGCGAGCCGAGGCAAACCCCGGCTCGCTTTGGCGTCTAAAATCCAATTGCTGCTTCAAGCCGTCTTCCAAACAACGCTGTCGCCGCTGCCCTCACCTTGGAAATGCAGCAGTGCTTTGCGCACCAGCTTCAGCTTTTGAATCGTCATGCGCAGGCGATGCTTCCTATCCCCCGGTTGTTTGGGGGGCAATGGATCATCGAGCTGGTCGGGCCAGCGTTCCTCCTCGAAGACACGGCAAAGCAGTTCCTGGTTGCCGGCCCGTTGCCGAAAGCGTTTCAGTTCGTGAACGCCCCAGCGGAAGGAACGGTCTTGCTCGTCATACCTGGGCGTCAATCGGCCCATGGCGAACCTGGCTCGTGCTTCCTGTTTGCTCTGGCTGCACAAGTCGAGCATGTCATTGGCAAACGCCTGCCCGGCGGGCGTGAGCGCCAGCCAACTATCTGGCCGCAACAGCGTGCTGTCGCGCGGAACGAGTTTGGCGCGCGTCGGTCCCGTCAGATGTTCGACGTGGCCGTGATAGTACATCCATTGAAAGATCTCTTCTGGCGCCAGATGGCAGACTGCGGCCCAGGCGACTGCACAGGCGCACGGATCACACCTTTTGCGCGGGGAGGCGGCGCGGGCAACTTTGAAGAGCTTGGCGTAAAGTCTTTGAAAATAGCGAAACTCCGCGTCGGTGACGGGACGCGGATCACGAGGCGGATAAGCCTGGGATGCCATGAACGGGTCTCCTTCTGCCTGCTAGAACAAGAATCCGCCCCCGGCGTGGGCGTGGAGTTACGGGAAATTGGGCCTTTCTTGGTTTTGGACGCGGCACTGATATTTCGCCGGTTAGGTTATTCGACCTGGGGGCAACGTCAAGGGTTGGCGTCAATCAATCCAGTCAGGGCCAAGGATTTCGCCGCCGGCGGGGGTGACCAAGGCCCAATAGGTTTCTGGGGAGATGCCAGGCGAGAGAATGCGAACAGCCCCATCTGCCATGCCAACCACCATGCCGTTGGAATGAGGGGTTTGGGCCAAGCGCCAATCACAGTTGGCAACTGAGGGAGCAGCTTGGAATGTAACGCCCATGCCCCATCCATCCGTGCTCACGGGCGGGTTGCCTGACGTTGCTGGCCCGTTGTCCAATTGATCGGCAAATGTGGCTCGGCGAAGACCGCCAGGTGGCGAGAACCTGTCGTAATCCACCGTTAGGAACGCAAACGGCGAATAAGCTTGGTCCAAAGCGTAATCAAACCGATAGTCACCGCAAACAGCATAATGCTCGGCAAAAACTATGGTGTTGGAAATCCCATCTTTGAAGGCAGTGGGGAACACGCCACCAATTGCAAATGCTTCCACATTGGCGGCATAGCTGGACGCTCTCCAATCCGATGATTGCGCCATATCCGCTGTGGGGTCCGCTGGACTTGTAAAAAAAGGGAGGTATTCGCCGTCGCTTGCTGTCCCATCAATGTATGGCAGTATTGACAGGTGGATCGAGCGTCCTTGCTCTGGGACAACAGTTACCATTTGATCGCCAAAGGTCACTGTTTTTTGAAAACCAATGGATGGGAATCGGCCCCGATTGTCGTTTGCGTAGCCGTGAAGTCCCAAGACGATTTGCTTTACATTGTTCTTACTTGCTGTTTGGTATGCAACTTGTCGAATGCCGATTATGGCGGGAACGGCAATAGCCACCACAACCACGATGACCGCAATCACCACGACAACCTCAATAAGCGATAGCGCCCGCCGGTGTGCTCCGTGAATTGTCATGTTTGTCGATCCTTTCCAAAGCTCGATGAGTCGTCGGGGCCCTAGTGCCACTAAACGCCGTTTCCGGAGGAAGCAGGATTGCCGGTGAAATCTCCCGAAGTGTCACCGACAACCCTGCCGGTTATCGCATTGCTACTTCGGAGTTCCCTTGGCCGGATCAATGCCTATGCCTTTGGGGGCCTGCCCTTTCTTTGTCATGTTGGCCATGATGATTACGTTGTACTCCTTAGTTGACTCTAGGCCCTTTAGCACATCCGTGCGCACCCAATTGCCGGCACCATCCTTGGTCACTTCAACAAAATGGCTTTTGACGACTCCTTTGCCGCCGCTTTCCCAATAAATTATTTGAACGATATGAAATTCGTCCTTCTTGTCTTTCTCCTTGATTTTTTGAGGCTCCCAGCCGGCGTCAGGCGTGATTTTGATGGCGAAGTCCAGTTGACCATTGTTGGCATTGGGTTTGGGCGCAGTTGTCCACTCGATTTTGCCCTGAGCGTTGACGTTGCCCGCCGTCGCCAATAGCAACACGGCCGCCGCCATCAAGTACCGTGGCGGCAATACCGTCGACGCTGCCCGTACCATCCACATTGTAAACTTCATCTGATGCTCCTTCAAGCGTATGGCCAAAACCCCTGCAAACGCGACTCCCGCTACCTCCCGAAAAACGCTTCCGGGGCCGAAACAATGGCGAGGTCAGCGTCCCGAGTCGGCCTGTCGATGAACGCAGACGCGTTCAACCCCGCCCAGATTACCGAGCATGAGCGCACCGTCAATCATCGGTGTGCTACCTCTGCGCTACCGCTCTGCTCCCGCCGCGCTGCCACTCGATTACATTGGCATGAGCATTGACGAGCCGCCGGGCTTTTTCCGGCGGGGATAAACCACGCCGCTCGTTGATTGATGCAGGCGCACTGAGAAAGGGTGGGCCCAAAAACAAAGCGAGCCGAGGACAACCCCGGCTCGCCGCTTTACTTCCGTCGATCTCAGTGATTAACGTTTGGCCCTTTGGCGTCGTTTATCGTCCGTCCATCGATCTTGTGGAGAGCCATTACGCGTGCCCGCAAGCACCGCTCCGCCAACCAGGGCCATGGCGGCAACCATGCAGGAGTCATCCATTGCAGGCTCAACTGGCGCGGCAGGCGCATCCCAAATCTGTTCGCGTGGCGGCATTTCCTGGCTAAAGATCAAATCGAGCGCCGGCAACCAGTAACCTGCGTCTTGAACCGGCTGAGGCGCGGCGGGTGCGGCAGCCGGCGGCCTGTTGGCCGCTGGCGGCGCCGGGCTGTCATCGTCTTCGGGCAAATCGAGGTTCTGGCCCAGCTGCTGGAAGGCTGCCCGGCTGGTGGGCGATGGTTGCATACTGGGCATCATGAAGACCTGCACGTCCAGGGGCTGGCCGGCGAGCTGCACGGCGGGGGCTGGCGCCAGGACAACATTTTGGGTCGCCAGGTCCGCCACAAAAAAGAAATGGCTTTCAACCGAGCCCGTGCCGCCGCGGACAGCCGTGGAATGAGTATCCGTGGTGGATGTGGTATTGGTGCTGGCGGCATTTTTCACCAGGGAGCTGCTTACCGAGCCGCTTTGCAGCAAACCGATCAGGAGGCTGGCCTTGGGCGACCCCACGCCGGACACCATGTCGTAACCAGTGGTGGCGGAGTTGGCGCCGGCGTTGCCGCTGCTGACGTCGTGGAAATCGGCGGCGGCGTTGAGGCTGTAGATCGCAGTCAAGGCGCCCGAACTGCTCAAGGCCGACGTGCGGCCCTGGTTGGCCAAAGCGATCATGGCCGCCACCTGGGGAGCGCCGGCGCTGGTGCCGCCGTATTCACCCCAGCCGCCCGCGTGGTACGAGTCGTAAACCCAAAAGCCGGTATTGGGATCGGCGTCGTAACCCAAATCGGGGCTGGTGCGTTTGGTCGCGCTGAGCGTGACGCCGCTTTGGTAGCTCGGCTTGGATTCATAGGCGCTAACGCCGCCGCCGCTGTCGGTCCAGGCCGATTCGGAAATGTAATTTCCCGAGGCGTCCACATTGAGCGATGTGCCGCCCACGCCGATGACATTGGGCGACACCGCCGGCCACTCGGTCACCGAGCCGGCGTCGCCAGACGAGGCCACATAGGTGACTCCCGTGTGCAAGAAATGGCTATCATAGGCTGCTTCGCCGGAAAACTCGCCGGAACCCCAGCTCATCGACACAACCTGGGCGCCATGAGTAGTGGCGTAATCCACGGCGCTGAGCAAGCTGGTGAGGCTATTCGAACTGGCCTCGACGAGCATGATTTTGGCCGCCGGGGCAATGGCGTGAGCCCATTCCACGTCTAGCGAGATTTCCTGCGCCCAACCGACGTTGGCGCGAGGAATATGGCCGGTGGGGTTAACCTTGGTGAGCCATGAAGTGCTGGCGCCGAACTGGCTGTAGATCGTTTGGCCGCTACCGCTCCAGGTAAAACTTTTGTCAAAGGTGTCCGCGTCCTTGAAAATGTTGGGTGCGTCGTAGGCATCAATGATGGCGATGGTCTGGCCCTTGCCGTCGCCCACCACCTGATCAAAGCCGTAAGCATGCCGCACTGCCGCGGGTGTGAGCGGATAGACGGCGGGAACGGCGCGTTGCTCCAATTGTTCGAAGTAAAGTTGAACACGGTGCATCCGGGAGCGGCTCGCCAATGGACGCCGCCAGGCGCGAAAGAGAGACCGGCGAAACATAGGTGGATTCCTGAAGAAATGAGGTAAGCGCACCCTGCCTAAAATGTCCCCTCAAGTATAAGGTACTGCCGCTACCTTGTGCAAGTGCCATTTCGATCTGGCAACGCCTGTCCGGCGTGAATCAACCCTGCCGGCCATTGCCATTGCCCTGCCGCGAGAAAAAGACGCTGCCGGGGCCAAGCAGTGTTTCCAGCTCGGCGCGGGCCAAAGTCTTGGGATTGACGCGATATTCCTCGCTGGCCTTGAGCAGCATCCGCTTGTTGGCCGCATCGACAACGTTGACAAACACGGGACAAGTGCCCTGCGAACGTTGCAACACGCGGGCCACGGCTTCCACGTGCTGCCTAACATGTCTGCCCAGGGCCAAGTTGATGACCACGCCGGTGGTGCGTTCCTGCTGGACCTGGTCCATGGTCATTAGACGCTGCACGACAAGCCCGGGTTCCTCACGAGATCGTTCCACCGAGGCGGCCGCGAAACAAATTTGATCTTCTTGCACCAGGTCCTTGTAACGGGCGAAATCGTCGGGCCACATCACGCACTCGACGGTGCCGCTGAAATCCTCGAGCTTGAAGCGGGCATAGCGCGAGTTGCCGTTGCGGGCGTTTTTGGTGTTGCCGAAACGCACCGACCCGAGCATACCGCCGACAACAATCTCCTGGCCGGCGTTCAATTCGCGCAGTAGCTGGACGGTGTGCGTTGAGAAAAGACGAATGATATTGTCATGCTGCGCCAAGGGGTGGCTGGACATGTAAAAGTCCAGGGCTTCCTTTTCGTACTTGAGCTTCTCGCTGGCCGGCCATTCGGGGATGTCCGGCAGCGCCTCCGCGTTGCCGCCTTGTTCGGCGACTTGTTCCGCAAACTCCGCGAACAGATTGAGCTGACCGTGCCGTTTGTCGTCTTGCACCTCGCCGGCCGCTTGCACCGCTCGTGACAGCACTTGCCAGAGCTGGGCGCGATGAGCGCCGAAGCAATCAAAGGCACCCGATTTGACCAGACGCTCGATGGCCGATTTAGGGACGATTTTGTGATCGATGCGTTCGCAGAAATCGAAGATGTCCTTGAACGGGCCGGTTTTGCGAGCGGCTACAATGTTCTCGGCCGCGCCGCGGCCCAGGCCCTTGATGGCAACCAAACCAAAGCGGATTTGATCGCTTTGCACGGTGAAATCGGGTTCATCGGTGTTGATGTTCGGCGGCCGCACCGGAAAGCCAAGTTTCTTGGCGTCCTCGAAATGCTCGACCATGATGTCGCGCTTGTTGCCGTCTTCGATTTCGCTGGTCAAAAGGGCGGCCATGAACTCGGGGGTGTAATTCGCTTTGAGGTAAGCCGTCTGGTAGCCGATCTGGGCATAGGCGGCTGAATGACTTTTATTGAAGCCGTAACCACCGAAAAAGGTAATAAGCTCGAAAATCTCACGGGCTTTTTCCTCGGGCAAACCGCGTTCTCTGCTGCCCGCGATGAACTCGGCCTGGTTCTTTTCGATGACATCGTGCTTCTTTTTGCTGATCGCCTTGATGCAGGCATAGGCTTTGGACAACTCGATGCCGCCCAGACGGTTCAAGATGCGCATGACCTGTTCCTGGTAAACCATGACGCCGTGCGTTTCGGTCAAAATCTCTTCCATCACCGGGTGCGGATAGGTGGCCTTCGCCCGGCCGTGTTTGCGGTTGACGTAGTCGTCCACCATGCCGCCCTGGAGTGGACCGGGCCTGTAAAGGGCCATCATGGCGGTGATGTCCCGAATGCTGTCGGGCTTCATCCGCTTCAGTAACTCTCGGATGCCTTCGGATTCCAGCTGGAAGACGCCCTTGGCGTCACCGCGCTGGAGCAGCGCAAACGTCTTGGCGTCATTGAGCGGGATTTTGAACAAATCGATTTTTTCGCCGGTGCTTTTCTCGATCATGCGCAGACAGTTGTCGAGCAACGTCAGCGTGCGCAACCCGAGGAAATCCATCTTGAGAAGGCCGACTTTTTCGAGGTCGCCCATCACCCATTGTGTGGTGACGATGGCTTCCTCTTTCTTGACGCCGTCGTCGCCCTTGCGAACGACACGCTGGAGCGGCACATAATCGGTGAGCGGCCCGTTGGCGATGACGACGCCGGCGGCGTGCGTTCCCGCGTTGCGGTTGGTGCCTTCCAAACGTCTCGCAATGTCGATCAATTCGCGAATGGCAGGATCGCCTTCGTATTCCTGCCGCAATTCGGGGCTCTGTTTGAGCGCTTCGTCCAGGGTGATGCCCAGGGTTTTGGGAATCATGTTGGTGAGGCGGGTAACACGCTCCAGCGGAATGTCCAGCACGCGGCCCACATCCTTGATCGCCGCGCGAGCCGCCATGGTGCCGAAGGTTCCGATCTGGGCGACGCTCTGCTCGCCATAGCGCTGGCGGACGTAGGCAATCACCTTCTCGCGGCCTTCCTGGCAAAAATCGATGTCGATGTCGGGCGCCTCGCTGCGGTTGGGATCGAGAAAGCGCTCAAACAGCAAGTCGTATTCAAGCGGGCAGACGTGGCTAAGCTTGAGCACGTAACTAACAAGGGCGCCGCAGGCCGAACCGCGGGCGCTGGCCGGGATCTTGTTTTCCAGCGCGAAACGCACGAAATCCCAGACGATCAGAAAATAGCTGGCGAAGCCCATGCGGCAAATGATGTCCAGCTCCAGCTCCAGGCGGGCGCGGGCGGCCTCGGGCGGGTTATCACCATAGCGTTCCAGCAGGCCCACTTCGCAAAGCTCGCGCAGATAGGCCTCGGGTTTCTTGAGACCGGGCGGCGTGAAAACGGGAAAATGACGCTTGCCAAAATCAAGCTTGAGGGAACAACCGTCGGCGATTTCCTGGCTGCGCTGGACCGCGTCGGCATGATCTGGGAACAGTTTGTACATCTCGTCGGCGGCACGCACATAGAACTGATCGCTGCCGTAACGCATGCGGCCTTCGTCCTTGCGGAGCCGGCCGGTGTTGATGCACAGCAGCACATCATGGGCCGCCGAGTCCTGCTGGCACAGGTAATGGGCATCGCTGGTCGCCACCAATGGCAGGCCGAGCTTATTGGCAATATCGATCGCCCCCTCGGCGCAACGTCGTTGCAGATCGAGGCCGTTGTTTTGAATCTCGACGTAAAAATCTTTCTTGAAAGTTTTGCTAAACCAGCGCGCCAGCTGCGTGGCCTCGTCCAGCTGGTCCTTGAGGATGAACTCGCTGAACTCACCGGAGGCGCAGCCGCTCAGGCAGATGATGCCTTCGTGATGGGCGGCCAGTAATTCCTTGTCGATGCGTGGTACGTAGTAGTAGCCCTGAAGAAACGCCACAGATGCCATCTTGAGAAGGTTGCGGAAACCGATTTCGTTTTTGGCCAGAAGCGTCAGATGGAAACCGGCTTCCTTGCGGCGCGAGGCTTCGCGTTCGGTCAGTTTGTTGGGAGCGACGTAGGCTTCGTAGCCGACAATGGGGTTGAGTCCGGCCTGGCTGCATTCGCTGTAGAACTCGACAGCGCCATAGAGATTGCCGTGGTCGGTGAGCGCGATCGCATTCATGCCCTGCTTTTTGGTGTGTTCGACCAATTCGGGAATGCGATTGGCGCCGTCCAGCAGGCTGTAGTGGCTGTGGCAATGCAGGTGAACGAAGCGGCGGTCCATCATGGTTCCTTGCCGTGGAATGCAGGTTTGAAGTTTGGAGTTTATTGTATGCAAGCAATAGATTTGAAATGGCCATCGGGTAGCGGCAAGCGCTCAATCGGTCAACGTCTCCGGCTCCGCAACAGCCCGCAAATAGCGCGCCAGCAGCATCTGCACGCCCAGCACACGCTGCCAATCGGCGAAGGTCAAGGACACCAGCGAGCCATCGTCCTTGGCTTGCACATTGTCCGTGGCACAATGCAATCCGCGGTGCAAGAAATCGAGAATTTCCGCGAGCCGGGCGTTTTGTGAGGGCGACATCTTTTGCGGCAGCGGCGGCAGAGCGCGATTGCCGATGAACAACGCCTCACTGGTCGCCGTGGTTTTGCCCTCGATGTTGAGATCGAAATCGGCGGCGTTGTCAATCATGCCGTCCATGGTCTGGGCCTGGACGGTGGCAGGCCCGTCCGCCTTCGGGGCGGCAGCGGGAACTTCCAGGGCCGGCGGCTTGGTGATCCCCGCCATCGTCATCATGCGGGCCGCGATCTCTTCGTTGGAGCCGAACAGCAAAATCGAGCGGCCCAGGCAAACGCGGTCGCCGTGACGCAGCCGGCGAATCTGCACTACCGAATTGTTGACGCGAGTGCCGTTGGTGCTGTCCAGGTCGGTGAGAATGATGTCGTCGCCGTCTTGCTGGATCTTGGCGTGAAAGCGGCTGACGCGTTCGTCGTTGAGCCGCAGGCCGTTGCCTTCTTCGCGGCCCATGGTGACAGGCGTCGGCAGGTCGCGATACACGCGCCCCTTGTCGATTCCTTCCAGCACTTGAAACGTCACCTTGGCCATGCCAACGCTCCAGACAAGTCGGCGGGGGTGAACCCCGCCGCTCGTTCAGTTCATTATTATTAGATTGTGGGCTTCCAGAGCTTCCATGTCAATTGCTCCGTTGCCGGTTGGCACCCCGTTAGGTGGCGAAACCAGGTGATTTGCCGCTTGGCGAAGTTGCGAGTGTATTGCTTAACCCGCGCAATCGTCTCGACCAGCGTAGCCTGACCTTCGAGATGGGCGAAAACCTCCTTGTAACCCAGTGCCTGACAGGCCTCACGGCTGACCGGCTCCGGCAGGTTGCGCAGCGCTTTGACCTCGTCGATCAAACCTTCTTTGAACATCGCGTCCACCCTGGCATTGATACGCTTGTACAGTTCTTCGCGGGGCAGATCGAGCCAGATTACTCGAGGCGGTCCCGCAACAAGTGACTCATTATCGCTGGCAGGCCACTGCGTCTGCCACGCGCTTAGCGGTTTTTGCGTCAACTCCCAAACCTCCAGGGCACGGACGACACGGCGCGTATCGTTGGGATGCAAACGCGCCGCGGTGACCGGATCGACAGCGGCCAGACGCTTGTGGAGCGCGTCCACGCCAGACTGTTCGGCCTCGAACGTCAGCCGTTGGCGCAGTTGGACATCCGCGGGAGGTCCGTCGAATAGCCCACACAACAGGGCTTTCAGATACAACGGCGTACCGCCCACAAAAAGCACCCGTTGGCCGCGTTTTTCAATGGCGCCACAGCATTCCGCCGCACGCTGCAGCCACCATGCCACACTGGCTGACTCCCAGGGATTCAGTTCATCCACCAAATGATGGCGAATACGATTTCGTTCCGCCGTCGTCGGTTTTGCAGTAGCGATGTCCATGCCGCGATACACCGCCATCGAATCCATGGAGATAATCTCGGCCCCCAGCATTTCGGCCAACTCCAGGCCGAACCGCGTCTTGCCGGAGCCTGTGGGACCGGTCAGAACCAAAGCGTTTTGAAACGGCTCGGGCAGCATCAAATTCCCACAGGCGCTTGCGGCTCGCAAGCGCCCCTCCCAATCTTCACATATCTTCCTGGCCCCATCTTGTTAGAATAACACCTTAACCCCACCGGAGACGGTATTATGCCTGACTCGACCAATGGCGCCGTGGCCAAAGCGGCCAAAGAGATGACCAAGGAAAACGGCCAGCTGCAAAGTATGGACGATCCGTCGCTCTACATCAACCGCGAACTGAGCTGGCTCGAATTCAATCGCCGCGTACTGGAAGAAGCCCGGGATGCGCGGGTGCCGCTGCTGGAACGCCTCAAATTCCTGGCGATCTTCGGCTCGAATCTCGACGAGTTCTTCATGGTCCGCGTCGGCGGTTTGCTGCAAAAGTTACACGCCGGCATCAACGTCGGCAGCGGGGCCGACCGCTTGCCGCCGCGCGATCAACTGGAAAAGATTCGGCAAATTGTCCGCCAGTGCATCGGCGAAGTCCACAAATGTTTGACGGAGGAAATACTGCCCGCCCTGGAGAAAGACGGCATCGTCGTCCGCAGCCCGAAAGACTTGACCGAGGCAGACCGCAAACACCTGGCCGAGGTTTTCCGCCGCGAGGTTTACCCGGTGCTGACGCCGCTGGGCATCGACCCGACACACCCTTTTCCGCACTTGCTGAACAAATCCTTGAATATTGCCGTGCTTTTGCGCCGGCCCGCACACGCCGAGAAGTTGTTCGCCGTGGTGCAGGTGCCCAGCGTGTTGCCACGTTTCGTGGCCTTGCCGGCGGAGCGCGGCCACGTTTTCATAGCCCTGGAGACGGTCATCCGATTGCAATTGTCAGTGCTGTTTCCAGGCCTGGAACTTGAAAGCGCCACCGTTTTCCGCGTCACGCGCGACAGCGAATACGAAATCGACGACGACGAAGTCGAGGATTTGCTCAAGGCCATTGAAGAAGAGATTCGCAAGCGCCGCCGCGGCGACGCCGTTCGCCTGGAAATTGAGGCCGAGGCCCCCGGGGAAGTGGAGACCTTTCTCACCGACGCCCTGGCGCTTGATCCGGCCGACGTGTTCAAGATCCCCGGCATGCTCGATTTGACCGGCCTGTTTCAAATTCACGGCTTGCCCGGCTATGCCCAGTTCGA
>Ga0134121_10002533_pt1 | contig 15745 bp, 12 predicted proteins | sample KB301_FD_96463 | JGI IMG/M metagenome (GOLD analysis project Ga0134121, IMG submission 96463) | Terrestrial soil microbial communities without Nitrogen fertilizer from Kellogg Biological Station, Michigan, USA - KB3-0-1 | ecosystem: Environmental > Terrestrial > Soil > Unclassified ... | reverse complement strand
GCCCTGGAGGCGAGCCACGCGAACATCAAGTACTTCGAGCAGCAGCGCACCAAGATCGACGCCCAGCACGCCAAGGAGCGCGACGCCGCGGCCGAGATCGCCGCCAAGCTCTCCGGTCTGCGGCTCGAGATTCCCAAGCGGGTCGGCGACACCGGCACGCTCTACGGCTCGGTCACCGCCGGCGACGTGGCGGAGCTGCTGGAAAAGAAGGGTTTCTCCGTCGACCGCCGGCGTATCGATCTCGAGGGAGGCATCAAGTCCCTCGGCGATCATCCGGTCCGCGTCGAGCTCCATCCCGAGGTGGTCGCCGAGGTGACCGTTTCGGTGGTGGCGGCAGAGTAAAAGGCTGTACCCCGGGGCGCGGATTCAAGGATGTCGAGCGGACTCGATCGTCCCGATCCTCTCGATCCATCCGAGCGCCGCGCCCCGTCCATCGGCGACTTCCTCGTCGAGCACCCCACGCGCGATCTGTCCGACTGGCGATGGCTGTGGTCCGGGGATCAGCCTTTCCCCATCCGCAGCCACCGCGGCCTGCTCGGCCGGCTCGTCGTCGGCTTCAAACGCCTGTTCCGTCCCCTCGTCAGGCTTCCCCAGAACGACCTCTGGGAGCGCCAGCGCATCTTCAACCTCATCCTGCTGGAGCACCTGGAGCGCTTGGAGATCGCCCGCGCCGAGCACCAGCGCCGCATCGAGTATCAGGAGGCGCTCGACGCCACGGGCCTGCACGAGATCATGCGGCACAACGACGCCCTCTTCGCTCGCGCCGACCAGAAGCTGGACCGTTACCGGCGGGAGACCCGGGATCTGCTCGGCAGCCTCGGCGGCGCGCTGGCAGCGGTGAAGACGGCTCCTCAGGGATCTTCGACTGAAGTCGTCGCCCGCGTGGTTGTCTCTCGTACCTACGACGAGCATGGCTACCTGGAGCTGGAGCGCCGCTACCGCGGCACCGAGGAGGAGATCCACGAGCGCATCGCCGCCTACCGGCCGTTCTTCAAGGACCTGCCCGCCGGCTCCGCCGTGCTCGATCTCGGCTGTGGCCGCGGCGAGGCTCTGGCCCTGCTGCGGGAGTGGGGGTTCGCCGGGCGCGGCGTGGATTCGAGCGCCCGCATGGTGGAGCTCTGCCAGGGCCGCGGGCTCCAGGCCGAGGTGGGCGATCTCTTCGCCGTGCTGGCGGCGGTGGAGGAGGGGAGCCTGGGAGGAGTCGTCTCCTTCCACGTCATCGAGCACCTGCCCGCCGACGCGCTCGACCGGCTGGTCCGCCTCGCTTGGCGCGCCCTGCGGCCCGGAGGCGTGCTGATCCTGGAGACGCCCAATCCGCTCTCCGTCGTCGTCGCGGCGCGCAACTTCTGGCTCGACCCCACGCACGTGCGCCCCGTCCATCCGGAGAGCCTGAAGCTGATGTACGAGCTCGCCGGCTTCGATCCGATTGAGCGGCTCGATCTGCGCCCCTTCGCCGCGGCCGCCCGCCTCCCCGAGATCGACCTCGCCAAGCTGCCGCCCGAGCAGAGGCCGCTCGCCGACCAGGTCAACCGCCTGCGCGACCGGCTGGACGACCTGCTGTTCGGCTGCCAGGACTTCGGGATGGTGGGACGGAAGGGGCAGTAGTCCCTACGGCGGCGGAGGCTCCTGGCTTGGCGCGTCCTGCGGGCCGGGGCTGGAGGGCGGCTGCGGGGCTCCCTGGCCGTCTTTGGCCGGCATCGCCTCTTTTTCCTTCGGAATGTAGAAGGCCTTCTGCTGGTACCAGGGGAGGCTCGCGATGGTGGACCACTGCGCGCTGTACTGCCGGTTCGGCTCGGTGCCGGCGACGAAGGCTTCCTTCAGCGAGCGGGTGCCCTGGCCGCCGAGCAGGCCGCTGTAGTACTCGATGTCCTTGAAGGCCACGCCCGGCGGCACCTGGAAGGTCTCGCCCTTCTGCAACCAGCCGTCCGCAAGGCCGCGCTCGGCGATCGTCCGCCACATGGGCAGCGCCGCCACGGCGCCGCTCATGCCTGCGCCCAGCGAGCGCTTCACGTCGTAGCCCACCCAGGTGAGGATAGTGTAGCGCGGCGTGAAGCCCACGAACCAGGCGTCCGAGTAGTCGTCCGTGGTGCCCGTCTTGCCGGCGATGTCGATCGGCAGGTCGTGGATGGCATAGGTCGTGCCGTGATCCACCACGCCCTCCATCATGTGGCCGAGCACGTAGGCGACGGGCGGCGTGACGGCGCTGTAGGTGGCGGGGAAGCGTTGCATCAGCACCTGGCCGTCTGGCGTCGTCACCTTCTCGATCGTGTAGGGCTCGATGTGGGTGCCCTGGTTGGCGATGGTGGCATAGGCGGCGGCCACCTCCATGGGGACGAGGTCGGCGGAGCCCAGGGCGATCGAGGGCCAGGTGGGCAGCGGCGTCTGGATGCCGCAACGGTGGGCGAAATCCACCACGCGCTTGCCGGAGATCAGGTCGAGCAGCTTGACGGCCGGCACGTTGATCGACTGCTCCAGGGCCCGGCGCAGGGTCACGATGCCGGCGTGCTTGTGGTAGTAGTTCTCGGGCCTGTAGCTAAGTCTTCCGTCCGCGCCGGTGAAGGCGGTGGGCGCGTCGAGCAGCGTGTCGGCCGGGGTCCAGCCGGCCTCCAGGGCGGCGCCGTAGACGAACGGCTTGAAGGAGGAGCCCACCTGCCGCCGGGCCTGCGTGGCACGGTTGAACTTGTTGCGGTCGAAGTCCCAGCCGCCGACCAGGGCGCGCACGGCGCCCGTCTGCTGCTCGATGATGATGGCGGCGCCTTCCATGACCGGCTGTTGCTCCAGCATCAGGCGAGGGGGAGCCGCCGGAGCGGTGGGCGGAGGAATGGCCGCCTTCGCCTTGTCGCTCTTCGGCTTCGGCGCTTCCGGCACCTCGAAGCGGAACCAGGCCACGGCTCCCCGCTTCAGCAGGTCGGAGGGCTGCTTGCGGTTGGTCCAGGCGATGCCCTCCGGTCCCAGGGAGTAGACCTCCTTGCCGATCTTCACCCGTGCTTCCTTGGGGCCGGACTCCAGCACCAGGCCCTGATACCAGCGGCCCACCACCGGCTTGCCCTGGGTCCAGGTGGGAAGCACCTCCTTCTCCAGGTCGGCGGCCTCCAGCGTCGAGATCGGGCCGCGCCAGCCGCGGCGGTGGTCGAGCTTCACGAGGCCGGAGTGGATGGCGGCCTCGGCGGCCCGCTGCATCTGCGGGTCCAGGGTGGTCTGCACCTGGAGGCCGCCGACGTAGAGCGTGGTGGCGCCGTAATCCGCTTCCAGGCGCTTGCGGATTTCCTCTGCGAAATAGGGCGCGAAGCTCTCCTCGGCCTGCTGTGGGACCACCGGCAGCGGTGTGGCGAGCGCCTGCTGGTATTGCTGCGGGTTGATGAACTTCTCCTCCAGCATGCGGCGCAGCACCCGGTCGCGGTTCTTGAGCACCAGGTCCGGCGTGCGGTAAGGGCTGAAGCGGCTGGGCGCCGGGATGATGCCGGCGAGCATGGCGGCCTCCGACAGGGTCAGCTTGGCGGCCGGCTTGTCGAAGTAGTAGCGAGAGGCGGCCTCCACGCCGTAGTTGCCGTGGCCGAGGTTCACCAGGTTCAGGTAGAGGGTGAGGATCTGCGGCTTGCTGTAGTTCTTCTCCAACTCCACGGCCAGGAAGGCCTCCTCGATCTTGCGCTTCCAGATGCGGTCGCGCGAGAGGAAGAGGCTGCGGGCGAGCTGCATGCTGATCGTCGACGCGCCCTCGACCACCTTGCCGCGGCGCAGGTCGGTGACGGCGGCCCGGGCGATGCCCATGGCGTCGATGCCGCCGTGGCGGAAGAAGTTGGCGTCCTCCGAGGCGAGCACCGCGTTCTCCATGATCTGCGGCATCTCGCTTTCCTTCAGCATCACCCTTCGCTCGCGGGCGAAGGTGGCGAAGGCGTGGCCGTTGCGGTCGAGGAGCTGCGTCACCAGGCTCGGCGTGATGGAGCCCATGGCCTCCACCCGCGGCACATGAATCGCGGCGGCGATGGCGACGCCGCTGACACCGCCGACGATGAGCGCCAGCAGCACCGGCCACGTCCAGCGCAGAAGGTTGCGGCTCTGCGGCGGTGAGGGTGGGTGGAGGCGGGAGGGGCGCGGCGGCAGGGGTTCGTACTCCATGCGTTGCATTATAGGGCGATAGGGGCGACAGGAAGGCCACGGCGGGGGCCTGGCTTGTCCGCCCACGGCTGGCGGTGATAGAAAGACGCTCAAGCCAGCATCCTTACCGGTAACCTCGGAGGACCGAATGGAACCGCAGTCTCCGCCCCCGCCCGCGTCTCCGTTCAATCCCACGCCCCGTCCGATCCCCCCGGGGAGCGGAGGCTGCAGCAAGCCGCTGGTCGTCGGCTGCGTCATCGTCGTCCTGGTCGGCGCCATCGCTGTGCTGGGCGGCATCTACTATGTCGGCACTCATGCCGTCGCCCTCTTTCAGTGGTCGCTCCAGCAGATGGAGAACAACCTGCTGATGCAGCTCCCCAAGGACGTGACGCCGGAGGAGAAGGCCAATCTGCAACAGGCGTTCGCCGACGCGCGCAAGGCCATCCAGGACGGCAAGGTTCCCCCCGAGCGCCTGCAGCCGCTCCAGTTCAAGGTCATCGAGATCACCCGCAAGGGCTCCAGTGTCACCCGTCAGGACATCGTGGACTTCACGCGCTCTCTGGAGGAGGTGGCGGGGAAGCCGGCGGGGGCGGCACCGCCTGGCCCTGCGCCGACTCCGGCGCCGACGCCGACGGTAAGCCCGGCTCCGGTGGTTACACCGATGTCGGGGACGACGACGTAACCCCCTCATCACCCCGGCCATGGGGGAGGGACCGCGATACAATCCCCTCCATGGCCGCATTCGAAATCGTTTCGCGTTTCACGCCTCAGGGCGACCAGCCCGAGGCCATTCGCCAGCTCACCGAGGGCCTCGACCGGGGCGACAAGGAGCAGATCCTGCTCGGGGTGACCGGCTCGGGCAAGACGTTCACCATCGCCAAGGTCATCGAGGCGGTGAACCGGCCCACGCTCATCCTCTCTCACAACAAGACGCTCGCCGCGCAGCTCTTCCAGGAGTTCCGCAGCTTCTTTCCCCACAATGCCGTCGAGTACTTCGTCTCCTATTACGACTACTACCAGCCCGAGGCCTACGTCCCGGCGACCGACACCTATATCGAGAAAGAGACCAGCATCAACGAGGAGATCGACCGGCTGCGCCTGCGCGCCACCAAGGTGCTGTTCGAGCGCCGGGACGTGATCATCGTCGCCTCCGTCTCCTGCATCTACGGCCTCGGCGCGCCCGAGGCGTTCTTCGGCATGCTCCAGTTCTTCAGCCGCGGCGACGACGAGGGCATGGAGCCGGCCCTTCAGCGGCTGGTCAACATGCAGTACCAGCGCACCCAGCTCGACCTCTTCCACGGCAGCTTCCGGGTGCGCGGCGACGTATTGGAGATCGTCCCCGCCTATGAGGACGTGGGCGTGCGGGTGGAGTACTTCGGCGACGAGATCGAGCGCATCACCCGCTTCGACGTCCTGCGCGGCAACGTCCTCCAGGAAGTGGAGCGCATCGCCATCTACCCCAAGACCCATTACGTGACGCCCAAGGACAAGCTGGAGAGCGCCATCGACGGCATCAAGGCCGAGCTCGTGGTGCGCCTCGACGAGCTCGAAGCCCAGGGCAAGCTCCTGGAGCGCCAGCGGCTGGAGCAGCGCACCCGCTTCGACCTCGAAATGCTCAAGGAGATCGGCTACTGCCACGGCATCGAGAACTACTCGCGCCACCTCTCCGGCCGCGCGCCGGGGGAGCCGCCGCCGACCCTCTTCGATTACTTTCCGGACGATTTCCTGCTGGTGGTCGACGAGAGCCACCAGTCCATCCCCCAGGTGCGGGGCATGTACCATGGAGACCGCTCCCGCAAGCAGACCCTGGTGGACTTCGGCTTCCGCCTCCCCTCGGCGCTGGACAACCGGCCGCTCACCTACGACGAGTTCGACGCCCGCATGGGGCAGCGCATCTACGTCTCGGCGACACCGGCTCCGTGGGAGCTGGAGCGCACGGGCGGCGTCATCGTCGAGCAGCTCATCCGCCCCACGGGCCTGCTGGACCCGGTGATCGAGATCCGCCCGGCCCAGGGCCAGGTGGACGACCTCATGGCCGAGGTCCGCAAGATCGTGGGAAAGAAAGAGCGGGTGCTGGTAACCACCCTCACCAAGCGCATGGCCGAGGAGCTGACGCAGTATCTCACCGAGCTGGGGATGAAGGTGCGCTACATGCACAGCGACATCGAAACCCTGGAGAGGGTGGAGATCATCACCAGCCTGCGCCGCGGCGAGTTCGACGTGTTGGTGGGCATCAACCTGCTGCGCGAGGGTCTGGACCTCCCGGAGGTCTCTCTCGTGGCCATTCTGGACGCCGACAAGGAGGGCTTCCTGCGCAGCGAGACCTCGCTCATCCAGACCGCCGGCCGCGCCGCCCGCAACGTCAACGGCCGGGTGATCTTCTACGCCGACCGCCGCACGGACTCGATGAAAAAGGCGCTCGACGAAACCGAGCGCCGCCGCATCCGGCAGGGCCTCTACAACGAGGAGCACGGCATCGAGCCGGCGACCATCCTGAAGGACATCCACAACCCGCTGGTGGCGATGAGCAACCTCGACCTCTACTCGGCCGGCCCCACCCGCCTCTCCGAGCTGGCGGGCGACGTCGATCTCCCTCTCGCCGAGCGCATCAGCCGTCTGGAAAAAGAGATGAAAGCCGCCTCCAAGCGCCTGGAGTTCGAAGAGGCGGCGACCCTGCGGGATCAGATCAGGGAGCTGCGGGAGCTGCAGATCTATGCGGGGTGAGTGAAACGTTCCGCCGGGTCGAGTCACTTCCGCGTATGGATGACCCGAATAACGACGGATGATTTCGGGGGATCTCTATGCGATGGACTTGTCTGCAATCGAGAAGTCTGGTCGTGGCGTCGTGCCTTCTCCTCCTCTCCGCGTGCGGAGGCTCGGGAGGAGGATCATCCTCTCCCACCGAGCCGAGGCCCACACCCACACCCACACCCTCACCCACGCCGGCGCCTGCCACCCTGGAGGGAAACTGGTCCGGAACCGTGACGCTTACCACCCAGGTCACGTGTACGCTGTCCCTTTCATTATCCAAGGACGCGGCGGATTACATTGGGGATTGGCAGGCCCAGTGCCCCGGCGGCAAAAAGGGAAGCGGGATCTCCGTTGCCAACCCCCTGTTCTTCAACCAGGTGCTCGTCTCCGCGCTTCTGGGGAATCCGGTCTTCGGCGGTTGCGGCTGGGCGAGCCTCGCCGTCCGCGACGGGAACCGGCTGCGGGGGGACTGGAGCACTCCGCAGGGCTGCGAGACCGGACCCGTCCTCCAGGGCCGGATGGAGCTGACGAAGCGGTGACGGCGGGTGCCCTTGAAGCGGAGGCACGCTTAGGCCAAGCAGCGTTGGCCGTCAGATGTTCTGGTTGGCCCCGGGCCGTCTGGCCCCGCTGGAGCGCGGTGAACGCAGTCCAACCCTGCGCCGCCACCGGCAGCCGTTGGAGGATCTAACTCGCTGATCTACTGCCGCTTGTCGCTCTGGCGCCGAACATGGGTACCCTCGACAATACAATGCCAAGAGAATTCCACATCCGGCGCGAGCTGACCGTCTGGGGTAAAGCTCCAAATGGTGATATCTGCCGCCTGTGTCCGGACTACGAGGATGAACGGACGCGGAATATCATCGGTGAAACCATCGGTCGTCGGCGTCGCAACCACGGATGGACGACGATCACCGCCCGGCGCCGGACCCAAGCACGAGATCGCAGGCAGCGACACTGTCCACGACCCGCCGGCACTGGTGCGCCCATGGCCGGCATACACCAACGCATACGAGCCCTCGCACCCTTTCGGCTCCCCTTGCGGGACGCCTTCCAGGGGAATTTCGATGACCTGCACTTCCACTTGCTTCCACTCCACTACGCGCGACGTGTTTCCGGCCATGAAGCCCTCCTTTCCTTTAGCGTCATACCAGCGATTCTGCGTGCACTAATCGCCAAGTGGCAATATTAATTCGGCTTAGCGATAATAAGCAGAGATTACACTTCCTTCCTCTGTTTGGCAAGGCGGGCTCACCCGGCAGCGTTCTTCGCTTCGCCCGCGGGTGACGAGTGGCAAGACTTCTGCACACTTTGAAATTCGGCTATGGCCTTGAGGATCTCAGTTCAAGGCGAGTTGCCCTTTGACGCGGTGCGGTCCTGAGAATGGTACAATTCAAGCAAGAACAGGCCGGGCCAGCCCGCCGTTGCAGCGGGCGCCGGAGGTTTTCTCACCGTTGGTGCCCTGCGGGCGCTGGCGACTTCGAGAAGCTCTGGCGACCTGCGACGGGTGCCGCTGAACGGTCGCGCGTTGGGCGCAGAAAGGGTAATTGATTCATGCCAGAGCGCAGTCATTCTAGAGCTCCTACGTTCAACAGGGAACTTCGTAACCAGATCGTGGTTGCGTTATTTGCTGCTATGCTTGGCGCTCTCTTTGGGGTCATCGGCGCACTATGGACCGAAAGGAGGAATGCTGCCGAAGACCTCGAACGCAAGCGGAGTGAGATAGTACTTAGAGTTGAGGAAAGGTCCGCCGAGACTGCCGCGATTTTAGGAAAGATGATTGACACTGATCTTGCCCTGAAATCGCGGGCTCGCGGTAGAGCTCAGAGCGACGTGGCCTCCGTTAGCCAAGATTTTAAGGAGCTTCATCTCCAACTTCAGGATAGAGCTTGGCGGTGGCCTTGGTATGTCGTCGAAGAGGCGCGCAGCCAGGTGGCAGACCGATGGGTGCGCCAGTGGTCTCGCAGCAATTGGAGAGTGGCAGTGGGCAGCGGAACTTCGCGGTCCTTGCAGCGCTTGCCACGGACGCGGAGAATGCCGCGGGCACTGTCGACGTCGGGGATCTGAAGGCTGGCGCCCTCCATGAGCCGCAAGCCACAGGCGTAAATCGTGGTCAGACAGACGCGGTAGACGTCGATGCGCACGGCGTCGAGGATGCGCCAGACCTCGTCGCGGCTGAGCACCACGGGGAGCTTCTTTTCCGAGCGAGGTTTGGCGACATGCAGGCTCTTCCAATCGCGACCGAGCGCCTTGTAGTAGAAGAAGCGGAGGCCGCCGAGGACGACCGAGAACGAACCGCGGGCGATCTTCTTGTCGAGCTTCAGATGCAGCAGGTAGCGGCGGACCTCGTCTTCTCCGAGCGTGTCAGGAGGCCGGTGGTAGTAGCGTGCCAACTGGGCGACGGCATGGACGTAGCCCTCGATCGTGCTCTGGGCGTAGCCCCGAAGCTGCATCTCCTCTATCATTTGGCGGCGTAGCGGTGTCATGAATCTCTCCTTTCCTAACGGTTCTCAGGAGACGATGAGACATCGCTACGCTTCTTTCAAAGACCCGGGCCAGCCGCCCGACGACCTATCCGCCGCAGGCGGATTGAGTTCAACAAGCAGTTGCAGCGGACGGTTCAAACGGTATCGCGGCGCGCCGCCGCTGAACTGCGGCGTTGAGAGCGTTCCTCATCCGTGGAGCCGAAGAAGTACGTCTTGACCCAGTCAAAATCGGCGCCTTTGTCCATGATGTGGTAGTGCGCAAGCTTCGGGAGGAGAGGCTCGCCTGGAAAGACTTTATTGAAGCAGTCTCCTTTCACGGCGTAGATATTGAAGAGTATCTTGTCGCCGGTGCCATTGCGCGGGGCTTCCTCGACCAGCCGTCTCAGCTCCTCTTCCTCGGCGTAGCGCACCGCGGGAAAGGGAGCGCCTTGGCCGGTGAGATAGAAGGGGTACCCGTGCGGCAGGTCGACAGAAAAGATCTCATAGCTCCACTCTTCACTCAGGGAATCCCGGAAGCGCTGCGCGGAGTCGCGGGTTGAGAAGATCCCGGCAAGATCTTGCCAGAACCCCCCTTCGACAGAAGTTGCCACGACGAACATCTCTCCGTCCTCCCAAGGCAAACCAACGGCTTACAGAGCAGGTCCAGGATACTACAAGGTGCCCTGGCCAACATCGCGGGGGCCCCGGCGTGACCGCAAGAGACGCCACCGTATACAATGAACCTATGCCGAAGCAAGATCTGCTCTACCTTCTGACTTTTTGCCTTGCCGCGGTCCTCTCCGCGGAACCGCTACCTCCGGTTACGCCGCCATCGCAATCCTTCACCATTGACTCCAAGGTGCTCCACGAAACGCGGCGCCTCAACATCTACTTGCCGTCAGGCTACACCGAGCACGGCGGAACCCGTTTCCCGGTGCTGTACATGCCGGACGGCGGCATGGCGGAAGATTTTCCCCACGTCACCGAGACCGTGCAGTCCCTGGTGACCGAAGGGACCATGCGGCCCTTCATCGTGGTCGGTATCGAGAACACCGAGCGCCGTCGCGACATGACGGGTCCCACCCAGGAGGAAAGGGATAAGAAGATCGCCCCGCACGTCGGTGGCTCGGCAGCCTTCCGGCAGTTCATTCGCGAGGAGCTGATTCCCGAGGTCCGCTCGCGCTATCACCCCGCGGAAGAAACCGCGATCGTCGGCGAATCGCTGGCCGGTCTGTTCATCGTGGAAACGTTTCTCCTCGAACCGGATCTGTTCGATACCTATATCGCTTTCAGCCCCAGCCTCTGGTGGAACGATTTTTCCCTCGTTCGCGGCGCCGCCGATCGGCTGAAGGCCGAACCCAGGCTGCGCAAGACTCTGTATCTCACGCATGCCGACGAACAGGACATCGTGGGGGGCACCGAGCTGCTGGCCGGCGCGCTACGGGCCGGAGCCCCCCCGGGCCTCGTCTGGTTCTACCGGCCCATGCCGGACGAGCACCACGGCACCATCTATATCGCTTCAGCGCCCACTGCCTTTCGCACCGTTCTCGGACCCTCCTCGAAACCGGCGGCGCGACCCTAACCCAACTTCGACGGTTTTTCTGAGGAATTCCAGGAGAACCGGGGGTTTGGCGGAGGTTTTCGTCACTATCCCTGGAGGTCCTCCTCCTGGGCAGGCAGCCAAGTCTTGATAGGAGGCATGACCTCCTCGGGAATGGCGAGGACGCGGTAGATGAGCCGGTGCTGGGCCTCCGGCGTGGTGGCCCGGCGGATCTTGAGCAGGTTCCCGTCCGTGGTCGGCAAGACCGCGGTGACGACCTGATGGGTGCTCAACTGCTCGCGTAGCGTCGCCCAGGAGGTGTGGATGCCTTGGTCGAGGAAACTCTTCTCGATGGCGATCAGCAGATGGTAGGCCAGAACGCAGAGGAAGATGTGGGTCTCGACGCGATGTTGGAGGTGGTGGAAGATGGGCCGCTCACTCAGTGGGCTCTTCATGTCACGGAAGGCATCCTCGACGCGCGTCAGCAGGATGTAGAGGCGCCACGCTTCCTCGGTCGTGAGGTCTTTGCGATCCGTTTTTAGTAGGTAGGAGCCGTCGAGACGCAGAGCCCGCTCCTTCTTCTCATGATCTTCCTGCCAGTCCAGCTTCTGCTCGACCACGTCATAGTCCATCTTCCAATAGCGTGCCACGCGCGGGTAGCGCTCCTTGAGCCGGCCGAGGGCTTCATAGACCTTTTCGGAGTGTTTCAGCTTGCCGGTTTCGATCCGTTTTCGCAGCCGAGCCAGGTCGGCCAGCAAGCGCTTTTCCGGCTTGAGGCGGATGGCTTCATCTTTGGCTTTTCGGCCTTCACTGCGGCACAAGACGTAGAGATGCTCGGCGGTCTCAGCCCGTTTGATCCAGACTCGGGACTTCTTCTGCCCAGGATTGCGCGGCGAAGGCTGACGGATCAGCTCCTGCCAGTCTTTTTCCTCTTCGAGCTCGTCGAACCAAGCCTGCCGCTCGCTCTGTCGGCTGGCCACCAGGTAGTGGTGCCCACGCGCCTTGATCTGGGCCAAGTTGTCCTCGTAGGCCATGCCGCGATCAACGATTACCGTGGCGCCGCCGCAGCGACCGCTGCGCTTTTCGAGCAGACTCAGCATCTCGGCGAGCGAGGCACGATCCTGACGGTTGCCCTCGAAGACCTCGTGCGCCTTGGGGAATCCATCCCGATCCAGCACCAAACCCACCACCACCTGCTTGCAGTCCGGTCGCTTCTCGCGAGTAGCCGTGTTGGGCCTTCGGATTACTCTTGCACTGTCCTTCGAAGTAGGTCGACGTCAGGTCGTAGAGGCAGTAGGTGTCGTCGAGGTTGAAGAGGCTTTTCTCTCGCTGCGCCAAGGCGCTTTCGATACGCTCTCGATTCGGGTGGAGACGGTCCAGATTGCGGTACAGAGCGGTGTCGCTGAGCTCGCTCAGATCGACGCGCAAGATATCGCTCAGCGCCGTGCGCTCGACCCACTCGGGCATCGCGTGCTCCGAGCACGGTGCAACCAGCCGGTTAAGCACCATCACCTCGCTGAGTAAGCGCGCCCGCGCCGACAGGCTGATTTCCTCGAGGATCTCCCCCAAGCCCAGCCGCCTCCAGATCTGATGGCCAACGTGTACGGGCCCGGCTTCACGCGCCTTCTCCAGGCTCACTTGGTCGGTGTGCACCGCCACGACATCGTCGTCCGGCTGGCCCAGACTCCTGCCGGCCGAACGAATCCGGCTCACGATGTCGTCAACCAGAGGATCGGGCCTCTCCAAAGGCACCTGACCCTGCAGTGCCGCCTCGATCCGGCTTGCCAAGCCCAGCCACTTCTTCCGCGGCCCCGGCGACAAGTCGCCTAAGGAACAGATCGTCCTCTGTCGCGGCCCCTGGGAAGTGCTGACCGACTCCACCAACAGGTGGTGGGTATAGGTGTGGTCCTTGTAGCGCTTGATCGTCTTGCGGATGAACACGGAGATCTCTATACCAGAGATTTCCGTCTCGTGATTTCGTCACTATTCGCGCTGAACGGAAAATCCGCTCGCCTGGAATCAACAACTTAGCTGCGGCTCTCCCGCGGTTTCCCGCCTTTTTCCACAGGGGGCCGACGAAGTTGGGCTAGGGCACGGTGCTCGAAGGTGGTCAGCGATTGGTTGTGGCCGCAGGCGGAGATGTCGTAATTACCCGGAGGCCGACGGCAGCCAATGTAGAGACGCCCGGAGGGTAGCGCGAGCTACCCCGTGGGGCGTCTCCGGCGAAGGATCGCCATCCCGTTTCTAACTGACGGTTTGGACCAGATTGGTTTTCGGTCTTCAGATCTTCCACGTAATCTTGAGGTCATGCCTCCGCCGGAGACGCCCCGGCGGGGTACCCCGCGGGGCGTCTCTACATTGGGCTGGCGACGGTATCGGCGAGGGTGCAAGATCAGCGCGGCAGCCTCGACGTCCAATCGAAGAGCAGGTTGACAGCCTCGGGGGCGATGGGGCCTACCGGCTGGTTGACGAGGAAGCGCTGGCCGTCGGGCGTGATGTCGTACTCGGGCAGGTTGTAGGGCAGGACACCCAGGCGCGCGTCGAAGAGGACCTGGGCGGGGCCAGGATCGAGCTCCTTGCCCGGTGCCATGGGCACGGCCATCAGGCGGCCGTCCGGCGCGATGTAGAAGAGCTCCTGGCCGTCGCGCCGCCACACCGGACCGAATCCTCCCCCAGGCGAGACCACCCGCTCCGCTCCCGGCTGGGCGAAGGGACGCACATAGACGTCCATCCGCCCGCTGGCGTCGGAGGTGTAGGTGAGCCACCGGCCGTCCGGCGAAAGCCGGGAGTCACCCTCGGCGAACGGGCTGCTCAGGACGGAGAGGGGCGGGCCGCCCGCGAGTGGCAACGCCTCCACATCGAGATTCCCGGCAGGATCGGACTTCGTGTAGACGAGCAGCCGGCCGTCGGAAGACCAGTCGGTGGGTATCTTGTAACGGCTGGAGACCAGCAGCGCGTGTTCCGCCCCGCCATCCAGGTCCTTGGTATACAGGTCCGCCGCGCCTCCGCGCTCGATGGCGAGAGCGATCCGCGACTGATCCGGAGACCAGACGGGGAAGATGTAGGTGCCGGGATGCGCTTCCGCAAAGAGCCGCGCCTGCCCCTGTGCGGTGTCGAGGAGCCAGACGCCCAGATTCTGAGTCCGAGGGTCCACGCGCATCACCGCCACCTGCCTGCCGTCCGGAGAGATCCGCGGGCTGGACCAGTAGCCCACCTCTCCCAGCGCGCCCAGACGCTGCCCGGTGCGATCGAACCATTGGTTCTGCGTAAGCGTCATAGGCACCGGGCGGTAGGCCAGGAGACCTGCATCGGAGGCCGAGAAGTCGGCCGCATCGGCCTCGATGCTGATCCCCTCCGCCAGGGCGACCGGCGCCCCTGAAAGCTCGAGCGACCCGGCATCGAACCGCTGCGCCATCAGGTTCGCCTCGCTGGTGAAGAGGAGGTACCCCGGCGGGGCGTAGAGGGCGTTCGAGGAGGAGGGGGAGAGGAAGCGCAGGTCCGGCGAGCCGAGTGTCCCGGTGTAGATGCCGCTGCGGCCTCCGTCGGTCCGCACGTAGAGGAGGAAGCGCTTCTGGTCGGGGAGGAAGACCGGGTAGCGGTGGCCGGTTTCGTGGCGTGCCGGATCCAGCCGGGTGACCGCCACCGCGCGCCCACCGCCTGCGCCGACGCGCCAGAGCGGTGACATATCGGTGGGCGCGAACAGGATCGTCCCATCCTGTCCCCAGGAGCCGCCGCTTCCCGTGGGTGCATCCGCCACGGTCTGCACCGCGCCGCCCGCGGCGGGAATCCGCTTGAGCTTGCCGTCGGCGAAGAACGCGATGTCCTTCCCGTCCGGCGACCAGAAGGGGCGTAGCGCTCCCAGCGTCCCGTCGAGCAGACGCGTGTCGTCGTGATCCAGGGAGCGGACCCAGAGGCGGGTCCGGCTGTTGCTCCCGGTGGCGACGAGGACGATCTGGCGACCGTCCGGCGAGAGCGCCGCGGAGGGGAAGCTATACAGCTTCTCGCCGGCCGGCGCCAGCACGGAGAGCTGGAGGGGAGTCCTCGGTTCGCCGGATCGCCGGGTGAGCCAGGCCATGGCTCCCGTGCCCAGGAGCCCGAGCAAGAGGACGGCCACGGCTCCCCAGGCGATCCGCTTGCGCCGGGCCGCGGGAGTTGCCACGGCGAGGCCGGAGGTGGAGCCGGTCAGCGTACCCAGGGCAAAGGCGAAGTCGCGCGCCGACTGGAAGCGCGCCTCGCGGTCTTTCTCCAGACAGTGCCGGACCACGAGCTCGACGGCCAGGGGGACCGGCCGGCCCTCCTCGCTCTGCAGGTCCGGCGGATCCTCGCGCAGGATGGCGCTCAAGACTTCGACCTCCGAAGCCCCCTGGAAGGCTCGGCGTCCGGCGAGCATCTCGTAGAGGATGGCGCCCAGGGAGAAGAGGTCCGCCCGGTGATCGACCGGCAGCCCGCGAGCCTGCTCGGGCGCCATGTAGCCGACCGTTCCCATCACCACGCCCGGCTCCGTGCCGGGCGTGGTCGTCGCTGAGGCGAGCCTGGACGCCGAGTCGGGAAGCGGCAGCTTGGCGAGGCCGAAATCGAGGATCTTCACCTGTCCATCCCGGCTCAGAAACAGATTCTCCGGCTTCAGGTCCCGGTGCACGATCCCCTGCTCGTGCGCCGCCGCCAGCCCGCGGGCGATCTGGACCGCGACGTCCAGGGCCTTGCGCACCGGCAGCGCTCCTCCGACGAGCCGGGCGCGCAGGGTCTCGCCCTCGAGCAGCTCGGTCACGAGGTAGGACACACCTGAGTCGGAGCGGAAGTCGAAGACCGCCAGGATGTGAGGATGGCTGAGCGCCGAAGCGGCCCGCGCCTCCTGCTCGAAACGGCGGAGACGCTCGGGATCGAAGGCGCGCTCGGG
>Ga0134121_10002532_pt1 | contig 15747 bp, 13 predicted proteins | sample KB301_FD_96463 | JGI IMG/M metagenome (GOLD analysis project Ga0134121, IMG submission 96463) | Terrestrial soil microbial communities without Nitrogen fertilizer from Kellogg Biological Station, Michigan, USA - KB3-0-1 | ecosystem: Environmental > Terrestrial > Soil > Unclassified ... | reverse complement strand
TAGAAAACTGGAGTGGCCATGCAAACTTCAGCAGGTACGGAGACATGAAAAAAGCAACCGCAGGATTTGATCCGCAAGGTTTTAATATTCTTCTTTCACATGACCCTTCACACTGGCATGCAGAGGTAACTGAACAGTATCATTATGTTGACCTCACATTGTCAGGACATACACACGGCTTCCAGTTTGGAGTGGAAATTCCGGGATTCAAATGGAGTCCTGTACAGTATGTGTATAAAGAATGGGCTGATCTGTATTCGCAGGGAAAGCAAAACCTGTATGTTAACCGCGGACTTGGCTGGATAGGTTACCCTGGAAGAGTAGGTATTTTGCCCGAGATCACAGTGTTTGAATTATCGAAAGCATGAACTGATGATTTCCAAAAATCAGATCAAATTTATTTCCTCCCTGCAACAGAAGAAATTCCGGAAGGAGCATGGATTGTTTATTGCCGAGGGAGAGAAAGTTTGCCGGGATTTAATTGAATCCGGCTGGGTGGTGCAGTCTGTCTTTATGACGGAGGAATTCAGGAAGGAAAAATTTTCCAGGTGGACAAAAAAAGTGAGTTATGAGATTGTTTCTGAAAAGGAACTTGAAAAAATATCCTTGCTTAGCACTCCCCAGCAAATCATTGCAATTGCAGAAATCCCTGCCCCGGTATTTAAGTCTGAATTAATCCGGAATGAACTAACGTTAATGCTCGACGGAATAAAAGATCCGGGCAACCTCGGTACGATTCTCCGCATTGCAGATTGGTTCGGGTTGGGAAATGTGATTTGTTCAGAGAATTGCGCTGATGCATTTAACCCTAAAACAGTTCAGGCCACAATGGGCTCTTTATTCCGCGTAAATATTTTTTATAAGCCATTGAGAGAGGTATTCCATGAATTATCAGGAAAAAATATTCCGGTATACGGGACACTCCTCAGCGGGTCTGACATTTACAAGCAAAAACTTTCTTCACATGGAATTATTTTAATCGGGAGTGAGTCGCACGGAATCAGTGATGAGCTGCTGCCGTTTATTACATCAGCAATTTCAATTCCGTCATTTTCAAATTCCTCCGGCAAAAAAGCGGACTCGCTGAATGCTGCCATGGCCGCAGCCATCGTCTGTTCTGAATTCAGAAGAAGATCCTGAATTAGTATTGCGCATATTCGTATCTCTTTTCGTACTTCGCTGATATGACTGCGCAGCAGTCAAAAATGAAAAAGGTGAAGTACCTTAGTACCCCACCCTTTTCGTAAATCCCCTCTGTTTAATGATCCAAAAGTATATATATTTTAATTGCCTCCAACTATTTTAAAAAATATTTTTCTTTTTGTCCTACAGATTCTTTACAGAATTATGACGCTACGATGACAACTTCGCACAAGCCTCGGCGCAGCGCTCTCCATCCATGGCAGCAGACATAATCCCTCCTGCATAGCCTGCGCCTTCTCCGCAAGGGAAGAGGCCTTTTATCTGTGGGTGTTCCAACGTCTCTTTGTCGCGGGGAATGCGTACGGGTGAAGAAGTACGCGACTCCGTTGCTACGAGGACAGCCTCGTTCGTAAACATCGATTTCATTTTCTTGCTGAAGAGACGCAGTGATTCGCGAAGTGATTCGGAAATCACCCTGGGCAAAGTTTCTTCGAGCTGATACGAGGTAAGTCCGGGGATGTAAGAATTGACCGGAAGCGAAGAGGAATGTTTCCGCTCTACAAAATCAATGAGGCGTTGGGCAGGAGCCTTCAGTTTTCCTCCACCTGATTCAAAGGATTTCTTTTCCACTCCAGCCTGGTAATTCAGCGCAGCCAGCGGAGAAGCATCAAGGGCTGCGAAATCGGCTTCACTTACGCTGACAACCAAACCGGAATTTGCAAACGGGTTATTTCTTTTCGAAGGAGACCATCCGTTGACGACAATTTCATTTTCATCCGTAGCAGCAGGAGCGATGATCCCGCCGGGGCACATGCAGAACGAATACACCCCACGATTCCCGATTTGACTGGCAATCGAGTAGGAGGCGGGGGGAAGAAAATCTCCCCTCGTGTCGCAATGGTACTGCAGTGAATCGATGATGTATTGCGGATGTTCCATCCTTACACCCAAAGCAAAAGGTTTGGCTTCGATCAGAATTTTTTTCCTGTCCAGCAAATGAAATATATCGCGTGCAGAATGCCCCGTGGCAAGTATGATCTTCCTGGAAAGATATTCTGTTTCTGTTGCGTTGTGCTCAGCAACGATTCCGGTGACATGGTTCTTTTCCCGGATGAAATCCTTTAAGCGTGTTTCAAAGTGAATTTCTCCTCCAGCTTTTAAAATGGTTTTCCTGATTTCTTCCACAACCCCGGGAAGTTTATTGGTGCCGATGTGCGGGTGCGCATCCACCAGTATATCAAGATCAGATCCATGCATGACGAGTATTTCAAGGATCCTGTTCACGTCACCACGCTTGCTGGAGCGGGTGTAAAGCTTACCATCACTGTATGTTCCGGCACCTCCTTCCCCGAAGCAATAATTTGAATCCGGGTTCATAAGGCCGAGTTTGTTAATCGATGCCAGGTCACGCCTCCGCTGCCGGACATTCTTCCCGCGCTCAATGATAACGGGCTTTAATCCGAGCTCAATGAGCCTTAGTGCGGCGAACATTCCTGCCGGACCAAAACCAATGATCAATACGGGTTCACATTTAGAAACGTCCCTGCCGAATTGAAAATGTGATGACAGGTCTTCTCCCGCAGGTGCAAACTCATCTACAAAAACCTCCACCGCTAACCTTATTTTCGGTTGCCTGGAGCGTGCATCGATGCTGCGCTTTAAGATGTTGACGGAAAATATCCGTTCGGGGGAAACGGAAAGAATGGCGGCGGCCTGTTCTGTTTGCATTCCCTTATCGGCTGCCTCTTGCGGCAGAAGGACAAGTTCAATTTTCCTGATCATAGAATTAATTAACCGCGTAATTCCAGTTAATTAAAATGAGGCACGAAGATACAATGGCTAAGCGGGGTAGAAAAATTTTTACTCGAACGTAAACGAAATCACAAATGCTTTCGAGTAAAGCCCCTCCAGCGGGTTTGAAAACCTTCTCCCATCCTGCACAAGAAGGTTTTTCAGGCCGTTGTACATTTTCAGTTCAGGTGAGAACTTGAAATAGGTCATGTAAAAATCAAACCCGACGCCGATTTCATAACCGTTGTCATGTCTGCTGAGCTTTACAATTTCTTTATCCTTGGCGAGCACCTTGGCTTGTGAAACCATATCAATGGCATATTTCCATCCTGCCAGCACATACACACGGTAGTTATCGATGCGTGCAGATTTAAATTTGAGATCAAAAGGAAATTCAAGGTAAGTAGATTCAACTTGCTTTGTGATGGTCTCATGACTGAAATTGGAGTCTGTATAAACCATCGTATACTCCAGGTTCCGCTGCGTAAAGGCCAATGCAGGGATAAAACGTAAATCAAAATATTCGCCCAGTTTCAGGTTGGAAATAATGCCCAGGTTCAATCCACTCGTCCCCCGCGGCGTAACGCTGTAAACCGTGTCACGGATCCGGAGATCAGCAACAGGCTGAATCCTGAACTTCGAAATGTTGAGACCCAGCTCGAAACCAAAATGAATTTTTGCACGATCATATTTAGGCAGGTTCATGACCTGTCTTTTCTGCCCGGATGACTGGAATACCGACAGCATGACAATGACAAGCGGGAAGAGATATTTTTTAAAAATCTTCATTTATTTTCTTCCTGTGTAAACACTAACAACCCCAAACGTAAGGGAAAGGCTTTTTGTTTCCATGAACCCGGCCTGCCTGAGGATACTTAAAAACCCTTCACCTGAGGGAAATTCCTCCACAGATTCGTGCAGGTATTGATAAGCAGTTTCATTCTTAGATATTTTTTTCCCCAAGACAGGCAGGATGCGCGAAGAGTAGAAACGGTAAACCGCCTGAATTATTTTATTCCGCGGATGAGAAAATTCCAGGATCACAACCTTGCAGCCCGGCTTCAGCACACGGTGAAATTCCCGGAGCCCTTTCAGGAGGTTTTCAAAATTGCGGACTCCGAATGCAACTGTAACAGCATCAAACTTATTGTCTGAAAAGATCAGATTCTCTGAATCTCCCGAAAGGAGCTCAATCCTGTCATTCAATTTTCTCTTTTTGATCCTTGCCCTGCCAATGGCCAGCATCTCTTCAGAAATATCAATGCCGAAAATTTTTTCCGGGTGGATCTTCAACGCAGCAAACGCCAGCCCGCCCGTACCGGTAGCAGCATCCAGTATAAGTTTCGGCTTGTCTTTTCTAATCATGCCAATGGCTTTCCGGCGCCAGTAGTTGTCTACACCTAATGAAAACAAATGGTTCAGGAAATCATACCGCCATGCAATGCTGTTGAACATGCCAGCCACCTGTTCTTTTTTGCCAAGGGATGAATTTTTTACAGGGGTGACAGGCATCAGAATAGTTTAGCTGCTTTCAATTCTTTTGAGAACTGTAATTTGTCGATCGGAACAACGCCGACTTTCTCACACACCATTCCACCGGCAAAGTTGGAAAGAGCCGCAGCCATTACCGGGGATCCGCCCGCAGCAAGACAAAGCGCTGCCACGCTGATCACTGTATCGCCCGCGCCGGAAACATCGGCAATGGTGCGCACATGAGCCGGCAGGTATTGTGATTCATTTTTATTGTACACGTATGCGCCCTTCTCGCTCAGTGTGACAAGAACAGTTTCAACCTGGTTCTCTTCTGCAAGTTGTTTAAGGGCGCGGCTGATCTCATTGACATTTCCCTTCTCCAAATCAAGCTTCATTCCTTCGCGAAGCTCTTTCAGGTTTGGTTTTAAAAGTGTAATGTTTCGGTAGTGATTGAAATTTTTCTTTTTGGGATCAGCAGCCACGGGAATATTTTTTTGTTGCGCGAGTTTTACCACTTCACTGATCAGGAATTTACCGATAATCCCTTTGTCATAATCCTCGAAAATAATAACGTCCGGCTTGTTGCTCTTTAACAGCCTTGAGATGTGATCCAGCAATCGCTTCCTGTCCTGATGGCTGATCTCTTCATCGCTTTCTTCATCTACTCTCAGCAACTGGTGATTGTTGCCGATCACACGCGTCTTCACCGTAGTTGTCCGCGACGTACTCAGCGATATCCCATCGGTGGCCATGTTCTGTTTTTTCATGAGCTCGAGGAAAAGTTTCCCGTCCGTGTCGTTCCCGATCACAGAACACAAAACAGGAGTTGCGCCAAGTGCCTGAACATTGATGGCTACGTTGGCGGCTCCACCCAAACGGTTTTCTTTCTTACTGATGGCAACAATCGGAACCGGGGCTTCCGGTGAAATACGGTTCACCTTTCCCCACAGATAAGAGTCTACCATCACGTCCCCGATGATCAGCACGTTCAGCTTGTTGAAAGCAGAAAATAATTCCTCAACCGATTTTTGTTTTTTTGCCACCGGTACTGTTTATTTTAACTTTGAAAGAGCTTCTTTTATTCTCTTCATTGCTTCTGTCAGTTTTTCATCACTGGCGGCGTAAGAGAGCCTGAAATAATCCGGACCTCCGAAAGCTTCACCTGTTACAACACTCACGTGAGCATGGTGAAGGAGATACATGCACAAGTCAGTAGAATTCCTGATCAGGTTTCCTTCAAATGATTTTCCGTAAAACGAACTGCAATCAGGGAACACATAAAAGGCTCCTTTGGGCTCATTCAGTTTTAATCCCGGAATTTCTTTCATCAGTTTCAGCACGAGGTCGCGTCTCCTCCTGAAGGCTGCCTGCATTTCAAGTGTTGGCTTATTGTCTGTGCTGAGCGCTGCAATGGCTGCCTTCTGCGAAATCGAAGAAGTGCCGGAAGTAAACTGGCCCTGCATTTTGTCGCATGCGGCTGCAATCCATTTTGCGGCTCCGATATATCCGATCCTCCATCCCGTCATTGCATATCCCTTGGAACAACCATTCACAATAATTACACGGTCCCTCACATTTTCAAATTCTGCGATGCTGCAGTGATGATCAAGAAAATTAATGTGCTCATATATTTCATCTGAAAGGATGTATACGTCCGGATGCTTTGCCAGTACGCCAGCAAGCTCCTTCAATTCTTCCCGTGTATATACTGACCCTGTCGGGTTGCATGGTGAAGAAAACACGAACATTTTGGTTTTCGGCGTGATCGCGTTTTCAAGCTGCCCGGGAGAAATCTTAAAATCATTTTCAAGCGTTGTTACGGGGCTGACTGATTTTCCTTCTGCAAGTTTTACCACTTCTATATAACTTACCCAGTAGGGCAGGGGTATGATCACTTCGTCGCCAGGGTTTACAAGACTCAGGATCACATTGGCAATGGCCTGTTTTGCACCTGTGGAAACGACGATCTGATCAGGTGCATAGTCGAGGTTATTCTCGCGTTTAAACTTGTCGGAGATTGCTTTTCGCAGCTCCGGGAAACCAGATATGGGAGTGTAGTGAGTAAAGCCGTCATCAATAGCTTTTTTTGCCGCGTTCCTGATGTGTTCAGGGGTGATAAAATCAGGTTCTCCAAGACTCAGATTGATCACATCAAAACCTTTCGCTGAAAGTTCCCTGCTCAGCTTTGACATGCCTATGGTCTGGCTTTCTTCCAGGTAATTGATGCGGTCGCTAAGATGATTATTGCTCATATAAAAAAATAAGGCGCAAACGTACATGATTCCAAGGGATTGACAAACTGGTGAGTGCTTGAATTGAGCTCGCAATTAACACTTGCCTGTAGCTTCATGCTTTTTCTTTTTCTACTTTTACTTCAAAATAATTGCTTCTATGAAAAAGAATTTGATAGTTTTTGCTCTTGCAACGTTTTCAGTCTTCTCTGCAAATGCCCAAAAGAATATAACACGCCTCGGAGCCTGGTATTCAGGCGGACAAACACTTGCGGGGTGCTGGCATTACGCCGATTCCCTCGGACATGAATATGCACTGGTAGGTGCAGCAAACGGCATTGTGATCCTGGATATCACCGATCCTTCCATTCCCCATTTTCTCTTTCAACTGCCCGGACTGAGCAGCCTTTGGCATGAGCTGAAGGTATCAGGTCATTATGCTTATGCAGTTGCGGAAGCGCTGGACACTGATACCTTGATAGACGGCATGCAGATCATCAACCTTGCCTATTTGCCGGATAGTGCACCTAATTATTTCTGGCACAGCGACGGTGTGATGACTGATAAATTAAGGCAGGCGCATTCCATTACGGTAGATTCAAAATATATTTATGTCAACGGGCATTCCGTTCCCAACCATGGACACGGTGTCTTCATTCTTGATAAATCAGACCCGTGGAACCCTACCTATGCAGGCGCTGAATCGATCAGGTATTGTCACGATAGTTTTGTGCGGGGCGATACGCTCTGGACCAGCGATATCAATGACGGAATGTTTTCTGTTTATGACATTACGGATCGCGCAAACCCTGTGCTGCTGGCAACACAACAAACGCCTTCGCAGTTCAATCACAATGCATGGCTGAGCGACGACAGCCATTATCTCTTCACAACTGATGAACGATTTGGTGCACCTATCGGCGCATTTGATATCACTGACCTCAGCAACATAACGCTTGTGGATGAATATTATACCGTCAACATGCAGCCAGCAGAAGCACACAATGTCCGGGTGCTGAATGACTTCATCATCAATGCAAGCTATGGCAGCCAGGTTACTATTATTGATGCTTCACGTCCAGCCAACCTGATCGAAGTTGGAAACTATCCCACTGATACCGACACTTCACATGGAGGGCACCTCTGCTGGGATGCAGACCCTTTTCTTCCGTCAGGAGTACTGATTGCCAGCGACACGTGGTCGGACTCAGCGTATTTTTTACAGCCTTTATACATCCGTGCCTGCTACCTTGAAGGAATGGTGACGGACAGCGTAACGGGCAACACCATCAACGATGTAAAAATTGATATTGGCACAATTGCACTGCACGACAGCACTGACCTGGCGGGGCAATACAAAACAGGATGTGCAGATTCAGGGTTGTACATGATCGCCTTTTCAAAGCCCGGCTATTTCACCAAGACCATTCCTGTACAATTGAACAATGGTGTTCTCACCATTCTGAACGTTCAACTGCGGGACACGTCATCATCAGGAATTGGGGTGGTGAACGCGCAGGAATCCATTCGAGTGGAAAATAATCCCTCGGCAGATGATGTCTCTTTTATTTTCCCTGCTTCGCTTGTCAAAGGAGCTGCAGCGCTGTGTTTTACATTGACGGATGCATCAGGTAAACTTGTCTTCAGTAAGGAGCGTATCGTGACTGAAAACCTCCGGATCAGGAAGAAGGAATTGGCTTCCGGCATTTACTTTTTTAGCGTGCGAAGCGGCAATGATGTAAAGGGAAATGGGAAACTGATTTTTCAGTAAGCCAGGTTCAAGTCAGTTCCCTGCAAAAACCTTATCGATTGAGTCAGCTAGTTTACGGTCCTTGTCCGTAACAATGTCGCCGGCATCATGGGTAGATAAAGAAATGGAAACCCTGTTCCACACGTTGGTCCATTCGGGGTGATGGTTCATTTTTTCAGCAATGAACGCCACGCGCGTCATGAATGCAAATGCCTGTACAAAATCCTTGAATGTAAAAGTCTTTTGCAGCTTGTTGTTTTTTTCTTCCCACATCTGTTTACATATTAATTTGTAAAGAATAAAATTCCTGAGACGAGATTCGAATTTATGAATTCTTCAGTGGATACCTTTCGCTGCTAAATACCTCTCAGCATCTATTGCAGCCATGCACCCCGTTCCGGCAGCAGTAATAGCCTGCCTGTAGATATGATCTGCAACATCTCCGGCTGCAAATACGCCTTCAACGTTGGTACGCGTAGATCCGGGAATTACTTTCAGGTAACCGTTGGCATCCATGTCCAGCTTACCTGCGAAGATTTCTGTATTCGGCTTATGACCAATGGCGATAAAAAAACCTGTAACGTCAAGGATACGCTCTTCGCCGGTTTTTGAATTCTTCAGGCGCGCGCCATGAACGGTTTTTCCTCCCAGGATCTCCAGCGTCTCTGAATTGAAGATGCGTTCAATATTCGGTGTATTCTCGACCCTGTGCACCATGGCCTTGCTCGCTCTCATTTCGTCCCTGCGGATGATCATGTAAACCTTTTTACAAAGCTTGGAAAGGTAGGTTGCTTCTTCCGCAGCAGTATCACCTGCGCCAACAACGGCTACGTCCTGGCCCCTGAAAAAATAACCATCACAGGTTGCGCATGCAGAAACTCCAAAACCATTGAGCCGCTGTTCCGATTCAAGTCCAATCCATTTGGCAGAAGCACCCGTAGCCACGATCACACTATCCGCAAGGATTATTTTTGTTTCATCCACGGTGACGCGGTAGGGAGGGCCGGATGAAAAATCGACAGCAGTTACATAAGCGAAGCGGATGTCAGTTCCGAAGCGCTCAGCCTGGGCCTTGAAGTCTTCCATCATTTCAGGACCCATCGTACCCTTTGCATAACCCGGGTAATTTTCAACCTCTGTGGTGATGGTAAGTTGACCTCCTGGTTGCAGACCCGTAAGAATAACCGGCTTCAGGTCGGCGCGCGCAGCATAAATAGCGGCCGTATAGCCTGCAGGGCCTGAGCCTATAATCAGGCATTTTATTCTTTCGGTTTCAGAAGACATTGAAAATCGTAGCTATGAAGATGTTGTTCGATGTGGAATAATTTCAAGATAAAACAGTACTTGTAAACACCCGGAAATTAATTCTGTTTTGGAATGCCTGCAAAAGTAAAATCTCTTCTGAAAATACCCCGATAATTAGCAATGGTTTATGAACAAAAAAAATCTGCGGGACTTTTCAGCACCGCAGATCTTCATGGCTATGGCTCTTTTTAAATTCTATTGAACCCTTGTAGGACGCTCATCCTTAGGACGCGCTGCTTTATTATAAGCATTTCCATTGGCGTCAAAAATAGGTCCTGACATTATTTCTCCACTCAGGTGGTCGGCTTCGTAATGAACGGCACCGGCCTCGTCAATGAATTTATAAAACTTTACAAAGGTGTTGCTGTCGTACCACTGGTCAATCTGGCTGACGGCATTTGCCGGGAGGTCACCTTTATCAACTTCAAAAAGGGAATTGGTCCAGTTGTTCTTCTCATCAATTGTAATCCATGCATTTTTGCTATTCTCAGTATAATGAGCAATATACCTTCCATTCTCATCCTGTGACCAGTCCACGTTGGTTGCGTTAGGGTACATGGATTTGAATTTACTCATAGATGCTTTGGAAACTTTCACTTTTGCAGGAACAGGTTGTTGGGCAACTACCGCAACCGAAATAAACAATGCAATGAGAGTAATGATTTTTTTCATCTTATTTTTTTTGATGGGTTAGATCACAATTAGCGTTTCAAATGTACAGATTTTTAATTAATCCAACTTATCTTTTGGCGAAAGGTTACTTTCCAAGGGCCAAATTACCGCGCAATGATCGTGTCGTAACTCACTCCGTAACCGCCAAATACCCCAAGTCCTCCTTTTATATTCCCAAAAATAGGTGAAGGATTCGCAAATGGATTGCCATTGCTTTGAACCTGCGACTCCTCATCCCGCCAGAACCTGAAGTTCGCCTGGTCATAGGTGCACCATTTTATGACAATCGTATCTCCTTTCTTAAAATATCCCCGCTCATCACTGAATCCGTCGTCCTCTTTATCTGAGTTCGCCAACTGTCCGCGGTTATACGCAAAGTCAAAACTCTTTCCGTTGATAAATTTGTCCTCAAAAGTGGAACCGAGCGGGGCAATAAAATCGAAATCCTTTTGTTCCCCGATGTGATCTCCGTACGTGTAGTGATTTATTCTCTTTGCAAACCAGCGGTAGTAATTTCCCAATGTGTCAGGATCAGTAAGATGTGCCCATGCAAACCCCAGGGAATCTTTATTGCCGTCAGCCTTCCACCAGGTGCTGTCAAGAGGAATGGCAGGTGGCAGATATGTGGTAGCGGTTACAACCATTCCTTCTGATTCTACCCGCAATGAATAAGACCTGCCGACAATTCCTTTGATGGTGGGAGAGTAATAAAAGTGCAGGAAATATTGAGGGACCTCCACTTCTACCATAGTGTCCGTGGTAAAGCCGTCAGAGAGCGTTACCGTTGCGCCGCGCACCACATATTTCTGGACTGTAGCTGAATCAAGTTCGGAAAAGAAGGGAGTGCTCTTTGTAACAAATATGTATGCATTGGTATCCTCGTAAATATATCCTTCCACTACGAACTGCTGTTCTACACCAGGCAGGTTCACAGTAATATTCTTTTCACAGGAGTTCAACAGCATCACTAATAAGAAAACGGACGCAGCGACTGCAGTAATCCGGGCATACCGGAATTTTCTTGCGAAAAGATTTCTCATACTATTATTTTCCTTTCATATTTCATATCTCATATCTCATATCTCATGTCTATCTCATTTGTCTCTTCAAAAACTAATGTTGTAGGTAATACTTGGTATGACCGGAAACAATGAAACCTGCTTTGCCTGTATTTTGAAGGTACCTTTGGTGTAATCACTTTCATCTGCCAGGTAAATGATATATGGATTGTAGCGGTTGTAAACATTGAAAACACTAAAGTTCCAGCTCGTACGGATTTTTTTCTTCGGCTTATTTTTTAATGTCACTGAAATATCCAGCCTGTGGTAAGCCGGGATCCGGTAATTGAAAATGTTGGAACCATAATCATAAGTAATCTGGCCATTGATAAAATATACTGACTTCGGCATGGTATTCAGGTCGCCCGTCGCATACACCCAAGTGGCTCCGAACGTCAGCCGTTGCCCCAGTTCATACATCAGCACCACAGAGACGTCGTGTCTTCTGTCATGCTTGGCAAAATATTCCTGTCCCAGGTTGAGATCAGGGAACTTCCGCTTGGTCCAGGCCAACGTATAGCCGATCCATCCGCTGAATCGCCCCTTTGCTTTTTTGAAGAAGAATTCAGCCCCGTAACTCCACCCACGCCCGAATACAAATCCGTTGTCGGCGTTGTCATTGATGCCGCCGTCAGGCGTGTAACCCGGCTGGTATTCAATCTGGTGCTCCATTGTTTTATAGTACACTTCGATAGAAGATTCAAAGATGTTCTCCTTGAAATTTTTGAAGTAGCCGAGTGCATACTGCGTCGCAAATTGCGGCTGCACTCTGTCGCTGCTGGGGATCCATAAATCGGTGGGCAATGAAAGAGACGACAGCGATGCCAGATGCAGGTACTGGTAGTTTTGCGTATAAGACGCCTTTAAAGATGAAGTGTGGTTGACAGAATAGCGGATAGATGCCCGTGGCTCCAGATGCCAGTAGGTTTTAACGGGTTTGCCTGAACCATAATTAATGGTGTCGTTGGTCCGGCCGGTGAGCGGGTCTTTCAGGTACCTGTCAAACGGTCCGACTTGCTGAAAAAAAGTTCCTCTCAGTCCGCCGCTCACTTTTATCTTCTCACTTAAATCGTATTCATCGTTGACATAAACAGCGGCATCATGTGCGTACTGGTGCACAATTTTTCCAAGGTCGAATACCACGTCATTGCTTTCCGCAGAGGCATGGCTCGGAACAAAAATGTGGTACACATAATTGAGTCCAAATTTGATGTTGTGCCTCACGTCGGGCAACCAGGTGAAATCTGATTTGAGGTTGTAATCTGTAATGCCTGAAAATAGTTTGAATGAAAATTTATCCTGTCCGCCTTCAAATGAAAAATCATAGTTGGTAAATATTGCTGAAGTGTTCACGAAAAGTTTCTGGTTGAAAAGGTGGTTCCATCTTGCAGTGCCCGTTGCATTTCCCCACGGAATTTTAAGGCTGAAATCTGTGGTGGGACTCTTGAACTTAAAAACATCCCTTCCGAAATATCCGCTCAGGAATAAGCGGTCCTTGTCGCTCAACCGGTAGTTGACTTTCAGGTTGAGGTCATAGAAATAATATTTATTCCCGTACACGCGCGAGTCTTTGTCCACAAAAGGTTCTCCCAGGAATAAATCTATAAACGACCTTCTTCCGGAAGCAATGAATGAGCTCACATCTTTTTTTATGGGTCCCTGCACCGTCAGCCTGGATGCCACGGGGCCGATGCCGGCATCGGCGTGGTATGTTTTATTGTTGCCTTCCTTCATCTGTATGTCCAGCACAGATGAAAGCCGCCCGCCGTATTGAGCTGGCATTCCCCCCTTGGTAAGCGTGGCATTCTGAATGGCGTCTGAATTGAAAACAGAAAAGAAGCCGAACATATGAGATGCGTTGTAAACGGTAGCTTCGTCCAGCAGGATCAGGTTCTGATCTAAGCTTCCGCCCCGCACATAAAACCCTGTATTGCCCTCTCCACCGCTTTGCACGCCGGGCAGCAACTGGATGGATTTCAGAATATCCACTTCTCCCATGAATGCGGGAAGTTTTTTCAATTGCTCTATTTCGATCTTCTCCCGCCCCATCTGTATCCCCTCTACATTATGGTCCTCACGTTCTCCCTGTACTGTTACCTCTTTGGTCTCCACTGTCTTTTCCCCGAGCTCAATATTTTTCTGAATATTTTTGCTGAGTTCAATTTCATACCGCTGCTCATCAAAGCCTACGTATGAAAACACCAGCGTGTATTTTCCGGCGGGTACAGTAAGAGAATAAAATCCATACTGGTTGGTCTGCGTTCCCTGCAGCGTTTCTTTCAGGTAAACATTGGCACCCAGCAACGATTCACCGGAACGAGCTTCCTTCACATAACCGCTTACCGTAAATTTCTGCTGTGCAAAAGACGAAAGGATTGAAAATGAAAATATAATAATGAAAGCTAACTGCTTTGTGGTGTTGTGCATACAGGCGGGAAAACGTTTGAGGCAACAAATTATTGAACGGAATGTTTTTTTCGAGCTGCGAAAGTAAGCAGAAGAAAATGCTTTTTTGAATACCGCTTCGGATGATCTCAACACCTGCAATTCAAATTCCGGAAAGCGCTGATTAAACGGGCGCTTAACAATCCCTGCAAATCCTTGTGGAGGCCCACCTCCTGAAATATTCATGGACAAATCCCGGCCCTTTACCAATAAAAGTGGTATTTACCCGGCCTTCTGGCGTACTTTTGCATACACTTAATATATGAATAACATTCAAGCCATTAGAATTTTTCACCTTAGCGCCATGCCTAAATTTACAGCTTTTCTCTTTGCCTCTTTTTTCATTTCAAGTCTTTGCTGCCAGGCCCAGTATTTTGAGCGCATCTACCCGAATACGGGAATGAGCCATGTCGGGTCCATGGACAATTGCCTGGATTCCGGCTACATCATTTGCGGCAGTAACGGAAGTAACTTACTCCTTAAAATAAAACAGGACGGAGATACTGACTGGATTAAAAATGATGCAGGCGCCATGGTTTGGAGCAATGCAGTCGTTCAGAATTCTGCGGGAAATTTTGTCGTGGTCGGCAGCGGTCCTTCGCAGGTTTACAGTTCTGTGGCCATGATCAACACATATGATTCTACGGGCAGCTTTATTTCGGCAGACAGTATTATTCCTGACGATGGCTGGGGCACCTATGGCATTTCCATTACAAGATCCCCAAACCGCGACTACTCGCACTATTGGTATTATATCGATGGATTCACGGCTTCCAACTATACAGTCCTCGACAACGGCTCCGTATTAGGAGGTGATCTTACTGCTGTCGGTCAGAATTCTGTTTCAATGAACAATACCGGGCAATACTGTTCAGAAGGTAACCTGCAGTTCGACCTGGACACAAACGGTACCTGGCGCAATAATATCCTTCGCCTTTCAGGGACGCTAAGCGGGTATTATTATTTTGACACTGATTTTACTTCCTGCGCACTCACTGCTGATGGCGGAGTGATGGTTGCAGGAGTATATGATACATCAGGAACAACCTGGATGAGAATGATTGAGATTGACGCAACAGGGAGTATCGCTTCAGATAACTTTATTCCTGATACAACCATCAAACTCGTGTACGATATGAAGCAAACTGACGACGGCAACTTTGCCATACTTTGCTCCGCAAACAATGGCGGGGACCACATCGTCTTCTTAAGTATTGACTCAACAGGGGCATTGCGGTGGAGAAACGATTTTTATGGAAACGGTACTGCGACGCCGGTTAACTTCACTATACTAAGAAATGGTTTTGCCATCCTCGGGACTTCGAACAATGATCCTTATATCATCCGGACGGACAGCCTGGGCAGAACCAACACTACAAATATTTCCGCGGCAACGAAAGAGTCAGCGGATATTTCAATCTATCCCAACCCGACCAGGGGAATGATTAACATCGCTCTTGATGAAAAATCAGGAAGCCAGGGAGCGCTTTCTGTTTATGATCTTGAAGGAAGAATCGTATTCGATTCAAAAATTCAGGCACCCGTTCAGCAGTTAAACCTGTCTTTTTTATCAAAGGGTGTTTACCAGGTTAAAGTTACGCTGCAATCCGAAGAAATTAAAAACAGTAAATTAGTGGTCGAATAAAACCGCGACCTTTGAAGAAGATTTTTTTTGCTTTCTTCTTTTTTAATATTGTTTCTCTTTATGCCCGTGCATTTTCTGACAGTACCAGGGTTACTCTTTGTACCGGCACTTCCGACGGCTGGTGCGGAGAGCAACCGTACTATACAAAACTTATAGAACATCTTGATAGTTCCGGAAATGTAATTGAGGCCAATAATTATACTTTCTCTCCCTGCGATGTTCCTCCGCATACCG
>Ga0134121_10002531_pt1 | contig 15749 bp, 12 predicted proteins | sample KB301_FD_96463 | JGI IMG/M metagenome (GOLD analysis project Ga0134121, IMG submission 96463) | Terrestrial soil microbial communities without Nitrogen fertilizer from Kellogg Biological Station, Michigan, USA - KB3-0-1 | ecosystem: Environmental > Terrestrial > Soil > Unclassified ... | reverse complement strand
CGACGGCAAAGGCAACATCTATGTTGGCGAATACAGCGGCGGGCGCGTCCAGGTATTCGATGCGGCGGGAACCTTTCTGCATCAATGGACGGCTGATCCAAAGATGCCTCTGCGCGGCTTTACGGTCGATCGCAAAGGCGTCGTCTACATAGCGCAGCGCGGCGTCATCACCCGCTATGACGGCGAAACAGGACAAGCGCTGGGCACGGTCAAGTACACCGAAGACGGTTTTGACGATGTGACCGTCGCGCCTGACGGAGGGCTGGTGTGCGCGTGGTATCGAGGCCGCGACGACATCATTCGCTTCGACGCCCAGGGCAATGTCGTGCGCGAAATCCGTGGCGCTATTAGCACTCCGGCAGATCGTTCAGAGCTGAACACGCGCGTGGCCATCGACGGTCGCGGCAACATCTATGGGCTTGGTTCATTCACCAGCGGTGTATTCAAATTCAGTCCTGACGGAAGGTTTATGAATCGCTTTGGTGGACCTGGGAGTCAGCCCGGACAGATTAGCGCCGCGAGCGCCATTGCCGTTGACGGCAAAGGTCGCGTCTTCGTCAGCGACATCAAAGGCGTGCAGGTCTTCGACTCAGACGGTCGTTACCTGACATTCTTCAAACCCGATGGCCCCGCTTCCGGAATGGTCTTCAACGATAAGAATGAACTGCTGGTAGTCGAGCGAAAGAAAGTCGAGAAGTTTGCGCTCAATCAATAACCACTTGGCCCCCTGATCATTATTCACTCCGCTTTGCCTTCTCCTTACCCTTGGTTACAACGTGATAGGTGATCGCGTCCCACGAGTTGCGAATGCCCAGGAACAGAAACATTAGTGTCGCCGTTGCTACCACGAACAGCGAGCGGCGCGGATCGGCGCGCGCGACAATGAACGCGACGGCAAGCATGGCGTACGGAATCAGCGGGAGGAGACCGTAAAACAACCAGTCTTCGAGCACTGGCTTGTACACTTTCTGCGCCCGCATCCGGCGAATGACAACCACGCCGTAGAGAATCCCGCTCAAGCCGACCAGTCCCCAAAGAATGACTGGGCCAAAGCCGTGCCATGGTGCGCTCATCACGGCCGACAACAACAGGACTACCCCGAAGTGAACGACGCTCGGAGTAGCAAAGGCCGCACTGGCTTCCCCCATCTGCGCATGAGGTCGTTCAGCGACGAGTGTCAGCACGACGAACTGCAATCCGATCAGCGCGCCGGCGGACGAGCCGACGATTACGTAGAAGCTGTTCCATTCGGTGAGTTCCGGCATGGTCTATCGATCAATTTGTGCCATGCGCTCGGGCGTGTAGCGTGGTCCAGAGATCTTCTCTGGTGAAAGAGCCGCGTCGAGTTCAGCCATTTCATTGGCGTTAAGGGCAACATCCACAGCGCCAGCGTTGTCTTCGAGGTGCTTGCGCTGCTTCGTGCCGGGAATCGGCACGATGTCGTCCCCCTGGTGTAGCAGCCAGGCCAAAGCTATCTGTCCGGGCGTCGCACCTTTGCGGTTGCCGATCTCTCTAACCACCGACGCGGCGCGCATGTTCGCGTCAAAATTCTCGCCTTCATAACGAGGATCCTTGTGACGGTAATCGTCGGGCGGATATTCCTCCGCCCGTTTCACATTACCCGTCAGAAATCCGCGACCGAGCGGCGCGAACGGAACGATCCCAATTCCGAGTTCGCGACAAAGCGGAATGATGCGCGGTTCGAGATTGCGCTCCCACAACGAATACTCGCTTTGCAGCGCCGCAACTGGATAGGTTGCGTGGGCGCGACGAATCGTTTCTTCACCCGCTTCGGATAAGCCGAAGAAGTGCACCTTCCCTTCGCGCGCCAGGTCAGCCACCGTGCCGGCTACGTCTTCAATGGGAACTTTCGGATCCACGCGATGTTGATAAAGCAGATCGATCCGATCGGTTTCGAGTCGCTTCAATGATCCTTCCACAGCTTCGCGAATGTGCTCCGGCCGGCTGTCCGTGCCCGCTATGTTTCCGTTCTCGATCTTGAAACCGAACTTCGTCGCGATCACGGCAGCGTCGCGCTTCCCTTTCAGGGCGCGCGCCAACAATTCTTCATTCGTGAACGGCCCGTAGACTTCTGCCGTGTCAAAGAAGTTCACGCCAAGCTCAAGCGCGCGATGAATCGTCGCGACCGATTCGCTCTCGTCACGTTCCTCGGCAACGCCGTAGGCGAAGCTCATGCCCATACATCCCAGCCCGATGGCCGAGACCTCTAACTCACCAAGTTTGCGTTTTTGCATTGTGCTGACCTGAGCAGGAAATTACATGGGATTTACACTGTCATCAACTCGCGCGACGGTTCTTCGTCGCCCTTGAACTGCAGCTCGTAGAGCCGGGAGTAGAGTCCACCTTGCGCAATTAGCTCTTCGTGAGTTCCCTGCTCTACTACGATTCCTCCATCGATGACAAAGATGATGTCGGCGCTGCGCACGGTCGCCAGGCGGTGGGCGATCACGATCGAGGTCTTGCCTTCCATCAAATTCCCCAGCGCGTCGAAGACAAGCTTTTCGGATTCAGCATCGAGACCTGCGGATGGCTCATCCAGAATCAGAATCGGCGAGTCACGAATGATCGCGCGCGCAATCGTGATGCGTTGTCGTTGACCGCCCGACAGAGTCACGCCGCGTTCGCCAATCATCGTGTCGTAACCGTCCTCCATGCGATCGATGAATTCGTCAGCGTTGGCCAGTCTGGCCGCGCGCACGATCTCTTCGCGGGTCGCGTTCGGTTTGCCGTAGGCGATGTTCTCAGCCACGGTGGCGCGAAACAGCAACGTCTCCTGAAGCACGAAACTGATCTGTTCGCGCAGCGATTGCTGTTTGTATTTCCGGATGTCCGTCCGGTCGATCTTGATTTGGCCCGAGTTCGCTTCATAGAAGCGCGGCAGCAAACTGACGATGGTCGTCTTGCCGGCGCCAGTCGGACCGACAAGCGCCGCGAGTTGTCCCGGCTCAATGTGCAAACTCAATTCAGTAATGACCGGTGGGCCACCCTCGTAAGCGAAACTCACTTTGTCGAATTCAATTTCGCCCTTGAATCTCGGCGCAGGTTTCGCGCCCGGAAGATCGCGCACTTGAGTTTCATTCTCCAGCACTTCACGAATGCGTTCCCACCCAACCTGGGCCTTCGAGATGGTGTCGGTCATTTTCGAAAGCTCGCGCATCGGCTTGTACATCTTGCCGAGATAAAGCAGGAACACGAGCAGTTCGCCGGAGGTAAGCTCGCCGGCCAGTACCAATCTCGCTCCATACCACAGCACGAGACACGTTCCCGCCGCGACGATTACTTCCACAATAGGCGGCAGTTTGGCTTTGAAGTTACGCGCTTCGAGGGCGCGCTCGACACTCTCGCGACTCTCACGCTCGAAACGCTTCTGCTCATAGTCTTCGCGCGCAAAGGCTTTGACGACGCGGATCGATGAAAGAACTTCTTCCAGGACATTGACGACTTCGCCTTCCTGCCGGCGCATGGCCCGCGACGCGCGCTTAATGCGATGCGTGTAGTGATAAACGACGAAAAAGAGAGCCGGCGCCACCAGCAGCGCGATGACCGTGAATGCCCAATTCAAATAGAGCATCACCACCATCATGCCGAGCAGCGTCAGGATGTTCACCAGAATCCCGAGCAGCACTGTCGAGATGAAACTCTGCACCGCATCGATATCGCTGGTGACGCGGCTGATCAAATCGCCGGTACGCTTGCGATCGTGAAATGAAAGTGAGAGACGTTGAATGTGACTGTAGAGTACGCGCCGCAGGTCGTGCATCACCCACTGGCCGACGCTGGTGGTGAGGTACTTTTCAAAGTACGAACTGATTGCCCCGAACAGCGCGATGACGATGACGGCGAGCACCGCGAAGTTGAGAATCGAAAACTTGTCGGTGCCGATGTAGCTGACAATCGACGCCAGCCAATCGGGCATCCGCTTCGAAGCAAACACATGATCGAAAACGATTTTCAGTGGCCAGGGCTCGAGCACATCAGTGAGGCTGGTGCCGAGTACGGCGAGAAAGGCGAGGAACAGAGGGAGCTTATGCGGATAAAGAACGTCGATGATGCGAATCTTTTTCTGCATGACCATTCGTTCCCTCTCCTCCTGGGAGAGGGCTAGGGTGAGGGATTACGGCTTTATAAAGCTGCCAAAATTCTTCAGCGGCTCTCGCCTGCGAGAGCCGCTGAAATAAAAAGCAAAGTTGTAAGTTCAGCTAAGCCCTCATCCCCCGCACTTCTCCCAACGTGAGAAGTGAGAAAATCTACCCGGCCAAATTCACCAGCTCGTTGATGCGGTCCTTCACCTCAGCCACCAGCATCTGAGTTTCCTCAGGGGTGAAGTCGCCCGCGCGAAAAGCATCTTCGATCTGTTTGTCGCTCAACTGCGCCAGCAGTCCGCCAATCCATTTCGCATCAGCGACGCTTACCTGATCGAAGAGACTTCCCTGTTTGCCGCTGTAAGCGAACTTAATCCGGTCGCCCCTGGTGCCTTCGACAAACTTCGTCTTCACGTATTTTTCCGGCTCGTTGCGGCTGTGCGAAATCGGGCCGCCGGTTTTGCCGAATGTCGCGCCCACGTCGCTGATCACATATTGCAGCTCGGTCGTGCCATCCGGCTTGGCGACTTGCAGGACGACGTTATTTGAAGTCTTCAAGTCCCAGTTGTTCAGCAGTGCCATCATCACCAGCAGCCCATTCAATTCGCGTTTGGCAGCAAACGGATTTGATTTCCAATCCCAATTGTCGCCGCGCTTTACGCCCTCCCCGCGCGCTTCGAATCGCGCGTCGGCAAAGCCGTCACCTTCGCACCGCTTCACATCTTTGCGCGGTTTCGGTGCGCCTTTGATATGAGCGCAGGGTGCGAGATAGACCGTTTCAGTCGCATAACCCGCCGCCCACAGCAACCGGTTCGCCGTGGTCTCAGGCCGTGCTTCGTTGCCGAGTTTCACCACCCATTTCTTTCCGGCGCCATCATGCACGGTGTATTTCACGGAATAGCCCGACGGCTCTTCTTTTTCGAAGGTGACATTTGATAGGTCGGGCTTCATCTCTTCACCACCCGAACCCAGAAACAGATCGCGCGAAGTAATGTCGGTCGGCTCGCGCCATAACACGGCCTCACCGGTCAGAATCTCCTTCGTATCCTTCTTATCCTTATCTTTTTGCGCGAACGAAGTTGCTGACATCGCCGACATAAGGCCTACGACTAAGAGTGTGAAATAGATTTTTCGCAACATAGCTTTCCCTCGTTGTTCGATAAAAAATAAAGCCGGGGGCTACGCGTTAACTTCTCGACGCTCAAAAAACATCTGGCTATCGAAAGGTTCTTCGTCGGCGGCGGCGTGCACCCGATGATACGAGCCGTCGGGTTGCAGCTCGCGCGCGTTTACGTTATCGCGCAGGTATGCATTCAACACCTCGTCTTTCAGGTAGGCACGAAGCTGCGGATCGGCAATGGGGCAAACTATTTCAACGCGGCGATTGAGGTTTCGATACATCCAGTCAGCGCTGCCGATATAGACTTCGTCTTCGCCGCCGTTTTCAAAATGGAAGATCCGGCTGTGTTCGAGGAATCGTCCGACGATGCTGCGGACGCGTATGTTCTCAGACAAATTGGGAACACCGGGTCGCAGCATGCAGATGCCGCGAATAATCAGGTCGATCGAGACTCCGGCCTGCGAAGCTTCATAAAGGCTATCGATTAGCTGCTCATCGGCCAGCCGATTGAGCTTCGCGCGGATCCGAGCCGGACGCCCCGCTTTCGCATGCGCCGTTTCGCGTTCGATCAATTCGTTAAGACGCTCGCGCAAATTAACCGGCGACACCAGCAGCTTTCGATATTCCTTCTGCGCCGAGTACCCGGTCAGGTAGTTGAAGAACTCGGTTGCGTCTTCACCCAGCTGCTCGTCCGCGCTGAAGATGCCGAGGTCGGTGTACGTCGACGACGAGGTGGGATTGTAGTTTCCGGTCGCGATATGAACGTACCGCCGCAAGGTGGGACCTTCACGTCGCACGACGAGCGTCAACTTGCAGTGCGTTTTCAGACCGAGCAATCCATAGACGACGTGCACGCCCGCGCGTTCCAGTCGCTGCGCCCACTCGATGTTGTTCTCTTCGTCAAAGCGCGCTTTCAGCTCGATCAGCGCCGTGACTTGCTTACCTTGCTCGCCAGCTTGGCGAAGTATCTCCGCGATTTCAGACTGCTGGCCCGTTCGATAGAGACAGATTTTTATCGCTAGCACGTTTGGATCATTCGCTGCCTCACGAATGAAATTGATTACTGTCGAATAGTCCGTGTACGGATGGTGCAACATCACGTCGCGATGACGAATCGCATCGAACACCGAGCGACCGCGAGAGAGCGGCTTTGGAAAATGCGTGCGCAGCGGTCGATACTTCAGATCGGGCCGCTTCAAATCACAGATCATTCCCAGATCCAGAATATTAAGCGGGCCATTGATGATGTAGACGTCGTCGGGCTCGACTCCGATCGACTCCATCAAGTACAGGAGCATTCCTTCCGGCATAGCAGCCGTGACTTCGAGCCGCACCGGTGATCCAAAACGGCGCTTGCGCAACTCATGCTGAAGGGCGCGCAGAAGATCGTCAGCTTCCTCTTCACGAATATCGAGATCAGCATCCCGCGTCACCCGAAACATGTGGGCGTGCTCGACGATCATCCCCGGAAATAGTGAACCCAGATTGCCCGCGATTATCTCGCTCAATAACACGTACTTCGATTCGTCGTTCACCTGCACCAGACCCGGCAGGGACGGTGGAACCTTCAAACGCACGAAGCGCTGTTCCCTCCCGTTCGTGTCAGTGGAACGCACGCTGATGCCAAGATTCAGACTCAAGCCAGAGATGTAGGGAAACGGGTGCGCGGGATCGACTCCCAGCGGCGTCAAGACTGGAAAGACCTCGCGCGCAAAGTAGTCATCTGCCTTTTCGCGCTCGGCGCGGGACAAAGCCTCGTAGCGCGCAACGATGATTCCTTGACGTTCGAGTTCCGGCAGAATCTCCTCTCTCAGACACCGCACCTGCTCGGCCATCATCGGTTCGAGATGATTTCTAATCTCGGCTAACTGCTGGGCCGCAGTCATCCCGTCGAGCGAAGGCTGAACGTAGCCATGTTCTACCTCTTCTTTCAGGCCGGACACACGCACCATGAAAAATTCATCGACGACACTCGAAAAGATGGTCACGAAGCGCAGTCGCTCGAGCAGCGGGTTGCGGTTGTCGCGAGCTTCGTCCAGCACCTGGCGGAAAAACTCAATCAGGCTCAGCTCGCGATTGAGAATTCGCTTCTCAGGCGCGGGCGCTAATGCGAGTTTGGCCTTCGCGGGCTCGGCCGCTTCGAGCCGTTCTTTTAGTGGTAATTTAGAAATCATTTGCATACGAAACAATGCTGGCTGAGAACTGAAGCACATGCGCAGCTTCCGCCGCGCACACTAACAAATGAAATCAGCCGAAAGCTTCGCTGCCTTTTCAGCAATCTGTGTTCCGAGAACAGAGGTCAGAAGCCCTAAAGCGTCGAGACGTTGTTCAAGGGCGCAGGAGCCATGATATTCAGAAAAGTTTTGTTAGCAGGGTGTAACTGAATCGTACGAATTTCGAGGTGATCGATACAGAAGACGACGCAAATATCAGCGCTCATTCTCACTTTTTCGGCGCTCCCAGGGACGATATGGTTCGCACTGAGTCATCAGCTCTGCTGCTTCTTCAGGCGCTTCTTTTCTTTTCTGCGGCCGTCATAGATATCGCGCGCCGGCACGCTGATGAACTCATCCGACTCGATGATGTAGCCCGTCAAATGTCCGCCGTACACGCAACCGGTATCCAGTCCGATTGCGAACGCCGAGCGCTTCGGTTTTTTCTTTGGCCAATGACCAAACAGAATGGTCCTGGGACCGCGATAGATTTTGTACCACGCGGTGCCTTTGCGCCGGGTAGGGTCCGCGCCCATCGTGCGAATTTCAGTGAGGTCACTGGCCATCTGTTCGTCCAGGGGCACGCCGGGACGAATTCCTGCGTGAACAATCAGATGGTTCGGCAACTCGATGATGTAAGGCAATGAGCGAAGATACTGCGAATACTTTTCTCGATCGTCATCGAGTTGCCGGATAGCGTCGCGCTGTTGCCTGGTCAGCGGAATCGCCTCGCCACGCAAGCATTGGCGAATGGTTCGATCGTGATTTCCGACGACCGAAGAGAAGCGCTTGTCGTCGATGAAGAGATCGAGAACCTCTGCGTTCTTTGGTCCCTTTGTGATCAAATCACCCACCGCGATGATCCGATCATCCGTTTGCAGGTCGATCAGCTTGAGCAAATCACAAAGCTCATCGAAGCAGCCATGAATGTCTCCAATGATGATCGTGCGCGACATTATGTGGTACGCACGCTTCCAGCGTGCCGGTATTTTGCACGTCGGAGGCGTGCGCACCGTCAATCGAACAAACGGTGTACCGCGCCCGCACTCCAGTCGCCGAGATTGGGAGTGACTATGTTCGCGCCGGCCGCCCGCAACGGCTCAGCCCCCACCGTGGTGGTTACGCCGATGGTCCGCATGCCGGCCGCACGCGCTGCTTCAATTCCGGGTGGGGCGTCTTCGATTACGACACACTCGTTCGGCAACCGCGGCAGTTGCCGTTCGGAGCGCCGCTTCTCGTTCAAAAACTGGAGTGCGTGTTCGTAACAATCAGGGGCGGGCTTGTGTCTGCGACCTGGTTCGGCGCCCACGATCACGGAAAACTCATCAGGAATGCCGGCGAGATTCAAAACATGATCGATCTCACTTCGCTCGGCCATGCTCGCAATCCCCAGGTCGTAGTGTCGGGCGCAATCCTTAATGAAGGCGATGACGCCCGGCGAAACTGGAAGGTCATTCTTGATGAACTCACGATGCAGCGCGTGTTCGCGTTCGATCAGTTCGCGCACGGTCAGATCGTCAACACTCTGGTTGGCGCGGGCATACGCGGCGCGCACAAACGCGACGTCATCCATGCCCAAGCACGGATAGTACTCTTCGTCCGTCAGAGAGATTCCTTTTTCCTGAAAGACTTCGCGATAAGCCTGGAGGTGAATGCGCTCGTCATTGATGATGACGCCGTTGAAGTCGAAGAAGATCGCTTGAATCATCGATTGCCGCGCGATTCGATTCTCCCTTCTCCCAATGGGAGAAGGGTTGGAGATGAGGGTTTTAGGCGCGAACAGCCAGGCCCTCACCCAGCCCTCTCCCAAAGGGAGAGGGCATAAGACAAAGTCTCAGGAAGCGTTAGTCGCTTTTGCTGCCGGCGCCTTCAATTCACCTATGCGCTCATTCTGCTCTGCAAACAGCAGCGGCAGCCGCTCACTCTCCAGTACGTCCAAACGTCGGAGCACTTCATTCAGCGCCAGTTCATTCTTCAAGTTCACCTGATAATCAAGATCTGCGCGCAGGCGATCTTTCGAGCCCTGCCGGTTCTGCGACATCATGATGATGGGCGCCTGCAATCCGGCGATGATGCCCATGACGAGATTCAGCATCTGATAAGGCGCGGGATCGAAACCGCGAATCAGGACGATCGAATTGAAGATGATCCACCCGACGATGATGCCCATCGCGGAGATGATGAACTTCCAACTGCCGCCGAACTCAGCGATGGCATCGGCCGCGCGATCGGCAATCGTCATGCGCTTGTCCTGCTCTTCGTTGACGTTGCGCGACACGCGCTGCTGGAGCATCCGGTCGGTGCGTCGCAGGCGCGAGAAAGTGGCGCTTAACATCTCGAGCGCGACGATCGGATTGCTTTGAATGAAGCCAAGAAAACTCTCGCGCGAGAGCACTGCGAATCGGGCATCTTCGACGACGGTCGCATCGGCTGAGCGTTGCTGGCCATCGATAATCGCCATCTCGCCGAAGTAGTCGCCGCGTGCCAGTTCGGCCAGAACGATCTCCTTTTGCTCGGCGTCCGTAACCGAGATGCGGACGCGGCCGTTCTCGATCAAGTACATCGCGTCGCCTGCATCGCCCGCCCGAAAGAGCGTCGTGTCCGAACTGACATTCTGAGTGCGGAGTAGATTGCGTAACTCGACCGCCGCGTGGTCATCGAGCGAAGCGAACAACGGCACCGACCGAATCGCGTCGAGGGTCATTTCCTGCGGGGTTGGTGTGGACATGGGATACCTCGGTGTGCGCAACTTGTTAAGTTGCGAGCGCGCGCAAGTTACCAACTTGCGTTACATAACTCTTCCATCTTTCATCATGATGATGCGATGCGCGTAGCTGCTGGCCAGTTCGCGATCGTGCGTTACCAAAAGGACGGCCAGCCGATCCTTGTCGACCATCTCGCGCAACAGCGCCAGCAACTCGCGCGCGCGGGTCGAATCTAAATTGCCCGTCGGCTCATCGGCAAGCAAAACGCGCGGATGGTTGGCGAGCGCGCGCGCAATCGCCACACGCTGTTGTTCGCCGCCGGACATCTCAGCCGGACGATGATCCATTCGATCGGCCAGGCCTACTCGTTCGAGCAAGGAAGTAGCGCGGGTTTGCCGCTCAACCCCGCGCATGCCGCCAAACGCCAAAGCCAGCTTCACATTCTCAGCGGCGGTCATGGTCGGAATTAGATTGAAGTTCTGAAAGATCATGCCCACTGAGAAGCGGCGATAGCGCGCCATCTGCTTCTTAGTGAATGGACCGAGCGGTTGGGTATCGAAAACAACGTCGCCGCTAGTGGGCCGATCCAGGCCGCCCAGAAGATTCAGCAGCGTCGATTTTCCCGAACCGGAAGTTCCCTGAATCGCGACGAACTCGCCTTCATCCGCGCCCATGGAAACGCGATCAAGCGCGGTAACTTGATTCGTTCCCATTTGATAGACGCGACTGGCTTCGCGAGTTTCGATCAGCATGCGTTACCGGGAAGGCGGGGTCACCGTAATCTCAGTGCGCCGGTTTTTGGCCCGACTTGCAACCGTCGTATTTGGCGCCACGGGATTGTTCGCACCCAGACCATTGGCCTGAATGCGCGTGACATCGACTCCCGCCGCCGCGAATCGCTCAGACAAAACGCGTGCGCGATCCTGCGTCAATTCTTCGAGAGTGGTCGCGTCCCCTTTGTCATCCGTGAAGGATTCGATCGTGATTTGATAATCAGGATTGTTCGCCAGCAAAGCGCCTATCTGATCGAGCTTCGCCGCAGACGCGGGCGCTAGTTTCGACGAGCGCGGATTCAGCCACAGCGATTCCGCGAGCACGAGCGTCATGCCCCGGTTCGTATCTTTCACGGTGAAGAATTTCGACAACGACTGTTTGAGGTTGTCCACCGCCGCGCGCTCATCGGCCGCGCGCTTCTCAGCCGTGCGGCGCGCATCCTCGGCCTGCTTCTCGCCTTCCAGACGTGCCAGCTTCACCTTTGAATCTTCTGCATCCGCACGTACCGTTTGAATTTCATCTCGCAGACGAGCAACCTCAGTCCGCGCGTCGCGCAGCTTTTCATTCGCGTTCAGAGCATCTTTCTCTGCCAGGTCGCGCGCATGGCGCTCATTGTTCAGTTCGGCTTGCAGCCGCGTGATTTCCTGATTCGCGCTGTCGGCAGAGCGTTCCGCGTTACGCACTGCCAGATCGCGACGTTCCAGTTCTTCACGACGCTCGCGCGCGGTCTTGCGAGCCAGAGCCATGTCCTCGGCTTTGGCGCCGCTGCTGATCGCCTGGCGCGCGAGTATGTCAATTTCACGATCGGGCTGACGCATGCGCAGAGCTGATTCAGCCTGTTGCAGATCAGCTTCAGCCGCGCGCAGCTCATTGGGCGCGTCGCGATCGGCTCCGGCATAGCGCGCCAGATTCAACGCCTGACGCGCCCCAAGCAACGCCACCGGGATATCTCGAAAATCTGTCGCGGCGATCTGCGGTACGCGCGTATCGCGAAAATAATCACTCGTGTTACCGATGTATTGAATGCGCGACGTTTCGAGTTGCGCATCCCTAATCCGATCGGGAGCCAGGTTTTCCATCACCACCATGCGGCTGGGCGAGTGAACCAGGAAGTGCGGCTCTGCCGTCACTATCAACGCGAACGTCTGCAAGGGAGTTGTCACATCGATCTTCGAATCGATCAGGCCACTGCCGCTGCGCTTAATCTCGCCCAGATTGTCGACGTGGCCATCAGGCGAGATCGCCCACAGAACATAAGTCGTGTAGACACTGCCCAGCTCGTATGCGCGCGGCAGATTGTCGATGTTCAGCTCGACGCGAGTTCCCCGTCGTCCCTGCCGGCGAACTTTCGCGGTGCCCTTCAATCGTGGCAGCCGCGTTGTGCCATTTAACGGAACTTCGATAGTTTGATCCAGCGGATAAGTGATCGCCGTCGTCGTTCGCATCGTGTCGTTTTGTGCGAACACGAGCGCACTGAAGACAAAGCAGCAAACCAGAGCGAATATAGAACCAACGAATCGTTTCATTTTCGACAACTCCCCGGCGTTGGATTGCGACGTATAAGGCAGTCGCTCGCCTCAATTGATGCAGGGGGCACGATCATTGTTGCCGAACGTGTCGCGAACAGGCAAGGTTTCGTCGCGAATCTCGGCGCGCTTTCGCTATTTGCGCAAAGAGCGATGATACTCTTTCGTCCGGCGATCCTGGGCAAACTGAACAATGTATAAGGCAATCGCCGCCATCAAAACCATATGAATCAAGCCACTTTTGTGAAGGATAAACGTGGCGATTGCCCACACGATTAACAGAAGGGTTCCCGTGATCCAAAGCATGTCAGGGGGATTGTAAAGCCTTAGTGACTTAAGGGTCGAACGCTCGCGTTCGGAAAGGTCATAGCGCGCAGCCCGCCTCGGGCCGGCTCGTTGACGATCACAACCGCCGCTGACCCGGACGGCAGAGCCGTCGCTGCGCGGGTTGAGAATGAGGCCGTGTGATTAGCGATGATTGGTGACGTTTCAGTGTCTCTCCAGATTACTGAGCCGTCACGGCCTGACAGAGCCAACAGGTTCGGGCCATCGCTGGTGAACACGTCGATGACCCCGTCTCGGTTCAAATCGGCGAAGGCAAAATTGCCGTTGTCATTGCGCGCCGCGATATCCCACATGATCTTTCCGTCAGAAGTATTCACTAACACGACATGACCACGCCCCGTGGTCATCAGAACTTCTACGATGCCATCGCCGTCGAGATCCTCTGCAGTTAGATTTCCGCGGGACTGATCGTTGTCCAAGGCTACCCGGCCCAGGGGCTGCAACGTGTCTGCCGTCAAGGCTGTAAGTCCATCACGCGTGCCGACGAGAACCAGATTGCCCCGCCGGCCGCGAACCATGATCGCCGGAGTCGTTGCCTGACTTGCGGCTGAACCGGATCGGGTCAATGCACCGGCAGAGTCGCGAATCTCGATCTGACCGTTCTCGTAAGCAAGCGCGAACGCTCCGCGCGCGAAGTCATCCAGCGCCGTCGGCTTGCCCACGATCCGTCCCGGCAGTTTGATTTGCGAAATAATTTTTCCATCCGACGAGTTGAGAAAGAACAAACGCTGAAAGGACGTGTCGGTAACGATTAGGTTTGTGCTGGTTCGGTCGCCAACGACGGTGGCTGAAGATATGAAGGCAGGCAAAGTCGTGCGCCATAACTCGCGGCCGGTTGAGCCCTCGATTCTGACGAGCGATGAACTGCTAATCACGACAACATCATCCAGCCGCGACTGTGCGGGCACAATAATCGGCGAGCCAGGAACGGAAGATGTTGCCCCGTTTGTTTGCGGCGCACTACGCACGGACCACAGCGCGACGCCATTCCCCGCATCGAGAGCGTAAGTCACTCCCTCGCTGTTGGTCGTCACCACGTACCAGCGATCAGGCGAACGCAGATGCGCCAGAACGGGCCGGCTCGCATCACCAATCGCGGCGCGCCAACCACCGCTCGCTACAATTGAATTCGCCGGAGGACTCTTCGGCGGCGACGAGATAGACGCAGGCGTCGGGACCGGGATGGGACTGCTTAAAGGAACAGCACCCCGCGCAACTATGTCGACAACTCCAGCGGACGAGAACTCGCCCAATTTTGCCGTTAAGGGCGCCACCCGCCAAAAATATCTGCCTGGCGCAAGATCACTAACCTGTGTTTGATTTCCGGTAATGACGCGGTCAAAAACGATGTCTGCGAAATCTCGATCCTGAGCAAGTTGGAGACGATATCGCGCGACGCCGGGCCGAAGGCCCCACCGCAGATTCACGGTAGTGTTTGTTGGAGTTTGATTGACTTCCTGCGCGGCGCTGCTAACGAGCGGAATGAGAATGAACAGCGCGGCGGCTAGCGCAGAGACACTTGTTTGCTTTGAGCAGAACATCGTCACGTACTAATAAACGACGAATCGCTCATTCTTCCCTTGCCGAGCTCACGGATTTTCGTTGAGCTTGTAACCGACGCCGCGCACCGTCAGCACATAGTGCGGATCCTTCGGATCATTCTCCAGCTTTTTCCGGAGGCGGTTGATGTGCGGATCGATGTTGCGTTGATAGCCTTCGTACTCGGTGCTCCAGACTCGATCGAGCAGGTCGTTGCGCGACCAGGCCCGACCCGGCTCAGATGCGAGCAAGTCGAGAATTTGGAATTCGAGTGGCGTGAGATCGATCTTCGCTCCCGCGCGTGAGACTTCATGTCGCCGCCGGTCCACCACCAGGTCACCAATCTCTAAGCGATCCTCGTTGTCGTTTTGCTTGCCACCCGCGCGACGTCGCAGCAGCGCTTCGATTCGATACTCGAGTTCACGTGGGCTGAATGGCTTCGCCAGATAATCATCGGCACCCGCTTCAAAGCCGGCGACTTTGTCATCGAGCAGATCGTGCGCGGTCAGAAAGAGCGTCGGCGTGTCAATGCCGCGGTCGCGCATCTTCTTCAACAACTCAATGCCGGACATCTCTGGCATGGCCACATCCAGAATGAAACAGTCGAAGCGCTCGCTGGCGACGGTCTGGAGCGCCGCCGCGCCACTCTCCTTCTCAGCTACGTCAAAGCCCAGCCGCCGGAAGTACTCGGCGAGCAGCGCCCGCATCTCGGCGTCATCATCGACGATCATCAGCCGCCGCCTGGCGTTATTACTGGTCGGTTCGGGATCCACAGTAGTTTTTCCTTCTTATTCAACTTCGATCAGTCGTGGAGCCAATGCGCTGATCAATGTCAAGCTCAACGATCGTTAAGTCAGCAGGGTCAAAGGGGTTGCGCAATTAGTATGTCGGACGGTTAGCCTTGACGTCAAACGCGAGCGGTCAGTATATTGCCAGTTCGTCATCGTGCGCCGGGCCATTGTCCATTCCCGATAAACGATCGAAGAATCGATTCAAGATGCGCGATCTTCGTCGGCTGCTAAAGTACCTTCTGCCTCACACCGGTTCCTTCATAATTGCGACAATCGCAATGGTGGTGGTGGCGCTGCTCGAAGCCGCTACCGGAGCCCTGGTCGTTCCCGTCTTTAGTCAGGCACTCGGGCGAGGCCAAACCCAACGAACGCCTACGCTCTTTGGCTTACAACATCTAATTCCCCCGTCCGGGTTGGCAGCGTGGCGCACTATCGCTGTCCTCTTAGTTACATTCACCATCGCCAAGGGCATCGCCGAATATTTTTCGACCTACTTGATGGCGCGCATTGGACAGTCGTCGGTGCTGCGTTTACGGCAAGATCTTTACTCACATCTGTTGAAACAAGGCGCGAAGTTCTTTCAGCATCATCGCACGAACTACCTCGTTTCGCGTTTGATTTCCAGCGCGGCTG
>Ga0134121_10002530_pt1 | contig 15751 bp, 12 predicted proteins | sample KB301_FD_96463 | JGI IMG/M metagenome (GOLD analysis project Ga0134121, IMG submission 96463) | Terrestrial soil microbial communities without Nitrogen fertilizer from Kellogg Biological Station, Michigan, USA - KB3-0-1 | ecosystem: Environmental > Terrestrial > Soil > Unclassified ... | reverse complement strand
GGGATGAAGCTCGGCGGAACGATCTCGACCGGCGAATACGTCACTGCGCTGACTGAGTTATTCAAAGCTGAATCGCGCACCGAGTTCACGCCCATCGACACGGACACTTTGCACGGCCGCCGCACGATCATCTACGAGTACGTGGTGAAGCGAGAGAATTCGCGCGAAACGCTGGGCTGGGGCGAAGGCGGTTCAGTGCGGCAGGAAACGATCTCGGGATATCGGGGGCGCATCTGGGTCGACCGTGAAGACGGACGGGTTCTACGCCTGGAAGATATCAGCACTGAGATCGAATCAGGCTTTCCGATTACCGCGGCGAGTAAAGTAATCGACTACGATTGGGTGAAGATTAATGAACAGGAGCATCTGCTTCCTTCCCGCGCCGTCGTGGAATTGACCGCGCGCGATCGTGGCCAGACCGAACAGACGCGTAACGAGATTCTGTTCCGCGGCTATCGCAAGTTCGGCGCTGAAGTTTTGATCAAAGATATCGACGAGAAAGACTTTCCGCCGGATAAACCGGAGGAGACGGATGCCAAGAAACCGCCAGTGCCTGAGAAGCCCGAGGAGATAGATCTGAAGAAACCTCCGGCGCCCATGGTGTTGAAGCCTAAGAAGCCTTAGCTGTTCTGTAGGGGCAGCCCTCGTGGCTGCCCGTTTGGATCGGGCAGGGACAAGCCCTGCCCCTACAAAGTTTTCCATCGAAAAAATACGAGGAAGAAACGAATGAGCGCTACCGCTACGCCTAAAGAAATTCCGCCACCGTTACAGATGCTGCAACTGATGTCGGGGTTTTGGATTTCGCGCTGCGTTTACATCATCGCGAAACTCGGAATTGCCGACTTGTTGAAGGAAGGCCCTAAGAATGCCGCGGAGCTCGCGTCGGCTTCAGGGGCGCATGCGCCTTCATTGTTTCGCGTGCTGCGCGCGCTGGCTGCGGTCGATGTGCTGACGCAGTCTGACGACAATCGCTTCGGCAATACTCCTATGTCTGAAACCTTGTGCGAAGGCCCGGCATCGCTGCGCTGGTTTGCGATGACTGAACTGGGCGAAGAGCACTATCCCGCCTGGGGTGAACTTATGCACAGCGTGCGCACCGGCGAGATTGCTTTCGATAAAGGTTTCGGTGAACCGGTGTGGGAGTTCTTCGGCAAGAATCCCGAGAACGCGCGCATCTTTAACAACGCCATGACTGGCATGACCGCGCAGGCCGAACAAGCTTTGCACGCGGCTTACAAATTCGAAAGCATCAGGACGATCATGGATGTTGGCGGCGGGCACGGCGGATTCATTACGTCGATCCTGGAGCGTAATCCTGCGATGCGTGGCATCTTGTTCGATTCACCGCAAGTAGTCGAAGGCGCACAGCCGAAGCTCGAAGCGGCAGGCATGGCCGATCGTTGCCAGGTCATCGGCGGTAACTTCTTCGAATCAGTTCCGGAAGGAGCCGATGCGATCACCATGAAGTGGATCATTCATGACTGGAACGATGACCAATCAATCGTGATCATGAGGAACTGTCATCGCGCCTTGCCCGCAAGCGGCAAGTTGATTCTCGTCGAAGCTGTGGTGCCGCCGGGCGATGAAATGCACTTCGCGAAGTTTATCGATCTGAACATGCTGGTCATGACCGGCGGCAAAGAACGAACCGCAGAAGAGTTTCGCCAACTCTACGAGGCTTCCGGATTCAAGTTGACCCGAATCGTGCCGACCGAATCTCCGTTCAGCGTGATTGAAGGAGTGAAGGCCTAATTCTGTAATGTGGCGGCAAGCGCTTTAGCGACGGCGCAGCAAGCCGGACCGTACGTGGTTTTCTGAGTTATTTAGGGCAAGCCGGCGTTCTGTCATCTATTACACCGTTGCAGTCATTGTCGAGTTTGTCACAAACCTCGATGGCGCCCGGGTGTATCTGGGGGTTGGTGTCGTTACAATCGCGAGCGCCCACACATTGACTTCCGACGCCGTATCCATCGTGGTCTTGGTCTACACAGGTCGGAGTTGGGGACTGAGCCGGAGAAGGGCTGGCCGGTGGTCGCGTCCTTCCCTTGGGTTGGGGTTGATCTTGACCACGGAGGACTGAGGCCGTTATGCCAACTGTCATAGCGAGCGCCGCCAATACACAGAGGGTGAAGTTCTTCCAGTTACGCATGGTGTTATTTTCCTTTTTCGTGAGGTACAGAATCGCTCTAATACGCGAGGTGGCGAGATTAGCACAATCGCTGCACGATAGGTACACCCAGCGTGTGATTGAAGGGGTGAGAGTATAAGTGAGGTTGGGCCAGACGAGGCTCTGGCCCATTCGGGTTGATGAGGACACCAAGCGAGATCACTCCGGCGCGCCGCGTGATTCGAGTAGCTTCACGATTTCAGGGCGAGCACCTTCCCGGGCGATGCCTAACGCAGTTTTGCCGTGCGCGTTCCTGAACGTCAGATCGGCCCCGGCGTTGAGTAACGCACGCAGGCTCTCGTCATCAGCGGTTCCTGCTACAAGCATGAGCGCACTGTTTCCTTGATTGTCTCTTTCGTTTACCCCGGCTCCGTAACTCAGTAGTAATTTCACTGTTTCCGGATCGCCCTCTTCGCCGGCGATCATCAACGGAGTCTTGCCGCTGGTGTCTTTGTCATTCATTTGGGCACCCGCATCGATGAGCAGCTTGGCGTTCGCCGCACCATTCTCGCCGTCAGCGGCAGCAAACATTAGTGCGGTTTTGGATTCCTGATCTTTGAAATCGATCTTTGCTCCGTTGTCTAACAGCTCTTTGATGACGGCTGGCGATTTAGATGACGCCGCATACATCAACGCGCTGCTGCCAGTTTCGTCGCGTTCGTTTATCCTGGCGCCGGCCGATAGCAACTCGCGCACAAGCTCAGGGCTCGATTTGTCGCCCAGCCGCATGAGCGGCGTTCGCCCAGACTCATCCTTCGTGTCTGCTCTGGCGCCCGCCATGATCAACGTGCGGACTATCTCAAGGTTGCTTCCTTCAACCGCGTGCTCGAGTGCCGTCATGCTGCTGGTTTCGTCTCTCCGATTGATATCCAGAGACACATAAACAAGTTGTTTCACTGCTTCCAGATCCTGCTCATATGCTGCCAGTGCCAACGGATCCTTTGGCTTAGCAAACGCAACCATTCCCACAGTCACTGAGAGTTCTATAGATTTATCCATCTGAACTTCCACTTGTTCGACCAGCACTGGAAGTGCAAGTTCGACATTTCGCGTGATCTTCTCTTCGCCCTTCACGTCAACCTCGAGCAAATCGGGCTTTGCAAAACCAGGAGAGTCGATGGTCAACGTGTATTTGCCCGGCTCCAGCAAAGAAAACTCGTAAGTCCCGTCGTCCGTAGTGCTGTAGACGAAGGCCTGCTGCGCCTTGGCATTCGTCAAGGTCACAACTGCACCGCGTACGACCGCGCCCACAGGGTCCGTGACAGTGCCGGCGATAACTGCGCCAACTTCGCGGGCTGGTGTAACCACTCCTGCGACAGATAACCGTTGCGGTGAAGGGTCGGTGGGCGTTGTGGTTTGCGCTACCGCACTGGCGATGCTCAACGTCGCGCTGAAGGCGCCAGTGGCAACTCGCGAAACTCTTTTGCTGATTCGATGCAGCTTCTTTGTGCTTTCCGCAAGAACGTCACCGAGTGGCGCCTCGATAAAGCGAACACACAATCGACCTCTTGATTTCGCGACAAAACGCATAGCCTCTGGTCGCGTCATGCTCGAGAGATTAGTGACGTGCAAATTACAATGCGCGCAAAAGCGAACTTGATCGTTGCCGATCATTTCCTCCCAGTTGGCATCGCACGGCTGGGGGATAGTGATTCGATCAAGAGAGCGAATTGGTTCTGACATAGTTGGTTCCTTCCCCGCGACGCACGGCCGCGTCTGAACCTCGAGGAGAGGCTCTCGTTATCAACGCAGATTTAGACATCGACCGGAGAACAGTTGTTCCGGACACTTGTCACTTCAACTGAAAGTTGATCGAACCTGAGGAGGCGCTCGACGTTAGACCGCTTGTTCCAAGTTCTCGAACTTCTAATTCGGAAAACTCATTTCACAGCCTGGGGAGAAACTTCGAGATCTGCGCGTAGGATGAGCTTTCTTCCGCCGCGGGTTGTCAGCGGATATGAAAAATTTGAATGGACGTACAAGAATGCGAGGCGACGGTGGTTAAGTTCTGTTGTTACGTCTGAAGAGCGCGCGCAATCTGCGCCGCGACCCGCGCGTTGCTTTCCAGGAGCGCGATGTTGGCCTGCAACGTCGCGCCCTTGCTTTGTTCGGACATGCGCGCGAGCAGGAAGGGTGTCACATCGCGGCCGAGGATCTTCTGGCGTGCGGCTTCGGCGAGTGAATCGTCGAGCACCTTTTCGAGCAAGGCGGATTCAACTTCTGCTTCCGCGGGCACGGGAACTGTCACGAGCAGCGCCGACTGCATCCCGAGTTCGTGTTGTGCCTGAAAAATCTTCACCACCTCTTCAGGCGAATCGCAACGCACATCAACCGGCAATCCGCTGCGGCGCGAGTAGAACGCCGGCAGTTCGTCGCATTGATAACCAATGACGGTCACGCTGTTAGTCTCGAGCCATTCGCGCGTGCCCGGTAAATCCAGAACGATTTTTGCGCCGGAACAGACAACAATCATTGGCGTGCGCGCCAGTTCAGGCAGATCGGCAGAGACATCCGGCAACGCTCCGCGATGCACCCCGCCGATACCACCCGTGGTGAATACTCTTATCCCGGCGCGATGCGCAACCCACATGGTTGAGGCGACAGTCGTTGCCCCATTCCATTTCTCAGCGACCGCAATCGCTAAATCTTTGGTGCTGAGTTTCCTGACGCCGTTGCTCTTCGCGATGGCTTCGATTTGTTGCGTCGTTAGACCGACGCAAAGCTCGCCATCGAGCACAGCGATAGTCGCCGGCGCCGATCCTGAATTTCGCACGATCTGTTCGAGGCGCGCCGCTGTGGCGATGTTCTGCGGCCGGGGTAAACCATGCGCAATCACGGTCGATTCCAGGGCGACCACCGGTTGATGATTCGCCAACGCGAACCGCACTTCGTCGTTGATAGCCAAGTAAGTTTCGTTCACGCTTTTCTTAAAACGAAGATCGTTCCGCCACCTGCGCGTCTGCTCCATTCCGCCTCAGCATTAATCATGCTGGCCCGCGCGCGAATGTTCGACACGCCGCGACCGGAGTTCTTCACCTCGTTAGTATCGAAACCGCGGCCGTCGTCTTCGACTCGTAATTCAAATTCGTTTGACGGTGAAACACTCGCGCTCATCTTAACGTGCTTCGCGTTGGCGTGACGGCAAATGTTGCTCAAGGCTTCTTGCGCGATGCGATAGATCTGAATCTGTGTACTCGGCGAGAGACTCAGTTTCTCGTCCAGAGCATCGTCGCAAACAAATTCATAAGTGAACTTACAATCGGGCGGCGCCTGTTCAACCGCGTGGGCCAAAGCGAATTGCAGCGCCGCCGACAAGCCAACGTTCTCCAGCGCCGACGGGCTTAGATCTTCGCAGATGCGCCGCACTTCCTGGGAGATCGACTCGATCTCATGACGCAGAGCCCCCGGCGCGGAAGGCGCGCGATTCGGACGAACGTTGGAATCGCGATTGACCGGCAGTTGATCGACCATCAAGGCCAGATGACGCAGATCCGCCAGCGTCTGATCGTGCAAGTCGCGGGCAATGCGCCGCCGCTCAGCTTCAGTTTCATTGGCGAGACGCAGCCGCGCGTCGGCAAGTTCGCGGTTGGTTGAAGCCAGTTCCGCGCTCGTCCGATGAATGCGCCGGTTCTGCACGTAACCCCAGCCAAGCGCGATCAGCGCGAGCAACAGCAAAACCCCGAGCGCCGTAGATGTCCACGGGAAAGGTGCGCGGGCAACAGTGAACTCGAAGGTGAGCGGTGTCGCCGGCAAAAGATCTTTTGTGAAGGCGCGCGCGACGACCCTGTACTTGCCGGCGCTGAGCTTCTCCATCGCAAACTGCGAATCGTGCGACAGTTTCTCGCGAATGATTTTTCCCGAATTGTCGTAAAGTGCGAACGCATATTGAAACTGTTCGGGAAAGGTGCGGCTGCTGATAGCGGTCACATCGAGCAGCAAACTGTTCTGCGGGTAATCCAGATGCAGTCCCGCGCGCAGCTCATCAGGTTGATGGATTCGCTGACCGATGATTCGTGCCGGGAGCACAGTTGGCGCTACCCGTTCTCCATCGTAGCGAACGATGCCGCGGTTCGTGCCAATGATGACAGTCTCTCGTCCTTCCGAATCTCGATCAGAAATTACAGCGAATACTCGCTGCGAGGGCAATCCCTGTTCAATATCCAGCCGCGATGAAATCGCCCCGAATTGATCGTCGCGGGCTACGCGCAAAAGGCCACTTCCGTTGGTCGCGCACCAGAGCTGGCCGCGCGCTTTACCGCCACTGAGGGAGAGGGCCCGGGCGTTGACACTCGCAGCAACTTCTTTCAGTTCGCCGTTGCGAAAACTGTAAAGACCCTTCGCGGACGCGAACCACAACACGCCGTCCTCGGCTATTGCCGCCCAGATCGCCTCACCTTTCAGCTTGTCGAGAGCCGCGTCGGTGGTCGTCTGTTTTCCATCAAAGAAGAAAACGCCGGCGCTCGCAGTTCCTATCACCAGACGATCCGCGGCGTCTTTGCCGAGGCACGTGATCTCACGTGACTGAGAATCACCCGAGGCATCGGGCCAAACGAGTTGTCGCTGCGAACCGGCGAGCTTCTCGACGCCGTACGCGTAGGTGCCCACATATGTGACGCCGTTGATATTTGCGATCGCGCGGACACTGTCGCCTTGCGGGAGATTCGACGGCGAACTGAATTTGGTAAAGCGCAGGTCGGTTGAAGATGCCGACCCGAACAACCCCGCGGACGTAGCAATCAGCACGCGGCCGCTGGCGTCTTCGTTGATCGCATAAATGATCCGCCGTCCCAGGTCCGCAGTGGCGCGCCACGACTTCGCGTCCGCGTCATAGCCGAACAACCCTGCGTTTGTCCCTGCCCACACTTGACCTTTCGAAGTGCGCCAGAGCGCGCGAACATAGTTGGCGATGGAATCGCTGGAAACGTTTTCCGTGCGCATCGCGTGCGGGTCGTAGCGGCAAACGCCTTTGTCAGTCGCAAACCAAATGACTTCCTGAGGATCGACGAAAATTCCGTAGATGTGATCCGAACGCAGCGCGCCGCCCGTACCTTCGAACGTGAAGTGCTCGATGGTTTTCCCGTCGCGCAGGTGGAACGCGCCGTGTCCGTCGGTGCCCACCCAGACGTCATTATCTGCGCCCCGAGCGATTGCCATCACGGGCCCCGACGCGGCGCTCGCCTTTAACGGCTTTAGCAGATCAGTTTGATCGAAGATCGCGCTTTCGTCTTTGCCGCCCCGCGCGCCAACCCAGAGCCGGTCCCTGGCGTCGGTATCAATCGCGTTGATGAAGAAGCTGCGCGGCTTGCTGACGATCTCTTTCGCTTCACCATTTTCGATTTCAAGCACGCCGCGGCTTAGCGTTCCGGCGTACAGTTTGTTGCCGATCAATGCCACGCTGGTCAGCTTCAGGAGGCCCGGATGATCTTTGTCGGCGCTTTGCAAAGGCCGGTCTGGGATCGTTTTGACGACGATCGAAATGTTGGGCGGGCCCTGGCCAGCCTCAAATCTCCCACGAATTTCCGTTTGTTGCTCGCCTTCGCCCGATTGTCGCTGCTCGCTAGCCGGCTGGACCCGACAGTCGAAAATTTCGCCGCTCTCGCTCGCCATAATCGCACGGTCACGTTCAGGTGTGATGATCGCGGTAATTATTTTCCCATTTGTTTCCTTGATTGATTCGAACTTGCCGTTGGCGAGGCGCGCGGCGCCATTGTCCGTACCTATCCAAAGTGCGCCGCTGTCGTCGACCTTCAGCGCGAGTACGCGACCGGCCGGCAACGCTTCATCATTGATTGCATTCGTCCGGCGCCCGTCATAGCGGGCCAGTCCACCATCGGTCGCAAACCAGGTCACGCCGAATTCTGTCTGCGCGATTGCGTGCGTGCGATCGGAAGGCAATCCATGAAACGAAGTTACCGCGCCCCATTGATGCAGATTCGGCGGCGGCGTTGGAGACGGCGAAGGCGAAGGCGCCGGTGATGGCGAAGGAGACGGCGATGGTTGTGAAACTTGATTTCGAGAGAAGGCCGTCGGCAACAGGCAGAAAGCAGCCAGCAGAGAGAGTGTGAGCAGTGCGCGGTGAGCAGTGAGCAGAGATGCGAAGCCGTGCCTCGCTCTATGGGCACATCTGGCCATCTCACTTTCTCCGCGACTTCGCTTCTTCACGCTTCTGTTCTTCCGCAAACCTCTTGCGGTCGCGGTCAATCCAGCCTTCCAAATCCGCCGCCGCCTTTTCCAACTCGTCATTGTTCAGCAGGCCGCGGCGCAGTGCTTCAAAGAACGCGCGCGTGCGCACGTTGTAGGCGAGCTTCTCATACGCCTCGTGCTCGGTACCTTCGGCAATTGAGATAAAGAGTTTTTCGTAAAGCGTGGCGAGCCGGCTCTCGACGCCGCGCAAACTCAAAGAGCACTTGCGCGCAATCGCCCAATTCGAGAGACCAAGCGCGAGATAGTAAAGCGCCTCGGCTTCGAATTCTGTCAGCAGCGGACGCTTGAATGAATCTTTGAATGCCGGATCGATCATGTCGGCGCCATCCTCCAGCACCGCGGCGACGAAACGCAGAAAGCGCGATTCGGGATTGTTCTTGTGGATGAAGCCGTAAGCCGGCGGCGGATCGACCGACTTTACGATCTTGCGAATCTCGTTGATGTAAATCTCGTGCGGAAACTGCGTCCAAAAAATGATCCGTGCTTCAGGATAGTCGCGCCAGATCGCGCGCGCCGCTTTGACGCCGGAAAGCTTCGGCATCTGAATGTCGAGAATGCAAACTTCGGGTCTGTTCTTCAGCGCGAGCGCCACGGTTTCTTCGCCATCACCGGCTTCGAGCACCGGGGAGTGCGCAGGGAAGTCGCGTTCGAGTATCTCGCGCAGATAAGCCCGCTGGGCCACGTTGTCTTCGGCGATTAGGATCGACATCGTGCGCGATGATACTCGAAAGAGCGTGCCTGAGTAAGTGTGGCTCGCCACACTTGCGCGCACGGCTGCGACTGGAGCGCGGACATCCCTGTCCGCCTGAGCGCGCAGCGCTAATGACTTGTTCGCCCTCGGCTCGCGTGCGGGCAAAGATGCCCCCGCACCGGTCGAGGCATCTGATACAATCCCGCGCATGAAAAGACGAGCCCTGTTGTCCCTCTTCGTTTTCCTGATCGCGTTTGCTTTCATCACTTCATCGCTGTCAACGAGCGCGCAACGCACCACGCAACCGGCGCAGAGGCGAACTACGACCTCCAACCGCGCTCCGCGTGACGAAGCGCTGTGGCAGCGGGCGCTGGCGATTCATCGACGGGCGATCGTCGTTGACACTCACAACGACATCACCACGCCGATGACGAATGATGATTTCGATCTCAGCGGGAATCCGCCTTATCCGTATCGCACGAACATCGATCGTTTGAAGAAAGGCGGGGTCACCGGGCTGTTCTTCTCGCTCTACATCAAGCCGTGGTACGTCGAACACGGCGGCGCGGCGCGACGGACGCTCGACATGATCGATTCGGTTTATCGCGCAGCTGAACGCCATCCGAACGAACTGATGCTGGCCACGAGCGCGGCCGATATTCGCCACGCCAAGTCTCAGAACAAGATTGCTTGTTTGATGGGAATCGAAGGTGGACATGCGATCGAGAATTCACTGCCGACACTCCGCGAGTTCTATCGCCTCGGCGTGCGCTACATGACCCTGACCTGGAACAACACGAACGATTGGGCCGACGCGCGCGGCGATAAAACACACAACGGTCTGACTGATTTCGGGAAAGAAGTTGTGCGCGAAATGAATCGACTGGGAATGCTCGTGGACATCTCGCACGTTTCGGACAAGACAATGAGCGACGCGTTGGATGTTTCAAAGGCTCCGGTGATCGCTTCGCACTCATCAGCGCGCGCGTTAAGCAACGTTGCGCGAAACATTCCTGACGATTTGTTGAAGCGCATTGCGAAGAATGGTGGGGTGGTGCAGGTGAACTTCTACAGTTTGTTCGTCGATCAAAAGACCGTCGCGCCGCAGAGCGACGAACGCGGCAAGCGTTTGAAGGATCAGCAGGAAGCTTTGGCGACGAAATACGGTAGCGACCCTGAACGCCTGGCCGAAGAGGGCGACAAACTCGAAGCAGGGAGTCCTTTGCCGCCGCTGCCGATTTCAAAGCTCATCGATCACATCGACCACATCGTAAAGATCGCAGGCATCGACCACGTCGGGCTGGGACCGGACTTTGATGGCGCGAATGACTTTCCCGAAGGCGCGCGTGATGAATCGATGATGCCGAACATTACTTATGAGTTGTTGAAACGCGGCTACAGTGAGCAGGATATCGACAAGATCCTGGGCGGGAATCTGCTGCGCGTGTTTGCCCAGGCCGAAATGGTGGCGCGCAAGATGAGCCGCACGATTAGCGGCGGTGGCAGTACGCGAAGGATCGGAAAATAAGAATCATCCACAGATTACTCAGATTACACAGATAAGAAAAAAAAGAAATCAGCCACAAAAAGGCACAAGAAGCACAAAAAGTAATTACATTCTTAAGCCTCGGCGAAGCCCGAACCCACCCATTGTTGGGTTTTCCCTTTGCGCCTTTTGTGCCTCTTCGTGGCTAGTTATTTCTTGTCTGTGTAATCTGCGTAATCTGTGGATAATTCCGTCAGAACAAAGGCTCACGAATGATGCTCCTTTCGGAATCATCACGCGTGAGCCTCGGATTATGGACAGCACCAGTTTAGCGTCTGGTCTGTTCGTTCTGGCCGCCTTCTTTATAGCTGCCGCCGTCGCCGCCTTGGTTGGGATCAAATCCACCTTTTCGCTCGCGATCCTGATCGCCCTGCTGGCCGCCCTGCTGACCGCCCGCGGCGCGATCGTCCTGCGGATTTCGTCCCGGCGCATGTTGGCCGGTACCTTCACCGGTACCTTGTTTCATACCTTGGTTTCTCTCTCTGTCGTCTGCCATACCGTTCCTCCCTTTTGTTCGATGATGAGAATTGGCCGCGTCGACAATTGCCGGCCCGACTTTCTTCTCATCAAGGTCTGTGCCAAAACGAAAGCGCGCAAATTTGTGCGAGCACGAAGCGCGTCGTCGATAAAGCCAGCATTCAAACGATACACAGAGCATAAAAGCGAAACAGCTCGGATGTCTGATTGGGTGTGCGTTGCGCGAGACGGACCTGGACACTTGAAGTGTTCAGCGCAATCTGCGTAATCTGCGGGTATGAATCGCGCCGGCGTTTACCTTCACATTCCTTTCTGCCGCTCGCGATGTTCGTACTGTGACTTCGCTACGGGAATGTATGAGGGCCATGTCGCCGATCGATACGTTCGCGCTTTGGTGAAAGAGATATCTGTAGGGGCAGCCCTTGTGGTTGCCCGTGGTATCGGGCAGGGACAAGCCCCGCCCCTACAAAACGAAACGGAAATACTCGAGACCGTCGATACGATTTACTTTGGCGGTGGCACGCCGTCGTTGTTATCGACGGAGCAGATCGCCTCAATTCTGAAGGCGGTGCACGATCGATTCATCGTAGCCGAGGCTGCGGAGATCACGCTCGAGATTAATCCTGGCGACGGCGGCGAGACCGCTGATGACCGGCGCAAAACGATGCGTGAGTGGCGGCGCTTGGGAATCAACCGCGCCAGTTTCGGCGCCCAGACGTTCAATGATCGCGAGCTGAAGATGCTCGGCCGCACGCACGATGCAGCCGACATCCGCACGACATTCCAACTCCTGCGCGAGGCCGGATTCGATAACGTGAACTTCGATCTGATCGCGGGATTGCCGGGACAGACGATCGAAGGCTGGAAAACAAATCTCGAGCAAGCGTTGCAGCTTCGGCCTGAGCATCTTTCACTGTACGTGTTGGATGTCCACCAAGGTACGCCGCTTCACGATCAAATCAAGCGCGGCATGCGACCGAAACCTGATGATGATTTGGCGGGCGAAATGTACGCTTTCATGATCGAGAAGACGGCCGCGGCTGGTTACGAGCATTACGAAATCTCCAACTTCTGCTTGCCCGGATTCGCATCTCGTCACAACCGCAAGTATTGGAGCGGTAAGCCTTATTACGGCTTTGGAAATTCCGCACATTCATATGATGGCGCGCGACAACGCTGGGCGAATCAGCGAGATGTAACGAAGTACCTCGACATGATCGATCGCGGCGAATCGCCAATAGTTGAGCGGACGGAGCTGAGCGAAGAAGATGCGCAGTCCGAAGCGATCTTTCTCGGGTTACGTCTGATGAAGGGAATCAGTCTCCAGGACTATCGCGCGCGATTCGGTCGTGACCTGCGCGCGGAGTTTAACGGCGAGTTAGATCGGTTGAGCGATGCTGGCCTGATTGAAATTGATTCTGATGTGCTGAAGCTAACGTCGCGCGGCGCACTGCTGTCGAATGAGGTGTTTGCCGCGCTGGCGTAGGAGCGCCTCTCATTCACACCGCGCATCAGCGCGGTGTCTCTGGGGCGACAATGTTTGAGAACGGTTTCTGTTATTTCGCGGATCGCAACCACCGCGCTGAAGCGCGGTGTGAATGAGAACATCAGATCTCGTGACTCAACAATCCGTCTCGTAACTTTGGTTCGAACCAGGTCGATTTTGGCGGCATGATTTCGCCGGCGTCGCTCACCTTTAACAGATCATCAATGGTCGTCGCGAACAGCGAGAAGGCGACCGCTGCTTTTCCTTCCTTAACCAGCTTCTCCAATTCCGCAGTGCCGCGAATGCCGCCGACGAAATCGATTCGTTTGTCGGTGCGCACGTCTTTAATTCCCAAAATTGGATCGAGCAGTCGATCCTGCAAGATGCTGACGTCGAGCGATTCAACCGCGCCGGCCGGCCGGGAAGATTCATCCTTCAGGGCGAGGCCGTACCATTTGCCGTCCAGGTACATGCTCCAGTTGCCACGCTGCTGCGGCGCAGGCGAACCGTTTTCTGAAACGTTGAACTGTTCGCGAACCTGCGCCAGAAAATCCTCTGAAGACATTCCATTCAAATCGCGCACGATGCGGTTGTACGGGAGAATCTGCAGTTGGTTGTCGGGAAAGATCACGCACTGGAAAAAGTTGTATTCTTCGTTTCCCACCCGCGCGAAGCTCTGCTCGTTCAATTCGGCGCGCGCGCGGCTGGCACTGGCTGCGCGATGATGGCCATCAGCGATGTAGAGGAAGGGAACTTCTTTGAATACTTCAACCAGCGGATCGTAATTCGGTACGCGCCAGATCGTGTGACGAATGTCGTCGTTGGCAAGGAAGTCGTACAACGGAGGGTTCCCGCTGAGCGCCTCTCCCACCAACGCGTCGATCTTCTCCTGCGCGCGATAAGTTAAGAACACGGGGCCGGTTTGGGCCTGAAGAATGAGTATGTGTCGGGTGCGATCGTCTTCTTTGTCGCGGCGCGTGCGTTCATGTTTACGAATGACGTCGCGATCATATTCTTCGACTGAGCAGCAAGCGACGACGCCTATCTGCTCGTGCTGGCCCATGATCAAGCGATAGAGGTAAAGACTCGGCGTCTCTTCCAACGTCAGCGGACAATCGCGCTTGAGCGCTTCAAAATTCGTGGCCGCTTTCGCGTAGACGTCATCGCTGTAGATGGGCGTGCCGTTAGGCAAATCAATTTCGGGCCGAGACACGTGCAGGAAACTCCACGGATTGCCGGATGCGATAGCGCGTGCTTCCTCGGTGTTGACGACGTCGTAAGGTACCGCGGCGACTTCAGCAGCGCGTTCGGGCACTGGCCGAAGCGCGTAAAATGGACGTATCGTAGCCAAGACTTCTCCTCAGGTTAACTTTGTGATGATTACTTTTCGTTAAGACTAACTGGCGACAAAACGATTTGCAAAAGCAGGTAGAGAAACGATGAGCGAAATTGAAAGAATTTTGGATCAGTTGAAGCGAGCATACGAAGGCGGTGCGTGGCATGGACCTTCCGTAAAGGAAGTTCTGAACGGAGTAACCGCCGCACAGGCGCACGCGCGCCCGATTCAGAACGGGCATACGGTTTATGAACTCGTGCGCCACATCGCGGTTTGGGAGGACGTGGGACGCCGGCGATTGCAGGGCGATCCGGCGGAAGTCCCGATCTCTTCGCCTGAAGATTGGCCGCCCGCAGAAGACATCAACGAGGCTGCCTGGCAGCAAGCGATGGCCGCGCTCGATCGCGTTCATCAGGCGTTGGTCGAAGCAATTCAGCACGTTGATGAGTCGCGTTTGGATGAACCGATTCTCGAAGGGAAGTCGAGCGTTTACGTCACGCTGCATGGGGTGATCCAGCACGATCTCTATCATGCAGGGCAGATTGCGATTCTGAAGAAGGGGCCGTAACGCAAATTGGCAATTTGCGTTACTCAAACAGGCAAGCGGCCAAACTCCTGAAGCAGCGGCTTGAGATTCTCGATCACCATTTCATGCGCGGCGCCGTTCGTGGCGACTATCCCGTTGCGATTGTCTATGCGGACTCCGTTATAACGCAGCGGCTGCCCGAATAGATCCGTCAGCTTTCCACCGGCCTCCTCGAGAATGATTTGCGGTCCGCACGTGTCCCACTGCTTCGTGCTGGGCGATAGGTGCAGATAGATGTCGGCCTGCTGCTCTGTTATTAAACCAATCTTCACGCCGACCGATCCGCGCCGCAGCTCGTTCTTAAATCCGAACAGAGCGCGAACCCGCTCCATTCGCGCACTGGGATGTGAACGACTTGAGGCAAGGATCATCTCGCCCGGATCGGTGACGTTCGAAACGGCCATTCGTTCGGCGTCGCGATCCGCAGTTTCAATCCACGAACCAGCGCCGCGGGCCGCGCGATAAAGCACGTCGCGCTCCGGTTGATAAACCACGCCGGCGACGACTTCGCCATGCAAAGCTAAACCGATCTGCACGGCGAAATCTCCATCCCGCTGAATAAAATTCTTGGTGCCATCCATTGGATCGATCAGCCACACCCGCTCCTTTTCAAGGCGACGGTCGGTGTCCTTTGATTCTTCCGCCAGGATTCCGTCGTCCGGAAATTCAGTGAGCAGAGTTCGCACGATTAGATCGTTCGCCTCGCGATCGGCCGCGGTAACCTCCTCAAGTTCCTGCAGTGCATTTACTTTTTGCTCGACCAAAAAAGGGCTGTGGTAATGGGCGAGCAGGATCACGCCCGCATCACGCGCGAGCTCAACCGCAACTTGCATTTCATGATCGAGGTTCATGCGATGATCATTGTCCGTCGTCTTGAATTTCGATTTCGCGCGCCGCGTCGCGCACCGCTTCCAACGTCAGATCGATGTCGGCACGCGTCGTGCGAAAGTTAATGATGCAGGCGCGTAGCGCGAATTTACCACGCAGCATCGCATTCGAAAGATAAGCGCGCCCGCCACGCTGCACCTTGTGCATGATGCGTTCGTTCAGACGATTGAGCTGCGAATTGAGTTCGTCGCGCTCGCGGTCATTGTTTGCGGCCGCAAACTTTGTGCGAAGTGAAGTTGGAACGTAACGAAAACAACAAATGCTCAACTGAACCGGTGCCAGCAATTCAAATTCCGGATCGGCTTCGACTCGCTCCGCCAGGTATTGCGCCATCGCCATGTCTTCGGCGATTGCTTCCGCGATGCGGCGC
>Ga0134121_10002529_pt1 | contig 15754 bp, 12 predicted proteins | sample KB301_FD_96463 | JGI IMG/M metagenome (GOLD analysis project Ga0134121, IMG submission 96463) | Terrestrial soil microbial communities without Nitrogen fertilizer from Kellogg Biological Station, Michigan, USA - KB3-0-1 | ecosystem: Environmental > Terrestrial > Soil > Unclassified ... | reverse complement strand
CCGGCCTTCACCTCCTCCGCCAGGTTGCGGTGTGTGGCGGCCAATACCCGCACGTCCACCTGCCGGTCGCGCGTCTCGCCCACCCGGCGCACCCGGCCGTCCTCCAGCACCCGCAGCAGACGGGATTGCATGATGAGGTCCATGTCCCCGATCTCGTCGAGGAAGAGGGTGCCCCCGTCTGCCTCCTCGAAGAGGCCGGGCTTGGCCGTCTTGGCGTCGGTGAAGGCCCCCTTGGCGTGGCCGAACAGCTCGTCCTCCACCAGATGATGGGGAATGGCCGCGCAGTTGATCTTGATGAACGGGCGCTGGCCGCGCGAGCTCTCGCGGTGCAGGGCGCTTGCCACCAGCTCCTTGCCCGTGCCGCTCTCGCCCACGATGAGCACCCGGGCGTCGGTGGCGGCGGCCCGCGCGATGAGCTGGCGCAACCCGGCGACCGAAGGCGAGGCGCCGAGGATGGGCGGCTCCCCTCCGAGGTCCGCCTTGAGGGTCGCCACCTCTCGTTTGAGGGCCTGATGCTCCAGGGCGTTGCGGATGGACTGCAACAGCCGCTCGCGGGAGAACGGCTTCTCGATGAAGTCGTGGACGCCGAGCCTCAAGGCCTCCACCGTCTCGCTGATCGACGCCTCGCCCGAGATGATGATGGTGGGCGGCATGCGCTGCATCGCGGCCAGCCGGCGCACCAACTCGACGCCGCTGATCCCCGGCAGCCGCACGTCCAGCAGCAGCAGGTGGGGAAGGGAGACGCGGCCGTCCTGGAAGTGGACGAGCGCCTCCTCGGCCGACGACAGGGCCTGCGGCGCGTAGCCCTCTTCGCGGAGCTGTAGCAGCAGACTGCCGCGTATCTTCTCGTCGTCCTCGACGATTACCAGTCGGGTCATGCCGTCACGTCCTCTCGCTTGCGTGGAACGGTAAGCCGGAAGGTGGTGCCCGCCCCGGAGCTCGTCAGCACCTCCAGGTCGCCACCATGATCCAGCAGGATTTTTTTCGAAATGGCGAGCCCCAGCCCCATGCCCTCGCCCACCCGGCGGGTGGTGACGTAAGGCTCGAAGACCCGCGAGCGGATGTCCGGCGGAATGCCCGGACCGTCGTCGGTGACGTCGAGGATGACGCCCGCATCCGTCTCGCCCGGCCTCAGGGTCACGGTGCCGGACGCCTCGCCCGTCCCGCTCGCCTCGCCGGCCGAGCGGATGGCGAGCGCGCTGTTGTCGCAGAGGTTCACCAGCACCTGCCGCAGCATGTCGCGGTCGAGCGCCGCGGGCAGTGGCCCCTCCGGCGGATCGTAGCGCAGCGTCAGGTTCGGCCAGGCGGCGGCGAAGGTGGCGACGAACTCCTCGACGACCGGCCCCAGGTCGTGCACCGCCGGCCGCGGCAAGGAGAGGCGGGCGAAGGAGGTGAACTGCTGAGTGAACTTGCCCAGCCGCTCCAGCTCCTCGCCGACGCTCAAGGCCACCTGCCGCGTCTCTGCTTGAGCGTCCTCCGGCAGGAGTTGCTGGAGGCGCGAAAGCTCCAGCCGGGCGGCGGTCAGCGGCGTGCGCATCTCGTGGGCGTGGCGGCGGGCCGTCTCCTGCCACACGGAAAGGTTCTTGAGATAGGCCAGCCGCTTGCGGTCCCGCGCCATGACTCGCGAGGTCTCCTCGATCATGCCCGCGATCCGGCCGAGCGTGTCGCGGCCACGGTCCTCGATCTGGAGGTCTTCCTCGCCCGCCGAGAGGGCGACGAGGGCCCGCCGCAGCCGCTCCAGGCGGGCGTCCTGCCGGCCCTGGCGCAGCAGGTGCGCGCCTCCCGCCAGGGCCAGCACGCCGCCCACCGCCGCGAGCACGATCAGCTCCCAGCGCCGGGTGATCCGCTGGCGGTTGTGCTCCAGGATGCGCAGGTGGTTGAGCAGCGACTGCGTGGCCTCGAAGTGGGCTCGGTACTCGTCCCGATTCTGCGGCTCGAAGCGCGCCAGCCGCTTCTGATCGGCCATCGATTGCTCCAGGGTGGCCGTGATCTCCGGATGCAGTCCGAGCCGGAACCAGGGACCCGAGATCTGCCGCTCGAACAGCCAGAGCACGGCGACGGCGGCGAGCAGCATGCCGCCGACGGTGACGGCGGCGGAGCGCAGGTTCATCGCTTCCGCCCCGCCTTCTCCGCCGTCAGGGCGAGGTTCCACTCCAGCTCCAGCAGGGGAGCCCGGCCGATCGAGGTCGCCATCAGCAGGTTGAGCACCTGGCTGAACGACTCGGGCTGGTCCTGAACCGCCTCGTTCACCGCTCCGGCGCTGCCGGTCTTCTCCGCCGAGAGCGCCTGTGAGAACCAGCGCTGGGCGTCGAGCTGCTCGGCGTGGGAGAAGGGGATGACGGAGAGGTGCACCTCGACGCTACGCGCCGTCCCCACCGCCTGGGGACGCAGGGCCACCAAGCGTACCTCCCGCCACCATTCGGCGAGCTTTTCGAACGACGGCAGCGTCACCCGCACCGGCCGGCCCGCGGCGTCGATGCGTGTCACGATGTAGACCTCCTCCCACAGCTCGTAGCGCACGTCCACGCGGGCACCGCCCTTGACCTTGCTGGAGTCGCTCTGCGCCTTCACCTCGAAGAGGAAGCTCGTAGTGAGGCCGGTGGCAAGCTGTTTCCTGACGTCCTCCTCCGTGAGGATCGGCGGCAGGCGGCTGAGCACCAGCCCCTCCTTCGCGACTTCGGCGGCGGGCGGCGGCGGCTTGACGAGGGCTCCGAGCCTCGCGGCCGGGAGCGCCATCAGCAATAGCGCCCACAAGACCCACGACGGCCACGACGGGGAACGCCGCCTCACGGCACGATCTCTCCCAGGTCCAGATAGGTGAGCGTCGCCCGCACCCGTCCCCAGGGATTGCGGAAGACGATCCCGGTATGGGCCGAAAAGCGCTTGAGCGGGCTGGGGCCGTAGTCCGGCGAGGTCTTCTCGACGCCGATCTCGGCGCCTGTCTCCCAGCGGATGTCGACGAAGTTGTCCTTGCTGCGCGAGTGCCGCAGCGTCACCGAATGCTGAATCCCCACCGAGCCGCCGTAGGAATTCACGCTCGTCTGATCGACCGTCCGGCTGCGCAGGCGCAGGTTCTCCAACTGGGAGGGTCCGCCGAAGACCTTGCCCATGAAAGACACCGTCTGTTTCGACGTGACGGGCAGGTGCCAGATCCCCGAGAGGGCGGCCACGATCTGCTCCGAGTGGAACGGGGCGACCGGCTGGATCTCGGCCTGTTGATCGGGAAACTCGCGCAGATCGCGGCTGGAGAAGCGGGCGGCCTCCACTCCGGCCGAGACGCTGATGCCGCGCGTGGGCAGGAACGGATCGTCGCTGGTGTCGTACACCCACTTTCCCTCGGCCCGCTGGTACTCCAGCTCTCCCGATTGGGTGAAGAGCTGGCGCACCCGGTCCGGCGTGTCCTCGAGCACGCCGCGATGGCTGTCCGGATCGCCGCGGCGGTCGCTCAGCGAGACCTGGAAGGATTGGCGCCCGCCCAGGGGGACCGACATCCCCAGCGACAGCTTGAGCGACGCGGCGAAGGTCCAGGAAGAGAACGTCGGATCGAGGGCGAGGGGCAGCACCTCGGTGACGCAGCACAGCTCCCGCGACACGCCGGCGCTGGCCAGAATGCCGCGATGGAAGAGGTCGTACTGGGTGAAGCCCAACTGCAGACCGTCCTGCGAGTCGAAGGCGCCGAACAGCTCGCCGGAGCGGCCCACGAAGAGCCGCGCCCCGACCACGCCGCCGATCGACACGCTCGTCCGGTCGCCGCGGAAGGTCTCGTCCTGGAGGTCCAGGGGGTGCTCGAAGGTGAAGGCGCGGATCCAGTGGTCGAAGAAGAACCAGCGGGCCGGCTGCACCGAGATCACCAGCTCATAGGCTCCCCGCTGGCTTCCCTTGCGTAGGGCGAAGCTGGCGTCGAGCACGAACGGCAGGCGGTGAATCCGGTAGACAGCCAGCCGGAGGTCGCTCTCGCTGTACGACTCGCCCGGCCGCAGCAGCGTCTCCGCCTTGACGATGTTGGCCGCCGCCTCCTTCGGACCCTCGACGGTGATGGTCTCGATCAGGAAGCGGGCCGTCTCCGGAGGCGGCTCTTCCTGGGCCACGGCGGGGAGCGCGGCCAGAACGAGCAGGGCGAGGCTCAGGATGCTGCGTGTCCTCAACGACGAATCCTCCGGAGACCGTTACGGGCCATCATGGCGCGTGGCTTTCGCCGAAGGTCCAGGGCAAACGCGATGCCCGGTCGGGGAAGGATGCCGGAGGCGCCTGGGAGCTCGCGGAAAACAAGGCGCTTCGGGGCTTTCCTGGCTGTAGGGGGATGGATGGGAGATTCGTGAGGTCGCTCGGGCTGTATGGAGGAGCATACACCTGTCGAGTCGTCTTCAGCCGCCTGAGGGCCTCTTTCTTTGGTCTTCCCGATCCTCACTCCTCCTGGCCCAAGCCGATGTGTCAGGCGACGGGCTGGGTATGCCTACTGGCTCAGTGCGCGATCAAGAAGAAGACGTCCCAGGTGAGGATTGGGTGCACGATGCCGAGGCGACCCTTTCTCCAGGCTGTGCCCGCGAAGCGAAACTCATTGCCGAAGCGATCTCGGCGCCGGCTCTCTCGATAGCTCAGGCTGATCTGTTGTAGGCCCGCTTGAGCGAGCGTCTTCAACTCTGTGGGCTGGGAAATGCCGTCGTGGTTCAGATCCGTCCATATCCGTAGAGAGCTGAAGGCTTGGTCCAAGAAGTCGATGGAGCCGTTGCCATTGCCGCCGAAGGCCGGGGTGTCCAACTCGGCAAGAGCCTCGTATCCGTTCGCGGCCCTGGTGCCGTTGGCCAGGCGGGTAGCATTTCCGAACAGCTCGCCACCGTGGTCGATCATGCCGTTCCCATTGCGGTCCAGAGCTAGCATACCTTCGCTCCGATCCGTCCATGAGATGAGGTCCAAATGATCATCCGCATTGATGTCGAACCAAACGGGATCATTGAGGCCCGTCAAATGAATGCCGTCATTTTCCATATCGATCAAGATCGGTGAACAGCCGTAGGCTTCACAGCCGGGATCGTTGGGTGCGTCTTCGTAGTTGGTGTGCCACATCTCGTCGGCCATTGCGCAATCGTCATCATGGACAGATCGCGTGCCACCCAGGAGACGGCTACCCATGATATGGCCAAAGCACTGACCAGTGGGGTCGGGAGCATCATCCAGACCCATCAGGTGTCCGAACTCGTGAGCCAGTACGTCGTAGAGCGGCGCGCAGCTATCCCCATTGGATTGATGTGTCCAGATCGTGATCTGAGCACTTACAATTTCTCCGTTCTCGACGTGAGGTTGTGTTTGGCCACAACTCCCTGTGGAGCTGTTCGAATTACCATCAATCTTAACGACGCTTACGGGCACACCGCCGGAGCCTCCAATCTGGAACGTTGGGATCTCATCAAGGTAGGCTGGGCAGCTCCAATCGCCAATGGCTGATTGAAGCTCTGAAGTGCTGAAGCCCGAAGCTGCGAGAGTAAAGATGTTGCCGTTAGAAGGAGGGAATCCCGGTTTAGTGACAGAACAATCTACGGCGACGAGCGCCCGTGCGGATAGGACTATTCCAAGTATCAGCGCCACGAAAAAAGGCGGGGAAGAGAAACGAGGTGATGTCATCTGACATCTCCCTGCGGGCTTGGTCGACCGCCGGAACGGAGGCGGTCAAGGATCTCTTCAATCGTTTGTACTTCCTTCAGCTCTGGAGTCTTCTTGAGAAGAGTTGGAATGAAGAGAGAACCGCTTTGGCTTTGGAAAAAAGATCTGATCGAGGCGCGGAGCGTAAAGAACTTGATTCCGGTCTACAGGTCCAGTGTAGTCGAACAGGAGAACCTGGTCGCCCGCGTGAGGCTCGAAGCCCTGGTTTGTGTTGCAGAAATAGTAGGGGCCGATTTTAAAGCGAGCAATGGGGTAATCGATATAGAACGGTGATTTCGGCCTGGGGCCCTTGATCACCTCCGAAACTTCCACGCCCAGCAAGGAAGAGGGAGCGCCAAATGAAAAGCCGAAATCAACCGTGCGCACTTTTCCTCGGACCACTGACTTGGAGTAGGTCGACAAGTCGGCAAGGCTTGCGCGGAGTCCTCCTCCCCCTCTGTCATCCATGATAAATGTGCTTGATTTGCACTCCGAAGCCGGAATCGCGGCAACAGGAGGTTTTCCTTGTGCCGCGGACTTATCGGCGGACAGCCGATCCCCGAGCTCTTGGCGCTGGCGGGCAACATCCTTTTCAAGAGAGGAGCTGTCGATCAGGTCGAGATTGATGATCTCCGTTTCGTCTGCCACAGAGGCCGCTGAAATCCAAAGCGGTGGGCCCTGCAGCCGCTCTACCTTGGATTCGAGAATCGAGGGCGATTGGGCAAGAATCGGCATGCCTGAGACCAGGCCGACTGCGTAGAGAGCTACGAACCGAAACCTTGAATTCATGGGAGCTTTCCTTCCTGAAGTTCATGCCTAAATTCTAGGCCGACTGGCACGAGGAAGGCAAGATGGCGAGGCGAAGCTGGGTGAGTGGCGAGCCACTGCCATCTTCAGCACCTCTGCTGTAAGGTTTCAGCGCACCGCGAGACTACCTCTCTTGGATTTGCAAAGGAGAGATCCATGAGAACCGACAAGCTTCGACAGCATTCCCGGACACGCCTGACGGCAGTCCTCCTATCCTTCGTTGCCTTCCTGTCTCTGTCCTTCGCGGTGGCGGCCGTCGCGCCTTCCGAGCGGTGGTACGTCCTGTCCCTCGCCGGTCAGCCGGTGGGGTCCGTGCAGGAGAATGTCGCCGCCGGCGATTCCGTGGTCACCGAAACGCGTCTGCGACTCGTGCTCAACCGGCTGGGCAAGCGGGTGGAGATCGCCTCCGCCAGCACCAGCCGCGAGTCCGGGGAGGGCCGGCTGGCCTCGGCCGGGCTCGACCTTAAGATGTCGGACCAGACCACTTCCGTCGCCGCCGAGATAGCGGACGGTACGGTCCGCTTCCGCAGCCAGGCCGGCGGCCAGAGTTTTGAGCGCAGCGTCCCCTTCACCGGCGAGCTGCTCGGCCCGGAGGCGATCCGCAAGCTCACCCTGGCCAGGCTGCACAAGGCCGGCGACACCTTCCAGGTCCAGACCTTCTCGCCCGAGATGGGGGCGGTGAGCACCGTGGTGCGCACCGTCGTCGGCACCGAGACGCTGACCCTCGGCAGGCGGCAGGTGCCGTCGCTGAAGATCGAGGAGACCTACAGCGGGCTGCCCTCCAAGCGCACCCTGTGGCTGGATGCCGAGGGGCGCAACCTCGCCTCCGAGGACCCGGGGCCGTTCGGAGTGCTGCGGGCCGTCCTCGCCGACCAGGCCACGGCCCGGCTGGCGGGGGAGACCGGCGGCGAGCTGCCGGCGGAGGTCTACACCGGCACCATCGCCCGCACCCAGGTCCGCCTCCCGAGCTCCCGCCGTCTGGAGTGGCTGAAGCTGCGCATCGATCACCGTGATCCCGGGCTCGGCTGGCCGGACCTCGACCGGCCTGGGCAGAAGGTGGTGGAGAAGACGGAGACGAGCCTCGTCCTGGAGGTCTCGCGTCCGCAGCCGCCGGCTGGAGCCCGCTCGTTCCCGGTGGTCCCTACCGAGGCCACGCGGCAGTACCTGGAACCCAACGCCTACGTGCAGTCCAACGAGCCGGCCCTCCGCGCTAAGGCTCTGGAGATCGTGGGCGGCGAGAAGGACCTGTTGCCCGCCGCCCTGAAGCTGGAGCGCTGGGTGGCGGAGAGCATGAATTTTGACCTGGGGATCGCCATGGCCCCGTCGGTCGAGATCTTCAAGAACCGGCGGGGGACCTGCGTCGGCTATGCGACGCTCCTCACCACCTTGACGCGGGCGGTGGGCATTCCGTCCCGCATGGCGCTGGGCTACGTCTACGCCGAGGGCATGTTCGGCGGCCACGCGTGGACGGAGGTGCTGGTGGAGGAGACGTGGGTGCCTCTCGACGCCGCCCTGGTGGGGCCGGGCGTGGCGGACGCCGCCCGTTTCGCCATTCTCGACTCGTCGCTGCGGGACGGCGTCGGTCCCCTCAACTCCGGGCCGGCCCTCCAGATGTTCGGCCACATCGGCGTGCGCGTTCTGGGCTATGCCGCCGATGGAGGAGGGCGCCAGACGGTGGCCGGGGACGCCCGCGCCTACACCGTGACGGGGGACGTCTACCGCAACCCGGAGTTGGGGATTGAGCTGGCGAAGCCGGCCGGCCTGCGCTTCGTGGACCTTGACGGCGTCTGGCCCGAAACCACCCTGGTGGGTGTCGCCGGCGAAAACGCCAAGGCCTCGCTGGAGAGCCGCGCCCGCTTTCCCTGGGAGGCGGACGAGCCCGCCGCCTGGAAGCGGCTGGAGACGGTCGTTCCCGGCGGCCGGCGCAGCCGGCTCCAGGTGGCCGGCCGCACCGCCTACCTCGTCGAGGGGGACGGCAAGGCCGCCGTGGCGTTGCTGGGTCATGAAGAAGTCTGGCTTCTCTCCGCCGAGGGAAGGGCGCGCCGGCCCTGGTGAGGCAGCTCGCCGCCGGGCTGCGGATGTAGGTCGGAGCAAGGGAGAAGGCTTGCACCTGAATGACCGCTACGACCAGATCCTGCGGCGGGACGGGGCGGCCCTGCGCCGGGTGGCCGGGGCCTACGAGAGAGATCCCGGCCGCCGCGAGGATCTGTTTCAGGACATCTGCCTCGCCGTCTGGCAGGCCTTGCCCCGCTTCCGCGGCGATTCGAGCGAGCGCACCTTCGTCTTCCGCATCGCCCACAACCGGGGGCTCACCCATCGCAGCCGGCATCGGCCGTCCGCCGGGACGGATCTGGAGGTCGCGGCCGAGCGCTTGACGGACCCCCATCCCGATCCCGAGGCCGCGGTGCGCGAGGGGCAACGCCGGGAGCGTCCGCGCGAGGCCGTCCTCGCCCTCCCCCTGGAACCCCGCCAGATTCTCACTCTCACACTCGAAGGCCTGAGCCACCTGGAGATCGCCGACGTGCTTGGAATCACCGAGAACAACGTAGCCGTGCGCCTGAACCGTGCCCGCAAGGAGCTGCGACAGATCCTCGAAACGGCGGGAGGCTGGCCATGACCCCACGAGAGCCGGATGATGAGCTCCTGGCCTGGAGGACGGACTGGCAGGCCGAGACCGCCCCCACGCCCGAAGTGCTGGAGGCGATATGCCGCCGGGTCCGTCGCCAGAGCCGGGGAATGGCCCTGCTGCTGGCGGGCGAGCTGCTGCTGGCGGCCGGAGCGCTCGTCTTCCTGATCCGCTTCGCCCTCCGTCATCCGGACCCGGTGGACGTGGCAACGATGGCGGGCCTCTGCCTGCTGACGCTCTGGGCCACTGCCTGTAGCCTGTGGCTCCGCCGCGGGCTCTGGAAACCGGAGACCGAGACCACCGCCGCCTTCCTGGCGCTCTCCGTGGGCCGCGCCCGGCGCCGGCTCCGCAGCCTGCGGGCGTCCTGGTGGCTCCTCGGCGGCGAGGTAGCCCTGTTCATCCCCTGGATCTGGCACAGCCTCACCTCGGAGGTCCATCGGCGGCCGGAGCCCTGGCCGCCGCCTACGGCTTCCTCCTGATCGTCGTGGCCACGACGGCCGCGATTCTGATCTGGATCGGGCGCTGGACGCGGCGCGAGCTGCGGAGGCTGGAAGAGATGCGGGCAGAGTATGCTGGCCCCATGGTGAACCCGTGATCGGAGACTCCTGGGGCGTCGAGCCGGCCGAGACGACGCTCGCCTTCCCCTGCGACCGGCTTCCTGAGAAGTTCGACGCCGACTACTTCCGGGGCGTGACCGTGCACGCCCCGCCTGCCACGACGTTCCGCTGGCTCTGCCAGCTTCGCGCCGCGCCCTACGCCTACGACTGGCTCGACAACTGGGGCCGCCGCAGCCCGCGTCAGCTCATCCCCGGCCTCGAAAACCTGAAGATCGGCCAGACGGTGATGACCATCTTCAACCTGATCGATTTCGAGCCGGACCGCCAGATCACCTGCCGCATCAAGCCAAGAACGTCGCCCAGCCGTCTCTTCGGCGATGTGGTCGTGAGCTACCTGATCGTTCCCCGAAGCGACCGCGAGTGCCGCTTGCTGGCCAAGCTGCGTGTCAGCTATCCCCAGGGACCGATGGGCCGCATGATGCGCGTCGTCCTGCCGCCGGGGGATCTGGTGATGATGCGGCGGCAGTTGCTCAATCTGAAGGGCCTTGCGGAGGGCGCCCTAGCGTCATCCTGAGGGCATCGGCGAAGGCTGTAGAGACGATCCCAGCCCGTCCACGAGGCCCCCGCAGGCCAACAGCGGCGGGACGTCTCTTCGGGAGCCATACCTTTACATCCATCACAACCGCGAGAAGCACGTAAACGCGCCCTGGTTCCTGGAAAATGTGAAAGGCAGGCGGCCTCCTCGTGCCCCCGTTCAATATTGCAATCGGCATCGGTATGGCGCCGTCGGAGACTACGCGCTCTCCGCTACCGGGCGGTTCAACCCAGGGGGATCGCTTTCGGAGACGCTTCTGTGAGAAGATCATAAAATCTCCGGTAAGGCTTTCAGGGCAGCTGAGTCAGAGGATCGGTCTGCGCGGCTTCACGTGTCAGATTGAAGGGAGGAGCCAATGGGAAGAGCTTCGAGCCTGGTAGCACTTTTGCTTGTCTCTATGCACCCGCTTCAGCTGCACGCGGCAGCGGTACCGGTGACTTGCCCACCCGGTACCAACCTGACCGGTGGAGCCTGCGTCTATCAACCCGACTCGGTGCTCAAACGCCTCACGCCGAAGCTGAGCCCGAATGCCGCGCTGCTCGCCACGCCGCCCGTGGTGCTGGACAGGATTCATGATGCGCCGCCGCCTCCTCCACCGCCGCCGCCTCCACCGCCTCCACCCCCCCCTCCTCCTCCAGGTTCCGCGGTCCCCGAGTCCGTGCCCGACCCTGTCCAAAGCGTCCTGGACCAGCTTTGTAAGGAAAACCAATCCGACCTCGATAGTTCCTCGCTCTCCGCAACAGCAACCCTATTGCGCACGGCTATCAAGAGGCGTTGCAACGCAGTCGCCAAAATCCAGGGATCGAATCTGAGCCGGCCGAACGTCCTCCTGGTGGCGGAAGCGGTCGGCGGCGTGGAGCTGAGGGCCGTTACGGCCACCGGGATCGACAATGCGCCCTCCGATCCGAAGGGGGCCGTGCTCTCGCTGGAGCAGAGCGTGCTCGTCGGCGTCACCGACTTCGTGGTGGCGCGCGCCAGGCAGGAGCTGGTCGACTACCTGTTGAACGACTTTCACCAGAAGCTCTGCAATCCCAAGGCTCAATTCCGGAGGCAGGCCGGGAAAGGGCCGATCCAGGTGGACATGACCCAGATCTTTCCCAAGTCGTGCGCCTTGCTGGGCTCGGCCGGTACGGATCTCGATCTGTCGCAGTTCGGTAGCTCCTTCGAGCTGGCCTTGAAGCAGGACGTGCAAAACTTCCCTCAGTTCTTCCTCAACGCGGTCGAGTCGGGAGCCTATTGCGTGACCTCGGGCTGCGAGCAGACGGCGAAGATTGCGACCCAGATATATATGGCCGTCGAGGCGTCCCGCGTGGGAGGGAACCCGCTCCTCGCCATGGCCACCGCCGCCGAGGGCCTGGAGGGCTGCGACGAGAAAGGTGCAAAATGCGGCATCCGGTTCCTCGGGTTCGCCCTCGAGACGTTCGCCGCGCAGTACAAGACCTTGCAGGACCTCGACCTCCAGAACAGCGACGACGTGGCGGCCCTAGCGGACTTCCTCGCCCTCAATTTGATAGTGCTGGAAGGCCAGGACCCCAAAGTCGCGGATTTCCTCAAGGACCTCGCCTCGTTGCGACAGACCTTGCAGGTGATCGTCCCGCCGGTGCGCCAGATCGTCTCCGACGTCGAGGCCCTGCAGAAGCGCCGCCTCAGCAAGGACCAGAAGGCGGACCTCTCCCTGGAGATCGTCGAGAACCTGGCCATGCTGTGGAGTCTCGGGCTGCCCGAGGCCACGGCCGACCGTGCGAAGCTGGTCAACATCGCCCAGGACGTTCACGACCTGTGGAAGGCCGAGCAGGCCGGGCAGTACGACCGGCTGATGGCGGACCTCTTCTCCCTGACCCAGGAGCTCGGCGTGCGCTTCCCGTTGCCTGAGTCGGTGCAACGGTACCTCCCCCTGATCACTGCCCTCACCACGGCCCAGAAGCCCGAGGACGTCACCGCGGCCCTCGAGAAGTACGCCGAGCCCGTGGGCAGTTGGCGGGACAAGCAGACCGGCCGGCGGCTCCTCACGCTGAACGCCTTCGCCGGCGGCGTGATCGGAGCCACGCGCTCCACCAGCAGCGGCGGCGACCACTCGGACCGCCTCGCGCTCTTCGTGCCCGTGGGCTTCGACTACAACGTCAACCGGCACTTCGGCCTGTTCTTCTCCGCCATCGACCTCGGGAACCTGGCGGAGGTGCGCTTCAACCAGAGCAAGAACAACGACACGTCGATCCCCGACGTGCATCTCAAGGAAGTGGTGTCGCCGGGGCTGTGGCTCCGCTACCACGTGACCAACGCGCCCCTGGACTTGGGCGTGGGCGCCTCGCTGCGGCGCCAGATCGGCACCGCCGAGGCGGCGGCCGACACGGTCTGGCAGTTCGGGTTCTTCGTCGCGGTAGACGTGCCCCTCTTCTCCCTCTACCGGGGCGGAGGGGATTGACCTGCTTCCGGCATTCCTGAAGCCGTCAAGCAGGCGAGATCCGGATCTGCCCGAGCAGCCGCTGGAACCGGGGCTCACCCCGCAGGGGATCGAAGCGGGGATCGACTCCGAGGAAGGGCAGGAACCAGAAGTCCCGCCGCTCAAAGGCCTGCTGCAACAGGTCGAGGGCTCGGTTCCGGCTCTCTCCCAGGGCGATGAGATCGAGCGCAAGCTCCACGGACCGCGGACCGTGCCGGCCGGCGGCCTCCCGCCTCGCGAGGTCCCACTCCCAGAAATCCCGGAGGCTCTGGAGTCGCCCGGGGGCCGGAAAGGTCTTCGCGCTCGCCGTCACCAAATCCCTGGCCGCGGCGAGCGCTGTCTCGACGTCCCCTTGGCGCGATGCTGCGTTGAGCATCCAGAGGCGGGCGTGGTACCCGTCGTAGGAATCGGCGGGTAGGAGGCCCGCGATGCGCCGGCCGCACTGGACGGCCTCCTGCCACCGGCGGGCCAGGAAAAAGTGATAGCAGAGCAGATCCTGGGCCGTGAGCTGGCCTTCCGGATCGAGGGCGCGGGCCCGCTTGGAGGCGCGGATCGCTTCGTCATGCCGGCCCAGGATCGCAAGGTAGTCCGCACGCGCGGAAAAGGCCGCCGCGAGCTTGGGGTCGGCCTGGAGGGCGCGCTCGACCTCCAGGCCGGCCTGCCGCGGATCGAGGTCGCGGAGGAAGTGAACCCGGGCCAGCACGAGGTGCGCCTCGGCTTGGCCGGGATCGATCGCGACCGCGCGGCGGGCCGCGGTCTCGGCGATCGGAAACCTCTCCACCGGAAGCTTGTCCGGCGCGCGCTCCTCGGCACGGGCGAGGGCCGTGTAGGCGGCGGCGAACCGCGGCGCCATGAGGACGGCGCGCTGCAGGCTCGCGATGCCTTTGGCCCGATCCCCGGGCGGCGCTTCCAATCGCGTCAGAAAGCGACCTTCGACGTAGGCGTCCCAAACCGTGCGCGGCACACCGGGCGGTAGGAGGGAAGGCGATCCTGGAAACTCGTGCTTTGGCTGAAGCGCGAGCAGGAGGAGGAGCGCCACAGCCCTGCCGGCCAGGATTCCCGCCCGACGGCCAAGGCGTGGCAGCGGTCGCGGCGGCACTGGCGGTGTCGTGCCTGCGGGCAGGTCTACCGCGAGCCGTACGGCCGGCAGGAAGCGATAACCCCGCCGCGGGACGGTCTCGACGAAGCGCGGGGCGTCCGCCGCATCGCACAGGGCGCGCCGGAGTTGGCGGATCGAGAAGTTGAGGCCGTGCTCGAAGTCGACGAACGTGTCGTCACCCCAGAGGTGGTGGCGGAGCTCCTCGCGCGTCACGACTTCTCCGGCGTTCCGGGCGAGCAGCTCCAGCACCCGGGCGGGCTGGGGTTGGAGCTTGACGGGGACGCCTTGGAAGAGAAGCTCGCCGCTATCTGGCCGGAGCTCGAAGTCGTCGAACAGGAAAGGGCCGCCAGAGCTCATGGGACGGGTACGAAGATGAGTCCCCGCGAGTTTCCGACAGCACTGAGCTGCCACACCGGCTGCCTACCGCCGGTTCAGCCACTCCACCGCCCGCTTGATCCCGCCCAGGGTGAGGTCTTCCATCCGGAAGACCTCGGCGATTCGCTTCATGGTGGTCCTGCCGTAGGCCTCGGGCCAGTTCTCTTTGGGGATGGGGTTGAGCCAGACGGAGTGGCGGAAACGGTCCCTCAGGCGCTCGAGGCGGCGGATGCTAGGCTCGGCGTCCTCGTCGCCCCAGGTGATGGCGCCGCCGGGATAGAGGAGCTCTTCGGGGGCCATCGAGGCGTCGCCGAGGATCAGCAGCCTGGTCTCGGGCGAGCGCTGGAGGAGCTTTTCGAGCGGCAGGGGGACGCGCCGCTGCGGGTCCTTGTAGACCGAGCCGTAGATCGTATTGTGGAAGAAGTAGGTGTCGCGGCGCTTGAAGCGGTCCCGCACCTTGGCGAAGAGCAGCCGGGTCAGCCCGACGTGGGGAAGCATCGAGGTGCCGCCGTTGTCGATCAGCAGCACGACCTCGATGCGGTCCATCAGGTCGCGGTGGAAGACGAACTCGATCTCGCCGCCGTTCCTGGCGCTCTCGTAGATGGTGGCGTCGAGGTCGAGCTGATCGCGCGGCCCCGCCGGCTTCAGGCTCTTCATCGAGGCCAGGGCCTGCGAGAGGTTGGCGTGGCTCAGGATGTTGTCGTCCGAGTAGTCGATGTAGCGCCGCTCGCCGATCACCTTCAGGGCCGAGCGCCTGCCGCCCGCGCCCCCGGCCGGGTCCACCTTCACGCCGCCGCTCGAATTGCCGGAATGCCCGAAGGGCGAGTTGCCGCCGGTGCCGATCCACCTGCTGCCGCCGTGATGGGCCTCCGTCTGCTTGCGCATCGTCTCCCAGAAGCGCTTCATCAGCTCGTCCGGCGGGAAGGTCCACAGCGCGTGCGGCGGCAGCTCGCCTTCGCGGATGGCCGCTTTCAGCCACTCCCGGAACTGCGGCGTGTCGAACAGCTCCGGGTCCCCCGCCGCCACCCGCGGCAGGTCGATCCCGTAGAAGTGGAAGGCGAAGGCGCGCTCGTAGGAGTCGACGTGCTCCACCCGGCGCACGAAGGCGAGGCGGGCGAAGAGGAAGAGCGAGTCGAGATCCGGAGCGAGGCCCCGCTCCAGCCCCTTGTAGAAGTCGATGGCGTCGGTCAGTGAGACCGGAACGCCGTACTCGCGCAGGCGGAGGATGAAGTCGTCGAGGAACACTTGGATCCGCTCTTTTGAAGCTCAGTTCACCCGCGGCCGCTTCCCGCCGCTGCGGTAGGAGAGGATGTCCTCCGTCCGCTTGAGCAGGGTGCCGACGAAGGGGACGTTGAGGCGGTCCGGCGTGACGCGGGCGTGCTTCAGGGCGCCGAGCCAGTTGAGCAGCTCGGAAGTGGCGGGCGGCTTCTCGAAGCCCCGTCCCCGCAGCTCGTAGAAGATGCCGAGCGCCGAGTCCAGCAGACCATGGTCGAGGTCCGGGAAGTGGAGGTTGACGATCTCCCGCATCTGCTCCGGATTGGGGAAGGCGATGTGGTGGCAGTAGCAGCGCCGCAGGAAGGGGTCCGAGAGCTCGCGCTTGGCGTTCGAGGTGATGATG
>Ga0134121_10002526_pt1 | contig 15766 bp, 14 predicted proteins | sample KB301_FD_96463 | JGI IMG/M metagenome (GOLD analysis project Ga0134121, IMG submission 96463) | Terrestrial soil microbial communities without Nitrogen fertilizer from Kellogg Biological Station, Michigan, USA - KB3-0-1 | ecosystem: Environmental > Terrestrial > Soil > Unclassified ... | reverse complement strand
TTCATCGCGGTGACGTACGCCTTTTCCTTCGTGTTCGCGAACTTCGGAATCGCGATCGCGGCGAGAATGCCGATGATGACGACGACGATGAGAAGTTCGATGAGGGTGAAGCCCTTACGGTTGGACAGCATTTGATCTCCTGTTACGGGTCGTGAGACGGGGGCACGGCAAGTTGGCCTGTGGTGGGGCAAGACTCTTGCCATGCCCTCTGAGACTGGCGAAGTGCTTGGGGCGTAACGTCTTGGAGTTTCCCACACCGAGGCCGGCCACCCCCCTTTCGCGTGAATCGCCATGCAACCTGCAGAATGCGAGGGATGACCCGATTTTCGGCTCTCAAGAGGTGTGCGCGGGGTCAGTGCGCGGGGTCACCGGTCGGGTGAGACCGGCGGCGGAAGCGAGCGGAGAAGTGAGTCCACCGTCGGGCGAAGGGCGTGCGCGGCCGGGAATCCGGCGAGCGCGGCCCGCACCGAGTCGGGGACGCCAATGCCGCTCCACGCCAGCGCTTTGAAAACCTGAGGAGTCGCGGAATCAGGCGCAGCAGCCTGCGCGCGCCGCGCGGCGTCGAGGGTCTCGGTGAAACGCGACGACCGGAATGCGGCGAACGCATGCGCCATGAGCACGTTGTACGACCGAGGGAGGCGCTGTTCGGCCGCGACGACGAGCGAATCGGCGTCGGCGAGCTTGCCGCCGTTCACGGCCGAGTAAATCGCCTCGGACCACGGCACGGGATCGCGGTCAAAGAGTGCGATCGAGCGGCGATACTCCGCCAGCGCCTGGTCGAAGCCGCCATTCCCCGCGTACACGCGCGCGAGCGCCGCGTGCGTCCATGCGCCCTCCGGATGCCGCTGCGCGGCGTCGAGAAAGAGCGCGCGGTTGGATTGCCAGACTGGCGTTCGCGTCCACGTGCGCGCGGCGCCGGCTGCGATAACCACGACACCAGCGGCCACGCCCGCGGCGAATCGTTTCGCGCCGAGCCATTCCACGCAGCACGCGATGAGCAGCACGGCTCCGGCGCTCGAGAGGTAGAGCGTACGCTCCGCGACGATGAGCCCGGTCGGAAGGAGCACGTTCGACACGGGCAGCACCGCGATCGCCATCCAGACGATCGCGAATGTCGCGCGCCGCGAGCGAGAGTGCAGCACGAGCACGCTCGCCACGCCGACGACGGCGAGCGCGGCACCGAGCGCGGCGAGCGGTGCGTTGTCCGGCCACGCGGCTGTGAGGCGCGGCGAATAGTCGGCCGACAGATCGAGGGGGAAAAACCAAAGCCGCATCCACACGGGCACGACGCCGGCCATGGTGAGCGCACGATCTCCAACTGACGTGCCGATCCAGAACGGAGCGGGCGGGGCGAACGCCGCGTGCCGGAACACGACTGCGATCGTGATTGTCCACGCGGCGATCACGCCGGCGTAGGCTCCGTAGAGCGCGTACGGAAACGGTGTCTTGTCGCGGGGCTCACGGAGCAGTACATCGGCCGCAAGCGCGAGCGCCGGCAAGACGATCGCGTTCTCCTTGGCGAGCAGCGCGACCGCGAACGCGAACGCCGCCCATGCGGAGCGGCGCCGGTGCAGCACCAGCGCGGCGAGCACGCCGCACGCCGCCACGAGCTCGCTTCGCCCGACGACATTTGCCACAGCCTCCACGTGCACGGGGTGCGCCGCGAACACGAGCGCCGCGATCAGACTCGCACCCGGGGAGAGCATGGCTCGCGCAAGGCGATACACGAGCACGGTCGCCGCAGCGTGCCACGCGAGGTTGAGCGCGTGAAAGAGTGCCGGCGATCCGCCGCCGATGCTCCACTCTCCCGCAAAACTCGCGATGACGAACGGCCGGTACTGCCCCGATCCTCCCGGCCAGTATGGCGCCGCAAACGCGCGCCAGATGCCGCTCGCGCCATGCACCAGCGGGTTGTGCACGATCACGCCTTCGTCATCGAGCACGAAGCCGTTTCGGAGCGCGTTGATGTACACCAGGATCGCGACCGCGGCAGCCAGCGCCGGCGCCCACTGCATCGGATCGCTGCCGATGCGCTCCGCCGCGGTGCGGCGTGCACCGCCGGGCGCGGTCATTTCCGGATCGAGTCCAGCGCCACGAGCGCACTCTCTGCGCTGAAGAGCCGCGCCCGGAACCACCGCGGATCGTTGCCGTCGATCATGCCAAGACGCGCTTCGTGCCGCGCGGCGCGAAACTGACTTGTCTCGAGCTCGCAGGCGACGATCCCCGCTCGCGAAAGCGGCAGCGTCCCGGCGAGCTCGATCGCCTTCCGGTACATCGGGACGGCGGCGACGCAGAGATGGGCCTGGAGATAACGCGACGCGAGATCCTCGTAGATCTTGTGGTAGCCCGGCATGATGCGAATGGCCATGCGCCATTCGCGCTCGCCGTTGACGAGATCGCCGCGTTCGAAGAGGAGGCCGCCCCACGCGTAGTGCGCGCGGAACGACGTGGGCTCGTCGCGGCGCATCGTGAGAAACACGTCTTCGCTCGAGCGCCAGGTGCGCTGCCGGTCAACGGAGCGCACCGTACCGGCGACGAGCACCACGCCGAGCGCGGCAAGTGCGACGGGCGCGGCGGACGTCGCCCCTGAGAATCGCCGCATGCCCCACGCCACCGCGGTCCCGGCCGCGAGCAGCATGCCCGCGCTCGGCAGATAGAGCGCGCGCTCCGCGAGGAGCACGCCCGACGGGAACACGATGTTCGCCGTGGGGAGCCACGCGATGGCCGCGATCGAGAGGCCGAACGCCGCCGTGGCGTTCTTCCGCCAGGCGACGACGAGCAGCACCGCCATGCCGAGGAGCACGAGGATGCCATTGATCTGCGACACGTTCGGCGACGCTGAAATGGTGACGTGCATCGGCGAATAATCCGCGAACAGTTTCGCCGGCCACACGAGCAGCCGCAGCGCGTCCGGAAGCACGCCGAGCATGACCAGCGCGCGCTGAGGCGCGTGCAGATTGTCGAGCGCGGGGTGCGAAATGTCGCCGCCGATGGCACCGATCACCTTCCACCGGATCGCGACTGCGAGCAGCGCGACGCAGGCGAGCAACGCGTTGAACGGGACGAGCGCTCGCCAGCGGGCGCGAATGGCGTCGCCGAGCGGCGCATCGTTTCGGAGAACAGTGGCCTCCGCGGCGAGCAGCCACGCGGGAAGCACGATCGCGTTCTCCTTGAAGAACATGCCCGCGAGATAGAGCGCCGCGATGCCGAGCCTGGCGCCCGGCGTCAGCATGGCGTCGCGCCGAGCGCGAATGTACATCGCGGTCGCGATCAGCATGATGAGGCCCGCGGCGAGCTCCGACTGGCCGACCACGTTCCCCGTTGCCTCGACGTGCACGGGATGCACGGCAAAGAGCGCCGCGACAACGGTGGCGGCGGCCGGCGGGAGCATGAGCGAGGCGAGCCACAGGAAGGCCACCGCTCCGGCCACCGCCAGCACGACGTTCACAATGTGAAACACGAGCGGCGTCCCGTGCCCCGCGATCCACTGCAACGCGAACGCCGTCGACGCGAGCGGGCGGTACAGCGACGCTTCGCTCGTGGGCCAGTACGACGTGCGGAACCAGTCGGCCCAGTGATGGAGGTCGTGCACCCGCGGATTCGTCACGATGATCCACTGGTCATCGTACGCGAACCCGTTGAGGAGCGACGGGCCTGCGGCCGCGAGCGCGAGGAGCGCCACGAGCACGTAGACGCGCGCGTCTACACGACCGTCTATATGACCGCCGGCATCTGCCGCGGCGCGCGGCAGTCCGGCCGCGGGGTCGCCGTTCACTTCACGAGGTTGTAATAGAGGATGTGGCGGAGGGCGGCGATGCCGTCGCGCCAGCCGATTTTCTTGCCTTCTTCGTACGTGCGGCCCGAGTAGGAGATGGGCACCTCGAAAATCCGTGCGCCCGCCTGCGCAAGCCGGGCGGTGATTTCCGGCTCGAACCCGAAGCGGTTGGACGTGAGCTTGAGCGAGCGCGCGAGATCGCCGCGCACTGCCTTGTAGCACGTCTCCATGTCGGTGAGGTTGAGATTGGTGAGCACGTTGCTGAACAGAGTGAGCACGCCGTTACCCACCGAGTGCCAGAAGTAGAGCACGCGGTGCGGGCCGCCGAGAAAGCGCGAGCCGAAGCACGCATCCGCGCGGCCGTCGACGATGGGCTCGAGGAGCTGGCGCCAATCGGCGGGATCGTACTCGAGGTCGGCGTCCTGCACGATCACGACGTGTCCCGTGCTCGCCGCGAGCGCCGTCCGGATCGCCGCGCCCTTCCCCCGGTTGTGTTCGTGATGAATGAGCTTGTGAATGCGTCCGGCGGCGAACTCGCGCTCGAGAATCTCCCGGCTGTGGTCCGTGGAGAAGTCATTCACGCAGATGATTTCCTTCTTCACCGGCACGCGATGCACTTCGTCGAGGATCAGCGTGATCGTGTCCTGTTCGTTGTAGACAGGCACGAGCACCGACAGCGTGAGCACCGTGGAGTCCAGCGGTGTGCGCGAAGGCGTGCGCATCGGGAAGCGCGGAAGTGCGGCGGGCATGGTGTGAGACGGGCAAAGGGCAACGGGAGAACGGGAGAACGGGAGAACGGGCAAAGGGCAACGGGAGAACGGGCAACGGGCAATCGGGCAATCGGGCAATCGTTCAGGCTATCGGCGCACCTCGCGGGCGGCCAGACCTCCGCCGGGAAGCTGCGCAACGCCACGCAGGCCGCTGGTGCTGTCCATCACCCACGCGGCGAGATCGGTCCGCTCCGGCACCATGCCGGAGGCGATCCACCACGACGGATGAAATGCGTCACGAATGACGACGAACTCGTCACGAATCCGCGCCGGCGTTTTCGGGCGGATGTATTCCGTGACCGAGAGCATGCTGATCGGCACGGCGATGCGTCCGGTGTAGAGGTACGTCGTGAGATTGACGTCCGTCGCGACCGTGTCGGCCGGCGCGGTCGTGCGCGCGACCGCCCCGACCGATGTCGCGAGATCGTCGGCAATGCCATCGATGGCCGTGTGATGCCATCCGCGCGCAAGTCCCACGACGTCGTAGCGCACGATGCTCACGAACGCGAGCGCGCTCATGACTCCCGCGGCGGCAGCCGTAGCCCGCAGCGCAAAGCGCAAAGCGTGACGCGCAGCGTAGCGCGAAGCGTTACGCGAAGCGTAGCGTGCTCGCCGCACCAACGCCTCCGCCGCGGCTGCGGCGAGAACAGCCATGAGCGAGAAATACGCCCATACGAAGCGTCCGGGCGCGTACGGCCAGACCACGACGAGAACCAGGTACAGCGCGACAGAGATCGCGAGCGGCAGCACCCGCCGCTTCGTGAACGCGAGTCCCGCCGCGGTGCACGCGAGGAGCAGGGCCAGCAACACAGGGCGAATTGCGCGCGGGAACAGCCCGAACACCACGATCCCGGTCTCGCGATACATCGTTGCCGCGTTCTTCGCGACGACTGCCGGAACGAGCGAGGGCTCGGCGCGATATGCGTCGAGCGCCCAGCCCGCATACGGTCCATACGATGCGACGAGCGCGGGCCCGAGCTCGTGCGCGTGAGCGGCGCTCCACACGAACCACGGCCCCCAGATGACGCCTGCCACGACGAGCGCGAGCGCGCTCGCTTTCCGGCTCCGCCGCCAGAGCAGACCAACCGCGAGCGCCGGGAGGAGCACGATTGCGGCCGTGCGCGACAGCACCGCGAGCCCCGCGAACAACCCGGCGATGAGCCCGTCACGCGGGCGGCCGCGCACGACCATGGCGGTCGCAGCCGCGAGCGCGGGTGCCGTAAGCGCAATGCAGAGCGGTTCCGACATGAGGACCGCCGACAGGAGGAGCATCGGCGCGAGCACGAGCGTCGCCGCCGAGACCAGCGCCGCGACCCAGAGCGGCACGCGTGCCACCGTGCGTGCGAGCACGGCGATTCCCGCGGCGGCCGCGGCGAGCAGCAAGGGACTCACGAGCTTCATGAGCCGCACATTTTCGGGAAACTGCGGCGCGACGCGCCATACGAGCGAGAGGAGCGCGGGCCAGAGCGGCGGGAAATGCGTCGCCGCCGGCGCCCCGGGAAGATTGATGTAGTGGTAGCCGTGCCCCGTCGCGAGCGCCTTCGCCGTGATGACGTACACGGCGTCGTCCCAGAACACGCCGACGGGGGCCGGCGACACCGCCGACAGCGCGACCGCGAGCACCAGCAGCGCCGCGCCGCCCAGCATCAGGCGGTCACGCCCCGCGTGGTTCGTCACTCCTCGACGCCGAACCGCGCGAGTTTCCGGTGCAGCGTCGACGGATCAATACCGAGCACATCCGCGGCGCGCGTCTTGTTGCCCTGCTCCGACTGCAGCACCCACATGATGTAGGCGCGTTCGACGGTGTCGAGCGTGGGATTCCCTTGCGCGCGCTCGGACACGAGCGGCTCCGCGCGCCGCTCGCGCACACGGTCGGGAAGCGCCTCGGGCGTGATCACCGCGCTCGTGGTGAGGATCGTCGCGCGCTCCATCGCATTCTCGAGCTCGCGCACGTTACCCGGCCACGAGTACTGCATGAGCACGTCGAGTGCTTCGTCGCTCAGCCGCTTCGGGGGCTCGTCCGTTCCCGTCTTCGCCGCCGCGTCCTGCAGAAACGCGTCGCAGAGGAGAGGCACGTCGTCGAGCCGCGTGCGCAGCGGCGGCAGGTAAATCGTGATGACGTTGAGCCGGTAGAAGAGATCGCGCCGGAACGTGCCGCGTTTGATCTCTTCCTCGAGGTCACGGTTCGTTGCCGCAATGAGCCGGACGTCGATCGGTTCGGGATCCGTCGCACCCACGGGAATGACTTCACGATGCTGCAGCACGCGCAGAAGCTTGACCTGCGTGGCGGGCGTGGTTTCGCCGATCTCGTCGAGGAAGAACGTGCCCCCGGCGGCCGCGGCAAACAGGCCCGACTTGTCGCGCACGGCCCCCGTGAATGAGCCCTTCACGTGGCCGAAGAGCTCGCTCTCGAGGAGTCCCTCAGGGAGCGCGCCGCAGTTGATCGAGAGAAACGCCCCGTCCGCGCGCGCCGAAAGATCGTGGATGTAACGCGCCACGACTTCCTTGCCCGTGCCCGATTCGCCGAGCACGAGCACCGTCGACTCCGTCGGTGCCACCGCCTCGGCGAGTTTCAGCACTTCGGTCCATTTCTTGTTCGTGCCGATCGGGGCCGCCGCCGTGCGCTCGCGGCGCTTGATCTCGCGCTTGAGGCTCGTGTTTTCGACGCGCAGCATGCGGTGCTCGGCGGCGCGGCGGAGGATCGTGAGCAGCTCGTCGTTGCGGAACGGCTTCTGGATGTAGTAGAACGCGCCTTCGTTCACGGCCTGCATGGCCGTTTGCAGCGTGGCCTGTGCCGTCATCAGGATCACCGGCGTGTTCGGATCGCGCGACCTGGCTGCGCCGAGGATGTCGACGCCCGTGACGCCGGGCATGCGCACGTCGGTGAGCACGATATCCGGCGTTTCCGATTCGAGTCTCGCGAGGCCGGCCTTTCCGCCCTGCGCGACGCGCGGCTCGAAACCTTCCGCGCGCAGCAGAATCTCGAGCGTCTCGAGGATGCCGCTCTCGTCGTCGATCACGAGTACCGAGGGATTCCGATCAGTCATGAGGACACTCCTGCTGGGACGTCCGCGGACGCTTGTTCGACCGGAAGGATCACCGTGAATCGCGTGCCCCCCGGCTTGCTGTCGACGAGCACGATGCCGCGGTGCGCTTCGATGGCGCGGTGCGCGAGCGACAGCCCGAGGCCCGAGCCGCCGGGCTTCGTGGTTGCAAACGGCTGGAAGAGCCGGTCGCGAATCTCATCGTCGATTCCCGGCCCGTCGTCGGAGACGCGCACCGCCACCGCGCCGCTCTCGAAGCGCACGCCTGCGGGGACATCGTCCACCTTGTCGAGCACTTCCACGCGCACGTGTCCGCCCTCGCCGACCGCCTGCACAGCGTTGAGCGCGAGATTGAATACGGCGCGGTGGAGGAGATCTTCGTCGCCCTCGAGCCGCACGGGCGCCGACGGCGCCGTGCATACCACCTCGACGCCCTCGGCCCGCGACGGATGCGTCGCCGCGAGCTTCGCGGCGCCACGCGCGATGTCGGCGAGGTCGACGGGCGCAACGCGCGTCACCCGTGTGCGGGCGAAATCGAGAAACTCACCGAGGAGCCGCGACAGACGGTCGGATTCGCGGACGATCAACCGCGACAACGTCTGCTCGTCGCGCGTCGAGCGCGGATTCCCGCCAAGCTGCTCCACCGCGCTGCGGATGGACGCGAGCGGGTTCCGGATTTCGTGTGCGAGCGACGCACTGAGCTCGGCGACCGCCTCGAGTCGTTCGGCGCGGCGGCGCAGAGCCTCGAGGCGCTGCTGGTCCGAGATATCCTGGAAGATTGCGGTGATCGAGCGGCCGACGCGATTGTCGTCGCCTTCGTTCGACGTGGTCGTGACGCCGATCGGAAACGTGCGGCCGCCTGCCGTCACGAGCGCTTCCTCACGCTGCGTATGCATTCGGCTCTGCACGGCGCGCTCGAGCGCCGCGCGCAAGCCGGGAGCGACGCGCGCGATATCCGTCAGCACGGCACGACGCGCGTAGCCCTGCAGGTTGAGGCCGAGAAGCTCGGACGCGGCGGGATTGGCGTACAGCAACGCGCCCTCGCCATCGATCGTGAGAATGCCGCTCCGGATGTTTCCGAGAATGTCCGCGGCCTCGAGTCGCGCGCGGCTGAGTGCCGCCGCGAGGGGGCGCGACGATGCGCCGGCCTGCTGCAGCCGCGATGTGACGATGCTGACCGCCACGGCGGAGAGAATGAAAATGCCGACCTGCGTGCCGAGCTCTTTCGTAATGAGAACGTCGCTCAGCCAGAACACATCGGCGGTGTAGAGCGCGATGCCGAAGAGCGCGACGAGGAGCGAGCTGCCGATGGGCAGGAGGAGTGCCGCACTCGCAAAGACGACGATGTACAGCGCGGCGAACGGCGAGAGCTGTGTTTGCGCCGTGACGTGCACGACCGCCGTGACGAGCAGGATGTCGAACAGCACCTGCGCGTACAGGAACGTGTCGGTGAGCGGCTTGCCGCGGTACACGGAGTACCACGCCGACCACGCGGTGAAGATGACCGAGAGCGCGAACGCCAGCGTCGCGGTCAGCGTGCTGTTCTCTACATAACTCCCGAACCACGTGGAGATCGCGGCCACGAGGATGGCCGTAGCGAGCGTGAGCCGCCCGACATATATCCAACGGACAAACCGGCGCGGATCGAGCGCCAGCCACAGTTGGTCATCGGGAACGTCGAGGAGGCCGCGCACGTGAGCTCAGGGCAAAGCGCAAAGGGCAATACGCAAAGGGTGTATAACACTCTTGCGGATTGCAACGTCACCGGTACTGCGTCTCGCAACGCCTACACTCATGACTGGATTCAGAGGCTTTCGTAACAACGACTTACGCGTCAACGGGCGGATTTCCATTCCCCGGACCGAGCTCGAGACGCAGGCCACCCGTTCGAGCGGGCCAGGGGGCCAGCACGTCAACAAGACGTCCACGCGAATTGAGGTGCGGTGGAACCTCGAAGCATCGCGCGCCCTGAGCGCCGAGGAGAAAGCGCGCGCGCGGGAAAAACTGGGGCCGAGGCTCGACGCCGACGGCACGCTGCGCGTGAGCGCGTCCGACTCGCGCAGCCAGCGGCGCAATCGTGACGTGGCCGAAGCCAGGCTCGCCGAAATCGTGCGCCGCTCGCTGGTGATTCCCAAAGCGCGGCGCCGCACCACACGCCCTCAGCGCGCGAATGAAGCGCGGCTCGAATCGAAACACCGGCGCGCGAACGTCAAGCAGGCGCGGCATTGGAGAGATTCGGACTAAGCCGACGGGCTAATAAGGGCAACGGGCGAAAGGGGAACGGGTTGAACAGAAATGGGAGAGGGGAAATGGGAGATGGGAGGCGTTACCCGTCGCCCTTTGCCCGTTGCCCTTTGCCCGTTGCCCTTTGCCCGTTGCCCTTTGCCCGTTGCCCTTTGCCCGTTGCCCTTTGCCCGTTGCCCGTGGCCCGTTGCCCTTAGTTGCGCTTACTCCGGATGCGCAAACGCCGGGCGCTCTCCGGTGGGCAATCCGAGATAGATCCGCGCGCGATCCAGCGCGTCATCGAAATCGGCAAAGACATTGTTCTCGCCGATCTCGTCGAGCGCCGCGGATCGCGTGAGCGCTTCGAGGGGCTGCGTGCGCACGTCGGACAGCAGCACGAGCGTCCCGTCGCGGCGTCCGCGGCGCACGAGATCACGGAGGGCGTTCATGCCCGTGGAGTCGATGGCGGGCACGTGCCGCATGCGGATCACGAGCACCTTGGGCGTGCGCGCCACGCTCGCCAGCGTTTCCTTGAACGTTTCGGCCGCCCCGAAGAAGAATGGGCCGTTCACCTCGAACACTTCCACGCCGGCGGGGACCGAGCGGCGGCGCACCGCGCCGGGGTCATCGCTGTACGGATCCTCCTCGTCCGCATCGAGCGACGCGACCGTCACCTGCGTCACTTCGGCCATCCGGTGCATGAAGAGAAATGCCGCGAGCACCATCCCGACCGCGATCGCGACGGTGAGGTCCACCAGCACCGTGAGACCGAACGTGCACAGGAGCACCGCCACGTCGCTCCTGGGTGCGCGCAACTCCGCGCGGAACGTGCGCCAGTCGCTCATGTGGTACGCGACGACAACGAGAATCGCGGCGAGCGTGGCGAGGGGCACGCGCGCCGCCCACTGACCGAAGAAGTACACGATGAGGAGCAGCGTCAGCGCGTGCGTGATGCCCGCGACCGGCGTGCGCCCCCCGTTCTTGACGTTGGTGGCGGTGCGCGCGATCGCACCCGTGGCCGGAATGCCGCCGAAGAGCGGCGCTACCACGTTCGCCATGCCCTGCGCCACGAGCTCCATGTTGGAGCGGTGCTTGGATCCGATCATGCCGTCCGCGACCACGGCCGAGAGCAGTGATTCGATCGCGCCCAGCATCGCGATGGTGAGTGCGGGACCGACGAGGAGCCGTACGTCGGCCAGCGTCGTGTGGGGAAGCGACGGCGCCGGCAGCGCCGCGCTGAATGCGCCGAATCGCGAGCCGATCGTCTCCACTGGCCATTTCGCGACGGCGACCAGCACCGACGTTCCGATGAGCGCAATGAACGGACTTGGCACGCGTGTCGTCACCCGCGGCCACCACACTACGATCGCGATCGTGATGAGAGCGACGGCCAGCGCATGTCCGTTGTACGCGCCGGCGTGTTCGGCGAACGCGCTCCATTTCTCGAGGAACTCGGCGGGCACCGTCCCCATGCTCAGTCCGAAGAAATCCTTCACCTGGCTCGTGCAGATGATGACGGCGATGCCGCTGGTGAAGCCGGTGACGACGGGATGCGGAATGAACTTGATGACACTGCCGAGTCGCGCGAGTCCGAGCGCGATCAGAATGACGCCGGCCATGATCGTCGCGACGGTGAGGCCATCGATCCCGAATCGCTGCACGATGCCGTAGACGATGACCACGAACGCGCCCGTCGGGCCGCCGATCTGCACGCGAGAGCCGCCAAGCGCCGAGATCAGGAATCCCGCGACGATTGCGGTGTAGAGTCCCTTCGCCGGAGAGACACCACTCGCGATGGCGAATGCGATGGCCAGCGGCAGCGCGACGATGCCGACGATGACTCCCGCGACGACGTCAGACGTGAACTGACGGCGATCGTAATCGCGAAGGGTCGTGACGATTTTGGGAACGAGCACGATCGAAAAACGAAATGGAAGGTGAAATGGAAGTACGAAATTGAAAACCCGAAGCTTGAAGATGACTGGTCTTCAGGCTTCGGGTCTCAGTTTCGTACTACGATTTCACTCTCCCTTCCGTTTTCGTTACCCGCGAATTCTCCCTCGGACGGGCGGTGTGTCAGGGGCGTCCTGACATCCGGGGCCTGCGCCTCCTCGCGCGCCACCGCGCGCTCCACCGGGACCACCGGGACCGCCTGGACCACCGCCTCGCGCACCACCCCGCGCACCACCTCGTGCACCGTCAGGGGGTTGTGGCGGCTGCGGAGGATTCACGCACGCGGGCGCCTGCGGGTCGCGCAGGCCACGCATGCCAGGTCCCATGCCGGGGCCCATGCCACGTCCCATGCCACGTCCCATGCCTCGTCCCATGCCTCGTCCCATGCCTTGTCCCATACCGCCGCCCATTCCTGGTCCCATGCCGCGCATTCCGGCGCCGCCGCGCATGCCCGGCCCCACGTCATCGCGCATGCCGCGCATTCTGCTCTGCACGCCGTCGCGACGGCGCTCGAGCATCTGCTGGCGCTCGAACGCGCGCCCTTCCTGCTGCAAACGCTGCTGGCGCTGCTCACGTTGCGCGCGCGCTTCGGGCGGCAGCGCCCGCTGCAGCTGCTCGCGCTGACGGTCGCGAAGATCCTGCAATTCCTTTCGCTGCTGCTCCATCAGCTTGCGGATTTCCGCGCGTTTTTCGTCTGTCATTCCCTGCCGCGCCGGTGGCTGCGGCGGCTGCGGTGGTGCGCCGCGTCCCTGCGCGAACACGGTTGATGTCACGCTCGCGAGGAACGTTACCGCAAGCATGGATTGCCTGATGTGCATTGAATGATCTCCGATCTCAGCGCCAAGCCAATCCTGGCGTTCGCGAAGAGAGACGGAGCCCGAGCCACCAGCGTTAATGGGGCGAGACGAAACCCTTCAGCGCTTTCACCGCGGGCGGCAGCGCAAAGGCCGATGCGTCGACCTTGTCGAACTCGACAGTAGTGTACGTGATCACGCGTTCCGTCCCGCGTGCGCGCGTCACAACGCGCGTCGCCACCTTGACGCCGCCGAACGTCTTGTAGTCGCCGAGTACGACCGTCGTTTCGTCACCGGCGCCCGACGACGTTTGCCCAATGCGCAGTCCCGTTGCGCGATCGAAGTATGACGAGATCTCGACGCCGAGTGTCGCGGCGTACGTGAGCCGCCATGCTGGCGTTCCTTCGAAATCGGCCGTATCGACGCGCGCGCCATGGATGGCTTGCGGCACTGCGAACTCGAAATACCAGTCCGCCAGTCTCTTCACGTCATCGGCGTCCGAATCCGTCAGCAGCGCCGGCCCCGATTGGGAGATCTCCCACGCCGTGGTTCCGTCGTAACCGGTCGTGACGTCGGCGACGCCAGTGAGCGACATCCTGTGCACGTACCAGTTCGGCTTGCCGCGCAGGATCTCGACCGTGCCGTGGAGATCGCTATCCGGAATGTCGACCGTTCCCGTCAGTCGCAACGTCGTGTGCTTGTCGAGCGCGGCGCGTCCACCGACTGCCGCATCGTGCGCCGCAAGAATGCTGTCGGCAGACGGCAGACGCTGCGACGACGCGCGCGGCGCGAACGCCAGGCTCGCCATGGCCGCCACGAGACAGCACGCGCGCATCACTGCGCCCGTCCGGCTTCGAGCCCGAGCTGCACGCGTTCCTGCAGTCGCGGACTGCCGCCGAACACGACGGCAGCGAGGTTCTGCACCACGATGAGCAGGGGCGTCTTGGGCCACGGTGACAGCAGCGTTCCCGGCGGCGCCGCGGTCGCCGTATCAAGTTTGTCGGTCACCAATTTCCGGGCCACGCTGTCGCTGAACACGAACACGTGCAGCTCGGCATCGCGCCCCACATAGAACGCCCCCGTCTCCTTCGCGGACGCGAAGAACCTGGGCACTTTGGGCGCGGGCGTCATGCGCCGCGGTGCCACGCCCGAGCGCACGAGCCGCTCGGACACCGCGTCGAGATCCCAGAGTCCCGTTGGCCGCGCGGCGGCGACGCGCGACGCCCTCGCCGATTCCGCCTGCACCGCGGCGATCGCCACGGAATCCTTGTGCGTGAGCGTTCCGGGCGCGCGCTCCTGCCCGCACGCCGCGGCGACCGCCACGAATGTCACAGCCAATCGCGTGGTGCGGCGGGTGCCGCTCGTGCGGCTGCGTGCGCGCGACGCGAAATTGGTGCAGACCTTCGTGCAGGATGCGAACGTGGCGGACACGGAGCAGGTACGACTCGACAAATGGCTGTGGGCGGCGCGGTTTTTCAAGACGCGATCACTGGCCGCGGACGCTATCGATGGCGGCAAGGTGCAAGTGAATGGTGACCGCGTGAAGCGCGCAAAAGAAGTCCGTGCGGGCGACATGGTGCGCGTGCGCCTCGGTCCGTATGAACACCACGTGAAGGTGCTCGTTCCGTCCGATCACCGCGGGCCCGCGGTCGTCGCGCGAACGCTCTATGAGGAAACGAGCGAGAGCGTCACAGCGCGGGAAAAACTGCGGGACCAGTTGTCTCTGCTCCCATCCGCGTTCGTTCCCGCCGCGGAACGCCCAACCAAGCGTGACCGGCGGAAAATGGACCGATTCAGGGGACGGTAAAGGGCCAAAGGGTCAGAGGGCCGAAGGGCCGAAGGGGTGTGGATGGACGAGCTCCGCCAGCGTCACGTCGTCCAGGCGGTGGCCGCCTTCGAATCTGCGAAGTGCGATTGGAAACTTTGCGGCGTCGAGGCGCGCCTGCTCCGCACTCATCCGCTCCGGCGTGACCCAGCGATCGCGCGTTCCGATCACGATCTCCACGCGCAGCCGCCGAAGCGGTGCATTTTCGCCGAGGTCGACGTCCATTGGCAGGGCGGCGCCCCAGAGGATGAGGCGCGGCGGCTCGTGCCCCGACGAAATCCGGTGCGCGGCCCAGCGCGCCGCCGTCGCGCCGCCCTGTGAAAAGCCCAGCACCGTGAGCCTCGCGCCGGGAGCTGTCCCACGCGCGTGCGTGACCAGCGCGTCGAGGTAGGCGTGGTTGTCGGCGATATCGTCGTCGCGGGCTTCGCGCGTCATCCAGCTCGCACCCACTGGTGCCGTCGCGTGGGGCGTGCCAGGCTCGGCGTCGTAAAACCGCTGAAGCGCTTCGGGAAACAGAAAAACGCGCGTATCGCCGGCGGGCCACGTGGCGGATGCCGCGAACGACCGGGCAAGGTGGCCGTAGCCGTGGAGCACTACCCACGTCTCCCTCGTGGCGGCCGACAGCGTGCCGACGCGGCCCACCCGCGCCGTGCGCGCGACCCTGAGCGTGTCCTCGCCGTACTCCTGTGTCCCCGTCACACGAAAAATTTGCGTTCGCCCTCGATCGGTCGCTAGCATTCCTGCTGGAAATCATCGCGTACCAACGGAGTCGCAACGGAGTTCTTCGTGTCGAACGAGTCCAATCAGGACCTGCACAACAAGGGCTGGGGATTTGCCCTTTTCATCATCGTTCTCGCCGTCGTGATCAACATGGGTGTGCTCTACATCCACAAGACGACGTATCTCGCGCCCCCGAAGACGGCGGCCAAAGCCGAGACTCACCAGACCCACTAAAGCGGGTGTAACGGTGTAGGGAGGGTAGGAGTCGTGCGTACGCTCATGACTCTTGCCCTCTTCTGCTGTAGTATGCGAGTAATGCCCATGCCCACGCGCGCGCTGCTGGCGCTGTTCGTCCTCGCCCAGGTGGCGGCCGGCCAGAATCCGCCGCCGGACTCTGCGCAAAAACCGCCGGTCCAGAAACCCCCGGCGCAGAAGTCGGCCGCGCAGAAATCCTCAGGCCAAAAGGCGTCCGCACAGAAATCGGCGACGCCGGCGCCGGCGCCCGACACCGTGCCGCCACGGCGCTTTCCGTTCTGGCCCGACTCCGTCCCCGGCCCCGCCGCGCGCGCGGGCGCCATCCTGCCCTTCAAGCGCATCGTCGCGTTCTACGGCAATCCGCTTTCCACCAGAATGGGCATTCTCGGACAGATTCCGCCCGCGCA
>Ga0134121_10002524_pt1 | contig 15776 bp, 12 predicted proteins | sample KB301_FD_96463 | JGI IMG/M metagenome (GOLD analysis project Ga0134121, IMG submission 96463) | Terrestrial soil microbial communities without Nitrogen fertilizer from Kellogg Biological Station, Michigan, USA - KB3-0-1 | ecosystem: Environmental > Terrestrial > Soil > Unclassified ... | reverse complement strand
GATGGCAAAGCATGCACCGAGACGGTTGTGTGTGTCCAGGGCGTCGATATACCAGCTGACTCCTTGGATGTCGAAAATGCCGACATCTTCGGATAGCATTTTTTCGCCCACGGATCTGTTGAATCTCGCGGCAAATGCCAGGCAAGTAAGGGCAACAACCAACGTGGCCAATGGGCCAAAAGCGATAAAAACGGCCAAGCGGGCTCGCAGCGCGGACAAACCGTTTGAGTGGACAAGAACCCTGCCACCCGAGGAAAAAACATAGCCGAAGCCGAGACGCGGATATCCCTTTAGTCGCCAAAGTGTCACCGGGCCCAAATGAACGTAAACCCAACGCATTCGCGCCAACATCGCTCCAAAAAGGTGGCCTGATTCGTGCAAGCAAACCGATAACCAAGCAATCGGCACAAGGCTCAAGAGCAAAAAAAAGAGGTCAAGAAAACCGAAGCGAATTACCGTACTGACCGGGAGAAGCCATACTGCGTACATCGCCGGCAGCATCAACACCACCATGAGGAGTCCAACGAGAAACATGGCTGACGTATAGAGGTGCTTTTTCATTTTGGCGGTGTTTTTGAAGTTGGCCAAAGGGTTCAAAGGCCCTGCATGTTTTTAGTCGCTTCACGCCCTTACTGGACGTGCACCCCGCCCGAAAACCTTCAAACCGAGCGGTGTAAATCCAAGCACACCCAGGCCCACAATGGCAAAGCCCACGCCGATCCACAACGGCTTCGATGGCACCTCGTCGCCATATTCCAACAAGATCATCCGATCCGCCTCTTGCTCAGTGACGCCCACCATCATGCCTTGGCGCATGTGTTTGGGCACCTCCTTAAAATGGCTCACGCGGCCAATGACGGGGCTTTTTGCTTCCGAAAGGACCGTTGCCATCCGGCTGTCCACTTCATGCGGGAAATCGCGGCGCATATCGTCAGGTGAAATCCTTAAAAAAACGCGGGCCTTGTCGTAGGGCAGCCGGGCATGGGCTGGCGCAAACTTCCATTCGTTCACCACCTCCGGGCTGACCAGCGGGACGTAATAAGCAATCGTCGTCGTTTCTCGGCTCAATCGGGTTCCAACGGCGTCCTGGTAAAGTTCGGGCCAGAACAAATGCCCGCCTGTGATCTCCAGGTATCTGCTCGGCGGCGGGTCCTTCGAGCGTTCCAACTCGTTGATGGTCAATCGCGTCGGTGCGTCCGGGCCATTCAATGTATCCGCAATACCGAAGCCCCCCATCGCCACCAGGAACCCGCCAAGAATGGCCAAGCAGGTCGTCCCCATGAATGACGTTGTCAGCCACCGAACGCCACGAGCCGACCAGCTCGATCCAGGACTGGCGGGAAGCGCCGAGGCATCCACACGGTCAGCGCACCATTGATAGAATTCGTCGAAATCTTCCTGGCAGACAAACGCCCGCCGCGGCACGAGGACCGCAGTTCCTAGCTGCGCCGACAACATGATAAACCGGGGCGTCTTGCGCAGCTTGCGAATCAAGGTCCATTTATTCTGTGAGCTGGCGAAAGGCGTTTCCAAGTTGATGGAGTCCTGGAATAAGGCGATGGTCACTTTGGCGCCCCTGGTCTTGTCGCATATCCATATCAGCCAAACTAACGCGATTCCAAGTGGTATCGCGACGAGCGCGGCGATCATGAACACTATCAGCAACACCACGCCACTAGTCAGTAGTTTCTGCGAATCAGAGGTACCCGGCGGTATTGTCAGATAAATCAATGGGAAAATCACAATCAAAAGCCCCAGGATCAGCATCCAACCTACGCGCGAATGAAAAGTCAGGTACCAGTTAAACACCAGGGAATCGCGGAGCGTGTTGGTGTAGCTGACCGTAATCTGCCCGGAACCCGGGCCCGGCTTGGCAGCCAACGGCTCAGCCGAAATCGCGGTTTCCGTGGGCTTGGGGTGCTCTGGAGGCTCGGTGAATTGGGTTGACATGGTTCTCACATGAACTGACGCTGTGTTTCCCACCCTCGTGGTGGGCCGATGAGCCATGAAAGCGTTTTTATCGCATCCTTTTGGAGGGACTCGAATTCTATATACACATTTGAAGTTGGCACCAACAAGTGAAACCTTTTGTCATTTTGGCCGACCCAAAGAGGCTCCTCCGGCTTCAATTCTTGAAGTTCAGGGATTGCGTTTTGAATGTCCGTCATCGTTGCATTCGGAACAAATGGCCCCAGCTTCCAGGCGACGCGGTGGTCGGGCCAAGTTTTGAGCCAAATTGGTGGCGTCCACGTCTTCGCCCAGTCAGGGTGTGGGCAAATAGATTGGGCCTCGTGAGGGATAGCTATCTGGACAAGGCCCAGCGGCCCGATTCCGCCCGCGAGGTCAAAACATAGATTGCCGTAAAGAACGTGAGTCGGGTAGCTCGGCTGATCAGGCGGGCCCAAAACACTCACGATGTCGTCGCGGTTTGTTTGAGCGGAGAATGGGCCAATGGTCCCGCGCAATACGAAATCTACGAGGTCGATTTCGATCATGGCTCACCGTATGAGGGTGTTGGTGTTGCGTTAGGGGGAGTGACATATCTATTCATTGTCTGCAACGAGCCCCAACGCTTTCTCACGGAACCGTTCTACCGTTATCCGACGCGTCCGCAAAAAGTTTCCAGCAGCACACGGTCCGCACCGAAGCAAACCACACACGAGGTGTTCCGTATCCACATAGCGGTGGCCCAATTCTTTGGATGCTACTTTCGCCTCGGCAATCAGCCGCTCCGCATCGTCACTGAAGGAGTGGTAATCGTCTGGCAGCATTCGTGGGACCACCTGGACGATAGCTGCAATCTGCGCACCTTCCCGCTCGAAATCGATGCCGAGGCGTTCCAAGGCGACACGCCCCACTCCAGGCTCGACAGCCGCCAGTGCTTGCAGCACGTGTTCGGGGGTGACGAGCTTTTGATGCAACGCGTCTGCCTGCTCGCGGGCTACCGAAAGCACCTTGATTGCGCGATCCGTAAAGCCGGGGAACGCGCACTGGAGCAAACACCACACCGATGCATAATCCATCCCCATGTCCCCCTGGCCGGCGTATTTAAGACGAGCGGAACTAGGCTGCCGGTCAGATTGCTGCACGCGCCGCTAGTTCACATACACAATACCAAAGTTGCCGGCAGGGTGGCCGGGGCTGGAAAGTAAGCCGAATGCGCACCGTTGGAGAACCAAAGCCCCGGCCGAGCCTGGGTGTGAACACGAACCATCATCACCGGCAGGCCGGGGCTTGGTCGCGGTTGTTTTGAAGGTTCTAACAGTTTTCCAGCCCCGGCCACGCTGTCGATGAACGTTAACCGTGTCTATTTGCAAGACCGCCATTATATACTTTGCCATGGCCATATCTTCAGCTTCTTCGGTTTTCATTGGCAAGCATTTTTGTGCAAGGAGTGCAGAGGGGTGTGTCGTGAAAAGCATGATCCCCTTGATCCCCTTGATCCTCTTGAACCTCTTGGGTTGAAACACGAGGAAAAGTGGGCACGACTATCCCGTGAGATGTTGGCGGCCTTGGCGGCCTTGGCGGTCTTGACGACGCCCAACTCAAGCGATCAACTCGCTCACCACCCGTGCGTGTTCCACGCCCGTTAGCCGTTGGTCCAGGCCCTGATAGCGGTAGGTGAAGCGTTCGTGATCGAAGCCGAGCAGTTGCAGCGTGGTGGCGTGGAAGTCGCGGACGTGGACGGGGTCCTTGACGATGTTGTAGGAGAAGTCGTCGGTTTCGCCGTAGATGGTGCCGCCGCGGGCGCCGCCGCCGGCCATCCACATCGTGAAGCAACGCGGGTGATGGTCGCGGCCGTAGTTTTGGCGGGTCAGGCTGCCTTGCGAGTAGATGGTGCGGCCGAACTCGCCGCCCCAGATGATGAGGGTTTCGTCGAAGAGGCCGCGTTGCTTGAGGTCTTGCACCAGGCCCCAGCAGGCGCGATCGACATCGCGGCATTGGGTGGGCAGGCGGCCGGAGACGTTGGCGTGGGTGTCCCAGTTGTTGATGTAGACCTGGATGAAGCGGACGCCGCGCTCGACCATGCGGCGGGCCAACAGGACCGTGTTGGCGAAGGTGCCGGGATTGCGGGCGTCTTCGCCGTAGAGGGTGTAGGTGGAGGCGGGTTCGTTGGCGAAGTTTGTGAGTTCCGGGATGCTGGTTTGCATGCGGAAGGCGAGTTCGTATTGCTGGATGCGCGTGTGCGTTTCGGGGTCGCCGGTGATTTCGAGGTTCATTTGATTGAGTTGTTGCAGGCCGTCCAGGGCACGGCGGCGGACGTCGTTGTTGACGCCCGGCGGATTGGTGGCGAACAGGATCGGGTCGCCGCTGGAGCGGAAGGCGATGCCGGCGTGCTCGCCGGGGAGATAACCGGCGTGCCACAGGCGTGAAGAGATTGCCTGGAATTGCTCGCGATTGGTGGGCTGGGCGACCAGGACGACGAACGTCGGCAGGTTTTGATTGAGCGAGCCGAGGCCGTAGGAGATCCATGAACCCAGGCATGGGCGGCCGGTGATTTGGTTGCCGGTTTGCATGCAGCAGATGGCGGGTTCGTGGTTGATCGCCTCGGTGTGCATCGAGCGGATGAAGCAGAGGTCGTCCACCATGCGGGCGGTGTTGGGCAACAGTTCGCAGACCCACATGCCGCATTTGCCATGGCGGTCGAAGCGGTATTTGGACGGGGCAATCGGGAAGCGGGCCTGGCCGGAGGTCATCGTTGTGAGCCGCTGGCCCATGCGCACGGAGTTGGGGAGTTCGACGTCGTAATAGTTGTTCATCAAGGGCTTGTAGTCGAACAAGTCCATCTGCGGCGGGCCGCCGACCATGTGGAGGTAGATGACCTGTTTCGCTTTGGGCGGGAAATGGGTGCGCGGTGCGGGATGTTGGGCGCTGGTCTCGTTGCCGAGCAGGCTCGCGAGGGCGGCCCAGCCGACAGCGTTGACGCCGCGGCCGAGGAATTGGCGGCGGGATTCGGAGCGGATGTATTCTTGAAAGGGGGTCATGATTGGCGTCCTCTTATGATTTCTGTTCACGTTCCGCTTCACGGATCTTGCGACCTTCTTGATCAACTTGCCGCATGAATTCACTGCCGGCGAACATGCCGACAGCACGCTGCCAGTCGCTTTTGTTTGCGACAGGCGGCCGAATTCTCAATGCGCGCTCCAAGGTCTCGACACGCCGAGCGAGGGACTCGAGAGTTATTTCGTTCATTGGTTCACCTGGGTTTTGCGATTCGCGTCGCGAGTTTTTCATGATAACAGGCTCAACCTAATGCGAGCAATGACTTTCAAGCCGGACCCGTTATTTCGTCAGCACCTCATCCAGATTCATCAATTGATTCGCCACCATCGTCCACGCCGCCAAGGTCGGCACGTCGAGCGTCGCATCCGGCCGCGATTCGCCGACGTTAATCAACTTTTTCGCTTCCTCGGGAAGCGCCTTGTAGTGCTCGAGCAAATCCTTGACCATTGCCTTGACCACTTTGACCTCCGGATCGCGCATGGGCCGCGACAGTAATCGCTTGGCCATCACATCAAGGCGCCCTTCAAGCGTTTCGCCGCCTTCCTTGAGAGCGATCTGGGCCAGATGGCGGGCGGCTTCGACGAATTGCGGGTCGTTCAGTGTTACCAATGCTTGCTGAGGCGTGTTGGTGCGTTCGCGCTGAACAGTGCAGAATTCGCGGCTCGGGGCGTTGAGAATCTCCAGTGTCGGCGGCGGGGCGCCGCGTTTCCAGAAAGTGTAGATGCTGCGGCGATAGAGTTTCTCGCCACTGTCGGGTTTGTAGATGCGCGTGTTGCTTTCGGGCATGCCGACGACTTCCCAGACGCCGAGCGGTTGATACGGTTTGACGCTGGGGCCGCCGAGTTTGGTGACGAGGAGGCCGCTAGATGCAAGGGCGTAGTCGCGGATCATTTCGGCGTCCATGCGAAAGCGTGGGCCGCGCGAAAGCAGGAGATTTTGCGGGTCTTTCTCCAGCTTTTCCTTGGTTGTGACCGCGGCCTGGCGATAAGCCGCGGACGTTACCAGCAGCTTCACGAATTTTTTCACGTCCCAACCTGACTCGCGGAATTCGACAGCCAGCCAATCGAGGAGTTCAGGATGTGAAGGCATTTCGCCTGTGATGCCGAAGTCGCCGGCGGTGCGGACCAGGCCGGTGCCGAAAATCTCTTGCCAGAAACGGTTGACGGTGACGCGGGCAGTCAGGGGATGCTCGGGCAGCAGTAGCCATTTGGCGAAACCGAGGCGATTCTTGGGCAGGTCGGCGGGCATCGGCAAAAGGGCGGTCGGCGTGGCGGCCGAGACCTTGTCGCGGCGTTTGTCGTATTCGCCGCGATAGAGGATGTATGCCTCGGCGGCTGTTTTCTTTTCCTGCATCACATGCGTGATGGCCCCGCGCGAACGGACCATGCCTTCCTCGCGCTGGTATGCCGCGAGGCTCGCTTTGAGTTCGCGATAGGTTTGATCCTGGACAGCGAGCCACCATTCAAAAACATCGTTCGTTTCTTTTGCATTCCGCTTGGCCGCAGGCTTGGCAAGTATGGCTTTGGTTTTGGCGCCGTAGACCAATTGCTCGACCTCCGTCGTGGGGAGAGCGCGACTGTAAAGCCGCAGGTCTTGCATCACGACATCGTTGGGAAGGCGATTGACGCTTTTGCGTTGGCCAACCTTGAAGGGCGTCGGTGTGCGAATAGTTTCGGTCAGCGAATCGGCGAAAACCTCAAAATCCTGGGCGACGCCATTGACATAAACTGCCAACCCTGCGGCCTTGGAGGAGCCGTCATAGGTCACCAACACGTGATACCACTGATTCGGCTGCAAGGGAGTTTTGGCCAGCACCTTGATGGCATTGTCTTGCCAGCGGTTGATGATGTGCATACCGGGGCGGTCGCCTTCCATCCACAGGTCCCAGCCGCGATAGATATTGTCGTTGTCCATGCGGGCGGCGAGGGCGCCCATGATGCCGCGCTTGGGTAGCTTGACCCAGACGCCGGCGGAGAACGGCTGGTCTTTCTCGAAGTCGCCGATGTCGGCCAATTCCAGCGATTTGCCGGCCTTCATGGCAAACGCTTTGGGCGTCAGATTGCCTGCTGCCCAATCGAAACCGGTGTCCAGGTCCGCGCTGCGCGGCTTGCCGTCGATGGTGTAATGCAGCCGTTTACCTGCGCCTTCGTCAAGCGGCATGTAAAACCGCAAATCCTTGGTGGGCACGGTCTCACCGAGGTCGCCTGGCTTAATGGCGGCGAGCCATTTGTTGAAATCGGCCTTGGCGTTTTGCTTGCGCGCTTCGACCTTGGCCCGCAATGCCGCGAGGTCCTTGGCGAGTTCGTCCCAGCGAGGTCGGTCCTCGCGACGTGGCACAAAGACAATTGGCGGCGTGTTGGGGATATTGCCGTCCAGGGCGCCGACGGCGGAGTTGTTGAAGAAAGCCGCCAGCGAATAAAAGTCCTTGGTCGGGAATTTGTCGTACTTGTGGTCGTGACAGACGGCGCAATTGGCTGTCAGGCCGAGCCAGATCTGGGACACGGTCTCCGTGCGGTCACGGGTGTAAAGCACCAGGTTTTCTTCTTGAATCGTGCCGCCTTCGTTGGTGGAGACGTTGCAGCGATTGAAGCCGCTGGCGATCAACTGCTCCAACGTCGGGCTGGGCAATAGATCGCCGGCGAGTTGCTCGATGGTGAACTTGTCGAACGACAGATTGCGATTAAAAGCGTCGATGACCCAATCGCGGTAAGCCCACATTTCCCGATAATTGTCGAAGTGCAAGCCGTGGGTGTCGGCATAACGAGCGGCGTCCAGCCAGTAGCGTGCCCGATGCTCGCCCCAGTGCGGTGAGGCCAACAGTTTATCGACATACTTCTCGTAAGCGTTCGGCGCCTTGTCGTTGACAAAAGCTTCGACATCGGCGGGCGACGGCGGAAGGCCTGTCAAATCCAGGCTCAAGCGCCGAGCCAACGTGCGGCGATCGGCCTCCGCGGCGGGTTGAAGGCCGACCTTTTCAAGTTTGGCCAACACGAAATTGTCAATGGGATTGCGAACCCAGGCCGCGTTTTTTACCTTGGGCAATTCAGGGCGCGTCGGGGCCAGAAACGACCAGTGCGGTTGATACGCCGCGCCTTCGGCGATCCACTGCTTCAACATCTCCTTTTGCGTCGCATTAAGGCTTTTGTGCGAACTAACCGGCGGCATTCTTTCCTTGGCGTTCTCGGCATTAATCCGCCGCACCACTTCGCTCTCAGCCGGCTTTCCTGGAACAATCACGCCAGCTTTGAGAGCCACGTCGCGGTCGTCGAGCCGCAACTTGGCCTTGCGTGCGGCACTGTCGGGGCCGTGGCAGGCGAAACAGTTCTCCATCAAGATGGGGCGGATGTCGCGGTTGTATTGGAGCTTGTCGTCGGCGCGTGCGTCCCTGGCGGCCAGCGCGATCAGCATCGGGACGATAAGCCCCCAAACGAGCAAGCGGTAACGGGACAGTGCGCGTTGTGCAAGGTCGAGGAACATGGGAGAGTCCTTCCGGCGATACGGCGAGATGCGTGGATACCCTTGAACTTTACCAGCGGCGGCAAAAGCCGGCAAAGGAATTCTACGCCTCAATGCATTCCAGGCGTGCTGCTTAGTTGCCATCCACTACAATGAAGCTAAAACGAGCCGCCGGGCTTGTCCCGGCGGGGATAAACCCCGCCGCTCGTTGATCCTTTCCCATCGCGCAAGTAATCTCATGAGTGCTCCGCTAAGCTTAACTCAGGATTTTCGGCTCATTGCCGATTATGTGCTGAAGAAACTCGGACCACATTGCACGCTCCGTGATGCTGCTGAATTCGTCGAGCAAACGCAATCTGATGACATTGCGGTCGCGTGTGGCGTCAAGGATTTCAACGAGATTCTTCGCGTCTTGGCGGCACTGAAGCTTGTTGTCAACCCGCTGACACCCCTGGCCCGGATTATTGCCGAACAATCAACGCATATACAAATCGAGCCAACTTTCAAAGCCGCTCCCACGGTGGATCTCAATCAATTGGCAATTCTGACGCAATACATTGAACTCCAAAACGAGCTAAAAAGCGTCCAAAGGTGGAAGCAAGTTCGCGTCGCATTGCATGTTGTTTTGGTAAGCACTATTGTGATTGCGTTTTTGCTCGTCTTTATAATAACCGGGTTTGCTGCCCAAGCCGCTTTGCCGGGAGTAAACGGAACTCAACGGAATTTGCTAATTAAGGTGCTGGAGCTTGCAGCCTGGTTGACCGCGCTCTGTCTCTGCTCTGCATTTATCGGTCAGGCGATGTGTTGCACAGCGCCGGAATCCTCTGGCGCCAACGCGTTTTTCATCATGTCTGGAATTGGCTATATCTTGATCTCAATGCTGGGATTCTCGATTGTTAATGCTTTTTTTTCCAAATCCACAGCTGGGGAGCCGGTGGATTTTCGAACCTTGCTAGAAAACGCGAAGGTTACTGTAATTGGCGGCGGGTTTACTATCTTTATGGCGCACAGCTTGTTCTTGATGGGTCTCGTTCGAATAACAGAACACCTTGGCCACAAAGGCATGACCAGCCGCATTGTGTCCCATCTGGTCTTTTGCTTATTTCTTTGGGCCGTAATGTTGGTTTCGACGTTTTGGGGCATCGATTCAAGCAAGACAGGGGCACAACGCAGTCTGAGTTTCGATGCTCCTGATCCGGATGGTAGTGCTAAACAATTATTGACTGTCGGTATCTTCTTGATCGGCTTGTTGGCGGCATGCTGGATGTACATCCTGATTATCAAGAATGCAGGTGATATGGTCGGCGAGGCGCTGGAAGAAATGGACGGCCCCAAAGCAAAACGGAAGAGAAATGACCTTCAGTAGAATCAGCATTCGAGTCCTTCTTTTCATTGGTTTTTCTACCTCCGACTGACGACAATACAAGTTGACCCAGACCCCCAACAACCATTGAGAAAACCACGCAACCCGTCATGCGATACCCATTAATTGCGCTCTTTTGCGGCGTGTTGCTGCTGGCGCGGCTTAACCCGGACAACATTTCGCAGGCACAAGACAAGAAACCTCCTGCCGAAAAGAAAGTTGATGGCGATGCCGTATCCGTGGCCGCTGTTCGCCCCCTCCTGCAAAAGTATTGCTTCGAGTGTCACAGCCAGGAAAAGATGAAGGGCGATGTTGATCTCGAATCGATTTCCGCGGACGCCACTGCCGCGGTCGAGGCCCTGGATGTCTGGAATCTGGCTGCCGCGATGCTGCGCAAACAGGAAATGCCGCCAAAGAAAAAACCTCAGCCGAGCAACGAGGAGCGGGAGAAACTACTGGCATTTGTCAAGGCTGTGGACATGGCCCAGATCGATTGCACCAAGATCGGCAGCGAGGAAGTGCAAAAAGTCTACGGCACTAGGCCAATGACGCGAAGACTGAGCCGGACCGAGTACAACAATACCGTTCGCGATCTGCTGGGCGTCGATTTTCGATTGGAGGAGTTTCTGCCCTCGGACGGCTCTGGCGGTGAAGGCTTTGACAACGCCGGCAGCACGTTGTTCACGACCGAATTGCACGTCGAGAAATATCTGGAATCGGCCGAGCTGGTGCTGGACACGATACTGCCTGCCAAAGGCGCGGTCGCCAAACTGGAGAAGCCCGTCGATCCAACCCAGCTGGAAACGGCCCGCAAAAAACTGTTGGCGGTGCAACCTAGCGCCAAACTCGATGCCCGTGCGGCCGCCAAGAAAACACTGGAAAGCTTGCTGCCGCGCGCATTCCGCCGCCCCGTCACCGCCGCCGAGATTGATCGCTTTCTCACCCTCTTCGACCGCGGCCTCAAACGCGGCGATCCTTATGATCAATGCCTCAAGCTGGCGCTCAAAGGCGTGTTGATTTCACCGCATTTTCTGTTCCTGGTCGAGCCGGAACCGGCCAAGGCCGGCAGTTATCGGCTTGGCCATTACCAGGTCGCCGCTCGGCTGTCGTATTTTCTGTGGGTTTCGATGCCCGATGAGGAGTTGTTCAAACTCGCCGCCGACAACAAGTTGCACGACCCCGAGGTATTGCGCAATCAAGTGCGGCGGATGATGAAAGACCCGCGCTCGCGCGGCTTTGCCGACAGCTTCGCGACTCAGTGGCTCGGCCTGCGTGCCCTGGGTGGTTCGGTGCGTCCCGATCCCAAGTCGTTTCCCAAATTCGACGAAGCTCTGGCCGAGTTCATGCGCCTGGAGACGGTGCTATTCTTCGACCACATCTTCCGTGAAAACCGCAGCGTGCTGGAATTGCTCGACGCCGATTACACCTTCCTCAACGGGCCTTTGGCCCAACATTATTACGACAGCAAGGACGTCAAGGACCTAGATTGGAAAAAAGTCAAATTGCAGGATCGCCGCCGCGGCGGCATCCTAGGCCACGCCAGCATTTTGACGGTCACCTCTTATCCCTTGCGGACCAGCCCTGTGCTACGCGGTCGCTGGTTGCTCGACGAAATACTGGGCGCCAAGGTGCCGCCACCGCCACCGGACGTGCCCGAACTCCCCGGCGGCAAAGGCAAAAACCAAAAGCTGACCATGCGGCAACAGCTCGAAGTACACCGCACCAAGGCGGAATGCGCCTCTTGCCACAATCGCATGGACCCGCTCGGCTTCGCCCTCGAAAATTTCGATCCCGTCGGCCGCTGGCGTGACAAGGACGCCGGCAAGCCTATCGACACATCGGGCGTGTTGCCCTCAGGCGAAAAGTTCAAGGATTTGGCGGAGTTCAAGCAGCTTCTGCTCGGCAAACTGCGGCAAGATTTCCTGCGGAACATTTCACGCAAATTGCTGGGCTATGCGTTGACGCGCGAACTGAACCGGGCCGACATGTGCGTGGTGGAAGAGTGCGTGCGGCAGCTGGAAAACGGCAAGTTTCAGGCGTTGCATGTGCTGGATACGATTGTGCAGAGCTATGCGTTTGGGTATCGCTATAGGTAACGGGTTTCTCGGCTGTCCCTAACCACCATGTGTTCATGTCCAACGACGCCCAAGCCTATTCACGATCAGCCATCGCGCTGGCCCGCCAGGGCCGGCTCGCGGAAGCCGCGACCGCGTTTGAGCAGGCGTTGTGGCTAAAGCCGGATGATGCCGATACGCTCAGCAACCTGGGCAACATCCATTTCTTGCAGGGCAACTCCGACGCGGCCATTGGCCGCTATCGGCAAGCTCTGGCGGTCCGGCCCGAATTTGGCGGGGCACATTACAATCTTGGGGTGGCGCTTCAGCAACGGGGCCAACTCGATGAAGCGATGGTTTGCTACCGGCGGGCGGTGGCGCTGGAGTGTGGTCATCTCGATGCCCATGTCAACCTGGGCAATGCCCTCAAAGACCTGGGACGATTTGACGAAGCGATCGCTTGCTATCAACAGGTGCTGCAACTCCAACCGAATTTTGCCGAAGTCCACGTCAATCTGGGCATCGCACTGGGCGAGCAACAGCATTGGGACGAAGCCATTTCTTGTTATCACCACGCTTTGCGTTTGAAGCCGACCTATGTCGAAGCCCACACGACGTTGGGCATAGCGATGACGAAATTGGGGCGATTCGACGAGGCCATGCAGTGGTATGACAAGGCGCTGGGCTTGCAAGGCGATAATGAAGGAGCACGCTGGAACCGGGCGCTGCTGCTTCTGATGCTGGGCGATTTCAAGCATGGCTGGCCGGAGTACGAATGGCGCTGGGCCGAGCACAAGTTTGCCAGGCGCCAGTTCGCACAGCCGCTTTGGGACGAAAGGGAACTCAGGGGCCGATCCATCTTGATTCATGCGGAACAGGGCCTTGGCGACACGCTGCAGTTCATCCGTTACTTGCCGATGGTGAGGGACCGTGGCGGCCGGACGATCGTGGAGTGCCAGGCCAAGCTGGTTCCTTTGTTGGCGGAAATGTCCGGTATCGACCAGCTGGTGCCGCGCGAGACGCCGTTGCCGCATTTCGATGTGCAGGCGCCGTTGCTCAGCCTGCCAGGCATTTTTCGCACCACGCTCGACACCATACCGGCGGCCGTGCCGTATTTGCATGCGGACTCTGAATTAGTGAATCAATGGCGCGAAATTCTGCATGACACTTCCAAGACGCTGCGTATCGGCATTGCCTGGCAAGGGAGCAAGACGAACACCAATGATCGATTGCGGTCTATACCCCTGGCACATTTTGGACGGCTTGCCGCCGTGCCGGGGGTTCAGCTTGTCAGTTTGCAGCAGGGCTGGGGCACCGAGCAAATGCGCGATCTGAAAGGTCAGTTTGCAGTTTTGGATTTGGAAGGGCGCCGGGGCGAGGACTCGTTGTCGTTTGCCAATGTCGCGGCCATCATGAAAAACCTGGATTTGGTGGTTTGCTGTGACACGTCGATGGCGCATTTGGCCGGGGCGTTGGGCGTGCCGGTGTGGATTGGTTTGCAGTTTGCCCACGATTGGCGCTGGCTTTTGAATCGTGACGATAGTCCGTGGTATCCAAGTGCGCGGCTGTTTCGCCAGGCTCGGCCAAATGATTGGGAGGGCGTTTTTGAGCGGATGGCGCAGGCGCTGGAGGTCAAGGTTGCGGCCAAATAGCGGTGTGCAGCGTTGACAGGATCGGAATCCTGTCCTACGACTGTGGCCTTAATCGCGATAGCCAACCTTCAATCAACATTGCCAGCCGCTCTGTCAAAGACGCGGCCACGGCCAACACGTCCTGGTGAGCCAACCTGTCTTCGGTGAGTCCAGCTGCTTGATTGGTGATGCAGGAAATCGCAACACAGGCCATGCCGAGTCCTGCCGCGGCTTGCACTTCGCGAGCCGTTGACATCCCCACGGCGTCGGCGCCCCAGGTCCGCAAGGCTCGTATTTCAGCCGGCGTTTCGTAGCACGGGCCGGTCACGGAGGCGTAGCAACCCGCCATGAGCGGAATGTTCATGGCCTGAGCTGTGCTTAACAGCAGTTGCAAAAGCCGCGGACAATAGGGGCTCAGACGTGAGGGGCCTAGGCCGCCCGGGCCGCTTTGAAGCCAGGGCTGGCGCACATTCCACAAGATGTGATCAGTGATGGCCAGCAGACTTCCGGGACCAAGGTCGCGATGGATTCCGCCGGCGGCATTGGTAACCAGCAACGTGTGGCCGCCAAGTTCGTGCGCGATATGAATCGGCCGAATCACGCTGGACCAGGGATGGCCCTCGTAATAATGCAGACGGCCCTCGAAGATCAAAACACGCTGACCTGCCCAATCGGCAAGCGTCACCTGGCCGCGATGGCCGTCAACACCCGTGGCACACAAGCCTGGAACGTCGGCAAAGGAAATGCGTCGGGCAGCGCTGACGTGATCAGCGACGACATTGGCGCCGCTGCCGAGGATGATGGCGGCAGTGAGGGGTGTTGAACGAGCGGCAGCGACGAAGTCGGCGAACGAAGTCGACATTATTGATCGCTGTAAATCGTGGGCCGGGCTTTCCGTGACTTAAGAAACCTCGGCCCGCAGTGTGGCCGCCTTGGTTTTGGCCGCTTGCACTAACAAATCCGCGGACAATTCCTCGCCGAGCAGCGTGGAGTTTAGCAGCAAATCATACAGGTAAATGTCGGTCGCGTCGCGGTGGTAGTGCGAGCGCAGGTAGTCGATGCGGCGGCGGTCACGCAATTTTACCTGTTCAGCGGCTTCCTCGCGAGTTAGCCGAAGCCATTGGCTCATGTAGGCGATGCGATCGTCAAGCGGCGCCACCACGCGGACGTGCAAAGTGGACGGCCGCGGCAAGATGTAACCGGCGCCACGGCCAATCAGGAACATGTCCCCCGTCGCCCCCAACGAGAGCACGACCCGGGCCATGTCCAAGACTGACGGGTGCACGCCATTGCGTGGGCTGTTTTGCAAGCGCGTCAGCTGTTGCTCAACCCACTCCAGTGCGGGAGGGCTCAGGGCCGCGGTGATCTCCTCCTGGACCGTGGCTTCCTGGGCGATGTACTCGAGCATTTCCTGGGTGTAAATCTGCCAGCCGAGTTTTTCCGCGGCGCGCGTGGCAATGCTGGTGCCACGCGAGCCGGCTTCACGGCTCAGGGCAACCGTCAGGCCGGTCGGGGCAAACGGTTGGTTTGCTCGATCGCGGTCGCCGCGGTAGCCATGCAGCGGCGATTGGCGGTCGATGCCAAGGTCAGGATCGCTCAGCTGCGGCGAATGGTCCGGCATGTCAGGTGTTCCGGTTGCGGAAAGGAATGTCTGGCCTATGTCCAACATATTATAAGGCGTGGCTGCGGCCAAGCCGTATCGTAGGACGGCCTTCCCAGGCCGTCCGGGACGGCCTGGGAAGGCCGTCCTACGTTGTCCGTGCAATTGTAGAAAGGGTGATGCGCCGGAATCCAGCAACTGGCCTACGCCAGATCAAGGTATTCCTGCCGCGAAAACCACCAACTGCCGACGGCCAGCAGCACTACGGTTGCGCCCATGAGAACGGCGAGTGCCACGGGGCCGGAGGCCGGCACATCGAGCAAAGGGCGTTCGGGCCGGAGCTGAAAGTTACTGGCGGCGTCGAACATCATGCTGCGCATGTAATAGCTAATGCTGGCCCGTTTGAGGTCGCCCGGCAGATTGCCCATCACGGTTTCCAGGAAAAAGGCGTAAAGAATGGCGATGACGGCCGGCCGGCGAAAGGCCGCGCCCATCAAATGGAACAGCGCGGCGAAGGCCACGGTGCCGCAGACGACGGCCGGCCAGTAAGTGACGAAGGCGAGCCGGCCTTGAGCGCCGCCGGCCAGGCAAATCAGACCGAACCGCCCACGTTGAGCAACAGGCACCAGGGCAGCATGGCCACAAATTTGCCGAGATAAATCGCGGGG
>Ga0134121_10002523_pt1 | contig 15782 bp, 17 predicted proteins | sample KB301_FD_96463 | JGI IMG/M metagenome (GOLD analysis project Ga0134121, IMG submission 96463) | Terrestrial soil microbial communities without Nitrogen fertilizer from Kellogg Biological Station, Michigan, USA - KB3-0-1 | ecosystem: Environmental > Terrestrial > Soil > Unclassified ... | reverse complement strand
TCCATACCTACTACTTCGAACTTCATCCCCGGGACCTTGATCATCCTCAATTCGAGTGGGAATTCCAGCGCCAGCTCTACGACTGTCTGCACGACTACATGGTCGAGATGTTCATCCGCACGCCCCAGGACCGGGCCCAGCGCCAACGGACTGGCTTGTGAACCTGCGCCACATCATCGAGCAGGAAATACGTGAACACGGGCCCGTCCCGTTTTCGCGTTACATGGAGCTCTGCCTGTACCACCCCGAGCTGGGCTACTACTCGCGCAACGCAGAGCAGTTCGGCAAGGCTGGGGACTTTTACACCTCCAGCGACGTGCACGCCGTCTTTGGACGTCTGCTGGCTCGCCAGTTCGAAGAGATATGGCGGGCCCTCGGCTCGCCAGCGGAGGTTGAAATCCTGGAGCTCGGCCCCGGCCGCGGACTGTTTGCCCAGGATGTGCTCGCCTGGTCGGAGAAGAAGTTCCCCGAATTCTTCCACGCCCTGCACTACTCGCTGGCGGAGCAATCGCCCAAACTGCGTGACCGGCTCAGGGGCGTGCTTGCGGGATTTTTGCAGACTGGTAAAGCGTCCTCGGTTTCCGAGAATGCAACAGAGAAGTATCTCCACCGGAGGTTGAAACCCTGGTTTTCGGACCCGTCAGGCGGCACGGCTGAAGCCGTGCCCTCCCGCAACGGTACTTTCTACGGCGTGACTGACCAGACTGGGGAGGTCACGACTTCAGCCGCGCCAACTAACGCCATGGATGAGCGGGCTTTAGCCTTTGAGGTTCCGGTTATCGTTTTCGCCAACGAATTCTTCGACGCGCTTCCGCTTGAGATTCTCAGTCAAAAGGGCTCGCTTCGTATCTCCGCTCGCGGCGGACGCTTCGTCGAAACCTGGGTTCCGCCCTCCCCGGAAGAACTGGAATTTCTCGATCGCTACGGTGTACATCCCGAGCCGGGAGAGCGCCTCGAGGTTGCGCTCCTTGCGTCTCGCTACATGGCCAACCTTGCCGCATCAATGCGCCAGGGGATGATCATCGCCATCGACTACGGCTACACCCGCCAGGAACAGCTTGCTGGCCGCCATCGTGGAACTCTGATGGCCTATCGTCAACACTCCGCCGTCCCAAATCCCTACCAAGCTCCGGGTGAGCAGGACCTCACGGCGCATGTGAACTTCACCGCTCTCTCGGCGGCAGGGGAACAGAACGGCATGCAAGCGCAGCCGCTTCTGACCCAGTCACAATTCCTCATGGGAATCGGAGAAAACAATCAATTTGCCGATGCCTTCGAAGGCTGCCGCCTGCCCCAGGAGCGAGCCAAGGCCGCCCTGCAGCTCAAGCACCTCATAACGCCGGCTGGCATGGGCGAAAGTTTCCACGTGCTGGCGGCGGCGAAGGGCCTCGCCTCGAAGCAAGTCGAAGGACTGAGCGGGTGGTCGTTCGCGAAGAACAGGCTCTAAGCATGGCATGAATAGGAATCCTCTCCTGAACAAGAATCTTTCATGCGAGAAATTGGTTCGGGAAGTGACGTCGCAACATCTATGAAACAGCTGGCAGAACCGCGGCAGGAATGGAAGGAGTAAAGAATGAAAAACCAAGCCCAACCTCCTTCATGGAAAATCCTGCTGGCGTTCGGGATCATTTACTTCGTCTGGGGATCGACGTTTCTGGCGATCCGCATCGGCGTCCATGAGGTGCCACCGTTCCTGCTGGCGGCGGTGCGTTTTTTTACTGCCGGCGTCGTCCTCTATGGCTGGTTGCGCATGAAGGGCATCCCGGCTCCTAGCCGGCGAGAGTGGGTCTCGGCTTCCGCGCTCGGAGCGCTGATTTTCTTACTCGACTATGGATGCTTGTTCTGGGCCGAACAGCGCGTGCCTTCCGGAGTGACAGCGGTTGTGCTGGCGACCATCCCGGTATTTATCGCGCTTCTGGAAATCGTCTTCCTGCGCACCCAGAAGCTTACCGTCAGGCTCGGACTGGCTCTCGCCGTGGGTATTCTAGGCGTTGCGGTGCTGATGAACCGGTCTTTTTCTTTGGGCGAGGCCCCCATAGATCGCGCCGGTGCACTGGCCCTGTTGGTGGCCTCCGCCACATGGTCGATTGCGACGATCCTTACTCGCCGCGTTCCGCTTCCGGCGTCGAAGGCCATGAGTGCGGCCGCACAGATGGTCACTGGAGGAGCGATGCTCTTCCTGCTGGCAGCAGTGTCACACGAGTTTGCTGGATTTCGTGTTCAAGCAGTCTCCCGAAACGCCTGGTTGGCTCTGATCTACCTGATCATTGCAGGTTCGATTGTGGGCTTCACGGCGTACGTGTGGTTGCTGCACTACGAGTCGCCGACGAAAGTGGGAACGTACGCCTACGTGAATCCGGTGGTGGCAGTGTGCCTGGGATACTTTTTCGGTGGCGAATCGATCGGGGCGCGCACGCTTCTGGGGACGCTACTGGTTTTGGTGAGCGTGGTCACTATCACTACGACGAACAAGGTTGCGGCGAGCACGAACCTTGAGGGCAATGAGGCGGTGGCTGAATTGAGAGCTGCCAAGGCAGAGCAGTGAGACTCGCTAGAACTTGTGTGGGGCCCGGTCTTTGACCCGGGCAGTCCGACTGAAGCTCGCCAGGGCCATCAGAGAACGGCGGGCGGATGCAAACATCGAGCTGCGCTCGACCCGAGCGGGTCGGAGACCCACCCCCACGCGGCCCTCTATGGCCGGGTCATTTTTTCTGGCTTCATCAGTTGATCGAACTCTTCCTCCGTGAGATACGCAAGCTTCAACGCCGCCTCGCGCAGGCTGCTGTGATCGACGTGAGCGGTGTGGGCGATCTCTGCTGCCTTGTCGTATCCAATCTTCGGGGTCAGGGCAGTCACCAGCATCAGGGAGTTCTTCAGGTGCGCATGCACCTTGGCGCGATCCACCTCCATGCCCTTGAGCATGTACTCGACATATCCGTGGCAGGCGTCCGTGATCAAAGTGACCGAGTGCAGGAAGTTGTATATGATCACGGGCTTGTAAACATTCAGCTGAAAATTGCCCTGCGAGCCGGCGAAACCGACTGCAGCCGTTGCTCCATGGATCTGTACGCAGACCATGGTCATGGCCTCGCACTGCGTAGGGTTTACCTTGCCAGGCATGATCGAAGACCCGGGCTCGTTCTCCGGGATGATCAGCTCACCCAGGCCCGAACGCGGACCGGAAGCCAGCCAGCGGATGTCGTTCGAAATCTTCATCAGCGAAGCAGCCAGCGTTTCCATCGCGCCCTGGGCAAAGACGATTTCGTCATGAGCTGAAAGCGCCGCGAACTTGTTGGGATGGGAGCGGAAGGGAAGTCCCGTAAGTTCAGCAATCTTCTTCGCGGCGCGCTCCGCGAATTCTGGATGCGCGTTCAATCCCGTGCCCACCGCGGTTCCACCGATGGCCAGGTCGTAAAGCCCGTCGAGGGCCTGGTGCAGGCGCTTGATGTCGCGCTCCAGCAGGCTGGCCCAGCCGCCGAACTCCTGTCCGAAGGTGAGAGGCACCGCATCCTGCAGATGGGTACGTCCGATCTTGACGATGTCGGCGAATTCTCTTGCCTTGGCTGCAATCGCATCGTGCACGGTCTGGATAGCCGGAATCAGCGCGTGCTTTACCCGTTCCGCGGCCGCGATATGCATTGCCGTGGGGAAAGTGTCGTTCGACGACTGCGACATGTTGACGTCATCATTGGGATGAATCGGCTTCTTCGATCCCATCTTGCCGTCTGCCAGTTCGATGGCGCGGTTGGCAATGACCTCGTTGACGTTCATGTTGGTCTGCGTGCCGCTGCCGGTTTGCCAGATACGCAAAGGAAACTGGTCGTCAAGCTTGCCGGCGATGACTTCATCGGCGGCCTGCACGATAAGCTTGGCCTTGTCGGATGAAAGCTTTCCCAGGTCTTGATTCACCAGCGCGCAAGCCTTCTTGAGGATGCCAAAGGCGCGAATCAGTTCGGGCGGCATGGTGTCGCGGCCAATATTGAAATGCAGGAGCGAGCGCTGCGTCTGAGCGCCCCAGTAAACCTGGGCCGGGACTTCGATTTGTCCCATGCTGTCAGATTCGTTGCGAGTCTTCGATTTTAGGGGCGCCGCCATGTGTGTTCCGTGGGATTAGAGCAACCGGGAATTATAGCGCGGACGAGAGTTGCAAAGCGGAAACGAATCCCTTGCGGCCTTTGCATTTAAAAGATCCTGACCGCAAAGGTCGCAAGGAATCCGCAAGGGTCGCAAAGGAATCCATTCCACCGCTATTTTGTGGCGATTACCACGTTGAAGAAGGTCGGCGGCAAGGGATGATTTTCGACCGAGCTGTAACCCGCGTTTTGCAGCATGCGTTGATGTTCAACAAGGGTATAGGCGTCCCCGCCCGGAGTCCCGGCGAGCATGGTCAAGCTGAAACGCGCCGGGATCGGAGGGGACACGCGGTCTTCGTTGGGAACAAATTCCAGAATGACGGCACGCCCGCCCGGCTTGAGCCCTGCGTGCACCTTGGCCAGCAGCTTCTCGCAAGTTGGAATGTCGAAGTGATGGAGGAAGTTTGTAATCATGACAAGATCGTAGTCCTTGCCATAATCCACATCGAAAGCGCTGCCTGGAATGGTGTGGTAGCGCCCGGAAACCCCCGCGGCCGCGGCATTTTCACGTGCGACTGCAAGCACATTCGGCCAGTCCACTGCCCATATTTCGGCATTGGGATTGTGTTGGGCAAGCGTGATCTCGAACAGTCCGTGGCCCACGGCGAGTCCCAGCACTCTCCATTTTCGTCCGTCGTCCGCCCTTAATAGTTTGGCGATCAAATCAGCCGGCATCCTCATCATCGGTGCCATGGCACGGGCAAAGTCTACCCACATTGGGTGTTCCGGCTCGGTGCTGTTGTGTTCAATGACCGTGCCGCCCTTGCGAACCGCACCGGTCAGTTCCCGAAAGCCCTCCAGCGATTGCGGGGAGAGCAGAAACTGGATCGAGCCGCCCAAATAGGCCGGTGATTTCCGGTCGAGAAAGATCGCTGAGTCTTGGGTGAGGCTGTAGCTGGCGCCCTGCTTGTTGAGGAAGCCCATCATTACCAGGGCATCGCACAGAATACGTATGCCTCGCTCCGCGGCTTGACAACGCTCAGCGATGGCATCGGCCGTGTGCTTCCCCTCGCCGATCGCAGTAAAGACATCAAGTTGGATGGCTGCTTTCAAGGCTTCTGTCTTATGAAAGGCAGTAACGGTTTCAAAAAACAGCTGCGGAGAAGGCGGTACGCCAACCTGCGCTTCGGGCATGGATTGATCTCCTGTGGTTCGGTGGGTTTTGGCCTCGCTATTCTATAGCCAAGGTCTTGCTTGCGGTCAGTCGCGCGTCGCCGCGCTCCCCGACGGACTAGTGCGAACTGTGAAACGTCAAGCTGCGGACAGGAGTGTCCGCGCCACACGACCTATCTTTCCTGCATGCTAGAATCGTTAACTTCCAAGGCCAGCGTACTCCTCCAGCTGAGACGACGATTTGGTGACCAAACAGATTTCCGGGCCGACCCAACAAATTCCCGACACCCTTCCGCGCCCGAAGCGCGAAGGCGAAACAGACACGTCTGCCGACGTTGTCGTAATCGGCGCCGGCCCCACCGGACTGGCCTGCGCCATCGAGGCCCAGCGCGCCGGCTTCAAGACCATGGCCATCGACAAGGGATGCGTGGTCAATTCCATCTACAACTATCCCGCCAACATGTCGTTCTTTACCACCCCGGAGCTGCTCGAAATCGGCGACATTCCTTTCAGCACAGCCCGGCAGAAGCCTACCCGGGAGGAAGCGCTCGAATACTACCGCAAAGTCACCGAGCACTATCATCTCGATGTCCGCCAGTACCAGTCGGTGAAGACGGTGATGGGGAGTGACAACAATTTTCATATTACGGCGACCGACAGCCTCGGCCGGATTTATGACTACCGGACCCGCAAGCTCATTGTTTCGACGGGGTACTACGATTTGTCCAACCCGCTGAATATTCCCGGCGAGGATCTCCCAAAAGTTTTCCACTATTATCGCGAACCCCATCCATTTTTCGACATGGACGTTGTGGTCATCGGAGGCAAGAACTCCGCTGCCATTTCCGCTCTCGACCTCTGGCGCCATGGAGCGCGCGTGACCCTGGTTCATCGCGGGTCAAAATTGCATAACCACGTCAAGTACTGGATTTTGCCGGACATCGAGAACCGCATCAAGAACCGCGAAATTGCTGCCTACTTCGACAGCACGGTCGCTGAAATTGGAGCCGACTACGTCAATCTCGAAACCCCGGAAGGCCCGGTACAGCTGAAGAACGACTTTGTCTTCGCCATGACGGGCTACCATCCCGACTACGATTTCCTGCGATCAATGGGCATAGAACTTTCCGCTGAACAGTGCCGTCCAGTGTGCGATCCGCTGACCCTGGAAAGCAATGTGCCGGGGATCTACGTGGCGGGAGTGATCGTGGCCGGGTCAAGAACAAACGAAATATTCATCGAAAATGGAAGGTTTCACGGGAGGCAGATCGCCGCGCATTTAAAGCAGACGCTGTCCGGCACCTAAGCCGATGTCGGTGGACTAGGCCAGCGTAACCAGCTCTTCTCCCAATTGCTGATTGATCAATCGTGCCACCAGGACTTTAAGCTTCTCGCCGCTCTTGGCCAACACAAAATCCTGCTCCAGGTCCGACCAGTCCAGTTTGAAACTGGTGGCGAGGGCGGAAATCCAGATCTGCCGCACCGCAGCATTGGGAGAAATGACAAATTTGCTGCGGTCGTCGAAGGAAACGTGCAGCGCGCCGGACTGGTCTTCCACTTCGATGTCGGACGACTCCTCGGCCTGCATAAGCGACTTTTTCAAGGATTCAAGCGCGGCATCCGCCCGCTTGCGAAAATCGTTTTCATCAAGCATGCGTAGATTATAGTCGTTAGGCGCGGGTCGTTGGTCGTAACGTCTGAGGCCTCAGATCAAGGACCAACGTGCAACGACTATTGACCAACCATGGATCCACAACCCGAGCGCGCATCCACGTCGATCTCACTGTCAGCGTATCTGCGGCTGGTGGGCCACAACCACAACTTCCGGCGGCTATGGTTGGCGCAGATCGTCAGCGAGCTCGGCGACTGGTTTTATACCCTGGCGATTTACAGCCTGCTGCTGCAACTGACCGGCCGGGCGAGCTCGGTGGCGCTGGCTTTGGTGCTGCAGGTCCTTCCCCAGTTTTTCATTGGTCCTGCGGCCGGTGTGGTCAATGACCGAGTGCGCCGGAAGCGAGTGATGATCACAGCCGACTTGGTGCGCATGGTGATCGTCTTCGCCATGCTGCTGGTGCGCTCCCGCTCCACCGTGTGGTTAGTCTACCCTTTGTTGCTGCTTGAGACTCTCGTGGCTGCGTTTTTCGAGCCGGCTCGCACTGCGGTGGTTCCGAATATCACGGCCCGGGAAGACGTGCTGGTGGCCAACACGCTTTCCTCAGCGACATGGTCGGTCAACCTGCTGATTGGCGCGTCAGTAGGGGGAGTAGTAGCCGCCTTGCTGGGCCGCGATGCTGTGTTCGTGCTGAATGCGCTGTCATTTCTGGTGTCAGCGATCCTGATTGGCAGAATGAGCTTTGCTGAACCACATGCTCAGGCGTCGGCTCCGTTGCGCTTTCGTGATGCGATTGATCTTTCCCCGGTAGTAGAGGGAATGCGCTACGTTCGTCAAGATCGCCGATTATTGGCCGCGGTGTTCGCCAAGGCTGGCGAGCTCATGATTGGCCCCAGTTGGGTGCTTTTTACCGTCATGGGACACCAGTATTTTCACGTGCGGTTGCACGGAATCGATCCGCAGCGTGGCGCCATGCTGGGCATGAGCCTGCTGCTCGGGGCTCGCGGTATGGGCGCCATCATGGGGCCGCTGTTCTCTGCCCGCTGGGCGGGCCACTCTGACCACCGGCTGCGGCTGGGCATTCTGTTCGGCTACATGATCATTGGGGCGGGATATTTTGGCTTGGGCACGGCGCCGAATGTTTGGGTGGCATGCCTGTGGATCATGCTGGGCCATTGCGGAGGATCAACCGTCTGGGTGTTTTCAACCACGCTGTTGCAGTTCCATACCGAAGACCGTTTCCGCGGGCGCGTCTTCTCCGCCGATCTCGGGTTTTCCATGCTGACCATCGCGATCGGCGCTTATGGGTGTGGAATTTTTCTGGATCGGGGAGTTTCGGCACGGGTCGTGGCATCAGCCACCGGCCTCATCATGATTTTCCCGGCGCTGCTGTGGGCGTGGGCCATGAGATCGGGAAAGCCAAGGGCAGTATCGGCCGAAGTCGGATAGTTTCCATAGGCTGTGTCGGAGCCTGCCCTGAGCGAAGTCGAAGGGACCCGTCCAGGCCGAGCAACGCTCGGCAGGCTTTTGTTGTACGCCGCGACTGGGAACGAATATTCCCCAACACCGCTGAGCTTAAGCGGGCAGGACAGCCGGCGCGGCGGTCCCCACTTGGTCCGTGGTTATGACGGCAGAAGCTTGTCAATCTTTGCTGCCATGATGAAATCGCTTTGCGTGAGGCCGTCAATCTTGTGCGTCCACATGGTAATTTCCGCTTTGCCCCAAGTCAGCAGGATGTCGGGATGATGTCCCTGTTGTTCCGCGACCTCTCCCACCCGGTTTACAAAGTCGAGCGCCTGCTTGAAATCGGGAAAGGCAAACGCACGCGTGATGTGGTGTTCGTTGACTACCTTCCACTGCGGAACCCTTTGCTGGATACTGCGCAGTTCTGCGCCCTTCAGCGGGGGTGTACCTCCACGGCAGGGAGCACAGGATTGGCTCGCGAGATCTTCGGGCATGACTGTTTCCTCTTCTATTTCGGCGGTAGCATGTCCACCTGGTTGGCCGGACATTCCCGCACGCTTTGAGTGCAGCTTTGATACCGGAGATTTTTGTCCAGGCAGATTTCCACGCTGACCAGTGCTCCGGCATGACAGGAAACGCGGAAAACCTCCGGCGGAGCATGGTTGGCCTCGGCGAAACTCTTTTCTAAATCCGACACGTTGAACTGCTGCTCGTGCTCCAATCTGGGATACTGCTCTGGCACGTGCACGTTCTTGAAAGCCTGCTCGACTTTGGCAAAGTAATCCTGCGCTGCGAGGCCCGTGCAGGTGCCATGCTTTTCCCATTCATGCTGGATCAGTCCCCGGCTGGGCATGTAGTTGAGCATATGGTCGACGGTATCACTGGCCACCGGGCTGGCAGTAGAGCACGACATGGGGGGCGCTCCGCTATTGGCTTGCGGCCAGAGCCCGTGCAGCACGAAGGCGGTGTGTCCGCCGATTTTGCACTCGCTGGAGTGGTCGCTGGGATGACCGGCACAGTAGTTGGGAGCCCACGAAAGAGCCAGCAAGTAGTAGTCGAAATCGCCGCCCGATGTTGCATCGTCGTCGTGGTGGCGGTGGTGATGCTTGGCGAACGCGGAGGGAGGCAGGTAAAGAAGCGTGCAAAGTAGAGCGGATGTAATGAGGGACTTCATACGGATCTGAGGGTTGAATCCGAAGATGGATGCATTTACCGCCAACGTTCCAGGCACCCACCTTCGCGCAGAAGAGCGCAACCATGGGGCACCCTCTGATGGACGACTTTAGAACGGGATGTCTTCATCGCTGATTGGCGATGAAGCTGCCGCCGGCTCGGCTTCCGGCATTCGTTGATCGAAGTTGTTTCCACCGGCTGCCGCGCCGCGCGAGCTACCCGCGAAATCTCCTCCACCGCTGCCTTCGCCGCGGCCGCCCAGCAGGATCAGGTCGCTCGCGACAACTTCGGTCATGTACTTTTTCTGATTGGTCTGCTTGTCATCCCAGGAGCGGGTCTGCAGGCGGCCTTCGATGTACACCTTCCCGCCCTTCTTCAGATATTCGCCGGCAATCTCAGCCAGACGCTGCCAGAGCACGACGTTGTGCCACTCGGTGCGGTCCTGCCACTCGCCGTTCTTGTCCTTGAAGCGCTCGTTGGTGGCGAGCGCGATCTTTGCCACCGGCGTTCCGCTGGGGGTAAATTTTACCTCGGGATCCTTGCCCAGATTGCCGATCAATGTGACGCGGTTCAAACTTTTGCCTGCCATAAATGCTGCTCCTTCCGCCCCTCTTGGCTGGGTACAAAACCGGGGAGCCGGGAAAATAAAACGGGATTCGAGGGGCTGGAACGCCACTATACCAGAATCCCGGCAAAGCGATATGAAGGATGAACAAAGCAGACGTCAGACGTCAGACCTCGACCCTCAAACTCTGGCTCCAGGCAGGTCTGACGTCCGGGGTCCGATGTCGCCCTTAGGTTATAATGTTCCCGATGCCTGAAGAACCGCTCAGGGGAATCGTCGGGATGGTGCCCGACGAGTTCAAACACGAACCCAGATCCAAGGGTCTGCTTACCGCGCGCAAGAAGAAACCCAAAGAGCTGGCGGTAATCACCGAATGCTGCACCGGTTGCGCGGGATCACCCGCGTGCGTGGAATATTGTCCGGTGGAAGACTGCATGTTCTGGGTCCCGGACGAGGACAATTCCCCCTTCGGCCGTATCCAAGTTGACCCTATTCTCTGCATCGGGTGTAACAAGTGCACCAGCAAGGGCCCGGATGGCTCTTTCTTGGACGGTTGTCCCTGGGATGCCATCGTGATGGTGGACACAGCCGAAGTGGAAAAAGAAGTTGGAGTGATGCCATTCTGAGAACAGAGAACTAATAACTGACCACTGAAGGTCCAGAAACGCCTGCCACCGGCTGCATCTCTTTGATCCAACCAAGTCGCCACCCGCTACTTCGTCCGCTCCCGTATCGCCTGCTCCGTCGCCACCGCCTGTTGACGCACATGGTCGGGGATCTCGGGCAACTCTCGTTCGTACGGGCGGATCGCAGGTACATCTTCCGGTTGGCCAATCAGATATAGCGCTCGCAGAGCTTCCCAGACTTGGTCTATCCCCGGATCAAGGGCTGCAATTTCGTCTCCGGCGGCGACCGTCTGCCCGGTCCGCACGGATAATGCGCGCAGTCGACCGCCGACTGGTGAACGCACCTCTACGGTTTGTCCTCTGGACTCGATTTTCGCAATGATCCCGCCCTGGTGAATAGCCGTTCCCAAGGAACTGGAGTCGGTCACCTTCCCAGCCCGGGGTGCAGTGACCTTGGCGGGTTGTAGCAGAGCGACAATATGCGGCCGCCCAGTGGCGTCTCCGAGACGCACCAGCGAAAGCGCTGCATTGCCGCTGACCATCACTGAAGAATCATCCAGCATTTTCAGAAGCGCCTGGTGAAATCCCGCGCTGGCTGCGTCTTTGCTGCTGACGTCCTGGCCCATGACCCAGGCGTCGGTGTTGCGCACTTCCTCAATCGGGTAAGACGCCAGGCGAACCACATCGGGATACCAGCGTGTGACACCAGGATCATTCCGTGCCACGCGCTCGCCGATCTGCACCAAGGCATGTTGAATGTGACGCGGCTTCTTGTCATCCTGCAGGTACTCGGCGAGTTGCTTGTCCGAGAGTTGCCGCCCGAACCAGGTGTTCCACCAGAACAGGAATGGCATCAGAACGATCAGCCAGCCCGTGGCGAAGAAAAGCAGCCGGTTATGCGTGGACATGCGCGGCTTAGTGGGTGGAGTGATCGGTTCTGTGCCTGGAGACGAAGTTTCCTGAGCAGAATCTGGAAGCGCTGACATGCCTGAATCCACGGAAACTATAACAGAAGCGGGCAGAGAGATGGCGAGGAAGGCATTGAGGTTGCGCTGCGGAGTTCGGCGTTCGTCCTGACTTTTGGGCCACCGTGGAAGAGCGGCCCTTCAGGGCCGCGTCGGGGGACGTTTTGAAAGGGGCTTCAGGCCCCGTGGTAGCCCGACAGTCTCCACAGGGGCTAAAGCCCTTTTTTCAGGGATCGATTTACGCGGCGCTGATGAAGCGCGGCTCTTCCACGTTGCTCGACGCTGCGCAAGATGGGTCGGTAGAGTTCGCCAGGCTGACCTAGTCCACTACGTCCACGTCCAGCACGCGTTCCTGCTCCAGATAATGCGAGACGGCATACTGCGCCAGCAGCGGCGTTTCCAGCCGAATCTCCGCGCCAATCCACTCGCCTTTGGCGTGCGGCTGGTCGGGGGCGTGCTTGCAATTCCCGCCCGATCCGAACTTCGGACCGAAAGCGGCGCTCTGGATTTCGCCAAACTGGCGCAGGTTGCGCCAGGCTGCATCCGCGATAGTGCCGGAGACGTCGATTTTGAGCTTCACCGTTGTCATGAGGCGATGTCCCCACAGAGGCGCAGAGACACAGAGAAACAACCAAAATTCTCCGTGTCTCTGTGCCCCCGTGGGAAACGAACTAATCAAGCGGCAAACAAGTGATACAGCATCACGTAGATGACCACCCCGGTCACCGACACGTACAGCCACAGCGGAAATGTCCAGCGAGCAATTTTGCGATGTTTGTCGAAACGCTCCCGCAGTGCTCGGCTCAGCGTGATAATCACCAGGGGAACGATGGCGATCGCGAGCACGGTGTGTGAAATCAGAATGGTGAAATAAACAGGGCGCGACCAGCCTTGTCCCTGAAAATGCACCGAGCCGACATGCCAATGGTAGTAGAGGTATGAAGTCAGAAACAGGGCGGAGGAAATCAGCGCGGTGATCATGACAGCGCGGTGCGCCGCCATCCGTCCGCGTCTGATGTAGGCTCTCCCCACCAGAAGAAGTACCGCACTGGTGCCATTCAGCACGGCGTCAATTACCGGATAAACGGCGTATTGTGCGGAAACTTGCATCAGGCGGCGGGTTTGGTGGTGCGGCGGCTCACCATCACGAAAGAGAGACCGAACATGAAAGCGGAGAACAGCACCAGAGTCGCCAGCGATGAAGCCAGGGCAAACTCCGCCACGTTCCCAGGATACAGAATGTCGCGCAGCGCCTCCACGCCATAAGTCAGGGGATTGATTCGTATCAGGAATCGAATCCAGCCGGAAGCACCCGCCAGCGGAAACATCGACCCGGAGAGCAGCCACAGGGGGATAAGGAACAGGTTAATGATGGCGTGGAAGGCCTGATTCGAATCCATGGACCAGGCGATGGTGAATCCTAGCGCGGTCAACGCAAATGAGACCAGGAAGACGGTCAATACCACCAGCAGGAAACTCGCTAATGTAAGGTGCACTCCGACCAGCGGGGCGAACGCCAGAAAGATCAGGCCCTGAATCGCCGACAGCGTGGTTCCACCCAGCACTTTGCCCAACACAATCGCGGCGCGCGGCACCGGGGCCACCAGCACCGACAGCAGAAAGCCCTCTTTCCGGTCTTCGATCACCGACATCATGGTGAAGATCGAAGTGAATAGGACGATCATGATCAGCGCGCCGGGATAAAAGTAATCCAGGTAGTGTTGCTGTCCGGCCGCGTCCCCCGAGCGAAACGAACTGCCAAAGCCTGATCCGATCACCACCCAGAACAGAAGGGGCGACGCAATGACTCCCACCACACGGGCGCGCTGGCGATAGAAGCGGACCAGTTCCCGCCACCACAGCGTAAATGCAGGCAAGAGGAGCCCTGTTGTTGGAGCAAGCTGTGCCGCGAGGGTTGCAGTCTGAGTGACCACGTCAGCTCGATTTCTGCGCCTGTTGCGCCTTTTTCAGGGTGAATTTCTTGCGTGCTTCCAGGTACACATTCAAGAAAAGTATGCCGGACAACGCCAGCAGGATAAGACTCATGAACAGACCGTCCACAGTCGTGATGTTCCGGTTCATGACGAGTTCGGCGATACCCGCCAGCGGAACAAGACCTAGAAGAATGGAAAGCACAAGCATCATGGGCTAATCTTCCTCCTTACGATCCTGGCTCCCGACGATCCGCTCGCAGCCCCTGCCGCAAGTAGCAGGCAAGGTCAGGAGGGTACACAAATAGCAGCACGGTAGTAGAACCCGCCAGCACAATCAGGATATCCCACACCGAGTTGGCGAAAGGCAATCGTTGATCCCAACCAGGTGAGGAGCACACCGAACGTCAACATGCTCCACCGGATTACCGACGCCAGCCGATCCCGGGAGTGACGATTTCCAGAAATCCAAATCGCAATCCTGGTTCCTCTGCCCCAGAACACTCGAGGCTACGCGGCAATCAGGACAATGAACAGCCAGGGCAGCGTCGTTTTAAGGGGGCGTACGTGGCCACATGTGTTTCCCGACTATGCTCCCTCTTGCTGTGTCCAAAAGCGATGGCCCGTGCGGTGGATGAAAACATCTTCCAGAGACGGCTTGCTCACCGAAATCGATTCAATCTCGCCGGGAAAAGCCTCGACCACATCGGTGATGAATCGGTGGCCATTTTCCCGTTCCAGCCGGATCCGGCCTCCGAGCACCTTTGCATCGACGTTAAAGCGGGCACGAACGCGCTCTGCCATGGACTCCGCGTCCCGGGCATCCAGCAGGATCACGTCGCCCCCGATTTCACGTTTCAACTCGCTGGGGGTTCCGAGCGCCACCAGCTTCCCTTCATTGAGGATGGCGAGACGGTCGCATCGCTCCGCCTCTTCCATCAGGTGAGTGGTCACAATCACCGTGACTTTTTCCTCGTCACGCAAGATCTGGAGGTACTGCCACAAGTCGCGGCGCGCGCCCGGATCAAGCCCGGTGGTCGGTTCATCGAGCAGCAGCACTGCGGGATAGTGGAGCAGACCCTTGGCCAGTTCCAGCCGGCGCTGCATTCCCCCGGAAAAAGTTTCTGCTTTCTCCTTGGCTCGGTCCGACAGCCCGACGCGCGCCAGCATTTCCGCAATGCGCGATTTCAGCCTGATGCCTCGCAATCCGTAAAGATGGCCCTGGTGCCATAGATTTTCAGCCGCGGTCAATTTCAGGTCAATACTCTGGGCTTGGAACACAACTCCGATCTGGCGGCGCAATTCGTTAGGCTGTTTGGCCGCGTCATATCCCATAATCACCGCGCGGCCGCCCCCTGCCACCATGAGGGTCGAGAGGATGCGAAACATGGTGGTTTTGCCGCTACCGTTAGGGCCCAGCAGCCCGAATAATTCAGCAGGGCGGACGTCGAACGACACACCGCTGAGGGCGGTGCGGCCGTCGTAGCGGTGCACCAGATCCTGGACCGAAATTACAGCTCGAAGTGCGGGCGTGGCGCTGTTCTGCGGGTCCAGCGCGACGTAATCGGGGGCTTTGGAGACCACAGGGTATTTTATCCGGAACCGTGGAGCTGTGCTTGGTTTGGATGCTCCTCGGACCGCGGAAGGCCATGAGGCTATGACTTGGTGTTGACCATCATCAGCGCGAACAGCAACGGCAAATACAAAACCGTGGCCTGCAATAGCTGCCGTGCCCGCAGCTTAGACCGCGCCGTGCTGGGCGCAACTTTCAAGGTCGCGAGCCTCCAGCCGAAATAAAGCAGTGCAATTCCCAGTATTAGAGCTCCGGCCAGATACAGTTTCCCCGACATCCCGAGGAAAGCAGGCAGCAGGCTTATCGGGATCAGCGCCAGCGAGTACAGCAGGATCTGCCTGCCCGTGGACTTGCCGTCCGGCTCGACCACCGGCAGCATGTGAATTCCGCCGTCCTCGTAGTCCTGGCGATAGAGCCACGCAATGGAATAAAAGTGAGGGAATTGCCAGAAGAAGACGATGGCGAACATCACCAACGCGCCCCACTCCAGCCGGCCGCGCGCAGCGGTCCATCCCAGCACTCCGGGCATCGCCCCCGGGAAAGCGCCAACGAAAGTGCAAATCGGGTGGATCTTCTTGAGCGGTGTGTAGACTCCGAGGTACACGGCAGACGTAGCCAGCGCCAGCC
>Ga0134121_10002522_pt1 | contig 15783 bp, 12 predicted proteins | sample KB301_FD_96463 | JGI IMG/M metagenome (GOLD analysis project Ga0134121, IMG submission 96463) | Terrestrial soil microbial communities without Nitrogen fertilizer from Kellogg Biological Station, Michigan, USA - KB3-0-1 | ecosystem: Environmental > Terrestrial > Soil > Unclassified ... | reverse complement strand
GACGTCACGTTACGAATCGCGATCGCGCGATCCTCCCAGATGACGTTGTTCGCCAACTCGACCGCGCGCTCGATAACCTCAGTCGTCGGATTATTCAACTCAACATCAATCTCACACGACGCATCGAGCACGCGAAAGCTGCGAGTGGGCGCGTTGAAGAGCGTGATCAACGCCTGCGAGAGAATGTGCTGGCCCGTGTGCTGTTGCATGTGGTCCAACCGGCGCGACCAGTCGACGCGCCCATGCATGACATCACCACGAGACGGCGCCGCGCCCTGGACGAGGTGCAGCACGCCCTTATCGCCATCGTCGATACACTCAACGACGCGCACGCCGTTTAAGGTGCCCGTGTCACTCGGCTGGCCGCCGCCGGTCGGATAAAACGCAGTGCGATCGAGAACAATCGCGGTCCAGCCACTGACGCGATCAGTGACGTCCACTACGCGAGCTTCGAACTCGATCAAATGAGAATCGGAATAATAGAGGCGTTCGGTTACTGGCATTTATTTTAACCACGGATCACGAGGATTCTTCGTATAATCGGCGCCATGCATAGACCCATTATCGCAGTTGTATTCATCACGATACTGACCAGCATCGCAATGGGCCAAGAAGCGCCGCCGCTGCGCTCGGTCAGTTATCAACTCTCGATGTCGCGACCAACGTCGCATCTTTTCGAAGTACAAATCATAGTTGAACTACCCAACCAGTTAAAAGACAAGCCGCTCGAGTTTCAGATGCCGAAGTGGTCGCCCGGCCGTTATGCGGTCTTTGATTTCGCTAAAAACGTTCAGGAATTTCGCGCAAACGCAGCCGTGACCCGCGTCAACAGCGATACGTGGAGCGTCTCACCACAAGGCAAGACGAGCATCAACGTTTCCTACAAAGTCTTTGCCAACGATCTCTCCGGCACCTTCTCACAACTCGACAACCGTCACGCCAATTACAACGGCGGCTCGATCTTCATGTACGTCGTGGGCCATAAACCCGATCCGGTGAAGCTCACGATCCAACCGCCCGCGGGCTGGCGCATCGTAAATGGCCGCACCGCTCAACCCGGTCAAACCGAATGGCGCTTTTCAAACTGTGACATCATGATCGACACGCCCACCGAAATCGCGCCTGACTGGACTCAGGACGACTTCATTGTTGAAGGCAGAAAGTATCACGTCGTGGTCCATTCATTCGGACCAGAAGGCGGACGCCGCGCCGCACTCGTCAAAGACATCGAGAAGATCGTGCGTGCAGAAACTGCGATGTGGAGCCCGCCAGACTTTGAAGAGTATACGTTTCTGATTCACTTTGCTGCCGACGATCATTCAGGCGACGGCATGGAGCATCTGACGTCGACCCAGATCATTCAACCCGGCGCGCTCGGTGAGCCCGGCGTTTACGAGCGAACACTCGGCACTGTCTCGCACGAATTCTTTCACGTGTGGAACGTCAAGAGACTGCGCCCCCTCGAACTTGGACCATGGGATTTCACGCGACCGCTCGCTACGCGCGGACTCTGGGTCGCCGAAGGTTTCACGAATTATTACGGCCACCTGATGTTGAGACGCGCAGGTCTCTGGGACGACAGGCAGTTTCTAAAAGTCGAGGCGCAGACCATCGACCAGATCGAGAGCGCGCCGGGAAGTCGCTTGATGAGTGCTGAAGAATCGTCGCTGTCGGCGCCTTATCTCGACGACGCGCCACACGCGCAGCTCGTCAACCTGGAAAACACGGCGATCAGCTACTACCCGAAAGGCGAGCTCATCGGCATGGTGATGGACCTGCTCGTGCGCGGTCGAACGAAAGGCCAGGCGTCGCTCGACGACATCATGCGCGACATGTACGTGGAGTTTTACGAGCGGAGCCCGAACATGACTTACTACCTGCGCGGTCGTGGTTACCGGACAGAAGATCTCGAACAAATTGCATCGCAGCGCGCGGGTTTCGATCTGAGCGATTACTTCAAGCGACACATTCGCGGCGTCGAGGTGTTGCCTTACGATGAAGCGTTTGCGTATGTGGGGTTGCGGCTCGTGAAGACGAGGTCGGAAGAGCCATTCGATGCGGGACTCTCGCTCGAGTTTGAAGGTCCGCGCGAAGCAAAGATCGAGAGTGTTCGCAACAACTCGGCTGCTGAAGATGCGGGGTTGCAGATGAACGATCAGGTAGTCTCGCTGGGTGGGAGAGTGGCGACGAGGGACACATGGCGGCGGACGCTCGCGCGTTTCAAGACGGGCGATTCAGTGCCGATCACAGTCAAACGTGATCGACGAACGATCAAGACGAATATCGTGTTGGGCCAGGCGGAGCGGTTTGATTACCGGATCGAGGAGAAGGCGGATGCGACGGCGGAGCAGAAGGCGTTGCGAGCTGCGTGGTTAAGCGGAAAGTGAAACGCGGATTTTAAGGAACGATTATTTCCAAAGATTGCGGAGCGATCTCGAAGCGCATCGGCAGGTGACCGATTAACTCACCATCGATCTGGACGTGCGCGTCGCCGTCCGCCTGCACGCTTACGGTGTTTACGAATTGGACTTCGGGTGTGTCGCGAGGCATGCCGTTGCGCATTGCCTGCGAGAGCAGATGGAGATAACGCAGGCGGCTGCGCGTGTCGATGATGCAAACTTCAAACTCGGGTTGATCGAGTCGCGCGCCAGGCGTTATCGCAAGGTCGCCGCCGTATTTCGCCCCGTTACCGATCGCCGCAAACGTCGACGTGTATTTCTGGCCGTTAATTTCGAGGATGAACGGGCGCGGGTTCCAGGTTGCGAGATGACTCAACCCTGAAACCCAAAACGCGCCTTTGCCGATTCGCTTTTTCAACCTCGGTTGCACGCGCTTCACCACCGACGCGTCGAGACCGATACCGGCCATCAAAACAAAATGACGACTCTCGTTCGTAGTCTCATCGATCGCGAGGCCGAGATAGATCTGCCGCGACTTGCCTTGCGCCACGATCTTTAACGCTGGTTCGTCATCGAGCGGCAAACCGAGTTCACGCGCGAGGACGTTTCCGGTGCCGCGCGGAATGATCGCGAGTCGCGCCTTCGTGCCCGCCAAACCCTGAATCGCTTCGTTGATGGTGCCGTCACCGCCCGCGACGATCACATCAGAGCTGCCATTACGCGCAGCGCGCGCTGCAATCCCTGTGGCGTCGCCCGGACCTTGTGTCAGACGCACGTCGACTTTAATCCCGAGCGACTCGAGTTGTGCGGCGAGTTCCTGGACGGGTCGCCGGCGTGAAGCATAGCGGCCCGTTTTCGGATTCGAGATTAGTGTTGCCTTACGAGGAGACATCGATCACGTGTGCGCAACGGCAATCGAAGTGCCGTGCGCATTCCTTAATCGCAGTAGGCATAACGTCCATGCGTTGCTGCGAATAAGAGACAGTTGTCGGATAAATCAGCCGCAAGTTGGCATAGCAACACAGTACAGGTGATGCGAATGAAGTACAACTCACAAAAGAGTGGATTAAACCTCGCTGATTTTCTTCCGGATCATGATCTTGAGGTGGGCGGGCGCGGTGAAATATCGAGCATTGGTGCGAATCGTCCGGCGCAGGTTCAGAAGGTCTTCGTGTTTGCGGCCGCACGCTACGCAGACGCTGAAGTGAGTCTGAACCGCAACGTTCCGCGGCGCGTCCAACTCGCGATCGATATAAGCAGAAGTCAGCTTCTGAGTTTCTTTACATCTCATATTGTTTGTTTGTGTCCCTGCGGGTGGTTATCTGCGTAAACTCGCGCGCGCTCGCCTTTATTCCGTCGGGAATAAATTTCTTGCTCGCCGGGTCTGCATTGTCAAAACAAGGGAGGTTTTCGCAATGCTTACTAAACGGAATTTTCTTCTCGCATTCACACTGATTCTGGCCGGCGTGGTTTTGGCGGTTTCACAGCAACCTGCTGCCGGCACAAACGAGGTCGTCATCCAAAATTTTGCGTTTGAACCCGCCACGCTGACTGTGAAGGTCGGCGCTAAAGTCACCTGGGTCAACCGCGACGACGAACCGCATACAGCTACAGCGACTGACAAACGCTTCAGCTCAAAAGCTCTGGAGAACGGCGATCGATTCACGACCGAGTTCAACCAGCCAGGAATTTACAAGTACTACTGCGCAATGCACCCGAAGATGACTGGTCAGATCATCGTCAAGTAGCGCAAGGAGAGACGAACGTGGAACAAGATCGACGAAATTTTCTTAAATGCATGGCGTGGGCGGGCACCGGGCTCGTGTGGGCGATGAATGGCGGCGTGTTGAGCTCGCACGAGCTGCTCGCCGCGCCGAAACGGAAATCGGGCTTCAACTTTGTGCAGATCAGTGATAGCCATATCGGGTTCAATCGAGATCCGAATCACGATGTTTCAAAGACGCTGCAGGAGGCGATCGACAAGATCAACGCGCTCGACGAACGGCCCGCGTTTGTGCTGCACACGGGCGACATCACGCATCTGGCTACGGCCGAGCAGTTTGACACGGCCGCGCAGATCATGAAGAGCGCGAAGGCGGATCAGGTTTACTATGTGCCCGGTGAGCACGACGTGTTTACTGACGATGGCAAGCTCTACTTCGAAAGGTTCGGGCAGAAGTGGCGCAGTTTCGACTACAACGGCGTGCATTTCATCGGATTGATCAATGTGCTGAATCTGAAGCAGGGAAGTGGGACCGGGCTGGGCGGCAGTGGGCTCGGACAACTGGGCCAGGAACAGTTAGCATGGTTGCAGAAGGACGTTAAGGGTTTGTCCAGCAGTACGCCGATCGTGGTGTTTGCGCACATTCCGCTGTGGACCATCTCGCTTGATTGGGGTTGGGGCACGGAAGAGAGTGAGCAGGTGTTGTCGTATTTGAAGCGGTTTGGATCGGTCTCAGTGTTGAATGGGCATGTTCACCAGGTGCTGCAGAAGGTTGAGGGGAACGTAACGTTTCACACGGCGCGTTCGACAGCGTATCCGCAGCCCGCGCCCGGCACGGCGCCCGCACCCGGGCCGATCAAGGATGTGGCGGCAGACAAGTTGCGCAGCACGTTGGGCGTGACAGATGTCAGTTACATGGCGAAGGTTGGACCGTTAGCGGTGGTTGATGAGGCGCTCGGTTGAAAAGGTCGGCTGGACAGGATTTCAGGATTAACAGGATTTGCAAGATGAATCCTGTTAATCTTGTAAATCCTGCAATCCTGTCTAAACATCAGCTATGAAATTTGCGAGGACGGTTTTTTTGATCGCCGGGATTTACGGGTTGATTGTGCTCGTGCCGCAGTTTTTTCTGGAAAGAAAGATCGGGGTGGATACGCCGCCGCCGATTACGCATCCGGAATTCTTTTACGGCTTCGTTTGCGTCGCGGTCGCGTGGCAGGTCCTGTTCCTGATTCTGTCGAGTGATCCGATCAGGTATCGACCGATGATGATCCCCGCGATGCTCGAAAAGATCGGTTTTCCGGTCGCGGTCGTACTTCTTTATCTTCAGGGACGCATAGCGCCGCAGATCTTCATACCCGCTTCACTCGATCTGGTCCTGTTGTTTCTATTTATAGCAGCGTACCGGAAGACACCCGCAGACGGCTCATCTCGGTCCTGATCAGCAACGACTTCGCTTTCTGCGATTTCGCGATCTCGAGCGATCGCTGGAAACAGTTGTCCGCCTCCGCGCGCTTATCTTTCTTCAACAACAACTCGCCTTTGAGCCGGTAGAGCTCAGCTTCGTAGTAACGCTCGCCATTGTTATCCACGATCGTCGTCGCTTCGTCCAACAAAGCATACGCTTCGTCAATTCGATTCAACTTCGCGAGCGCCTCGGCCAGCAACGCCAAAAAGTGGGGCCTCACGAGCGCGGTCGCAGTAACTTCAAGCGCCGCAAGCCCCTCGCGCATCAGATCGATCCCTTCCTGCTCGCGTCCCTGCTCACTGAGCGTCCAGCCTTTCATCACATCAGCCATCGCGCCATACATCACGAGCCCGTGCGACTGTGAAACCTCACTCACCGCTTCCGCATACTGCTGCGTCATCTGGGAATCACCACGTAGCTGATAAAGAATGCTCGCGAACAACTTTGCGTGTGCGAGCCCGTGCGGCTCTGACAACTCGAGCGCGAGCGCCACAGCTTCGTCCATGCGCTTCACACTTTCATCGGTGCGGCCGAGAAACCAAAGCGCCCACGCAGCAAAACAAGGCATCGCGACGCCGGGATTCAGCGCATACAGAAACGAGTCGTCACGATGCAGCGCGGGATCGTAGAGCGCGAGCGCTTTCTCGTAATGGTCCACCGCAAGCTCGAAATTTCCGAGGTGCGTGTTGGTGATCTCCAGCGCCCAGTGACCGCGCATCGCGAGTCCCGGATACGGCAGTCGCTCAGAAAGTCGCAGAAACTCCTCAGCGATGTCGCGAGCTGTTTGTAATTCGCCGCTCAAGGTATGGAATGTCCAGAGTCCCCAGAGCACTTCGGAAACATCAGGCGAGTCGCCGAGCTGATCATAAAACTGGCGCGCCTTCATGTAGACTTCGCCGACGTTCGGAGACGCGTAACCCTCGATCGCGATCAAGGGAACGCCGAGCGTGAGGTGCAAACACAGCGCCTCGTTGATGACTTCGCGCGTCTCAGGCAGATGGCCGATCAACTCGATACCATGCCGCGCGAGGTCAACTGCCTCCTGGTACGCGAAGCGCCGGATCGCATTATTTGCCCCAGTTTTGAAGTAATAGGCGGCGCGCTTGTAGTCGCGGCCGCGCTCGAAGTGCATCGCGAGCTCAGCCGAGATCTCAACCGCGCGTTTGCCGTAAACTTCCTCGCCGCGTTCAGCGATCAAACGGTGCAGCCGCACGCGCCGCGCTGCCGGTATGCGGTCATACAAAACGTTCTGGTAAACAGCGTGCACAAAACCAAACCGCGTCACGACCTCGCCATTCGGCAGTTCCTGTACACCACATTCCTGAATGTATTGGCGCTGTCGCGCGAGCTCGTTGCAGCGTGCTTCAACCACGCCCGGATCTTCTTCGAGACCAGCCGCCAGCGCCGGCGTTGAAAACTCAACTCCCGCGACACTCGCCGCTTCCAGCGTTCTTTGCGTCTCCGCCTCGAGGTGGTCCACCTGCCGCTCGATCATCTGCTTGATATTGTCAGGCACGCCGAGCTCGACATTCGCCAGATCAACATCCAACACCCAACGGTTGTCACGCTGCACAATCAGTCCCGATTCGAGCAGGTAGTTCGCAGCATTCACCATGAACAACGGATTGCCATCCGTTCGCTGGTGAATCAGTCCCGCCAGGCCGGCAGGAAATCGATTACCCGGAAACGTGACCGCGAGATAATCGTAAACCGCCGCTTCAGTCAGGTATTCGAGCGGCAACTCCTTACACAACTGCTTCGCCAGCAACTCTTGCTTCACGGCTTTCAACGGATGACCACTCACGATCAGCTCGACGTTGCGAAAAGTCCCAAGCAACATCAGGTGCGCGCGCTGTCGACGCGTGGCGAGATACGAGATCAGATCGAGTGTTGAGTAATCACTCCAGTGCAGGTCTTCAAGGATCAGCACGAGTGGCACGTCGGCCGTGAGTGCCTCCAAAGCGTCGCCCATCTCGCGCAGCATTCTTTCGCGCGTCGCACCCGAAACGTCGCGGCTTAGCTCTTCGCGCTCTGCCGGACTTAATAAAGAAGGCATCTGCAACAGCCACATCGGCGCATGCGCACGAACCACGTCGGCAACTCGTGGGTCCTCGCGGCAGAGGCGCCCGATCGCTTCGAGCACCGGGAGGTAAGCTTCACCGGTTCCGTATTGTTCCAGACACTGCCCGCGGCCGACACGAATCGATCCGTCAGCCGGAATCGTTCGCGCGAACGCGTCGACCAGCGCGGTCTTCCCGATGCCCGCTTCGCCGGTGATGAAACCGATTTGACGTTCGCCGCGCCTCATCCGGCGCAGCCAGCGATACATTCGCTCTAACGCCTGGTCGCGTCCGACCACGCCTGTATAAATAAAAAATGCACCGGAAAAAGCGTTGTCCTGAAACGAGGGCTCGGGTTCTGGTTTGGTTCCCGCGATCTCGCCGATGAAGCGATAGCCGCGCCGGTGTGAAGTCTCGATGAAGCGGGGCGTTTTGGGATCATCGTCGAGCGCCTCTCTTAACTGTCGCACAGTGACTTTGAGAACGGCGTCGCCGACAAACGTCTCCGGCCAGACCGCGTTCAGAAGCTCCTCTTTGGTTACGAGCTGTCCCGAGCGATTCAACAGGTAGTTGAGTAGGGCGAACGCCTTGGGTCTGATCTTGATTTCCTCTGAGCCTCGCCACAGACACTCATTTATGAGATCGAGGGAAAAGCGATCGAAGACTATGCGCTTGTCGTTCACGGTCAGGCTCACGTTTGGACCATTGTCCTCCTTCTGCCGGATAGATAGCAAACAAGGCGGCGGAGTTAGCCGGAATACCTCTGCGTTCTCTGCGGCCCTCTGCGTTGAATGGCCCTTTAACGCAGAGAACGCAGAGATACGCAGAGGGCCGCAGAGAAATCCTCATCTCTTGTTACTACCACTTCCGGGTCGGTTTCATTCCCGAAACGTTACCGCACATTTACCGGAAGTTTATGACTGGCTTGCCGGCAATCCCTATTCTCTCGTCCGATTAGAAGACCAGAGAGGACAGATTAAACATGAGTAAACGTAGTTTCGAACTTGCCCGTCGACTCGAGGTGGGCGCGCTGGCGCTCGAAGCGTTCGCCAGCTCGCTGACGGAATTCGAGTGGCAAAGCCGCGTGCCTGGAGATGGACGAAAGATTGGCGTGGTGGTCCATCACGTGGCGAGTGTGTATCCGATCGAGATCGGGTTGGCCCAAACGGTGGCGAAAGGCGAAGCCGTAGAGGGTTTGACAATGGATGTCATCAACAAGATGAACGCCGACCACGCGAAGAAATTCGACGGCGTCACGAAAGACGAGACAGTCGAGCTGCTGAAGCAGAACAGCGCCGCAGCAGCAGCCGCGGTTCGCTTGCTGACTGACAACGAGCTCGATCAGGCGGCGCCGGTGTCGTTGTACGCGAACGCGATACTGACTTGCCAGTTCATTCTCGAGAATCACGCTGTCAGACACAGCTATCACCACCTGGGGCGCATCCGCGCCGCTTTGCAGGAGAGGACGCTGGAGAAATTAACCGCTTAAAGATTTGCACGATCGGGGAACCATGAACTTCGAAGAAGCAGTAATGCCGCACCTGGACGCCGCCTACAACCTGGCGCGGTGGTTGACCCGTAACGAGGCCGACGCGCAGGACATGGTCCAGGAAGCTTACCTGCGCGCACTCCGGTTCTTTGGCGGCTTTCACGGAACCGACGCGGGCGCGTGGTTGTTAACGATCGTGCGAAACACCTGCTACACGTGGTTGAAGCGCAACAGATCGCAGGAACTGTCAGGCGACTTCGAAGAAGTAGTGTTGACGAAAGAGTCTGACGAGCCTGATCCGGAAGTCTCGCACGTTTTGAAAGTTCAATCGCAATTGATCAATGAAGCGATCGAGAAGCTGCCGGTCGAGTTTCGTGAAGTGGTGATCCTGCGCGAGCTCGAAGAGCTTTCGTACAAAGAGATCGCAGCGATTACGGGATTGCCGATCGGCACTGTCATGTCGCGGCTGTCACGCGCGCGCAAGCGACTGTTTGTCAGCCTGCGTGGAATCGCGCGACTCAACTCAGTAGAGAGCGAAGTGAAACATAAACGACCGGTTATCAAGTGTCATGTTGAGCTGGTCCAGGCGGGGAATAACTGATTCGCCTGATCAGTATAGAGATCAGAAGCGATTCAAAGACTTGTAGAGAGTTAAAGAGGAGAGTTGTTATGAAGAACGTAGTTGTAAAGATTGGTTTGCTGGCAGTGATGGTGATCATTGCGGCGAGTGTGTCTGCAAATGCGCAGACACTGCAGTACAGATTAACCGTAGACATTCCGTTCGATTTTTCAGCGGCCGGCGAGAAACTTCCGGCGGGTAAGTACTGGATCAAGCGCGCGCAACAGAGCGATGGCGATATGGTGGTGCAAATCAGCAGTGCAGACGGGCACTCGAACATCACGCGTCTGACGATTCCTGTTTCCGCAAACAAACCGGTGAAAAACGGCATTCTGGTATTTAACCGTTATGGCGATGAGTACTTCCTTTCGGAAATCTGGCCCGCGGGTGGAGTAACAGGACGCGAGTTGCACAAATCGCGCGCTGAACGCGAGCTCGCGCGGAAGACCCAGGACAGCGGAATCGCAGCCGTTAACGCGCCGGATGTTAAGACAGTCACCATCCAGGCGAATTAACCCGCGAGGTTTCGAGTGACTTTCTGGAGTGCGCGGCTCTGCCGCTGCCGGGGGGCATAGCGAACGGGAGTCGCCCTCCAGAAGTCCTCGAATCAAACTCTGCGTGACCTCTGCGTTCTCTGCGTCTCTGCGGTAAAAGAAAACGGACTCCACATAAACCGCAGAGGCGCAGAGAACGCAGAGGTCACGCTGAGAAGCATTTGGTCCATTCTATACCCTCCCCGCCATCTTAAATTTTAAGGAGTGTTTTGTTGTGATTAGACTTATAGCCATCGCTGCGATCATTCTGGCTATTACAAGCAGCGCTTTCGCACAAACCAGCAAAGGGTTTTTCGTCGGGAACATTAGCGATCAAAATGGCGCGGTTGTGTCCGGCGCGGTCGTGAAGATCACGAATGCGAGCACCGGTGTTTCGCGTGTCGTGACTTCAACTGAAGACGGCAGCTTTCGCTTCGACGCCATCGATCCCGGCACTTACAGAATCGAGATCAGCCAACAAGGATTCAAAACCATCACGCGCGAGGGACTGATCATCGCCGCGGCCCAGACCACGACCGCCAACTTCCTACTCGAAGTCGGCACACAAACGGAAATGGTCGTCGTGAATTCCGCGAGCGACGTTCTACTCCAGTCGCAGGACGGTGCGCGCGTCAATACACTTAGCAAGCGCGAGATCACCGATCTACCAACACCGGCTTTGAACCCCGCGAACATCGTTTTCACCCTCCCGGGCGTCGTCGATCCTGGTCCACTCGCCGGCGGCTTCGTGCAGGGAAATGAATTCTCTGTCAACGGACTACGCGCGCGCGCCAACAACCAGTTGATTGACGGCCTCGACAACAACGACAACTCCATCGCCGGACAGTCGTACATCCCAATCCTGCGCGATGGTTACAGTCAGGTCGCAGTGCTTCAGTCAGATTACTCGGCGGAGTTTGGACGCGCGGGCGGCGCCGTCGTAAACATCGTGACGCGCAGCGGCTCAAACGAGTTTCACGGCTCAGCCTACGATGTAATCAACAACAGTGCTTTCAATTCGCTCACCGCCAGTCAAAGAGCTGACGGTACGAAAAAACCGGTACTCACCGAGAACACGTTCGGCGGCTCGTTCGGTGGTCCAATCATCAAAGACAAGCTTTTCTTCTTTGGAACTTACCAGCGCGATCTCGTTCGCTCCGGCACAGACGCAACGGTCCGCGTGCCGACAGCCGCAGGCTTCGCCACGTTGCGCTCGTTGTTTCCCGCGGGCACGAACGCCAATCTCGATCGTTATCTGAACATCGTCGGAAACGTCCGCGGTCAACGTGAAATCTCGACCGTTGCGCTCGGCGGCAACCGTCCCGACATCGATTTTGGCGAAGCAACGGTCAGCAGCTCGCAGCCTGTGACTGACGATCAGTTTCTGGCGCGGGTCGATTGGACGCCGACACAGAAAGACAGTCTCTCGTTTCGCTACGTTTACGACAAGCAGGCATTCAACAATCAGTTTCCCACTGTCGCTTCAGGTGGCTCGCCGTTTCAGGGATTTGAAGTCGACGTGCCGAGTCTCGTGCAGAATTTCTATTTCAACTACACGCGCAACATCTCGACACGTCTCGTGAATGAAGCGCGTTTTGGTTACGGACGATTCGACGTGACCTTCGGCGCACGCGATCCGGAAGTGGCAGCATCGGGGCCGGTCTTTACATTCAGCGGCGCCGGCCTGGGCCAGGGAATCACGTCCATTGGCTTGCCCTTCGTGTTTCCGCAGGGCCGCCTTTTCAACAATTACCAGGTACAGGACACGCTCTCGTACACCGCCGGCAACCATACGTTCCGCTTTGGCGCTGACCTGAATATTCAACGCGCCTCGCAGGCAATACCGTTCAATTCGCGCGGCGTGTTGACGTTCGCTGGTGGTGGCGGATTCAATGCTTTCGGTAATTTCGTGGATTCGTTTTCGGGTCGTGGCGCAGGCGGTGCGAGCATTCAGTTCGGCAGTCCTGTGATCGTCCCGAATGCTTTCTACCAGAATTACTTCGTTGAAGATTCATGGCGAGTAAAATCGAATCTGACGTTGATACTCGGTTTGCGTTACGAGAATTACGGCACGCCTTTCAACGCGATTCCGTTTCCCGCATTCGCCGGCTTCGATCAACCGGTTGACGCGGTCGCGCGTCAAAAACGCGACAACAACAACTTCGCGCCGCGTTTCAGCTTCGCGTACACGCCGCACTTCGGGAGATCGCTCTTCGGCGACGACAAGACCGTGATACGCGGCGGCTTTGCAGTCAATTACGATTTCTTCTTCAACAATATCCTGGCAAACACCGCGGCCACGGTTCCGAATACATTTGGCGTGACGAATTTCGGCGCTTCGTTGCCGGATCCGCGCGGCATTGCCAACTTCGGAACCGGATCGTTGCCGACGACGGGAACGCCCGATCCATTCGCCACCGTCAACACGATTCCGACGGATCTCGTGAATCCGCAGACGTATGTTTACAACTTCGGTATTCAACGCGAGCTGCCGTTCAAGTTCATCGGCGACGTGGCTTATGTCGGATCGCGCGGAACACGGCTATTTATTAATGAGCAGTTGAATCCGGGCATTGGCGGCTTTGATACGCTCGTGAGGCAGTTTCAGAATCGTGGCTCGGTCGTTTCACGCACGAATGGCGGCGACTCGACTTACAACTCGCTGCAAGCGCGACTCGATCGTGGTTTCAGCAGCGGTTTGTTACTGCGGTTTGCTTACACGTACTCGAAAGCAATCGACGACGTGAACAGCGAGGTGTTCGTGACGACGGGCGGAAGCAGCGTCGGATCGGATCCAAACAATCGCCGGACGGATCGGAGTCTCTCTTCGTTCGACGTGCCGCATCGATTTGTCGCGACGTTCATTTACGATCTGCCGAAGCTCGGTCGATCGGGGTTTGTTCACAATGTGTTGGGCGGCTACTCGATCGCGGGCACGTATCGCATTCAATCCGGAAACGTGCAGACGCCGTTCATCGGTGGAATCGATATGAACGGTGACGGTAGTGCGACGAATGATCGTCCGGCGATCAGCAATCCAAACGCGCCGGCGAACTCGGTCGGGTTCTCCAATTTCATTTCGGAGAATTTTATCTCGGGGGCGACTTCACCGACTGGCTTCACGGATCTGAATGGCAATCCGGTCAATCCGGGGGATGTTCGGTTTTTGGTTAGTGAGTCTATTCGGACGGGATTAGCTGGACGGAACACGCTGCGTGGTCCAAAGCAGAATCGATTGGATCTGAGTTTGACGAAGTCGATCGATCTGAAGTTTACGCCGATGGAGAACGATCACTTCGAGATCCGGTTTGATTACTTCAATGCTCTGAACACGCCGCAGTTCGCACCCGGCACGGGTGACGTGACGGACACGACGTTCAATGATTTCCGGTTCAATACGGGGAACCTGCTGATCGGAAACGTGAACGGCGGACGTATCGGGCAGTTTCAGCTTAGATACGTTTTTTAGCCGCGGATTCACACGGAAGAACGCGGATCAGAAAAATGCTGATCCGCGTTCTATTCGAGTCGGTAATTGGGCGCTTCTTTGGTAATGATCACGTCGTGAACGTGAGACTCCTTGAGACCTGCTGAGGTGATACGGAGGAAGCGCGTCCGCTCCTGGAATTCCGGGATCGTGCGGCAGCCCGTGTATCCCATTCCTGCTCGTAATCCACCGACGAGTTGCGTGACCATCTCCGCGAGTGTGCCTTTGTACGGCACGCGTCCTTCAATTCCTTCGGGAACGAGTTTCGATTCAGTCTCGATCTGGTCCTGCGCGTAACGATCGCGCGAGCCCTCGCGCATCGCGCCAATCGATCCCATGCCGCGGTACGTCTTGAACGAGCGACCCTGAAACAAAATCACTTCACCGGGTGCTTCTTCTGTTCCCGCAAACAACGATCCGATCATGACGACATCGGCGCCCGCTGCGATCGCCTTCGCGACGTCGCCCGAGAACTTCACGCCACCATCAGAGATCACAGGAACATTTTTGCCACGCGCCGCTTTCACGCAACTCGAGATCGCCGTGATCTGCGGCACGCCAGCGCCAGTTACCACTCGCGTCGTACAGATCGATCCCGGACCAATTCCGACTTTAATCGCGTCGACGCCAGCATCAATCAACTCCTGCGCGCCGGCGGTCGTGCCGACATTTCCCGCGATCAAATCCGTTTCCGGATGTCGCTTCTTGATCTCTTTAACCGCTTCGATGACGCGCGATGAGTGGCCGTGCGCAGTATCGATCACGAGACAGTCGACACGCGCTTTGACGAGCTCATCCGCGCGCTCGCGATAATCGCCGGTCGCGCCGATCGCCGCCGCGACGCGCAAACGTCCGAGATTATCTTTCGCCGCCGTCGGATACTTGATCGCTTTCTGAATGTCTTTGACGGTGATCAGTCCTTTTATATGTTTATCGTCGTCGATGACGAGCAGTTTCTCGATACGATGTTTTTGCAGGACGGTCTTGGCCTGCTCGAGCGTCGTGCCCACCGGAACAGTGACCAGCGGCTGCTTCGTCATCACTTCGGAAACAGGAATGTCGAACCGCGTTTCAAAACGCAGGTCGCGATTCGTGATGATGCCGACGAGATGGCCATCTTCATCAACAACCGGCACGCCGCTGATGTGAAAACGCTCCATCACTGTCAGCGCTTCGCGCACCGGCCGGTCGGGACGGATCGTCACCGGATCGACGATCATTCCCGACTCAGATCGTTTTACTTTATCGACCTCTTCGGCTTGTCGCTCGATACTCATGTTTTTATGAATAACGCCGATGCCGCCCTGTTGCGCGAGCGCGATGGCGAGCGCTGCTTCGGTGACTGTGTCCATCGCCGCGGAGCAGAGTGGAATCTGTAGCCGAATATTGCGCGTGAATTGAGTGGCGGTGTCGGTTTGGGAGGGTAGAACGTCGGAACGATCTGGGATTAAAAGTACGTCGTCGAAGGTCAAGCCTTCAAAAATATCGTTTGTGATCATGTGGCGTCATTATACATAGGAGACTGGTTGAGCGCTCTCTGCGTACCTCTGCGTATCTCAGCGTTCTTTGCTTTAACATCGAATTTCAACGCAGAGGGCGCAGAGATACGCAGAGTATGCTGAGAAGCAATTATCACATCTCTTGGCAGCGTCACCGAGGCGCGTTTTTGGAACCAGTGCAGCGCGGCGAGCGCGGCCGCCGTCAAGATTGCCAGAATCAAGATCGCGAGAAATACCGTCAACACAGGCGAACGCGTGGCTGGTGTGTCTGTGTAGACTTTTGAATGCAGCGGCGTCGTGTTGATGTCGTCGGTCGACTCGCCGTGCTCGCGCAGGTAGCGCGTGTAGCCTTCGATCGCTTCGCGCTCGTCGTAGCCGACACACTTCGCGTAGGCCTTTATAAAGCTGCGATTGAAGACGCCGCCGGGCAGGCGCTTGTAGTCGTTGGCTTCGATGGCTTCGAGATAATGGACCGAGATGCGCGTTTGCTCGCAGATCTCACGCAG
>Ga0134121_10002520_pt1 | contig 15791 bp, 18 predicted proteins | sample KB301_FD_96463 | JGI IMG/M metagenome (GOLD analysis project Ga0134121, IMG submission 96463) | Terrestrial soil microbial communities without Nitrogen fertilizer from Kellogg Biological Station, Michigan, USA - KB3-0-1 | ecosystem: Environmental > Terrestrial > Soil > Unclassified ... | reverse complement strand
TGATAGAGGAAGACGACACCCGCGATCTGGATCAGGTGATAGAGGTCGTTGTGGTTGAAATGCTCGTGCAGCGTGAAGCCGCTCGCCTGCACCAGGCCGGCGAGCACTGAAAGCCCCACGCCGGCGAGGATCGGCCCGTTCCATCTCCGCAGGTGCAGCGCCGCGACCACGAGCAGCGCGATGCCGGTGTCGAGCACCACGTAGATGAATTCGTCGTGGAACAGCATCCAGCCGGTGTAGGCGGCGAGCTTCATCGCTGCGAGGACCGGCAGCAGTTTCGATTCCATGGTTGCCAGGGCCGAGCCTGCGACCATGCCGAAGCTCGTCACACCGACGCTGAGAACCGTGGCCTTCCAGAGCAGGTTGCTGCGCACGAAGCCGTGCCAGGTGCCGCCGAGGAACGCGCCGGCCGCCAGCGCCGCAAAAGCGAGAGCCCAGCAGCGGCTTGATGGTTGCGCATTCCTGAACAGCTGGATTGAAACCCATGCGGCGACGGCGCCAAGCGCATAGTCGGTGAGGACGGTGGTCGGTTCGTTCATCGAGACAACCTGCGCCGATGCGACAGCCCCACGGTGATGACGAACGCCGCGAGCACCCAGTGGAAGACGATCGGGATCGGGTGGTCCCAGAGGAATACAGCGCGCGCCATCATGGCGGCCAGGTAAACGTAGCCGAACCACAGCGCTTCCCTGGCCAGAAACTTCTTCGGCTCGAAGAAGAAGCCGCGCCGGCGGGTGAAGTCGAGGCAGATCTTCACCATGACGGCGATGAGCGCGATCTGGGACGGCAGCAGGTACGGGTAGGGCATGAGGCCCGAGTACCAGGCCTCCATCGGCGGCAGGAACTTCACATCGAAGAAAGCGACCAGCGCCTGGCCCAGAACCCTGAGCACGAACAGGCCCAGGAGAGCCCACAACAACGGGCTACTTCTTTTCGTACATTCGCTCGTAGTGGCGGTACCACTCGCTCTGGAACAGCTTCTGCGGGTCGTGCTTGAGCTTGAGCTTGAGGAATTCGGGCATCTGCGGGAAGCAGGCGTCGACCTGGCGCCGCAGGCCGTAGCGGTTATAGGTCGGGTAGTAGCTGCCGCCGTGCTTGAGGCCGATGTCGATCAGGCGCCGGAACACGTCGCCCGCCTTGATCAGCCCGCTGGTGGTGTGCTCGATGTGCACGTTGAAGATCACGCACGCGTAGGACTTGCGCGCCCAGGGCATGAAGCTCTCGCGGTCCTGCTCGATCAGGCGCACGGTGCCGTAGATGATCTCCACCTTGTCGCGCCGCGCGTAGTCGCGCACATCGGCCATGAAGCGCTCGAGCGCGTCGCGCTCGCAGTAGATCTCGGTGATCGCCTCGGTCGCCTTGACCTGCGAGCCCAGGCGCTGGTCGAGCGCCTTGTGGTAGCCCTCGGGATAGATGCTCATCTGGGCTTCGTCCGCCCAGTAGATCTGGCCGTTGGTCTGCAGGTAGAAGCTGGCGTAGCGCCGGAACGCCTCGCCCTTCGCGTTGTGCGCGTAGTGCAGCAACTCGATCCAGTCGGCCTCGCGCAGCTCGCGCTGGTTGGCGGGCACCGGCGTGGCCGGGTCGACCGGCTTGTAGCACGAGAACACGCCGCGGCTCAGGAAGTCGCCCGAAGTCTCGTCGATCGCGTACTGGAAATCGCCGTACAGGTAGCCGTCGCGGATGCGCTCGGCGAATGCCTTCGGCAGGCCGTCGATCGAACGCACTTCGACCACGCGCTCGACCTTGCGGCGCTCGACCAGGCGCAGCGTCGCCGTGGTGACCACGCCGAACAATCCGTAGCCGCCGATCACCAGGCGGAACAGCTCCGGGTTCTCGCTGCGGCTGCACTCGATGAGATCGCCCTTGGCGGTGAGCAGCCGGAACGACTCCACGTCGCCGATGAACGGCGGCATCTTCAGGCCGCGGCCGTGCACGTTGGCGGCGAGGCAGCCGCCGATGGTGAGCTTGTCGGCGCCGGTCTGCTTCTGCGCGAAGGTCCACTGGCGCTCGCGGCCCTTCTGCGCGGCGACCAGGTACTGCAGGATCTGCGGCCACTGGATGCCGGCCTCGACCTCGAGGTGGCCCTTCTCGGCGTCGAGCGAGATCACCTTCGCCATGCGCCGCATGTCGATCAGCAGCCCGTCGCCGAGGAACTGCTGCCCGCCCATCGCGTGGCGCGCGCCGCAGATCGCGACTGCGTGCTCTTCCTTCTGCGCCGCCTTGATCGCGCTGCGGATGCCGTCGAGCGAGTCGGGCTGCACGATGCGCCACACGCGCGCCGAGTTGAGCTGCGAGTGGACGTCGTTGACCAGGATGCCCGGCGGCGGCTTGTCCTTCTTCCCCTGGGGAAAGACCGACGCGGGCCACGCGGCGCCCAGCAGCGAAATTCCCAGGAAGTCCCTGCGGAACAGGCCTACAGCTCCTCGACGCGCGAGGGCGGGGTGGTGCCCTTCTTCGGCCGGCCGGGCCGGTTGGTGAGCGCGAAGATGCGCAGCGGCGGCACCGGCGGCGGCGCTTCCATGAAGCGGCAGTCGGACTCGTTCGGCACGCTCATCAGGGCGCCGATGCGCTTGCCGTTCAGCATCACCGTGTAGCGCAGCATGTGGGCCGAGCCGAGCAGCGGCTGCGCCACGATGTCGTATTTGCCAAGCTTGTACTGCTTGCGCTCCAGCGAAGGCAAAGCCATGCGCGGTCCTCTGGACTTATTTCTTGGTGGACTGGAACACGCTCGACAGGTCGACCTCGTCGAGCTTGACGGCGGCCTTGTTGGCGGCCTCGATCGAGGCCTTCATGCGATCGGTCTCCTTGGTCGCCTGCTCGAAGGCGTCGGCGAGCTTGAAGCTGAAGGCGGCGAGCGCCTTGGGGTCGGGCTTCTTCTGATCGGGCGCGCCGGCGAGGGTGCCGTACACGCGGCTCGAGAGCAGCACGAAGATGCGCTCGGCTAGATCGATGTAGGCCTTCTGGGGATCGTGTCCTGCCGACGGCTTCGCCGGCGCGTTGCTGGGGGCGGGTGCGCTCATGGCCTTTCCGGTTTGATTACCGCAATCCTACGCTCATCCTCGCTCAGCGTGCGAGCGAGCTGGTCGCGCAGCTCGTTGGAAACGATGACGTGCGCATCGGGACTTTCCTTGTGCACCTGGTAGAGCTTGGCCACCACGTCGATGTCGTGCTCGGCGAAGGTTTCGGCGGTGCGCCGCGCCTTCTCGGGGTCGCTGCCCACCTGCGCCACCGCGATCTCGCCCAGCTTGAGGGCGGACAGCCACGTTTCACGCTCGATGAATTCCACCCCCAGGTCGCGCAGCGCAAACATGTGACGCATGTCACGCGCGCGGGCGATGACGCGCAGCTTGGGGAAATGCGTGCGCGCGATCCGCGCGAGGCGCGTGATCGCGCCCGGGTCGTCGAGCGTGACGATGAGGAAGTCCGCGCTGTCCGCGCCCGCGGCATGCAGCAGGTCCAGGCGCGTGGCATCGCCGTAGAACACCCGGAAGCCGAACTTGCGCGATTGCTCGACGTGGTCCGGGTCGTCGTCGAGCACGGTGGGCTCGTGGCCGCTCGCGTGCAGCATGCGCGCCACCACCTGGCCGACGCGGCCGAGGCCGGCGACGATCACCTTGTTGGCCTGCGGCACGTCGGCCGCGCGCTCCTCGCCTGGCGCGGCGAAGAAGCGCGGCGCGAGATGGTCGTGCAGCGCGAGCAGGAACGGGGTGAGCAGCATCGAGATCGCCACCGCGAGCGTGATCGCCTGCGCCACCTCGGCGTTGATGCCGCCCTGGCTCGCGGCGAGGCCGAGCAGCACGAAGGCGAACTCGCCGCCCTGCGCCAGCAGCAGAATGAACAGCGGCCGCTCGGCGCGAGCGAAGCCCGCGCGGCGCGCGATCAGCCAGAGCACCACGCCCTTGATCAGGAATAGGCCCGCGATCAGGCCGAACACGGTCCAGGGCCGCGCCGCCAGCACCGAAAAGTCGGCGCTCAGGCCGACCGCGATGAAGAACAGGCCGAGCAGCAGGCCCTTGAACGGCTCGACCGCGGCCTCGATCTCGTGGCGGTACTCCGACTCGGCGAGCAGCACGCCGCCGAGGAACGCGCCGAGCGCCATCGACATGCCGGCGTGCTCGAAGGCGAGCGCGATCACCAGCACCAGCAGCAGCGCGAACGCGGTGAAGATCTCGCGCAGCCGGGTGCGCGCGATGTGGCGGAACACCGGGCGCGCCAGCAGGCGGCCGCCGCCGAGCGTGACCACGATCACCGCGAGCGCGAACGCCACCTTCTGCCACGACAGCTCGGCGCCGCCCTGCGCCGAGCCGAGCAGCGGCAGCACCGCGAGCATCGGGATCACCGCGATGTCCTGGAACAGCAGCACCGCGAAGGTGCCCTGGCCGCCCTTGGTGGCGAGCGCGCCGCGCTCCGCGAGCGGCGCGAGCGCCATGGCGGTGGAGGAGAGCGACAGCGCCATGCCGGCGATCAGCGCCACGCGCAGGTCGAAGCCGAGCGCCCAGCCCGCCAGCGTGATCGCGGCGATCGAGCCCAGCACCTGCGCCAGGCCCAAACCAAGCAGCTGCGCGCGCATGTTCCACAGCCGCTTCGGCTCGAGCTCCAGGCCGATGACGAACAGCAGGAACACCACGCCGAGCTCGGCGAAGGCGCGGATCTCGCGCCCGGTCTCGACCAGCTGGAAGCCCCACGGCCCGATGGCGATGCCCGCCAGCAGGTAGCCGGCCACCGAGCCGAGCCCGAGGCGGTGCGAGGCCATGACCGCGACCACCGCGGCTGTGAAATAAAGTGCGGCCTGGAAAAGAAAGTCGTTGCCGTGCTCCACGGCCGAAGTATATTTGCAGCGGGAGGTTTACAAGAATGGAACCCATCGAGACGGAGCTCGAGGGGCGAGTCGCGCGGCTGTTTGCGCGCCGCCCCGACCTGTGGCGCTTCACGGTGCGCGACCGCTCCGGGCTGCCGGACAACCTCGACCCGACGGTGCTCAGCGGCGAGTTCTTCATCTTCGAGATCGGCTTGTCGCCGCGCCTTGGCAAGCACCAGTACGACGAGGTCTACGACGACATCGTGCGCGCCATCACCGCCGCGGTTGCCGCCCGTCCCGAAGCCAAGCGTCTGCTTCCCGGGCGCACATTCATGCGCGCGCTCCACTAAACTCCGGGGGTGCAAGCCAGCATCCCTTACACCGTGGACACGGGCGAAAAGCTGGTCAACGAGACCTTCGGCCCGAACAACATCCACCGCAAGACCAGCGGCACCCAGGAATTGCACCCGATGGAGGTGCGCGACGGGCGGCAGGGGAAGTTCTCGCTGGATGAGAACGGCTTCACCTTCGTCGGGCACGAGACCGCGGTCAAGGACTTCCTCGACCCGGAAGAGCTGAAGCGCGTCTACTACCCCGAGGTCTCTCTCTTGATCAGGACCGTTTCCGGCGCGAAACGGGTCCACGTCTTCGACCACACGCTGCGCTCCGGCGACCAGGCCGAGCGCGAGGCCCGGCTGCTGCGCGAGCCGGTACTCTCGGCGCACAACGATTACACCGAATGGTCAGGGCCTAACCGGGTGCGCGAGCTGCTTCCTCAGGAAAGTGAAATCCTGCTGAAAAGCAGGTTCGCGATCATCCAGGTCTGGCGCGCGATCAACCAGCCGATCCAGTCCAACCCGCTCGCGATCGCGGACGCGAAGAGCGTCGAGCCCGGCGATCTGCTGGTCGCCGAGCGGCGCTACCCGCATCGCGTCGGGCAGACCTACCGCCTCAAGTACAGCCCGCGGCACCGCTGGGTCTACTTCCCGCGCATGCGGCGCGACGAGGCGCTGGTGTTCAAGGTGTTCGATTCGGAGAAGGACGGCCGCGCGCGCTTCACGCCGCATACCTCGTTCGACGATCCGGCCACGCCGCCCGGCGCGCCGCCGCGCCAGAGCATCGAGGCGCGCGCCCTGGCTTTTTTCTAGGCTGCCGGCAGCTTCGGTTTTTTCGCCAGCACGAAGAACATCGAGCCCAGGCCGGCGAGCACCGCAAGGATGGTGAATCCCATGCGGTAGTTGCCGGTGATGTCGGCGAAGATCCCCGGCACGATCGGGCCGCCCACCTGGCCGATGACGATGATCATGAACGACAGGCCGAGGATCATGCCGATGGCGCTGCGCCCGAAGTAGTCGGCGCGGATCGCCTGCATGAACGGTCCGCGCAGGCCCCACGCCGTGCCGTGCAGCACGGCAAAGGCGATCACCATCGGCAAGGCCACCGCGTAGGTCAGCAGCAGGAGACCGACCGCGTGCGCGAGCATGCAGGCCGCCGCGATGTAGCGTTTCTCCCAGCGCTCGCCGATCAGCCAGCCCAGGCCCACGCCCGCCATCTGCGAGATCGTCACCAGGCTGATCACCAGCGACGCCTGCGCGATCGAATAGCCAAGGTCCTGCTTCAGGTGGGTGATGGCGTGCACCGCCACCGCGTGCACCACGAGCAGGGCGAAGCCATGGCCGAGCGAGATCAGCCAGAAGGCGGGCGTGCGCAGGGCCTCGCGGGCGGTGAAGTCCCGGCTCGATTCGGTCCTGGAAGCCTCTTCATCCTCGGCCGACGGGACGTCCGCAATGCCGTCGGGGACTTCCCCGTGCTCGCTCGGACTGTTGCGGATCACCATGGCGAGCGGCAAGCCGACGCAGATGGCGACGATGCCGCTCGCCAAGGCGGTGGTGCGCCAGCCGAACGTGGTCAGCGACTCGGCCACCAGCGGCACCATGATGCCGCCGAAGGCGAGGCCGATCGACATCGCGGACAGCGCCCGCGCGCGCTTGCGCTCGAACCAGTGGATCAGCGCCACATTGAGCGGGAAGAAGCCGCACAGGCTGGTGCCGAGCGCGATGACGATGAACGCGCCGTAGAACTGCGGCAGGGTGTGCACCTGCGAGAGAAGGCACAGGCCGCTGCCGAACACCACCACGCCCATGCGCACGAAGATCTTCGGCCCGAAGCGGTCGAGCAGCCAGCCGAGCACCGGGCCGAGGATCGCGACCTCCATCTGCTGCAGCGCCGCCGCGCCCGAGAGCGCGGTCTTGCTCCAGTTCTGCTCCTCGGTGAGCACCGCGAGGTAGGCGCCGAACGCCTGGCTCATGAGCCCGGCCTGCAGGAACTGCAGGCCGACCGCCGCGCCGACCATGTACCAGCCGTAGAAGATGCGCCGCATCTATCGATTCGGGCGGTGCGGCGTTTGACTGTCGTTCACGCCCGACAGCATAACGGCGGGTCCATTCCTTGCGGTACTCGGAAGCATGAAACCCGCCCAGCTCGGAACCCTGAACGCCGACCTCGCCCCGATCGAAGCGGATCTCGCGACGCGCATCGGCGCGATCTTCGAGCGCTGTCCGCAGCTGTTCGGCTTCACGGTGCAGGATTCCTCCTCGCTGCCCGAGGAGCTGCGCTCGATCGCGCTCGAGCGCGAGCTGGTGGTGAGCGATATCGGCGTCTATCCGTACCTGAACGCCGACCAGTGCGAGCAGATCTACAACGAGATCGCGGTCGCGCTGCTCGATTTCATGTTCGAGCGCCCGGCGGCGAAAGAAGTGCTGCGCGGGCGGACCTTCGTCCGCACGCTGCACTGAATCAGGTCAGCGAAACGCAAGCCTCTTCGTAGCGCCCGGCGCCCATCTTCGCCGGATCGAAGATCTCGCGCTCGGCGATCCACTTGAACGACTGCTCGAACACCTCGCGCGTGTAGGGCTCGAACACGATGCGCTCGCCCGGCCCCCAGCGCCGCGTGTCGATCTCGCCGTGGAAGCGCGCCGGGAATTCCTTGCGGTAATAGTGCGTGTAGAGCTCCGGGCGCAGGTCGATGTCGCGCTGCGCGCGGCGCAGCGCGCGGAAATACTTGCGCACGTCTTCCGCATCCGGATCGCCGGTGAGCATCGAGGCGATCATGAAGGTGGTGTCGATCACCTTGCGGAATCCGAGCTGCTCGAGGAAGTAGTAGGGCCCGCTGAACACCGCGGCGGCCGGCACCTGGCGGTCGATCAGCTTCTCCATGCGGCCGAACAGGATGCCGTCGGCGAACGAGAGCTTGATGTCCTCGCGCGGCATGTACTGCTCGAGCGCCTGCATGGTCGAATAGTGGCTGCCCGACTGGTGGCCGACCGAGATCGGCACGCCCTTCAGCTCCGACGGGTGCTTGATCGGCGATTCCGGCGGCACGAACACGCCGCTCGGCGAAACCGAATAAGCGTCCGTATACATCTTTCCCAGGCCCTGCGACGCGGCCACGTTGACCGTCCAGTGGCAGGCGCAGCTGACGTTGGTTTCGCGGCCCTTTTCGAAGCTGGTGTAGGCCCCCACCTTGTTGGGCGTGGCGTGGGTCTGGAACACCTCGCGGAACTCGTACTCGAGCCCTTCGGCGCGGAAGTAGCCCTTCTCCTCTGCGACCCATTCGTGCAGCCGAAAATGCGGGGAAATCACGAACTTAGCCATGGACAGGCCTCCTAGCCCGAATGATGCCAAGGATTGGGCAGGACTGACAGTTCCTGACCCCGGTCTTTCGCAGAGGGGGGTAATTTGTAGTGGAAACACGTAAGCCGGCCGGCACCGGGGGCCGGTACCGGGGTGCAAAGAGAGGGGAATAGCGTAGGAATCATGAAAACCGAGCGCCAGCTGGAAGAGCAACTCCAATCGCTGTTCGCGCGCTGTCCCGATCTGTGCGGTTTTGCCGTTCGGGCGGAGGCCGAAGAGCTGTTCGTCAGCGATATCGGCATTTCGCCGCGGCTTTCGGCCGAGCAGTACGGCGAGATCTACCAGGACATCGCCGAGACCCTCGGCGAGCTGCTGGAGGCGGAGCCGCGCGCCGGCGAGTGGCTGCGCGACCGCACCTTCGCAAGGACCCTGCACTAGGGGTTCGCCTGTAGTGGTTTAAGGGACCCCCCGATAGGCGGTTTTGCTACGGGGAGGTACTCTGGGGGCCATGAAAACGCCCGTGCAGTTCGACAGCCTCCTCGGCCGGCTGGAAGCCGACGTCGAGGCCCGTATCCGTTCGCTTTTTGTCCGTTGCCCGAGCCTGCACGGCTTCGCCGTCCAGGACCGCGCGATGCTGCCGAAGGACGTCGATCCGAACCGTATCCCGGACGCCGACCTGTTCGTCACCGACATCGGCCTCTACCCGAAAATCGAGTCCCAGTACGACGAGATCCACGACGAGATCACGCACGCCATTTCCGATCTCGTGCACGACCAGCCGCACGCCTACGATTACCTGCGCGGGCGCACCTTCGCGCGCTCGCTGCACTGATCGTCATAAGCATTTTCCGGAATTAAAGGGGCCGCAGGGGGAGCCATGGCGCGCGCGCCACAGCTGGGAGGCTGTGGCGCGCGGCGCCGGGCTTTTTGAAGGATTCTGACCCTGCCGGCCGCCTGAAAAACACGCTGTTTTCCCCCTAACAAAGCCTGACCCCCGGAATCCGCGCGAGACGGTAATTTGGTCTCCGTATGGGTTATCGCCTCGACTACAGCGTGAGCGGTGGAGTGCTGATGGTGACGATCTCGGGCAGCTGTCCCACGCCCGGCGCGATCGCGCGCGACATCGGCCGCGAGGCGCGCGAGAACGCGGTGCGTAACGTGCTGGTCGACGTGCGCCGTCTGCAGGACCGGATCGGCAAGATCCGCGACCTGCTCGCCGAGCAGGACGGGCCCAAGCGCATCGCGGTGCTCGACAACGTCCTGAACGAACGCCTCTACGTGTTCGCCGAGATCGATGCGCGCGCGCGCGGCTGCGCGCTGCGCCGCTTCGACACCCAGGCCGAGGCGATGCGCTGGCTCGAAGGCCAGACCGCCGCCGCTCAGCGGTAGCGGTAGACGACGATCTTGTCGGCGCCCGACTCGGGCGTCCAGACCTCACCCTTGCGGCCGTGGATCTGGCGCACGTTCGGCCGGCTGCTCGAGGACTTGAAGCTGTCGAATTTTTCCGTCGCCGGATCGAAGCGCAGCATCACCTGCGCGGTCCACTCCGAGGCCCAGACCTTGTCGGTCTCGTCGACGTACACCGCGTAGACCTGCGGCGCGCTGCCCGGCGCCTTCCAGGTTTTCCAGGCGCCGCTCTTCGGCGAATAGCGGCTGAGATTGCCCGAGTTCCACTCCGCCACCCAGACGTCGCCTTTCGAGTCTGACCAGACGCGGCGCGCGCCCTGGCGCGGCGTCGGCGGCTGGATCACGGTGGTGCTGCCATCGGGGTTGATCCTGCCGATGAAGGATCCCGCGAGCGACGCGTAGTAGACGCTGCCGTCGGGCGTCGAGTGGATGCCGTAGGGACCGCGGCCCTTCGGCGCGTCGAACACCTCCATCTTGCCGCTCGCGGGGTCGAGCCGGCCGTAGACGCCGCTCTGGCCGGTAAACCAGTGCACGCCTTTCGCATCGAAGGTCGCGGTGTTGAGATTCGCGTAGCTGCTGCCTTCGGGCAGCGGGAAAACCTTCACCGCGCGCGTCCGCGGGTCCACGCGCACGATCGCGTTCTGGCCGCCGTCGGTGAGCCAGGGCGCGCCGTCGCCCGCCGCGACCACGCCGTGCGGCGCCGAGCCGCGGCCGAGCGGCACGAACTCGAACTTACCGCTCTTCGGCTCGAGGATGCCGAGGTGGCCGCTGCCCTGCACCGAGATCCACACCGGGCCGCCGGGCGTCGCGTCGGCCCACACGTCGTGCACGTAATGCCCGCTCGGCACCGTGTATTCCTGCACAGTGACCTGCGCGGCCGCAGGCGAGGCCAGCAGCCAGAGCAGAAGGATCTTTTGCATGGGCAGGGATCGCATATCATCTGCCTCCTATGGGCGTACACCAGAATTTCATCAACGGGGACTGGGCGCAAGCGCGCGAGCAGGCGCCAAATATTAACCCCTCCAATACGTCCGACGTGGTCGGCGAGTTCGCGCGCGCGGACGAGGCCCAGGCGCGCGCTGCGATCGGGGCGGCGAAGGCCGCGGCGCCGGCGTGGGCGCGCGGGCCGATCCAGGCGCGCGCCGACATGCTCGACAAGATCGGCAACGAGATCCTCGCGCGCAAGGACGAGCTCGGCACGCTGCTCGCGCGCGAGGAGGGCAAGACCAGGCCCGAGGCGGTGGGCGAGGCGACGCGCGCCGGGTATCTCTTCAAGTTCTTCGCCGGCGAAGTGGTGCGCCAGGCGGGCGAGCTGCTGCCATCGGTGCGCCCCGGCATCAAGGTCGAGATCACGCGCGAGCCGGTAGGCGTGGCCGGCATCATTACCCCGTGGAATTTCCCGATCGCCATTCCGGCGTGGAAGATCGCGCCCGCGCTCGCTTACGGCAACTGCGTGGTGTTCAAGCCGGCGGACCTGGTGCCCGGCTGCGCCTGGGCGCTGACGGAAATCATCAGCAAGGCCGGGGTGCCGGCGGGCGTGTTCAACCTGGTGATGGGCCGCGGATCGGTGCTGGGCGAGATCATCTCCAAGGCGCCGGAGATCGACGCGGTGAGCTTCACCGGCTCGGTCGCGGTCGGCAAGAAGGTGGCGCAGAACTGCGCCGCGCGCCTCGCCAAGGTGCAGCTCGAGATGGGCGGCAAGAATCCGCAGGTGGTGCTGGATGACGCCGACCTCGACGTGGCGGTGAACGTCTCGCTGCAGAGCGCGTTCTTCTCCACCGGCCAGCGCTGCACGGCTTCGAGCCGGCTGATCGTCACGCAGGGCATTCACGACCGGTTTGTCAAAGCTTTGACCGAGAAAATGCAGAAGCTGAAGGTGGATGACGCCCTCAAGGCCGGCACCGACATCGGCCCGGTCGTCGACGAGCGCCAGCTCGAGCAGGACCTGAAGTACATCGAGCTCGGCAAGAAGGAGGGCGCGCGGCTGGTCCAGGGCGGGAATCGGCTCGAGCGTGAAAAGCAGGGCTACTACCTGGAGCCGGCGCTGTTCGTCGACAGCACGCCGCAGATGACCATCAACCGCGACGAGATCTTCGGGCCGGTGGCCTCGGTGATCCGCGTCAAGGACTACGACGAGGCGCTCGCGGTGGCCAACGACACCGCCTTCGGATTGTCTTCGGGCATCGCCACCACGTCGCTGAAATACGCCGAGCACTTCAAGCGCAACTCCGCCGCGGGGATGGTGATGGTGAACCTGCCGACCGCGGGCGTCGATTACCACGTGCCTTTCGGCGGCCGCAAAGGCTCGAGCTACGGTCCGCGCGAGCAGGGGCGCTACGCGGTCGAGTTCTACACCACCGTCAAGACGAGCTATGTCAGCCCCTGAAGCGCCGGCATTCAAGCTCGACCTCGACCTCAAGGTCGGGAAGTACGACGTGCAGAAGATGCTCGGCAAGGGCGCGACCGGGACCGTGTACCTGGCGAAGGACACCTTCACCGGCAAGGAAGTGGCGCTCAAGACCATCGAGCCCGAAGTGTTCCGCGATCCGGAGTTCGGCACGGTGTACCGCTCGCAGTTCCTGAACGAGGCCTCGCTCGCCGGCAAGCTGCGCCATCCCTACATCGTCAACATCCTCGACGCGGTGGTGGGCGAGGACTCCGGCCACATCGCGATGGAGCTGGTCACCGGCGGCGACCTTTCGACGCACGTCACCTCCGGCAAGCTGCTGCCGGTCGCCGACGTGATGCAGATCGGCTTCAAGTGCTGCGGCGCGCTCGAGTACGCGGCCAAGGAAGGCATCGTCCACCGCGACATCAAGCCCGCCAACATCATGATCGCCAGCGGCACCGAGGTGAAGATCGCCGACTTCGGCGCCGCGGTGCTGAAGAAGAGCCAGGTGGTGCAGACCGCGGCGCTCGGCTCGCCGTACTACATGTCGCCCGAGCAGATCCAGGGCAAGAGCCTGACCTTCCACAGCGACATGTATTCCCTCGGCGTGGTGCTCTACGAGCTGCTCACCGGCCAGCGCCCGTTCTCCGGCGCCAACCTGGAAGGGCTGATGGGACAGATCCTCAACCACGAGCCGGCGCCGCCGAGCGCGCTGCGCAAGGAGCTGCCGAAATCGATCGACGCGGTGGTGCTGCGCGCGATGAAGAAGGATCCGGCGCAGCGCTACGAGACCTGGCCCGAGTTCGCGCTCGAGCTTTCCAAGGCCGGCGAGCTGGTGCTGCCGCCGGGCTCGATTCCCGACAGCGAGAAGTACGTGACGCTGAAGAAGGTGCCGATGCTCTCGGGCCTCGCCGATTCCGAGCTCTGGGAGCTCGCGCGCGCCGGCAACTGGCGGCGCATCCCCAAGGGCAACCTGGTGGTGCAGGAGGACGCGAAGGGCAGGAGCTTCTTCTTCCTCGCCAAGGGCGAGGCCAAGGTGACGAAAAAGAAGAAGCTGCTCAACATGCTCAACGCCGGCGAGTACTTCGGCGAGATGGCCTACATCGGCGGCGGCGAGCAGGCGCGCCACGCCTCGGTCGAGGCGATGAGCGACCTGCTGCTGGCCGAGTTCGAGCCGGCGGCGCTCGACCAGATGAGCCTCGGCGCGCAGCTGCAGCTCACGCGCGCGCTGGTGCGCAACGTCACCGACCGGCTTGCCCTCGCCAACGTCAGGCTCGCCCGCTAACCGGAAAGTCATCCAGGCGCCGCCCTGGCTGGCGCGGCTGCTGACGCCGTTCATTGCGCGCCAGGCGGCGCGCGGCCTGTCCGAGAAGTACCCCGGTCTCGCTCCGCAGGAAATCGCCGAGAAGATGCGCGCCGATTTCCACCACCCGCCCACCGAGGACGAGCAGCGCCTGCTGGATGCGGTGCTGGCGCGGCTTCCCGGGGAAAAGGAAGTGGCCGAAGAAAAACCGCTTTCCGCCTGGGTGCTGGTCGCCGCGAACCTCGTTCCGCTGGCCGGCGTTCTCGCCTGGAACTGGAGCGTGTTCGCGCTGATCGCGCTGTTCTGGATGGAGAACGTGATCGTCGGCGTGTTCTTCGTGCTGCGCATGCTGCTGGCGGATCCGCGCGACCCGGCGCTGTGGGCCGCCGAAGTCTTCCTGGTGCCGTTCTTCTGCTTCCACTACGGCATGTTCACCGCGGTGCACGGCCTGTTCGTGTTCGGGCTGTTCGGCGGCAAGGCATACGACCCGGGCAGCCTGTATGTCCTCGAGCCCGCGATGCGCGTCGCGCGCGACTTCGGCCTGTGGCTGCCGCTCGCCGCATTGCTCGCGAGCCACGGCTTCTCGTTCCTGTGGAACTACCTGTGGCGCGGCGAATTCCGCCGCGCGAAGCTTACGGAGCTGATGAGCCAGCCCTATGGGCGCGTGGTGGTGCTGCACATCGCCATCATCCTCGGCGCCATCGCCACCACGGCGCTCGGCTCGCCGCTCTGGGCGCTGCTCGTGCTGCTGGCGCTGAAAATCGGCCTTGACTTGAAGGCGCACCTGAAAGAACACTCCACGTCGAAGGCATGAAGGCAAAGAACATCGCGATTCTCGAGAGCCGCCTGGGCGCGCAAGTCGCCGACCTGGTCCGGCAGCGCGGCGGCGTGCCGCTGCACGCGCCGGCGCTCGCCGAGCTGCCCGACCTCGAGCCGGAGAAAATCCGCGCGCTGGTGCAGTCGCTCGAGAAGCAGCCGGCGAAGCTCTACATCTTCCAGACCGGCGTCGGCACGCGCGCGCTCTTTGCCGCGACGGATGCTCTGGGCTTGACCCGGACTTTTCTGAAAACGCTCGAGCAAGCGGTGGTGGCCGCGCGCGGCCCGAAGCCCACCGGGGCGCTGCGCTCGCGCGGCGTGCGCATCGACCGCAGCGCGGCCGATCCGTTCACGACCAAAGAGATCCTGGAATCCATCAAGGACGTTGACGTGAAGAACCGGCGCATCATCATCCAGCGCTTCGGCACCGTAAACGCCGAGCTCGATCGCGCGCTCGAGGCGCGCGGCGCGCAGGTGACCGAGATCCCGACCTACCGCTGGTCGCTGCCGCCGGACACCGGGCCGCTCGAAGACCTGGTCGGCGCGCTCGAGCGCGGCGAGCTGCATGCGGTGGTGTTCACCAATGCCGAGCAGGCGCGCAATCTCTTTGCCGTTGCAGAGAAGCTCAACAAGGCTGCCGTCTTGAAAGATTCGTTGAATCACATCCTGGTCGCGTCGATCGGCCCGGTCGCCTCGGCCGCGTTGCGCGAGCGGCAAGTTAACATCGGCGTGGAAGCGAAACCCCCCAAGCTCGGAGCCCTGATGTCCGCACTGGATTCTGCCTTGTCATGAGAATTTTCCTGATCCTGATGTTGCTGGCCGGTCAGGCGCTTGCCCAGACCTATCCGTCGAAACCCGTGCGCCTCGTCGTCGGCTTCGCGCCCGGCGGCGCGGCGGACACGGTGGCGCGCGCGTTCCAGGAGCCGCTCACGCGCGCGCTCGGCCAGCCGATCGTGATCGACAACCGCCCCGGCGCGGGCTCGAGCATCGCCGCCGAGCACGTGGCGAAGAGCGCGCCCGACGGCTACACCATGCTGATCGCCAGCCCGTCGAGCATCCTGGTGAATCCGCAGATCACGCCGAAGGCGGGGTTCCAGCCGCTGAAGGACCTGGTGCCGATCAGCAAGGTGACCTCCTCGCCGCTCATCCTGGCGGTGAATCCCGCGGTCGGCGTGAGCTCGGTGAAGGAGCTGATCGCGCACGCGAAGAAGAACCCCGGCAAGCTCAACTTCGCGACCTCGGGCAATGGCTCGGCGCCGCACCTCGCCGCGGTGCTGTTCGAGCGCCTCGCGGGCGTCGACATGGTCCACGTCCCCTACAAGGGCGGGGCGCCCGCGGTGCAGTCGGTTCTCGCTGGCGACACGCAGCTTGCGTTTGCCACGCCGCCGTCGGTGCTGCCGCTGGTGCAGGCCGGCAGGCTGCGCGCGCTCGCGGTGACGAGCCGC
>Ga0134121_10002518_pt1 | contig 15792 bp, 10 predicted proteins | sample KB301_FD_96463 | JGI IMG/M metagenome (GOLD analysis project Ga0134121, IMG submission 96463) | Terrestrial soil microbial communities without Nitrogen fertilizer from Kellogg Biological Station, Michigan, USA - KB3-0-1 | ecosystem: Environmental > Terrestrial > Soil > Unclassified ... | reverse complement strand
TGTAATGGCCGACAGCAGGGGAAGCAGCACGCTGAGCTTCGCCAGGACATACTCCAGGCGGGAAAACGGACGGCAAAAATAGAGCTGAAGTGCGCCGTTCGAGATGTCCCAGGAAATGAGGCTGGGGCTCACGAACGCCGCTAACAGATAAGACAGCACGCCCTGGATCCGGCAGAACCGATAGAAGAACTCGCCATCAATCTGGAATGGGGGGAAGCCGAGGGATGCCACAAAGTCGGGATTGGCGGACAGATACACATAGATGACGCAACCTATCGGATAGAACAGGCTAAGCGTAACGAAGAGCATTAAAAAACGGATCTGTGTCAATTTTGCGTAGTTGTATCGTGCGGGGATCAGGAAGCGGGACCACGCCGGAGTGCTCGGTCCGTCGTGGGCGGTGTAGGTGCGCTTGTAGACTGCCATGTCTAGGTTTCCATTGCCTTGAGGAAGATCTCTTCGAGTGTGTCCTGCCGATAGCTCACACGTCGCAGTTGGAGGTCGCGATCTGCGGCCAGCCGATAAATCTTTCGCATCTCGAAGTCCGCCGGCAACTCCATCTTCAAGCGGCCTTTAGGATCTACGGAGCAGAGGCAGCCCAGTTCGACCAGTGCTTCGTGGAAACCCTGCTGTTCGCCGAGCGTCTCGATTTCCACGAAGCGCTTGTTCGCCCGCCGTTCCTCGGCGAGATTCGAGTGATGGACGACGCGGCCCTGCCGAAGGATCAAAACCTCCTCGCACGTTTCCTCCACATCGCCCAGCAGATGCGAGCACAGCACGACGTTCATCGTTCCGGAATCCATCATTTCGTGTATCAGCTTAATCATCCGGCGGCGAGCCGGAGGGTCGAGGCCATTTGTCGGTTCGTCAAGAATCAGGATCTTCGGGCCGTGGACGATCGCTTGCGCGAGTTTCGCCAATTGCCGCATGCCCAGAGAGTAGGTGCCGAGTTCGCGATATCGCGCCTCTCCCAACCCCACATAAAAGAGCACTTCATGTGCGCGCTCGAGTGCGGCCTTCGGAAGCATCCCTGAAAGTTCCCCCATCATGCGCACAAACGAAACGGCAGTCATGTTGCCGATCAGGGCATCGTTTTCCGGCATGTAGCCCACGAGCGAGCGAATTTGGTTCCGGTCGCGTCGGATGTCCAGGCCAAGGATCGACGCTGTTCCGCCCGAGGTCGGGCAGAAGCCCAGCAGGCTCTGGATCAGTGTGGATTTTCCCGCCCCGTTGGGACCCAGCAGGCCCACCGATCGAGCCGAAAGACTCGCGTTCACATCCTTGAGGATATCCCTCTTGCCGAAACGGACGCTCAATCCGGACAGTTCAATGACAGGCTGCATATTCAACTGCTAGTACGTGGATGGCAGGGAAGCATTAACAGCGTAAAAATCGCAATGCCGTGCGGAAGGTCGGATTCCCCACGTCCGGTCCCCTTTTCCCCCAGTCCCGAACTCGGTGGCCTTCTCCGTCGTATTCAAGCACGCGGTTGTTGCTGCCGGGGGGCCCGGCTATCTCAATTGATTTTCGCGATACCATCATTGAATGCCTAAATCGAAAAACTTGAATCCGGTTCGCAAGGGAAACAAGGCTGCCCTCAATCTTCCCCTGACCAACGAAAACTTCCGTTTGCTCGTGTCACGAATAAAGGACTACGCCATTTTCATGCTCGATCCGGAAGGAAATGTTGCGAGCTGGAATGAAGGCGCCGAGCGGATTAAGGGATACGCGGCGGGCGAGATCATCGGCCGGCATATGTCGGTTTTTTATACGCCGGAGGACCGGCGCCGCGAACATCCGGCACAGTTGCTGGCGGAGGCGCGAAAGCAAGGCCGTGTTGAAGAAGAAGGTTGGCGCGTCACGAACGACGGGCGGCGCTTCTGGGCGGACGTTACAATCACCGCAATACTCGACGACACCGGCATTTTGCGCGGATTTGGCAAGGTAACACGCGATCTGACCGAGCGAAAGCGGGCGGAAGACGCGTTGGCCGAACTGTCGGGCCGGTTGTTGCAGATTCATGACTCGGAACGACGCCGTGTTTCGCGCGACCTGCACGATACGACCAGCCCGCTGCTCACCAGTCTTACCGCCAAGCTTTACACGGCTCGCTTGCGCGCCAAGAACAAGGACCCGGAAATGGCTGAAGTCGTGGACCAAACGCTCGCACTGTGCGAAGCAACGACGACGATGATCCGCACGATTTCATCCATGCTCCATCCCGCATTGCTGGAACAAAGCGGTCTGATCGCAACGTTGAGATGGTACCTGGAAACCATAGCCAACCGAACAGGCATGCGCGTGGAAACGCAACTGCCGGAGCAGAATTTCCGTCCGGAGCCCGAAATTGAAATTGCGTTGTTTCGCCTGACCCAGGAGTGGCTCAACGCGATGCTGTTACGGGGTAATCGTGTCGCGACAGTATCGCTGACTGTGAGCTCCGGCAACCTCGAATTGCGGGTGGAGTCGCGCGGCCCCGCCTGGGAGGAGCCAGATTTGAACGACCTGCGCAACGGGCGGGGTGTATTAGGCGTCTTCGTTTCGGCCACGCGCCAGAGGCTTCGCCAATTCGGCGGTACGATCAGCTTTAAACCCGTCGATTCTTCGATCGTGCTGTCCGCTTCTGTGCCACGCCAATCGACCTCGTGAGGCTTTCATTCGAACGCGCTTTTGAGGTGGGTGCTGGAGAGTTTTTCGCGTTTCATCAGAATCCGAACAATCTCGCGCTGCTTCTGCGCGGATGGACAACCTTTCGCATGGTCGCCAATGACGGCCACATTCGAGTGGGAAGCATGACCCGCGTGCAAGAGCGGGTCGGGTCACTGTGGTTCTCCATGACATTCGAACATTTTGTTTACGAACCACTGGTCCGTTTCGGAGAGCGGCAGGTGCGGGGCCCTTTCAAGAAGCTTGAACACGTGCACGAGTTTGAAAGCACGGGCTCGCGCACGATCCTGCGCGATGTTCTCGATGTCGTCCTCCCTGGTATCTTGGTGGAAATCTCGCGACACGGTTGTTTGTGGCGCCGAAGTTCCGCCGGTTCTTTGCGTTCCGTCACGCCGAGATGGACCGCCTTCTGCGGGCTGGGATAATCTCTTGAAGATCGTTACCGTTCTTGGGGGTTACGGGGTCTTCGGGAGCCGAATCTCGTCGGGACTGGCGGCTGTAAAGGGCGCCGCAGTTCGCGTCGTCGGCCGGGATCCGAAAGCCGGGATGCCATTCGCCGAATCGATTGGCGCGGAGTTTCGGCGCGCCGACTTGAACAACGACGAATCGCTCCGCGGCGCCGTCGCCGGCTCCCATGTTGTGATTCATTCGGCCGGCCCATTCCAGGGGAAGGATTATCGCGTGGCGGAGATGTGCCTGGATTGCGGCTCGCACTACCTCGATCTTGCGGACTCCCGGGACTTCGTCACGGGAATTGGCGCGCTCGACGAAGCCGCTCGACGCAAGGGCCTCTTTGTTTCCTCAGGAGTCAGCTCCGTTCCCGCAATTACGCACGCGATGATTTCCTCCTTGAAGCCGGAGTTCCAATCTATCGATGAGATTCATGCGCACCTTCAACCGCTCGGCATCCGGTGCGTCACCACTCACTTGCCTTGATTAGCGGGCAAAACGCTCACCGTGCAGCATTCGTGCGTCTCTTCGACGTCGAAGCGAACAGGCAGGAACCGTTCAATGACGGATTGGTTTGTCCTTGCATGCCGCGAAAGTTTCATCGCCGTAAACGAACCCGCACCGGCGAGAGCCATGGGAAGCATCAGCTGATCTGTCAGGTGTTCTCCGGCGACGGCCCGCGACACCAGATACGCCCGCGCCTCGCGGACGGCGTCCTGCGCGACATTTTCGGCTGAAACGCCCAGACGGCCGAAAGAACAGAAGACTTCAGTCACAGCATCGCTTTCAATTTCGATGAGAACAATGTTTCCTGGGCCTGGAGACTGGTTTGTCGAAACGATCGCGCCCTCCTCGGTGAGGTCCATCATGCTGCCAATGGTCTTCAACTCGCGAGCAGCTATGTTTCCAGACAGATTGGCGACAATCGCCGTCGCGCGCTTGGCTCGGATGTCTCCCCGAATTCCCAATGTCAGGGGTTTGAGAACCGGGCAAGGCTCGATCTCGGCCGTAAAGGACCCTCCGCCCGCCGGATAGAAGCCATAACGTTCGAGTTTGAGCGAAACGTCCACGCCCATCCGCCGGATGAGCGGAAGAAATGTCCGATCCAGAAAATCGAATGGAGGAGCCGCGAAGTTGTGCGTACCGCCTTCGATCGTCACTCGACTCCGTGTTTCCGCCCGCATAAGGGCAGGCAGAATTGTCTGGAAAACAAGCGTCGCGCTCCCTGCGGTGCCGATGGCAAAGCGATACTCCCCGCCACGAATCGCGCTCGGAATAAACGTCAACCCCAGGGATCCCAGTGTCGCCCCATCGATTTTTGCGGATCCGATCTCGGCTGCGGCCAGAACCGCAGTCAGGTGCTGACGCAGAAGGCCCGCGTTCCTGCGCCCCGCGCGAATGTTCTCGATTTGAAATGGAATTCCCGTCGCCAGGGAAAGGCTGAGGGCGGTCCTCAGGATCTGACCGCCCCCTTCCCCAAACGACCCATCGATGCGAATCATTTGTTTAACCTTTAACTGTTAACCTTTAACGCAAACAACCTGACGCAGCGTGTGCACGATCTCCACGAGATCCGCCTGCGCAGCCATTACGGCCTCTATGGGCTTGTATGCCGCCGGGGTCTCATCGATGACGTCGCGATCCTTGCGGCACTCGACGCCTTCCGTCATACGAATATGATCGGCGACCGTGAAACGCCGTTTCGCTTCATGCCGTGACATCGAGCGACCTGCGCCGTGGCTGCAGCTGTTGAAGCTTTCGGGGTTGCCTTTGCCGCGCACGATGTACGAGCGAGTTCCCATGCTTCCGGGAATGATGCCCATGTCTCCTTCGCGGGCGCGAACCGCGCCTTTTCGAGTGACGAGGACGTTCTCCCCGTAATGCTTCTCTCTCGCGACGTAGTTGTGATGACAATTGATGACTTCAGCCGCGGTTTCGAACGGAGGCACTTCCCCCGAGCCTCGAATAGCGGACACAATCGCATCCATCATCAACTGCCGATTCCATCGCGCATAGTCCTGAGCCCAACTCACCGCCTCGACATAATCGTCGAAGTGCTCGGTGTGCTCTGGGAAGTACGCGAGGTCCTTGTCGGGCAGGTTCACGTAAAACTTCTGCATGTCGCGCTTAGCCAATTCGATGAAATATGTTCCGATCCGGTTCCCAACGCCGCGTGATCCGCTGTGAAGCATCAGCCAGACGTTCTCGGACTCGTTCAGGCACATTTCGATGAAGTGGTTGCCCGTTCCGAGTGTGCCTAAATGATTGACGTCATTTCCGCGATCCAGCGATCGATGTTTCTGGCGGAGCACGTCGTACGCGGGCTTCAGCGTTTCCCACACAGCAGCGTTTTGCGCCGGAATGTCATTCCAGGCGCCACGATCGCCCTTCCCGCCCTGGTTTGTGCGTCCATGGGGGATGGCCTTTTCGATGGCATCTCGAATGTTCCAGAGGTTTTCCGGCAGATCCCGCGAATTCAGCGTGGTCTGAACGGCCATCATTCCACATCCGATATCGACTCCGACGGCTGCCGGAATGATCGCGCCTTTCGTCGGAATAACACTGCCGATCGTGGCTCCGATTCCCCAGTGCACGTCGGGCATCGCCGCGATCCATCGAAAGACGAACGGCAGCTGGGCAACGTTCCGAAGTTGTTTTTCGGCTTCCGCCTCAATGGCGACTCCACGAGTCCATGCCCTGATCGGAACGCCGTTTTCGGACTGGATAACATTGTGCGTTTCAGACATTTCTTCTCCTCGCCGGCGGCGACAATCTCGCCGCCGGCTCTCACCCCGCGCGGACGCCAGATCTAATGCACTCCTCGAACCAATGGCGAAAGTACTGCTAACTGCGACAAACAATAAGCTTAGGGGTGGCCGCTCGATTAGCCGAGTGAAAATCTTATCGAAATGGATAGAATCCTAGATTTATGAATAAGAAAAACCCGTTAGTCGTCCTTGGTCTGCTGGGATCAACCCTCGATTCCGGCAAGCAGGCAGACCGATGGCAGTCCTGGCGGCCGACTGTTTCAATCTGCCGTCAGCCGGATCTCATCGTAACCCGTTTTGAGCTTCTACACTCCCTGCGCGAGACGAAGCTAGCCGGGGTGGTGGCAGCGGACATACGTACCGTCTCGCCGGAAACCGAGGTTCGTCTTCATGCCATCGAGTTCGAGGATCCCTGGAACTTTGAGGAGGTCTATGAAAAACTTTTCGCTTTCGCGCGCGCTTACCCTTTCGATTCGGACGCGGAAGAATATCTGGTTCACATCACAACAGGAACGCACGTCGCCCAAATCTGTCTGTTTCTGTTGACGGAATCGCGCCACTTCCCCGGACGATTGATTCAATGTTCGCCTGTTCGGCAGCGCAGCGAACCCGGAACGATCAAGGTTATTGACCTGGACCTCTCGCGATATGACCGGATCGCCTCCCGTTTCCGGCAGGAACAGGTCGAGGCCGCCTCTTATCTTAAGGGCGGGATCGAGACGCTCAACGAGGCCTTCAATCGCCTGATCGACCGCGTGGAACACGTCGCTCTCGCCTCACGCGACCCGCTTCTTCTGATTGGCCCGACCGGGGCGGGAAAATCCCGTCTGGCACGCAGGATTTACGAGCTCAAGAGGGCGCGTCACCTGCTCAAAGGTACGTTTGTCGATGTGAATTGCGCGACGTTGCGCGGAGATGGCGCGATGTCGGCGCTTTTTGGACATGTCCGAGGCGCGTTCACCGGAGCACTGAAGGATCGGCCCGGGCTGCTTCGCTCAGCAGACGGAGGAGTGCTTTTCCTCGACGAGATCGGTGAACTCGGTTCGGATGAGCAGGCGATGCTCCTTCGGGCACTCGAAGAGAAAACGTTTCTGCCTCTTGGCTCTGACCGTGAAACACACAGCGAGTTTCAACTCATAGCCGGTACGAATCGCGACCTGATGGCCGCAGTAAGAGAAGGGGCATTTCGAGAAGACCTGTTGTGCCGCATCAATATGTGGACCTTCGCATTGCCGGGCCTTCGCAATCGACCTGAAGATGTGGCGCCGAACCTCCAATTCGAACTGGACCAGCTCGCAAGAAAAACGGGTCAGCGTGTGACCTTCAGCAGAGAAGCCCGCGAAGAGTTTCTCAAGTTCGCGCTCTCGCCCACAGCGGCATGGTCCGGAAACTTTCGCGATCTCAACGCGGCAGTCGTACGAATGGGAACGCTTTCCCGGGGCGCGCGTATCTCCGTGGACCTGGTGCACGAGGAGACTCAGCGGCTGCGAGACTCGTGGTCTGTCGGCGACCCGCAGAGTTCGGACACGCTCCTGTCACAAATCCTGACGGGAGACGAGTTGGCCGAACTCGACCACTTTGATCGACTGCAGCTTGAACAGGTCATCGCCGTATGCCGCAACTCGCGATCCTTGTCCGAGGCCGGGCGGACCCTGTTTCATGTGTCGCGTTCTCGAAAGGCGAGCAGCAATGACGCCGATCGATTGAGGAAATATCTCGCCCGTTTCAATCTGGAGTGGTCGCGGCTGGTGAAAGGGAATCCGCCGGCCGGGCCCCGCTAGCGCACGACGAATGCTGTCGGTTGCACAACAGCGCGTTCCTCCGGATTGTAGTAATCGTAGATTGTCGATACCGGGGCCAGCGCCCGAATGGCATAACGGGGACGGAATGTGAACTCGAACTGGGTTCCGCCCGCGCGCGGCCAAAGGTATGCGACGATTCGATCGGGCAACACGTCATAACGCTGCAGATCCCAACCGGCTTTGGCCACCGCGGCTTCCAGGGAAGCTCGATCCACTTCCGCTCCCGGGGGAATACCGATTTCGGCGAGCAGCATTCCGTAGCCACGGAATCCCACGCGCTCTGCGGAAACCCGGGTGGTGATCGTTTCGTTGATGCCGGCTTCGGTTTTATCGAATCGGACTGCAAGGCGCAGCGCTCCGGGCTCAGGTTGGCTGCGAGGATTCCACGGAACATAATGACTTTCGACGATCTGCACTGTTGCCGCCGGACTTTGCTTCCGTTCACGCACTTCCACCCGGTTGGTTCCCGTCGCGAAAAACCGCGACAGATCAAGGGTTACAGGATTCGTCGAATGTTGCTTGTCGCCAAATGCGAGCGACGCGACGCGAGCTCCGTTGACGAAGATTTCAGCGGAGCCTTCGCCTTCCGGTTGGCGGCTGCCCACCAGCGTTACCAACGCATCAAGAGTCCGGACCGTGGCCTGCGTGGAGTACCACACGCCGAACTGATCTTTGTTGCGGAGCAGGAAGCTGAGCCCCTGGTCGGCGAGTGCTGCCGTTGCCGCGCCTCCCAGCGCAAGTGCTTTCACGGCCAGAGCTGTGGTTTCAAGGCGGCCTGGCAAGCCCCACCCATAAAAAGGAGTGTTGGTCTGGAGATCCCAGTAAGCCGCATCTCCTGCGCGATGCGTCATCTGCTCGAGTCGTCGAAGAGCAACTCCGGCCGATTCCATGTCGCCGGCATTACCGGCCGCGAGTGCGAATGACGCTACCGCGTACGGCTCATTGGAAACTTCGATGCGTTTTCGCAGGAACTCCAGCGCATGCGGCAGAGGATCCTTCTGCTTTTGCCGGACGCCTGGAGCCGAGAGGACTTCTGCGATGTGACCGGTGAGCTGAAGATCGGAATTCCAACTGCCGTCGATGGACTGATGTTGCGCGAGCCAGTCATAGGCGCGATGGACGGCGGCATCGCTGACAGGTAAGAAATCCTTCGCTTGATTCAGAAACTGAATGGCGTAAGCCGTCACGGCCGGATCGGCTTCACCGTGCGTCCAATAAGAGAAACCTCCGTCCGGCGTCTGGTAGTCGAGCAAACGGGTGTAAGCGATTTGCAGATACCGCAAGGCTTTCTGCGCCATCGCATCGGGCTTCTCTCCCACCTGCTTGCTATAACGAAGCAGCAGCAAGCTGGGATATGCCGACGAAATCGTCTGTTCGGCGCATCCGTATGGGCGCTTCATGATGCCTTCGATTCCGTCGACGACGTGCGACATCAGGTTTGGATAGATCTTGAACTCGGCGCGTACGCTTCCAGGTATCGTTTCCGGCGGAACGAGGACTGTTTGAATCGAGCTGCCTCGAAAGATCTGATTGAATGTCTGCTGAATTTCCCGGCCGTTCGGATGGACCGAGGACGTCTTCTCAATGGCGTCGCTGGCCCGGGCCCCAATTCCGGTAACGCGTTGCTTTCCGTCTTTGACGGTGTTGACGGCCTTGAATGTGAAGACTTCACGACGTTCCTCTCCAGCCTGTATCTGGATGTTTCGCAATGGATTATCGAGCGAAGTGAACCAGTTCTCCGGTTTCAGCGACAGTTCAAGCGATTGGTTCCTGGTGAGATAGCTTCTGACGACAATGGGCAGTGCGATTTCATCACCTTGCGTGAGTGTCTTCGGAGGGTTGTGTTCGAGAAAGAATGGCTGGGCTGACAGGATTTCCTTCTCGACCAACCCGATGCGCCCGTCTTTCGTCGATGCGATGGCCATGACTTTCCACGTTGTGACGCTATCCGCAAGTTTGAATCGGATAAGCCCATCGCCCTCCGGGCCCGTCTCGAGCGACGGCTGCCAGAGAAGTGTTTCCGGAAAGTATTCCCGAAGCCGTGGCGTGGAAAGAAGTGCGGAACTGGCGGAGTTCACCTTGGAATTCTGCAATGCGACGCTTCCAACCGACGCGGAAGAAGTAGTGAACGGCAGGCTAGCTGAGGCGCCGACTTCGACATTCGTCGATACCGACGACACTTCGAGCGTCGAGACCAGAGTCGTCACGACGCCCGCTCGAACCGACAGGTTCGTGACGACTCGGGTTCGGAAACCGGGCAGCGAGAGTTGGATGCGATAATTCCCCGGTTCCAGATTCCTCACCAGGAATCCGCCTTCCATATCGGTCATCACGTCGATATCCGACAAGTCCGGGCGCGTGATCTTTGCGGAAACTCCGGGTATGAGGGCGCCGGAGGCATCGATCACCAGCCCGCGGAGGGCCCCGTTGGTTTCTCCGAGGATGACGGATTCCCCAACCGCCGGATTTGCGTCCTCTGCTGCCTGTTCCGTTGAAGGACTCAGGAAGGACAGGGCGGTAAAGTCGTCCGCGGTCCCCTCAGCTCCATCCGGTCCGGCGCTGGCCAGCCGGATTATTTGTACCTCCCGCGTAACGGGCGCGATCTCGCGCGCTGTCTCGGGCCCGCTCCGGAACGTGATGCGGTCTATGTACCCGTACTGGGTCTTGAAGACGGGATAGTAGAGGTGTCCCCACACATCCGTAAGGTCGGCATTCGAAATGTTCCCAAACAGAAAAGCGGCTTTCAGTTGCGCTTCTGTTTCAGGAAAGACGTGTTGTTCTATACGGAATCGATTCAGCACCGTGTCGATCCGGGCTTGAAGCTCACCTGTGTAGTCCACGCCATCACGCCAGACGCTGTAATGGAGTTCCCCCGACGGCCCACCTGTCACGATCGTCACCATATACCGTGTTTCCTGTATCCCGAATTCTGCTCGATAGGGCCGGCCCCAGGGATCGCGCCATGAATCGAAGTCGTGACCGGATTTCAGCAGTTCGGTTTTGAGGGTCGCAAGGTCCCGGACATAGCCGCCGGTCTTCTGGTGATGGTTTTGAATGGCAACGGTGACCCAACGCCCGTATTGAGTGAAGTAATTCCAACTGAGTATTTCCATGCGGAAGTCGTCGCTCGTGTTGAACGTTTCGTCGGGACCTGCGGATTTCATTGCGATGGAGTTCTGGTAAAGAGAGACTGCAGCCTCCGGCCGATACGAATTACCCCAGGGATCGCGCAGGGATGCGAAGTTGGGCACGGCATCGACTAGAAGTGCGCGCAGAGATGCCTCGTCGGTCGGCATCGTGTGAACGGTCGCCAACCGGCTCATGTCGGGTTTCGATCCTTCAAACCTGCCGCGAAACTCATACACAGGCAAATCGTTGCCGTCGATCAGTTCGGGCCGGTATTGCCATCCGCTTCGCGCTGCGAGAACGACCTCCTCGGCCAGTTCGATGTCCGCTGGGATGTGACGGCGGTCGATACGATCGAAATCCTTCTGGGTCAATCCGGCGAGGTCCACGTTTTGTCTCAGGAATTGCGCACAATAAGGGCAGAAGGAGTAATCGCGCCCAAATTCGGCATCCGTCCGGGCCCGCTCGCTAACTGCCTTGTCGATGATGGTGACTCCGAGAAGGCCCTGTTGCGGGGAACCATTTGCATCGCGTATCCGGAACCGGATCGCGGCTTGTTCGCCGGGGCCGTATCTCAGCTTGTCCGGCTGCGCTTCAAGACGCAAGTCTCGATCACCTGGAAATGAGACCCATCGAATCCCATACGTCTCTGAATGGTTCAGATCTCCTGTGTGGAACGCCGATACAAGGACGTCTCCTTTGAACGCAGTGGAAGCGGGAATGACCGCTGCGGCTTTGCCGTTCGTCAACCCCAGGATTCTGCTGTAAACGATTTGCCCGTCATGTACCGCATTGAGAATTACCGGGCCAGCGGAATACGTGGACTCGATTGCGACCGATATCGGTTCCGATGCGCGGTACAGGGACTTGTCGGTGTGCACGCGCACTCCGGTTTCCGGGGCGTAGAAGAACTCCTTCTGCCTGCCGGTTCTGCCTTCCGAATCTCTGGCGCGAAACTCAAGGGAAGCGTGATCGGCATCCTCTCTCCATTGCAGCGATGGCGTCAGACCCGCCACCCTTGCCACGCCATACTTGTTCGTTTTCACGCTTCCGAGGAAACGGCCGCTATTCGAGGTCTCGAGAATGTCGATGATGCATTCTGCAGGAGTCCCGTCCGCGTACGAGGCGGATACGAAAAATTCCAGTGGCAGCCCCTGAACCTGTTGGGAATTCCCGACCAGATAGATGTGAATGGGATACTTCGTGATTCGAATGTCAAACCGCCGCTGTTCCGTGCGGTTGGTCGTGGAGTCCGTGACGTAAACCGCGTATCGCAGGTCCTCGTAGTTGCTCCGTTCTTCGTCGGCGAACGCAGCGTCCTCCTTCTGCAGATCGAGACGGACAAGGAGGCGTCCGTTGGCGTCCGTGACGCCTTCCTGCGTAGCTCCGTCTTCGGTAACCCAACGGTTTTCCCGAAAATCCCAATGTCGTTCTATTTCGCGAACTACTCTCACCGAAGCATTCTTCACAGGTTGTCCAAACAGATAGTCCGCGCGAACTTCGATTTCGGGGCTCTGCCTGGAGAGGTAGTAGGGGTGATCTCGATGAACGTCGACCGTGAAGTTCGGCAGTTCATAGCGGTCTACCTTTACAGAGTGGTGCGTCGACCTGTAGGACCCCGTCGGCGTCACTTCGATATCGTACTCACCGAGGCGGGCGTTATCCGGTATCTCCCAATCGATATGGGCTTCGCCGTAGCCGGCAGTCGTGACGTGAGTCTGGAATACTTCGGAGCTTCCGGAATCCGAGATGGTGACGTGCAATACAGTTTTGTCGAGCGCTTTCCTCTGGTTGTCGAATGCCAACATCCGGACTCGGAGTTTCTGTCCAGGTTGATAGATCGGCTTATCGCTGTTGAGAACGATTTGGAGTTCTTCGGAAAGCGAGATCGAGTCTTGCGCCGTACGGACAAAGTTGCCGAGCCGGGCGGTTACTTCAAGATCGGCGTCGGAGTCCGGCGGAAGCCGGGGTAGATCGAAGTCCAGGATCGCGTATCCACTGGCGTTTGTTCGCGCCGTAGAGCGGAGAGTCCTGGGATTCTGTGCCACGTCGAAGACCAGGGTTCCACTTATGGCGACGCCGCCGACGGCGTTCCTGCCAGTAGGGTCCAGCGTGACGACCTGGATTCGATACCGGGAATCACTCGTCGCGTCACGCAGAGTGAGAACCTTGAGCACGAAAGGCTCGGAAGCGATGCGCGAGACCGACACGATTCCGGTAGCATCGCCAACGAACGAATATTTCATCCGGAGCCAATCGTAGTTCGCGAGACCCGCGCCCGGGAGTTTTAGGAATTCCGGCAGGGGAATAGGGAACGACGCGCTTCCAGGGACGACTGTCACGTCCTGACCGGCGGAGTAGACGACCTTGTCTTTCGTATCGAGGAATTCGAGATCGATGTGCGATGCGACGGCCTGAGTCGCACGACTGGTGACAGGCAGGGTCAGGCGCGCAATATCCGCGATATCGATTCGGATCTTACTTTCATCAATAAGGAAATTGGGTTCAGCCGCGACTGCCAAAAGGTTGGCAAGCAACAGGAGCCCGGAAATCGCCAGAAAACGCAATCCCGTCATGATCGCCTCCGAACTTGGGGGGATCGTTGTTGGTCGAGGGGCCGTGTTCGGGGGAAGCGACGTGAGTATGCGCCTAATTCCTCCGGATCAATCAAAGAGACGGATTCCTTCCGAATTCGTTGGTCGGGAGACTCTGGCGCGCCTTGGAACCGATATTGCTCTGATTCAGATTAGGAAAAAGGAGGAGCGAAAAATGATCCTGCTTATCATCTTATTGGTATTGCTTCTTGCCGGAGGCGGAGGTTACTACGGCCATACGCGGTGGGGCCCTGCCTACGGTGCGGGCACTGGGGTGGGTACGATACTAGTGGTTCTCCTGGTTCTGTATTTGCTTGGGATGTTCCACTGACTTGGCCTGCCGGGATGGCTGAACAACTGGCTATTTGGGAGACACTATCTCCGCCGGACGTGCGGTCTTCAATTCTTCGACCTGCTGCTGAACTTTGGCCCAGGCCTTGACATTGCTCTTTGTAGTGTTGGGAGCGGCAGGATTGGAGTAAAAACGCAGCAACTCTTCGCGGACGGCTGAGGATGCTTCTGCAAATTTTCGCTCGGCCAGCATATCCAGAAGTTTGGCGTGGGCGTCGTCATTCAGGCGGTATTGGCCCGGTCCGGTCATGCCGCCTGTATCAAAGTTATCGTTGTTCAAGACAAGACGCCCCGCTGTCTGCTCGGACAAAAGGGCCCGGTAACGATCCAATGTCGCGTTGAAGCTTTCCTCGAACATCTTTTCCGCTTGCGGCGTCGGCACGCGGAATTGCAGCACTCTTAGCGGTCCGACTTTTGGCGTTACTCTTAACAGGAAACCCATAAACTTCTCGCCGAAAGTTGGTCCTTTGTAATTCTTACCCCACTGTTTTTCAAAACTTGCACGAGAAAGGTTGTACAGGAACTTCTGTCTGGTGATTCCGGGCACCTCTTTTTGGATGATGTCTTTCTTCATCGACCATGCAATGCGCGTGGCTTTCGGAATCTGATCGCCGACGGCGTGGCGGTATGAATTCAGCACCTGCTCTTCGTCGGTGAGAACTGCCTTTAGCGGCAGTCCGTAAGTTTCCTGGAACGCGCTCTCCAGCAGAGAGGTCGATACCTGAAAACCGATAAAATCGTGGTAGCTGTCCGGAGCGTACCGTTGTTGGGCAACTTGCAGGACGTCGAAGCCAAATTCGGTCTTGATATGCGCGAGGGGGTCATCTTCGTAGGTTATGTTGTCGCCGAATTTTTTCTTAAGCTTCGGATAGAGGAGGGGCACAACACGGTTGGTGGCGAGAGGATGACCCGCATTATCCGAGGCATAGTGCGCGAGGGCGCCCAATGCAAACGCATAATCTTTCAAATCCTTCGAATCCCTGGCGCCCCGGAGAAGCGCAAGGATGAAATCGCCACTCCTCACGTAATGAGTGAGGTCGCTGTAGAACCTGTTACCGTGTGGGTAATAGCCGAGATCCTGAATGATAGCGCCGCCGTACGCGTATCCATGTGCCTGACGCAATTCGTCCGCAGTGGCATTTGGGAAGCGCTGGAGCAGGACCGGTTTGATGTTCGTGTCCCAAAGGGAGTCGATGATGGCTTCATGGGCGAGCACGGAATAGGCTTCGCCACCCACGGGCTTCGACAGGACCAGGACCAGAACGAAAACTGCTGCCAGACCTGTTCTTCCCATCCCTTAACTATGCCAGTCCAAACAGCACCCAGCAAATGATTGCGCCCACGACGACCATGCCAAGGCCCCAGGCGAGGAGCTGATTGAACAACCGTTTGTGGTCGTGACCGGCGGGAAGTGAAGCCACGCACAGCGCTCCGATTGTGGAGAGTGGGGAGACGTCCACGAGGTGGCCGGAGACATTCATCGTCATCGCGAGGGCGCTCTTGGACATGATTCCGAGCTTCATAGCCAGACTCGGAACGGTTGGCAAAAACGCGGGTAACACGACGGCCGACGTGCTCGAGTACGCGGAGATGAGTCCTACGGTTCCGCCCAGCAGCGGAATGATCGAGCCCGGCGTTGAGAAACGCGCAATGAACCCCGTGAAGATGTCCATTCCGCTGGTCTTTTGCATCAGGTTGATCAGCACAGTGACACCGCAGACCATGACGATGGTGCCCCAGGGCACATCTTTGATCGCCTTGTCTTGATCGCCGGCTCGAAACAGAGTGAGCAGGATGAAGCCTGCGAAGGCGGCCATGCCGACATCAAGGCTCGAACCGGCCAGGCTGAACCCGACGACGCCGACAATCAGTGTCCCGATTACGACGAGCGTCATAACGTGCCGGCCGTCCAGCTTTTCGACGTGCTCTTTTGGAGCTTTGTATATTTCGCCGCGGCGAAGCAGGTTTAGTTTGCCGAAGATGAAGTATTCAGCGAAGGCGACCAGGCTGTGTGCCAGAGCATTATAAAGCCAG
>Ga0134121_10002517_pt1 | contig 15796 bp, 12 predicted proteins | sample KB301_FD_96463 | JGI IMG/M metagenome (GOLD analysis project Ga0134121, IMG submission 96463) | Terrestrial soil microbial communities without Nitrogen fertilizer from Kellogg Biological Station, Michigan, USA - KB3-0-1 | ecosystem: Environmental > Terrestrial > Soil > Unclassified ... | reverse complement strand
GCGGTGTCGTAGTAGGGCATCGCGACGAACGGGCTCGCGAAGAACGCGACGTTGGTGCCGAGCGAGATCAGCGTGTTCATGTCCGCCGTGAGATGGCGGACGGAGCGCAGGAAGCCGGCGTGGAACGGCCACCCCGCCCAGAACTGGACCGGCACGGTCAGCGCCATCCACAGCCAAGGAGATCCGGCGTGGAGCATCGAGAGCGTCATCACGGCCGCGGCGAGGACGATCGCGACGGCCGTGCGGATCGCCAGGTCGCGCAGCTCGGTGTCCTGCTCCCGCACCTCCTCCGGCTCGGGGGAATAGCCCTGCCCGCGGAGGAAGGCGGCGACGTCGACGTCGCCGATCAGGTCGGCGGCGACGGTCGCGGCGCCATAGCTGGCGGAGGCGGCGAGGACTCCGGGGAGGGCGCGCAGTCGCGCCTCGAGCCCGGCGATCGCGGAGGGATCGAGGCCGCGGACCCGGAAGACGACGCGGCGGGGCACGACGCGGTAGCCGCGGTCGAGCAGCGCCTGCTGGAGCGCGGAGGCCCGGAAGTTTTCCGGGTTGACGTCGAGCGAGGCCTGCTCGGAGGCGAAGTTGACCCGGGCGTCGTCCACCCCCGCGACCCCGCGGGCGGTGTCCTCGATCGTCTTCACGCAGCCCGCGCAATGCATGCCGCGGACGCCGACCTCGACCTTCATCGTCACATTCTAGTAACGCGGAAGGCAAGGGAACAAAAAAGACCGTCGTTTTTGTTCCCCATACTTCCTGGGGAACAAAAACGACGGTCTTTTTTGTTCCTTACTCGTGCATGGGGGCGCTGCCCAGGGGGATGACCCAGAGGAAGCGGTAGCGGTAGCGCTCGGTCTCGTAGTTGCAGTCGCGGGCGAAGAGGCCGCCCAGGATCTGGAACTTCGACATCGCGTCCGGCTTGTTGGGCCGCGTCGAGTACCAGAGGGGCCCGACCATGACGCGTGTCGCCTCCTCGTCGCTCAGCACCGAGAACATCCGCCAGAGGAAGTTGAACTCGTAGTGTTCGCCCGCGTCCTGGTAGAGGAACGGGCGCAGCTCCATGCCGAGCGACCGGTCAAGCGCCGGGCCGCTCCGCGCCGAGATGAGCGGCCAGGGCAGCGACGTCGTCACGTTGCCGTCGGGCTCCTCGGTGCGGACGAAGAGGGGCGGGGCGAACATCGTGTGATGGACCTTGTCGTCGCGCGTCCAGTCCCAGAAGACCGGGAAGACATGGTGGTAGTTCGGGCCCTCGAGGTACGTCAGGGCGTAGCGGGAACGGAGCGTGCCGTCCTTGTTGTAGTCGTCGTGATAGAGCGGCGTCAGGTAGCGGCTGGTCGAGCCGTCGGGCCGGGTAGTGCCCCACGAAAGAAGGCCCGGCACGAACCAGTAGTCGTCGTTTTTCCAGAAGAACGCGGGGAAGAGATGGGCGCTCTCGGCGTCGCCCTTCCGGTCCTCCGTGAAGTGGAACATCGGCGTGATCCAGGTCGTCTGGGCGCCGTCGTCGTGGCTCCCACCGCCGATCAGCAGCGGGGGGACCGTCCAGTACCGGTCGCGCTCCCAGAACCAGAGGGGCGCGACGTGGAGGCTGCGGAGCCCGCCCTGGTCGAGCGTGTCGTGGAACAGCGGCGTGAACCACGTGGTGTTCGATCCGTCGCGCTGACGCCAGCTGCCGGAGAGGAGCGGCGGGGCGAACCAGTACTCGTCCCGCTTCCAGAACCACGCGGGCAGGACGTGGAGGCTGTCGAGGTCGCCCTGCGGATCCGACGTGGCATGGAAGGCGGGCGTGAGCCAGGTCGTCTCCGCCCCGTTCGCATGGCGGACGTGCCACGAGAGCGCCGGCGGGATCGCCCAGTAGTCGTGACCCTGGAAGTAGGGGCCGAGATGGAGGCTGCCGATCTCGCCGAGATCGTCCGTCGTGAGATGGAAGAGCGGCGTGATCCACGTCGTCCGCGCGCCGGTGGGATAGCTCCAGCTGCCGCTCAGCAGCGGCGGAACGCCCCAATACGTGCGTCCCTCGAGATACGGGCCCAGGTGCATGCTCAGGAGCATCCCGTCGCTGTCGGTCGTGCGATGGAAGAACGGGGTGGCCCACAGCGTGCGGTCCCCGTTGTCGGCGGTCCAGCCCATCGACAGCAGCGGGGGCGCGGCCCAGTAGTCGTCCCGCTCCCAGAAATACAGGGGGAAGAGGTGGGAGCTCTCCGCGTGGCCCTCCTTGTCCCACGTGGCGTGGAACAGCGGCGTGAGCCAGAGCGCCTCGACGTTGTCGTCGTACTTCCAGTCCCACGAGAGCGCCGGCGGCACCATCCAGTAGTTTTTTCCCTGGAAGTAGGGGCCCACGTGGAAGCTGTCGACGTCGCCCTGCGCGTCGGTGGCGAGATGGAACGCGGGCGTGATCCAGGTGACGTGCGTCTGGTGTCCCGAGAGGAGCGGGAAGACGCACCAGCTGTCTCGGTCCCAGGTGAAGATCGGACAGAGGGACAGGGAGGCCAGGCCTTCCTTGTCGGTCTTGGAGCAGAAGACTCCGCCCAGCGTCGTCCGATAGCTGTCGCCGTCCTTCCATCCCGCCAGGAGAAGCGGCCACACCGACCACCAATCCTTTCCCCCGAGATAGGGGCCGGCGAGCAGCGTGCTCACGTCGCCCTTGCTGTCGGTGGCCCGATGGAACAGCGGCGTGATCCACGTGCTCGTGGCGCCGTCCTCCTCGGTGGTGGAGGAGGCGAGGGGGAAGACGCCCCAGTAATCCTTCCCGCGGAAGTACGGACCGAGATGCATGCTGACGAAGTCGCCGTCCTTGTCCACGGTCGAATGGAAAAGCGGGGTGATCCAGGTCGCGGTCTCGCCCGAGTCGAACTCCCGCTGCCACGTCAGCGCGGGGGGAATCGCCCGGTAATTCTTGCCCTGAAAATAGGCGAGCGCGTGGAGGCTCTCGAGGTCGCCGGCCTTGGTCGTGGTGGCGTGGAAGAGCGGCGTGACCCACGTCGATCGGCTTCCGTCGCCATGGGTCCAGCTCCCGGTCAGCGCCGGCGGGATCGCCCAGTAGTCCTCGCCCTGGAAATAGGGGCCGACGTGGAGGCTGCGCAGGTCGCCCGCGGGATTGGTGGAATGATGGAAGAGCGGCGTCAGCCACGTCGTCCGGCTGCCGTCGTTCCGCCACCAGCTGCCGGAGAGGAGCGGGAAGCTCGCCCAGTAGTCCGAGCCGCTCAGGTAGAGGGGCGGCAGGATGCCGAGGTTTTCGTCGACGCTGTAGTAGAGCGGCAGGAACATGTGATAGTTGGGGCCGGTCAGGAAGTTCAGCACGTGCCACGAATGGACGCCGCCCTTGGGGAGCGTCGTGACGTGGAAGAACGGCCAGAACGAGGTGCGGCGCTCCCCGGTGGGAAGCGTGTGCGATTCGAGGACGGGCCAGAGATTGACATTGATGGGGAACTCGGCCTTGGAGTCGTCCTCCTGTTGCGCGGCGACGGGCGGAGGATCCTGGGCCAGACTCGTCGGGAGGCCCGAGGATTGTGTCAGGAGGAAGCCAAGCAGCATCAGCATGGTTCACTCCAGATGCAACCAGCATGCCACGAGCCTGGAAGGAAGGGAAGCGCGGATGGTGTGAAGGAGACTGCGCGCTGCGCTACTTGGGCTTGTTCCGGCGGATTTGCTGCTTCCCCGGGGGAAGGCGGGTCCAGACGAGCACGCTGTCGGCGGGCGCCTTCTCGCCGGGCTTCACCTGGACGCGCTGTTGCGTCTTCCGCACCCAGTAGGTGCGGAGGACCATCCCCTGAAGGTCCGGCTTGTAGGCCGTCCACCACTGTTTCCAGTCGGCGAGCTTGGTGAAGTCCTCGCCGAGGAGGATGTTGAGCGCGACCTCAACCTCCCGCTTGACGGCCTCCTCGTTGACGGGCGCCTTCCCCGTCGGCTTCTCCAGCTTGCCGAGCAGGGTGAGGAGCGGATCGACCGAGCTCAGGTTCCGGATCGCCGCCACGGTTCCGACGATCTCCGGCATGATGGGCTGGACTTCGCCGTCGCCGTACCGGCCGAGCAGCTCGTTCAGCCTGGAAACCTGCGACTCGTAGCCGAGGTCGCCGAGCGACTTGAGGATCGCCTTGGCGACGTCCGTCTTCTTGTAATTGCTGGAAAGGCTCGTGAAGAGGACGTCGGCCGACGCGGGGTGGTCGACGGTCACGAGCGTCTCGGCGATGGCCAGCCGGACCGGATCGCTGTCGCCCTTCAGGAGTTCCTCCATCGCCTTGATGATCCGCTCGTGGTGGGTCTGGAGGGCGTCCTTGACCCCCGCCACGCGGGCGGGGATCTCGGTCTTCGCGCAATCCTCCTTCAGCTTGCGCCAGGCGGACTCGACCTGGGCTTCGGTCGGGACCGACTGGGCCAGGAGCGCGAGCAGAAGAATTCTCATCATGGTTATTTACACCATGGGGGAGGCCGCGAACTCTTTTCCGAAAAAATTCAACCCCGGGGGTGGAACTTGCGGTGGACGGCCAGGAGCCGCTTGCGGTCGACCTGGGTGTAGATCTGGGTGGTCGAGATCTTGGAGTGGCCGAGCATCTCCTGGACGTAGCGGAGATCGGCGCCGCCCTCGACGAGATGGGTGGCGAACGAGTGGCGGAGCGCGTGGGGATAGACGCGGCCGCGCAGCGCGGCGTGGCGGGCGTGCTTCTGGAGGATCCGCCAGATCGACTCGCGCACGAGGCGGCCCCCCTTGGAGCTGACGAAGACGAACTCGCAGTCGGCGTCGCCGCGGTTTCCGGTCAGATACTCGCGGAGCGCCTCGATCGCCTTCCTGCCCATCGGGACGACCCGCTCCTTGGCGCCCTTGCCGAAGCAGCGGAGGTAGCCGGCGTCGAGGTTGAGGTCGGTCAGCTTGAGCGTGGACAGCTCGCTCACGCGGAGGCCGCACGCGTAGAGCAGCTCGATCAGCGCCCGGTCGCGCGACGAGAGGCGGTCCTTCGTGTCGGTCTCGATGAGGTCCTTCACCTGGTCGGCATCGAGCGGATGGGGCAGCAGGTGGGGCTTCTTGGGGGCGAGGACGAACCGGGCGAGGTCCTCGCGTCCGAGGAACTTGAGGAACGAGCGGAGCGCGGCGGAGGCCCGCGCGATGCTGGAGGCGCGGCGGCGCTGGCCGGTCATGAGGCTCTGCATGAAGTCCTGGATTGCGGGGCGGGTGAGGGGACCCGCAAACGTGCGGAGGTCGCGCCCGTAAGAGAGGATCGTGTTGCGGCTGAGGCCGCACTCAATCTCCAGATAGCTCAGGAATTCGTCGATCTTATCCTTCATGACGCCCCGGAATTGGCCACAGAGGACACAGAGAGCGCAGAGAAAACTCTGCTCTGTGGGCTCCGTGCCCTCTGTGGCCAATATCGACCGCCCGGGCCCCGGCCTTGACACTCTCCTCGACCCGCTCGTATCATGTCGAAGAATGTCCCGGGGAATCGTCCTTCTGCTGCTCGCCGGCGGCGCCTTCGGCTGTTCCTCCGCCGCTCCCGCCGCGCCCGCCCATCAGATGGCGCCGACGGCCAAGGTCGAGGGACCGGTGGAGCGCCAATCGCCTCCCGTGGCCGCGCCCGTTCCGACGAACGCCAGCGGCGAGACCGCCGCCCGGATCAACAACGAGATCATCACCTGGAAGGACGTGCAGGACGTCCTCAAGGAGATCAAGCCGGGCGACCTGTCGGTGGAGCTGAAGAAGTCCAAGCTTCGGGACATGGCGGAAGAGAAGATGTTCCTCCAGGCGGCGAAGAAGTACAACCTCAACGTCAGCGAGCAGGAGCTCGACGAGTCGCAGCGGCGCGACGTCAAGACGTACGGCAGCGAGGAGGAGTTCGAGCGGGTCATCCGGATCCGGTTCGGCACCAAGACGGCGTACCGCGAGGACAAGCGGCGCCAGATCCTGATCTACAAGCTGTACCGCCACCTGCTCCAGCAATCGTGGACCAACCCGGGCAAGGACACGCCCGGCCTGATGCTGGACTTCGTCGCGCCCGAGGAGATCCGCGAGTATTACCTCAAGCACCCCGAGCAGTTCCAGGCGATCGAGCGGATCTCGTTCATGCGGATCGGCCTGCAGTTCACCGGTCCGAAGCAGGAGGTCGAGAAGATGCAGCTCGCGGAGTCCGTCCTCCGCAAGCTGGACGAGGGCGCCGAGTTCGCGATGATGGCGTTCTTCTACTCCGACATCCGCCGCGCGAAGGACTTCCGCGACATGGGCGTGTCGCGCAAGGACTGCACGGAGTTCTACACGCCGGAGACGATCAAGTACCTGTTCGACGTGATGAAGGAGGGCGAGGTCAGCCCCATCATCAAGGACGGCCGCTCCTTCAACATCTTCCGGATGGAGCAGAAGATCAACCAGAAGGCCGAGACGTTCGAGGAGGCCCAGGGCAAGATCCGGAGCATGAAGGAAAACCAGTACCGCGAGGAGAACCGGAAGAAGCTCCGGGACCACCTCCGCAAGGACGCCTACCTCTGGCCCCCCGACCTCTTCGATCACGAGTGACCTCGTCGTTCGGGCGCCTCCGGCGCCCGAACGAGAGAATAGAGAATGAAGAATAAGGAACTTTCAGGTCCCCATCGATTCTCTGTTCTCTTTTCTGTATTCTCTCGTTCAGGCCGTCAGGCCTGAACAACAACGCATGAAAAAGCTTCTGGTCGTCCGTGCCCGCGGACTCTCGGCGGACCAGGCCGTCCGAGGCGACATGGCGTGGAACGTCTCCGACCTCATCGCCGACGGCTCGTTCGCCCCGCTCACGGCGGCGGCCGACCTCGACGCCGCGGTCGCCGGCCTCGCCAAGGACCGTGTGACCGTCGTCGACGTCCCCTACAAGGATGCGTCGTCGTTCGACGGCGAGCTGGGAAAGCTCCGCGCCTCGGCGTCGGACGCGGTCATCGCGATCCTGTCCGAATCGGTCTTCATCAGCCAGCACTACTTCCGCGAGATCAAGCCCGGCACGAAGGTCGCGGCCGCGGATCTCCCCCGCCTTCTGGACGCGATGCTGAAGTAGGATTCACCACAGAGGCACAGAGGCCACAGAGGTGAACCAGGTGCGGTCGATCCGGATCGTCTCGAGAAAGATCTTCTCTGTGCTCTCCGTGTCTCTGTGGTAGATCTTCAGCGACTTCGAACCAATCTCGACGGCGTCCGCGCGCGGATCGCGGCGGCGTGCGACCGCGCGCGACGGGATCCCGCGACGGTGACCCTCGTCGTGGTAACAAAGACGATCCCCAAGGAACTGATTCCACGGCTGGCCGAGTTCGGGGTCACGGACATCGGCGAGAACCGGGCCGTGGAAGGGGCGGACCGGGTGGCCGGGCTGGGCGGCTTCCGCCGCCACATGATCGGCCACCTCCAGACCAACAAGGCGGCCAAGGCGCTCCAGTGGGCGGACCTGGTCCACTCCGTCGACCGGCCGTCGCTCGTCCGGGAGCTCGCCAAGCTCCAACGAAAAGTCCCCATTTTCGTCCAAGTGAACGTCAGCGGGGAGGCGAGCAAGGGAGGGTTCACTCCCGAGGGAACCGCCTCGGCGGTGGCCGACGCGCGGCGAGCGCTGGACGTCGCGGGGCTGATGACCATGGCGCCGGAGGGGGCGGATGCGCGGCCCCATTTCCGCCGGCTCCGGGAGCTGGCCGCCCAGGCGGGGCTTTCCCGGCTGTCGATGGGGATGACCCAGGATTTCGAAGTCGCGGTGGAGGAGGGCGCCACCCATGTTCGCGTGGGCACTGCGATTTTCGCCGGAGTGATAGTATAATTTAGGCTGAATATTCCACCGATTGCCTCCGTCGTTACTGGTACGGAGGGAATCGCTCGGCGGGCCCGGATGTCGTGACACGAAGCCGTTCTTGGGCTATCCCCTGTAGTCGTAGGTTGACGGGCGGAAAACGAGCTTATGCCGCTACTGGTCGTCGAGAAGGGGCATGACAAGGGGAAGGCCATCCCCATCCCCGTCGGCGGCACCGTCATCATCGGACGCGACTCCTCCACGGCCCTCCCGCTCCGCGAAACGATGACCTCCCGCCTGCACTGCAAGATCCAGCAGCAGGAGGACGGCTTCTACCTCACGGACCTGGAGAGCATGAACGGGACCTATCTCAACGGCGAGAAGGTCCGCGAGCTCGTCAAGCTGGAGCACGGCGACCTCATCAAGATCGGCGACACGCTCTTCACGTTCCAGTCGGACGACTCCACTGCCACCTCGCTCGCGGGGCAGCGGATCGGCGGCTACCGAATCATCGAGCGCGTCGGCCGAGGCGGCATGGGCACGGTGTACAAGGCCGAGCAGGTCGACCTCCAGCGCATCGTCGCTCTCAAGGTGATCTCCGAGGAGCACACGAAGGACAAGGACTTCGTCGACCTCTTCATCCATGAGGCGCGCGCGGCCGCGAAGCTGAACCACCCGAACATCGTCCAGGTCTACGACGTCAAGCGCCACAACGAGTACTACTACTTCTCGATGGAGTTCGTCTCCGGCGGCTCCGTCCAGGAAATCCTCAACAAGCAGAAGAAGATCTCCGCCGACCAGTCGGTCCAGATGATCCTCGACGCGGCCCGCGGCCTGGACTACGCCCACAAGAAGGGCATCATCCACCGCGACGTGAAGCCGGACAACCTGATGATCGCCGAGACGGGGATGATCAAGATCGGCGACATGGGCCTCGCGCGCGGCCTCGAGGAGAAGGTCGGCCCCGAGGAGGAGACCTCGGTCATCGGCACGCCGCACTACATCGCGCCCGAGCAGGTGCTGGGGAGGCCCGCCGATTTCCGGTCGGACATCTACTCCCTCGGCGCCACGGCGTACCGGATGCTCGCCGGGGTGACGCCGTTCTCGGCACCCAGCGTGCGCGACCTCGTCAACAAGAAGGTCCGCGAGGACGCGGCCTCGATCGTCGAGCACTCTCCGGAAGTCCCCAAGTCGGTGGCCGAGGTCGTGGCGCGGATGATGGCGCGCGATCCGGATCGCCGGTACCAGAGCATGATGGAGGTGATCGCCGACCTGGAGCGCTACCAGCGCGGCCAGGCGGAGGCGATGACCGAGGCGCGGCGGGAGCACACGACCGCCGTCGGGATGCTCCTCTCGAACAAGAAGGGCGTGGTGCTTGCCGCGTCGGTGCTGTTCCTCCTCGTGGGCGGCGTGGTGCTCGTCGCCAGCCTCTACAAGACGCCGGATAGGGATCCGGTCCACCCGAAGGTGAACGTCGTCGACCCGCAGGCGGCCAACCAGGCGCTCTACGTCGTCCGCCGCGCGGAGGCGGACATGAACGCCAAGGAGGCCCGGTCGATCGAGCGGGTCATCGTCGATTACGCGAACCTCGTCGAGCGGTTCCCGGGGACGACCGCGGCCAAGGAGGCGGCGGAGCGGAAGTCGGTCCTCGAGCTCAAGCTCCGCGACGTCAAGGCGAACAAGAAGCTGGAGCTCGCCGAGCTGTCGGAGATCGCCCATTACCGCAAGGCGGTCGACGGCTTCGTCCCGCGGAGGCCGGACCTGTCGGAGATCGACGCGGCCGTCGCCGAGTACCAGGCGCTGGCGCGGACCGACGACATGAAGGGGACCGAGGCGTCGCAGTACGCGGCGGAGCGGGCGTCGTGCATCCGCAAGTGGAAGGCGGCGCTGGAGCAGCGCCGGGACGACTACGAGCAGATCGAGATGAAGGCCGACGGCGCCGTGAAGACGAAGCGCTTCCGCGACGCGGCGAAGCTGTGGACCGACTTCCGCGAGGACACGCGGAAGGCGGAGACGGACTACTGTCCGTCGGTGAAGGACCGGTACCGCTCGCTGCTGTACGACGCGCCGGCAGCGGTGGCGCTGAAGAAGGTCGCGAGCGAGGCTCGAGCCGCGTGGCCCGCGCAGGAGGCGGAGGCGGACCAGCTCAAGAAGGACATGAGCTACAAGCAGGCGATCGAGCTCCTCGACACCGTGATCCTGACCTCGATCGACGAGATGGCCGCGCTGGCGAAGACGAAGCGGGACAATCTCGAGAGCGAATGGGTCAGCATCCAGCGCAAGGAGGACGAGGACCGGGAGGCCGCGCGGTCGGCGGGGCTCGCCAAGGCGCGGGTGGCGTTCGCCCAGGAGGCCCAGGCGGCCCGCGAGCTCGTGCTCAAGTACGACTTCAAGGGCGCGCTCCAGAAGCTGAAGGCGCTGCGCGACGGCAACATGTCGGAGGAGCTTCGGCCGCGCGTCGAGCGCCGCGTCTCCGAGATGGAGCGGTGCGCCCGCTTCAAGGACAGCCTGCTCAACGCGATCAAGAACAAGGCGTCGTCCGGGTTCAAGGACGACTACACCGCGGCCGGCCTCGAGGGAACGATCGAGGAGGCCGACGATCGGTCGCTCCACATCCGGCTGGCGGCGGGCGGGGTGATCGACCATCCCTGGATCTCGTTCGATCCCCCGTCGTTCCACCGCTTCGTGATGGAGCAGTGGAAGTACAAGAAGGAGCAGCGGCGCGACATCACCGACCAGAACGACCTCGCGGCGGTGTGCATGGAGTTCGGGATGTACGAGAAGGCGCTCGAGGCGATCCAGGGCGCGCAGGACCTGATGCAGGATCCCGTCGCGCAGATCCCGCCGTCGGCGAAAGCGTTCGTCGAGGAGTATCCCGACCGCATCCGCCGCGGCGAGGCGGCGGAGTTCTCGGAGATCGAGGCCAAGAAGCGGATCAACCGCCTGCAGGCGTTCGTCCGGGACCAGAAGTACCCGGCGGCGCGCGCGGAGCTCGACATCCTCCACGTCCACTACTGGAAGACGAACGAGGTCCAGGGTCAGCAGCAGCTGCTCCAGGACCTCGAGAAGAAGATCAGCAAGGAAGGCGGCGAGAGCTTCAACACCGCGATGAAGGCCGACCGCCTGAAGGCGATCCAGGCGAAGATGGCCGACGACCAGACGACCGCGCGGAAAGCGCAGATCGACGTGGTCCAGCGGCTGAGCCGCATCGACGATCCGTTCGAGCGGAACTTCCACCTGGGCTCGGTCTACGCCGCGGCGGGCGATTACCGCACGTCGTCGGAGCGGTACAACGAGGCGCGCAAGGCCGGCGACCAGATGATCGCCGCGGGCCGGGGCACGCCGGAGTTCATGAAGATCCTGGGCACGATCTACGGCGAGATGTACCGCAACGCGGTGCTGGCGAAGGACCGGAAGGGCGCGGAGACGATCCGCAACCAGGGCTCGCAGCGGTTCATCAATCCGGACACGAAGGCGGAAGAGGAGTGGTGGACGCAGCTCGCCTTCGGCCTGGCGAACTGGAGCGAGAACACGTTCCCCCAGATGGAGAAGAACGTGGTCCGGCTGCGCGAAGAGGTGAAGAAGAGCCCCGAGGATCCGACGCAGATCTGGCTGCTCGCCACCGCGCTGGCCGAGGGCGTCTACAACCTGCCGGAAGCGCGCGCCTACTACACGTGGCTCCTGGAGAATCATCCGGAGTTCCCGCAGGTCCAGAACGGCGCGTGCCAGTACCGCCTGGCGGAGATCAACTACGCCTCGCGCGAGGTGCAGACGGCGATCAAGCGCTACCTCGACCTGCAGTCGATGCACAAGGACCATCCGAAGGTCGCGGAGGCCGGCCCGGCGGGCGTGAAGCGCCGCCTCGACGAGTGCTACAAGCTCTCGTTCAAGATGAACTACGCGCGCGATAAAAAGTAGCCCGCCTCTTGCGCCTCCTCCTCAAAGTCGTCCCCAAAGCCTCCCGGGATCGGGTCGTCGGCTGGGTCGGCGACCGCCTCAAGGTCCAGGTCACCGCGGCGCCCGAGCGGGGGAAGGCGAACGAGGCGGTGATCGAGGTTCTTGCCGACGCGCTCGGCGTGCCGCGGAGCAAGGTGCGGATCCTCGCGGGGGAGACCTCGCCGCTCAAGACGGTTGAGGTCGACGGGGACGAGTCGCTGCTCTCGAAGTTCCGATAGATCAGGCCGCGCCGAGAATCTTCAGCGAGCCCAGGAGCACCACGCCGATGACCAGGTAGATGCCGAGCGAGTGGGGGATGAGGTAGAGGGCCCGGGCCCGGTACTCGACGAGGAGATAGAACCAGATGGCGAGGGGGCCCAGGAAGATCACCGCGTAGCGCCACGCGCCTCCCGTCTCGAGCCCCCGGCGGCTTCGATCCATGGAGAGCCAGACCGCGTGGCCGAGCCACCAGATCAGCCGGGCGGCGACATCGAAGACCTTCAACTTCTCCCGCGGATCATCGAAGAACACGCTGGCGATCGTCGCGGCGACGCCCAGAGCGGAGAAGACGGCGATGGTGATCCACTGCTTTCGGACGGTGACGGTCGTCTCGGTCACAAGAGGATTGTACCTGCGGAAGATCGTTATGATGGTCCACGGATGAGGATCTGGGATCGGACGGCCCATGCGTGGGCGATCGCGGGTGCCGTCGCGTTTGCGGCGCTGGGGCTTTTCGGCACGCTGGTGCTCCACCTTCCGCAGACGCTGCCGGTGTTCGGCATCGCGGGGCTCTGGTACTTCCTGTCGATGCGGCGCTATCGCCGGCGGCGCGCGCTGGCGGCGCAGCCGGTGCCCGACGCGTGGCGCGCGGTCCTGGAGTCGCAGGTGGGATACTACGGGCGCCTCCCGGAGGCGCGGCGGAGGGACTTCGAGCGCGACGTCGCCGTGTTCATCGGGGAACACCGGTTCGCCGGCGTGGACGAGGTCGAGGTCACCGACGAGCTCAAGGTCCTCGCGGCTGCGAGCGCGGTGATGCTGCTCTTCAACCGACCCGACCTCGAGTACCAGCGGATCTCGGAGGTGCTGTTCTATCCGGGGGCGTTCAGCGAGGAGAGCTTCTCGACGCGGGGGATCGGCCGGGAGACGATCGGGATGAACAACGAATTCGGCGCGGTGATCCTCTCGGCGCCCGAGCTGCGGCGGAGCTTCGAGTCGCAGTCGGGCCGCCACGTCGGTCTCCACGAGTTCGCCCACGCGCTGGACCGGACGTCGGCGCAGACGTGGAACGGGATCCCCCCGGGCATGTCCTCCGCGCTCGTGTCGCGATGGACAGACGCCGTCCACGCGGAGCAGGAGAAGCTCGACCGAGGCTACAGCCAGCTCGATCAATATGCTCGGACGAACCTGGTGGAGTTCTTCGCGGTGGCGGTGGAGACTTACTTCGGGCTGCCGGAACTGCTCCGCCGGGACAGCACGGAGCTGTTCGACGTGCTGGACGAGTACTTCCGTGCGGATCCGAAGTCGGACGAGCCTCCGCTGCGCAACAAGCGCCGCCCCGAGGGGCGATAGTTCTATTCCGCCTCGGTGACGACGGGGTCCAGCCATTCCTTGAGCAGGGTCCGTCGACCCCGGCCATTGCAGGTCTTGCAGGCTCCGCAGATCGGGCAAGAGCGGATATCGGGACTCTTGGAATGGATGCGGTTAGGGGAGTCCTGCTGCCCGATCCGGGAGCGGTGGACGGCCTCTAAAATGACGCACACCTTGCAGCGGGCGAGGGGAACGAGCGTCACCACGAGCGTCGCGCTCATCAGGACGACCGCGACGGCGATCAGGAGGGGGTATCCGAAACCCGCTCGCTTCACGGCGGCCGGCTACAGCCCGGCGGACTTGCGCAGGTGTTCGAAGGTGTAGATGCCGGTCTTGTGGCCGTCGCTCCAGTCGAAGTGGAGGGCGTACCGGCCGACCGGGGCGATGTTCTGCGGCCACACGTCCTTGGGGACGGTAGCGGGGTTGAGCCGCGGCTGGCCGGTCATCTCGTCGACGCAGGACGCGCAGGGGCACTGGATGCGGAGATCGTAGGTGCTCAGCAGGGTTTCCTTGCCGTCGCTCCACATGATGGCGAGCTGCTGCCGGCTCCGGAGCTCGATCTTGGACGGGATGGGGCGGTTGTCGGCGCCCACGTTCGCCGTGCGGATCGAGATCTGGGCCGCCAGGTTCTCGGCGATCTTCATGAAGGCCTTGGCCGACGGCGAGTCCGGATGGGAGATCACGATCGGCTGGCCGCTGTCGGAGGTCTCGCGGATGTCGAGCGAGAGCGGGACGTCGCCCAAGAAGGGAATGCCGCGCTCGGTGGCGTAGCGCTTCGCGCCGCCGACGCCGAAAACGTCCTCGCGCGCGCCGCAGTGGCTGCACACGTAGCCGCTCATGTTCTCCACGATGCCGAGCACGGGCGTATTCAGCTTGTTGAACATGATGATCGCCTTCTCGGCGACCTTGAGCGCGACGTCCTGCGGGGTCGAGACCACCGCGGCGCCGGTCAGCGGGATCATCTGGCAGAGGCTCAGCTGGATGTCGCCGGTGCCGGGGGGCAGGTCGACGATCAGGTAGTCGAGCTCGCCCCAGTCCACCTGGCCGAGGAACTGCTCGACCGCCTTGTGGAGCATGGGGCCGCGCCAGATGACGGCGTCGCCGGGGTTGACGAAGAAGCCCATCGAGACGACTTTGACGCCGTGGGCGATCGGCGGCACGAAGCGGTTGGGGTTGCCGCCCGACGGGGGAACGGCGCCCGTCAGGGTCGGGATGCTGGGGCCATAGACGTCCGCGTCCATGAGGCCGACCTTGGCGCCCATCTTGGCGAGGGCGACGGCGAGGTTCGCGCTGACCGTGGACTTTCCCACACCGCCCTTGCCGCTGGCGACGGGGACGATGTTCTTGACCAGGGGGACCAGCTTGTCCTTCTGATCGGACTTGGAGGCGCGGACCTGCGAGGTCATCTTGATGTCGACCTGCTTCACGCCGGGGATCGCCATGACCGCGCGATGGGCCTGCTCCTTCATCTGCTCGCGGACGGGGCAGGCGGGCGTCGTCAGCTCGATGGTGAAGCCGACGAGGCCGTCGCAGACTTTCACGTCCTTCACGAACCCCAGCGAGACGATGTCGCGGTGGAGGTCGGGATCCTGGACGGCCTTGAGCGCGGTCAGTACTTGGTCTTGCATTGGCGCAGAGAGTATCAGAACGCGGGGGAAGGGTCAATCAAGATGCCCCCCGCAATCCTCATTCCAACGGCGGAAGGAGCGAAAAAATTCCGCTCCGCGGACCCGTCGGCGAAGGTCTTTGGACGGTGCATACTTTTCACTCGCGGCCGGATCAGCCTTCATCAAACGCTCACGCCGCGCTCACATGGGGGTGATCGGAACACGCTCGGATCAAGGGGGTTGAACGGGTCGGAAGAGGGATTGACGGTGGCTATTTTGTATATTATTGCTGGCCAATATGTTGCGAACGTCTCCTGTCCCACTTGAATTCGAGAGCTTTGAAACGAACCACCCCGGTCGGATCGTTTCATTTTCAGAGGGTTTGCAAAGGGCATAAGAATTGCCCTCATAGTTTTGGGGACCGATCGTATAAACTCTGTGGAAACTTGGGAGAGGAATAACCCCCTGGGCTCGAGCGTTTTTTAATTGACAGTACTAGGGGACCGGCGTATACTCCGTATGGAAGGCGGTACCCTCGGGTACTGCTATAGAAGTTTGGAGTGAGGGAAGGTTCGAGAGAGTCGGTCATGTCGGCGGGGAAACGCAGGAATCCGCCGGCTTGGATAGAAAGATTCGATGCTCTTTGAGTGACTGGGAAGTACTGAGGTGTGATCCCTCTTGGGATCATCCGCAGAACAGTCATTCGAATTAGGGGCTCGCCCAGCTGGGCTAGGGGGCTCAAGCTACGGGCAGGCTGAGGTCAGGCTAGTATAGAGTGCTTCGGCACTTATGTTTGGCCTCGCAAGCCCAAAATCTGTTTCCCCCTCTCTCCAGGGCCAGGCCGCCTTTGAAAGGGTAAAACCTCGAAGCGGTGGCCTGGCTCCTTTTATTTTAAATCAACTTCAGCTATACTCGGGGCGATGGGCCCCCGTATCTACACTCCCCGCGAAGCTTCCG
>Ga0134121_10002516_pt1 | contig 15797 bp, 11 predicted proteins | sample KB301_FD_96463 | JGI IMG/M metagenome (GOLD analysis project Ga0134121, IMG submission 96463) | Terrestrial soil microbial communities without Nitrogen fertilizer from Kellogg Biological Station, Michigan, USA - KB3-0-1 | ecosystem: Environmental > Terrestrial > Soil > Unclassified ... | reverse complement strand
TACCGTTCCTGTTGTCCCGCCGATATTCGTGCCGGTCGTGCCGCGACCGCTCGTGCCGCTGCCGCTGATTGTACCTGTAGTGCCGCTCGTTGTGCCGCGACCGCTTCCGCTGCAGCTTGAGACTATCCCGCAGCCGGTAGCGCCCCCGGTCGTAAGGCTGCCTGTGGTGCCGCTTGTGCCGCTGCCGCTTACACCGGTAGCTCCTGTTCCGGAAGTGCCTGAGGTCGTCGTACCGCTTGTCGAAGTGCCGGAAGTCGTGCTCGTGCCTGATGTTCCGCTCGTGCCGCTCGTGAGGCTTCCCGTAGTGCCGCCCCCGCTTCCTCCACCGCTTCCGCCGCTTGCAGTCGTCACGGTAAACGCATGGACCATGAGCGTGCTGCCGACATTGCCTGCAAGATCGGTTGGAATAATGGCGCACGAACTGTACGCACCGTCAGCAAGGGAAAGAAAGCTGATCGTATTTGCTCCCACAATCATCGTCGACATGCCGCTCGTGCATCCCCCGCCCACGCTGAATGTTCCGCCTTCGACATCCGCCAAAGTGAAGGTATAGCTCGGATTATGGTTGGTCGTAGGCGAGGTTACCGGCGTCGTCTCAGTGATCACCGGCGCCACCGTATCAATAAAAAGATCTTTGCTGTTGCCGAGAGATCCTGACGCTCCCGGAGCGGCAAGCGTGAGTGTGGCCGGCGTTGCGGCGCCGTTCTTGATCGTGCCTCCGTTTAAAGCAAGTGCGGATGTGCTCGCATAGTCGAGATCAGCCGATGCGTTGCCGGATGCGACTGTGTAATTGAATGTGAGCGTGCTCGTGCCGGTGCCGCTCGCGTAGTTTATGGCGGTCGTTGCAGGAGTGCCGGTCGAGAGCGTGATCTGCGGGGTGCCGGTCACCGTGACGGGAACATTGAACGCAACTTGGATCGGAACAACCTGACCCGATTTATAGGAGCCGTTTGCAAGCGAAGAGCTGACACCGGTGACGACGGCTTGCGCAAAGACAGCGAAGGCGTTCGATGTTCCCGTCTTTCCCGTAATAGGATCAACGGCAGTGATCGTAGTGCCGCTTGCAACCGCGGCAAGCGTCGTGCTTTGCGCATCGACGCCGGCTACGAAGCTTGCCGATGTTGCAGGAATGATGCCTCCTCCCGGAGTGCTCAAATTGACCGTTCCGACAAAAGCATCCTGAGTAAGATTGCTTACGTCTTGTGCCGTAATCGTGGCGGTAAACGGCACGCCGGCGGTTTGGCTTGGAATCGTAGTAAAGGCAAAATGATCAAGCGGGCCCGGGCTGGTGTTTAAAAGGACTGCTACGACAGATGTAGAGGCTGTTGCCAGATCCGGCTTGCCGTCTTGATTGAAATCGCCGCCGACCGCTGCACCCTGCTGCGTTGTCGTGTAGGTGGCGCTTCTCGGGAAGCTGCCTGCGCCATTGCCAAAATAGATCTGAATATTGTTGTTGCCGATGCTCGCATCTTCAACCAGAAAATCAAGCTGGCCGTCATGGTCAAAATCGCCGATGGAGATCGGAGAGGCGCCGAAACTTGCCGTGTAGGTTGCCGTAGGAGTCGACGGATAGGTGCCGCTGCCGGTATTCTGAAAATAGGAAGCTGTCTTATCCGTCGCATTGCCCACGATGATATCGGGATAGCTGTCGCCGTTGAAATCCGCCGCAGCAAGGCCTCCCGGATACGCGCCGGTTGTGGAAATTGCGGCTGGCAAAAATGTGCCGTTGTTGTTTCCGAGAAGGATATTTAACTTGTTTGTCCCGTTTTCGTTGACGGCGACATCAAGGCTTGTGTCGTGATTGAAATCTCCCGTTATCATCTCCGGTCCGATCGGAAAGCCGGTATCGGTGCCGCTAATGGCAACCGCAGGCGTCGCAGCTTCGGTAAACGTATCGTCGCCGTTTCCCAAAAGAACAAGCACGCTGCCCTCTGCGGGAAGATGCAGGATGAGATCGGTATTGCCGTCATTATTGAAAAGGCCCTGCACGATGCCGAAAGCGGAGCTTGAGAGATGCGGGAAGGTAAATTGCGTGCCAGCGGCAAAAGTGCCGTTCCCGGTATTCTTAAAAATTTCAAGGTACGCCACGCCTCCCGTGTCCCCAGTAACCGCAATGTCGGGCGCGCTGTCTCCGTCAAAATTTCCGATGACCATGCCGCGGCCGAATATGCCGAGAGTATAGACTGCCTCCGGTTGGAAAGTCCCCGGAGCGCTTACTCCGACATTGAGCAGAACGGAGAGCTTGGTATTGAGCGCGCAGCAGCCGCTGTTCACGGTCGCAATATCGGGATAGCCGTCGCCATTGAGATCCCCGGATGCTATCGCTGCCATGCCGCCTTGAATAGGATAGGTTGCCGGAGTGCCAAAAACAGCGGCCCCAGCCATCTCGGGAAACGGAACAAGTACGGTGAGTACGACAAGCAGCAGCAAAGCGGAAGTTCCGATCAAGCGGAAAATGCTCCTTCCCCAACTCTTTCTCATCATATGGTACATAGTATACATTGCCCACTTAGAGATTCAAAGGTAAAAAGGTGCAAAAACAAAGCGATTTCTGGGTCTCCTGGTATGCACGCACAAAGCCCCCGCACGTACGTGCGGGGGCTTTGTGCAATTAATTAAAAGAAGCCTAAGCGGTCTTTCGGGAGCGGCTCTGGCCAAGCGTGCTCTTGACCTTCTTTCCGGCGCGCTTGGTCTCGATGGCGATCTCGCCCTCTTTGACGACGACGCGCACCGTGTCACCCTTGCCGAGACCATTCGAAATGATATGCGAAGCCACAGGATTTAGGATCTTTGATTGGATCACGCGATTGAGCGGACGCGCGCCGTAATGCGGATCGTAGCCCGTCGTCGCAAGCAGATCGAGTGCATCATTCGTGATCTCGAGGCTGATCCCTTTGCCCATAAGGCGGTCGCTGACCACTTTGGTGCGGAGCGTGACGATCTCGCGGACAGCTTCTTTGGAGAGCACGTCGAAGAGCACGATTTCATCCACGCGGTTGAGAAATTCCGGACGGAACTGCTCTTTGAGCGCATCGAGCACCTTGCCCTTCACGCTCTCGTAATCGTGGGCCTGCGTGCTGTTGGTAAATCCGATGGCTTCCATCTTTTCGATGAACTGGCTGCCGATGTTCGACGTCATGATGATAATCGTATTCTTGAAGTTTACAACGCGGCCCTTGCCGTCAGTCAGGCGTCCGTCATCGAGCACCTGGAGCAGAAGATTGAACACTTCGGGATGCGCCTTTTCGATTTCGTCGAAGAGCACCACGGCGTACGGACGGTGGCGTACGGCTTCCGTGAGCTGTCCCGATTCATCGTAGCCCACGTATCCGGGCGGCGAGCCGACAAGCTTCGAGGTGCTGTGGCGATCCATGTATTCCGACATGTCGACGCGGATGAGCGCCTTGTCGTCGTTGAACATGAATTCGGCGAGCGATTTGGTGAGCTCGGTCTTTCCGACGCCGGTCGGGCCGAGAAAGATGAATGAGCCGATCGGACGGTTCGGATCGCTGATTCCGGCGCGCGAGCGGCGGACTACGTCTGCCACGCGGCGCACGGCGTCATTCTGCCCGACGACGCGCTTGTTGAGCTCGGCTTCCATGCGCTCGAGCTTTGCGCGCTCCTCTTCGATCATGCGCGTGAGCGGAATGCCCGTCCAGCGGGCAACCACTTCGGCGATATCTTCGGTCGTGATCTCTTCCTTGAGGATGCGGCGGGACTTCTGGAGCTTCTTGAGGCGGGCAAGCTTGGTCTCAAGCTCGCGCTGCAAGGTCGGAATGCGTCCGTAGCGGATCTCGGCGGCCTTGGTGAGATCGACGCGAAGCTCGGCGTTGTCGGCTTCGAGGCGAAGCGATTCGAGCTCCTTCTTGATCGCGCGGATATCGGTCACGAGCTGCTTCTCGTTCTGCCATTTGAGCTCGATCTCTTTTGTCTTTTCGCGGTAATTGGCGATCTCCTTGTCGATCTCCTTGATGCGGGCCTTGGTTTCCTTGCTGCCGCGGCTCGTGCCGACTTCGATCTCCTTGCGGAGCGCTTCGCGCTCGACTTCGAGGCGCATCACCTTTCGGTGCGCGTCTTCAAGGACCGGCGGCTTGTTCTCAAGCGCGATGCGAAGCGCCGACGCTGCCTCATCGATGAGGTCGATGGCCTTGTCCGGCAGGAAGCGGTTGGTGATGTAGCGAGTGGAAAAATTCACCGCCGAGACGATAGCGTCGTCGGTGATGCGCACGCCGTGATAGACTTCGTATTTTTCCTTGAGGCCGCGGAGGATCGCGATCGCGTCTTCCGGCGACGGCTCGTCGACAAAGACAGGCTGGAAGCGGCGCGCGAGCGCCGGGTCCTTCTCGATGTATTTCTGATATTCCTTGAGCGTGGTGGCGCCGATAGCGCGAAGTTCGCCGCGCGCAAGCGCAGGCTTCAGCATGTTCGACGCGTCGAGCGATCCTTCCGATGCGCCGGCGCCCACAAGCGTGTGGATTTCGTCGACAAAGAGAATGATCTTCCCGTCAGCGCGCTCGATCTCCTTCATGATGGCTTTCAGGCGCTCTTCGAATTCGCCGCGGTATTTCGTGCCGGCAAGGAGCGAGCCTAGGTCGAGCGATACGATTTCCTTGTCTTTGAGCGATTCCGATATGTCGCCTTTGGCGATGCGGTTGGCAAGCCCTTCGACGACAGCGGTCTTTCCGGTGCCGGCCTCGCCGATGAGGATCGGATTGTTCTTGGTGCGGCGCGAGAGGATCTGCATGATGCGCATGATCTCGGTGTCGCGGCCGATGACCGGATCGAGCTTGTCTTCGCGCGCAAGCTTGGTGAGATTGCGCGTGTACTTCGTGAGCATGCGCGTTTTCTTCGGCGTTTCCGCATCGGAGACATTGCTGTTTTTCAGCTCCTCAAGAACCTTGAGCACGAGATCGCTTGAAAGGCGGAAGCGCGAAAGAATCTCCTTGGTCTCTCCCGGCACTTCAAGCACGGCAAGAAAAAGATGCTCGGTGGAAACAAACTCATCCTTGAGTCCTGCCGCGACTTTCGACGACTGCTCGATGGCCTGCGCAAGATCGGGCGTAAGATAGATCTGGTATGACGGCGAAATCGTATGCGCAGCCTCGGGCGATTCGATGGCTTCAAGAAGCGTGTCGGTCAGAAGAACAGTATCGACATCAAGCCGATCGAGGATGGAAATGACCATGGACTCTTCCTGCATAAGGAGCGCGCCGAGCAGGTGCAGCGAAGAAACGTGGTTTTGGCCGCGCTCGATCGCAAGCTCATGCGCCCTGCGGATCGCTTCCTTTGCTTTGGTTGTGAAATGATTGAATGGTGGCATAGGTATTTGTTTCAAATTTTATATAGATATGCGGGTAGAATGTCTCTCGAACCCGAATATACTCTTATAATACAACGTTATTTTATAAAAGTCAATTCTTAGAGCGCGGCGGGAGGAGCGGGCGATGCCGTCACCGGTTTTGACGAGGCTTGTATGAATGTTGTGACGGCGTCCATGCCGATGATCTCCGCACCCTTTATATTTTCGGAAACGAAACCGACAAGCGCCCCGTCAAGATTAACTACGGGCCCGAGGGGAATTTGGTGCATGGGAATATCAAGATTGATCGTATTCCATGTCATCACGGCCGCTCCAGCCGAGTCTTTCACTGTTTCTTGCCCCACCGACTGCACTGTTCCCTTTTGAACGGAATCCGCATCGGCAACTACAAGCGTCTGGCCGGGCTTTACGCTGCCGTCTTTTGCGATCTCTCCGTTCGGAAGATTCTTTTCATTCCCAAGCGCATCGGCTGCAGACAAGACAGCGATGCCAAGCTCGGAAGAAGCCGTGATGCTTTTTACATCGAGTACAAGCTTGTCTTTCTTGATCACATACGCGCCATCGGCTTGGACATTCCCGGCCGAGGTGATGAACACCCCTTTCCCGATCGAGTACGCCGAGCCGATGAATGCGCTGTCAGCTTTGGAATAGAGGTCTCCGATATTTGCCTGAGTCTTCGATACGGCATCGATGACAAGATCATCTTCTTTGACGACGACGGTCTGCGTCTTGCCGGGAGCGTAGTCAGGAACAACTTTTTCGATGGTCTGCTGGACAACGCGGTTGATGGTCTGGGTTACTCCGGTCGGCGCCTGCTGCATGAGGGTAACCGTCACAATGCCGGTCGCGATCGAGGTGACAAACGACAAAAGAAGCGCAAGCAGAATGAGCTGCGTCTTGTTGAGATCCCTGATTTCAACCGGTCGATTCGGGTCCTTGTCCATAGAAGAAGTATATCATAGCGGTCAACCGGGATCGCTAGACCCATCGTTCGTATTTTTTGAATATTTCTTCGAGCGCCCGAAGAGCGCGGTCGCAGTCTCTTTTTTTCGTCGTGCGGCCGAGGGAGAAGCGGACTGTCCCCCATTTTTTGCCTGCGCCAAGCAGGGTCGAAGCAGCATCGTCTTTTCCATACAGAGCTTCCAGAACATGCGAGCTCTGGTCTTTTGCGCCTGCACAGGCGCTGCCGGCAGAGACGCTGATGCCGCGAGCGTCGAGCTCGAGCACAAGGAGCTCGCTTTCCATATTCGGGAACGAAACATTGATATTGTTCGGCAAGCGATGTTCGAGGCTGCCGTTTATCCGCGCCTGAGGGAATCTTTTTTTTATTTCTGCAATGAAGAAATCCTGCAATTCTTTCATCTCCGGATTTGGCCTGGCCAAAAGAGCTTTCATAAGTCCGGCTGCAGCCGGCACATTTTCGGTGCCCGAACGCAGGCCGTGCTCCTGGCCGCCGCCGTATATGATCGGATCGATCGGCGCATCTCTCCGCACAAACAAAACTCCGATACCTGCCGGACCGCCGAGCTTCGTACTGTTGAATGTAAGCAGGTCGACGCCGAGCTCGGCGACATTCATGCTGAGATACGCTGCCGCCTGGCATGCATCCGTATGAAAAAGCGGGTACGGGACTGCGTTCTGCTTTCCGCTTTCTGCTTGAAGCTTCTTGAAATGGCGGATCTCCTTTGCGATCTCGCGGAGGGGCTCGATGACGCCGATCTCGTTGTTCGCATAGGCAACCGAAACGAGCACGGTTTCCGGACGGAGCGCGGCGCGCAATTCTTTGCAATCGATCAGTCCTTGGGCGTTTACGGAAAGATACGTCACTTTTGCGCCGACAGATTCAAGATGCCGGCACGCTTCAAGGACGGCGGGGTGCTCGATAGCTGTCGTAATAATATGCACGTCTCTTCCGGCAAATTCCTTGCTCAAGCGGGCGTGCTTGAATACTCCCATGACGGCCAGGTTGTCCGACTCGGTACCGCTTGCGGCAAAGACGATCTCATCGGCATGGGCGGAGAGAAAATCGGCAACGCGGCCGCGCGCGAGCGCAAGCTCGCGCGCGGCCCGCACGCCGTCCTTGTGGATCGAGCTCGGATTATCCACCCCTGCGGCATAGTCCATATATATGCGTTTCTTTTGCATCATAAGCCGTTTCAGTATATACTCGACCTCGTATGAGTACAAACACCCTCCTCTTCGGTGTCCTTTTTCTTTTGCTGGCCATCTGCCTATTTTTCCTCGTTCGCATCGAGCTTCGCCTGAAGAAGCTCTTCCGCGGCACGAAGGCGGACAACCTGGAGACGCTCATCGCAAGCATCGTTGAACACGTGCAAGCCCTCAGTTCCGAATCGGAAGGCCACACGAAGGATCTGAAGCAGCTTGAGGAGCGCCTGCGCCGCCACGGCCGAGGCCTGAAGCTTGTCCGATTCAATCCGTTCACGGATGTCGGAGGCACCCAGAGCTTCGCGGTTGCGATCATGAACGAAGAAGGAGACGGCGTCGTGTTCTCGAGCCTGTACTCGCGGGAGCGCATGAGCGTTTTTGCAAAACCGGTCAAGGCCGGAAAGTCCGATATTGAACTGACCCCTGAAGAGCAGTCTGTCGTCGCCGACGCTCAAAAAGAAGCGGCCCGCTAATAAAACAAAAATCATGAAAACCCCCGGCGAAACAAATCAGACAACCGTACGCCCGCCAATCGTGGTGGTTATGGGTCATATCGACCACGGCAAATCGACTTTGCTCGACTTCATCCGCAAATCAAACGTCGTTGACGGCGAAGCCGGCGGCATCACCCAGCATCTTTCCGCATACGAAGTGGCCCATAAGGACGCCGAAGGCCGCGACCGCACGATCACCTTCCTCGACACGCCGGGACACGAGGCATTCAAAGGCATGCGCTCGCGCGGCGCGCAGTCGGCCGATATCGCCATTCTTGTCGTCTCAGCCGAAGACTCGGTCAAAGCCCAGACGCTTGAGGCATGGAAGAGCATCACCGAAGCCAAGCTCCCCTTCGTCGTCGCGATCAACAAGATCGACAAGCCGAACGCCAATCCGGAAAAAGTGAAGATGGATCTCGCCGAAAAAGGCATCTATCTGGAAGGATTCGGCGGCGACATTCCCTTTGCGGAGATCTCCGCAAAGACCGGCCTCGGCATCGACGGCCTGCTTGAGACCATCCTCCTGGTCGCAGACATCGCCGAGCTTACCGGCGACCGATCCGTCCCGGCAAAAGGCATCGTCATTGAATCGCATCTCGACGCGCGGCGCGGCATCACCGCAACGCTCATCATCCGGGAGGGCACGCTTTCGAAAGGCATGTTCATCGCCTGCGGCGGCGCCGTCGTCGGCACGCGCATCATGGAAGACTTCCGACTGAAGCCAATGCCAAGCGCAAGCCTCTCGCAGCCCGTCGGCATCGTCGGGTGGAGCGAAATGCCGCCCGTCGGCGAGCCGTTCACCGCATACGGATCAAAATCAGAAGCGGAAAAAGCCGCGCACGGCGTAGCAAGCGGCGAGCCGTCGCTCACGCGCCGGAACCCGAGCGAAAAGCTCAACACCGACAAGCGCATCCCGATCATCATCCGCACCGATACGGCCGGCACCGCTGATGCGGTGGTGAGCGAAGTGGAGAAGCTCGCCCTTCCGAGCATCGGATGGAAGATCCTGACCGCAGGCGTCGGCACCATCGGCGAAAACGACATCCGTCTTGCCGGAGTGGATCCGGACACGATCGTCGTCGGATTCAATACAAAGATGGATCCGCGCGCCCGCGAACTCAACGAGCAGGCGGGAGCGAATGTCCAGACATTCGACATCATCTACAAGCTCTCCGACTATCTGCGCGACCTCATCGAAGAGCGCCGGCCGCGCATCGAGACGCTTGTCGTCGGCGGCATCCTCAAAGCGCAGAAGATATTCTCAAAGACCAAGGACCGCCAGGTCGTGGGCGGCACGGTGCAGACCGGCGAGATCGCCGTCGGCAACGATGTGCGCATCCTTCGCCGCGAAAACGAGATCGGGCACGGCACGATCGTCGGCCTTGAGCAGAGCCGCGCCAAAGTGAAGACTGTGGCCGAAGGCCTGGCCTGCGGTGCCCTCATCGAATCGCGCATCGAGATCGCTCCGGGCGACATGATCGAATCCATCACCAAGAAGATCGAATAATTTCTCATACCCTATGGCAATACGAAACCACAATGAAAAACTCGAGCAGGCCATCACCCAGGAAGCGGCTGCTTTTTTTGAGCGCGAGGGCAACAGGACCGCGCTCATTACCGTCACCCAGACCGTGCTCACCAAGCGCGGCAACGGAGCGACGCTCTTTATTTCGGTGTTTCCCGAAGACAAGGAGAAGACGGCGCTTGATTTCGTAAACCGAAACCTCGGCGAACTCCGCAAAGTCCTCCGCGAGAAGATCCGCTCCCGCGCCATCCCCTCGCTCAAAGTCATTCCCGACCACGGAGAGAAGACCCGCGATCATATCAATAAGCTTTTGAAAGAATAAAACTTTCAGTGTCATTCCGGACTTGATCGAGGATGACACAATGCAAACGCACCATCCTTCAATCCCTGACACGCTGTTTGACAAACGGTGTGTATTGTTGTTAGCTTAGGTGAAATTTCATTCCCTCACAATATAAAACAATCATATGTTTGACAGAAGCAGTATTTACGACGGCGAATATCCCGTTTGCCTGGAGGATTTCTGTTTCCTGCCGAAACAGATCTCAATGACCGGGTTTTACCGGGAATTCTTTGCCTTTCTGGAAGACGAGAACAACGCTTCCCTCTTGGACACGCTCGGCATTACTCCCCAAAATGTGACCTTGGACAGTTTCAGCCATCGCTATGAGAGGCACCGGATGACTAAGAGCGGAGAGCCCGATTGGATGGAAGCAATTCCCCGCAATATCAGGGTCTATATCCGGCAGAAATTTTTCGAAGACACGGTTTCTCCGTTTAAGATCATCGGCGATCTTCCGTACGCCAAAATGAACTACCAGATCAGGGAAGGAGGGCTCACGAGCATTCTGTATGACATCTTTTCGATGCATCGCCTCTTTCGGGTGAAGCAGCTTGGATTCCTGCAGTTTCCGCTCGCATTCGTTACGGGCACCGGCGGATCCATTTCGCCCATGGCCTTCCCGCATTCCCGAGGCGTGCACCAGCTCGATGTTACGGCGATCATGCTCGGCATCATCAGGAATAATCCGTGGCTCAAAGAGCACGCAAGCATTCTTGAAGCTGCCGCATGTTCCCATGACGGCAAAACCCCCGCAGGCGGCGACACGACAAAGTTCGTCGACCCCGCAGGGTTCGACGAGGAGCTCAACTTCAGCTCCTTCTTTAAAAAGACCGGCTGGAGCGAAGTGCGCAAGCGCTTCGACATCAGCGAGAAGCTGCTCGACGAGACGGTGAACGGCAAAGGACTGTTCGGATCGCTGCTTGATGTCGCAGACAAGGCCGCGTATCTGAGCCGCGATGTATGGCACTTCGTAAGCACGCCAAAGAGCCTGGACGAATTCCGTTCCGGAGACAGGGAGCTGCTTGAGCAAGCGCGCACGATCATCAAAGAGGATCCGTATTTTTGCTCCATCTGGGAAAGCCTGTGGGTTCGGGACAATGACATGTTCTTCAGCGACGCAGAAAAGCTGTTCCGATTCATGAAAATGCGCGTTATTCTTTTTACCGAATTGTATAAGAAAAACGAGGCGCGCCTCATGGAAAGCGTCATGGCAAAGAAGCTCATTAAGATGCTCTGCACGAGCGGCAAGGCCACTCATGCCGAACTCCTTGTCTGGGACGATGAAACCCTTGAAGAAAAGATCCGGGAAGAATTCAAAATTCCGCTCTCGCTGCTTTTTTTCAAAAGATCGACGCTTATGCGGTTTGATACCGAACTGGCGCGGAAGCAATTCGCCGCCGGCATCAGATCAAGCGATCTCATGCCGATCATTGACGACTCGGCTTCGGGGCACATCAAATCCGGAATACATACGTTCAAAGTATGGAAAGACGACAAGCCGCAGATTTTTGCCAAAGCGTACAAGGACGCGGCGCGCGAAATATCCAAGATCGGACAATGCAAAGAAACGTATCCGCTCTATCTCGTGCACCGCGAAGACCTTGAAATCCCCAAAGGCATCTGGAGAAAAGTAAAACAGCAATAAAGTATCAGAAGCCGCCTGCTCCCGCAGGCGGCTTTTTGCATCTATACCCGCACTAACGTTCATTGTGCCCAAGGTGGGACTCGAACCCACACGGCCAGAAACGGCCAAGAAATTTTAAGTCTCTCGTGTCTACCATTCCACCACTCGGGCAAACCATCGCACCATGAGGCCTGGGCGAGAATCGAACTCGCGCATAAGGGATTTGCAGTCCCTTGACTTACCACTTGTCGACCAGGCCGTTCGCAAACTATACCGTTAAAACGAGGCTAAATCAACCCGATCGAAAGATATCCCTTGAAAAAAAGCCGAGAAAAGGTATACTGGTCTTGTTTTTTATTGTGCGAAATATATCCACCCATAGCTCAGCTGGTAGAGCACTCGCCTCTTAAGCGATTGGTCGTTGGTTCGATTCCAACTGGGTGGACAAAAGCGTGTATTTACAAAAAGTGCACTGCTGCACTTTTTGTCGCTTTTGTCGGCCGGAGCGATGTTTCGCGAGCACGCGAAACCGCGAGGCGGGGTCGCGACCGAGCTTTGCGGCGGCAAAGCGAGAGTTGTGGCCAAGGCAAGCCCTCATTTGGCAGCCTTTCCGACTGGAGATCATATCCTGCCGGGATGGCGAAATTGGTAGACGCACTTGCCTTAGGAGCAAGCGGGGTGACCCATGGAGGTTCAAGTCCTCTTCCCGGCACACACAAAAAATACCCTTTATATAAAGGGTATTTTTTGTGTGTGCCGGGAAGCGAGCAAACTGCTTTGCTCGCGGAGAGGACTTGAAAGACCCTGAGTATATTTTTGAGAAGCTCTGCTTTGAAAAAATACGAAGGGTGTACAGATCCAGCAAGGATCAAGTCCTGATCTTCTCCCTGAAAGAAGGTTAAATATCCTTATTTCCCAAGGGTTTTCGCCAAATCCCACTCTATTGACTTTTTGTCAATAATGATGTAAAATAGAGCAAAATATGGAAAACCGTAGGCTCGTGGGTAAATGAGCCGATCGAATACATATACACATGTATAGGGCACGGGTGATGCGCGCTTTTGCGATCATCTGTGCTCGAAAATAATTTCATTTCGTAACCTCTTTAAAAACAAAAAATCGAAACTATGGCACAACAACAAGTATGGGTTATCTTACTGCTGGTTTTTTTCCTCATTCCCCTCCTCGTCTTTCTGTTCTCGGCACTATTTAAGCCGCGGCCGGGAGATGATGACGAGGCCGGAGAAAAAAGACTGCAATCCTACTGGAATAGGATACTATGGCTCTACGCCATCATGTTCTACGGACTCTTTGCCGTTCCGGCAACGATCTACACCGAAACGCACAAAGTCTTTCATTTCCAAGACTGGGCGATGGTCAGCATTTTGTACGTATTTCCCCTTTTATATATCTTTTCCTCAATACGGATATTGAATATAAAAGACATGGGACTCCTCTTCATTATTGGCTACGACGTATGCAACGTCGGCAAAGGCATCTGGTTCATTCCGAAAGGAATTTCGCGATTAGCGATCTTCACCACTGAGCTTCAGGAATATCAATTCCCCGGAGACTCGGCGGGCGACGAGCACAGAGAGCCGATCGTTATCAGCACCGGAGAGAAGATGTACATCAAGTCTGACACGACGACCGGAAAAGCCGTCCCCGTCATCAAGCATGACGAGGACGACCCAGGAAACGAAGAAGACGTATTGAGCCACATCATCATGCTTATTGTTTCTCCGATGGTGTCGTTCAAGTTCAAGAATCCCCGCAAGCTCTATCAGAACTTCGGGAACGTTCTTGAAAAGTATGGCGCAAAAGCTGTGGCTGATGAAATAGCCCGGCAGATTCGCGACCATATCGTTTCTGAAGTAACGGCAATGTTTCCTCAAAAGACCGCCTCTGCAATTTTCAAAGAATTGCGTGAAATGAGCACAGAGATCCTTGAAAAAGTCATCGAGTCTGTAAAAGATTGGGGCATAGAAATCATCGTCATCCGCCTGACACAGGTCAACTACGATGAGAATGTCAAAAAATCGCTCGACACGGTATCAGAAAAGAACCTTGAGGCGATCGGAGCGCTGATCGAGAAGCAAAAAGAGCTTACTGGTTTCAATCTGGAAACAGACGCTTTCCTCAACCGCGCAAAAGAGCTCCAGGGAACTTACGGCGAGGAACTGAAGCTGATCCTCCTGATCAACACAGCCAAGGAAATAGCCAAGGGATCCACCAATTACAACGTTGGCAATCTCGGCGGTCTTAATCTGGAAGGCCTGCTTGCAAGAATTGGGGCTCTAAAAACAGGAGGTACGCCATGATTGGACTGATCATCCTTGTAGTCGTAGCCGCAGCCATCGGACTTATCGGCATCTTTGGGAAAAGCGTAATACAGCAAATTACGCCGCATCCCAAAGTCCCCGGCGTTGCCAAAGTGACCCACACGGCAACCGGAACCACAGTTACGCCGCCGGCAGGAGGAACAACGCCTCCGGCCACAGGCACCCCCGCACCCGCCCCTGCTCATGCTCCGCATCATAAGGAGCCGAGCAAAACGCAGAAGTTCATCGTAAAGACTATTGCAATTACCCTTGCGATACTCATGATCCTTACGTTCATTTATTGGATCATTCCACGAATGAAGGAGGCGAAGAGCGAAACCGCGGCAAAGATCGATAATGCGATCACCGCAAAACCCGGCTACGTAGTACACGAGCCGAAGAAGGACCTGACGTTCTCTATTCAGCTGCGGCCCGATGAGGAATCGCAGCAGATAACGATCAACGGGATCTATCCTTCCAAAAAATTCGAAGTCTGGTTTGACGGTGCAACCGTCGACGTGCACGTGACGGGGCCTCACCGCCTCGACAGCGTGTTCAAACGAAGAACCGACCAGAATGGCGTGAACATCACCTTGGAGCATGGAATGAAATTCTCATTCATCTGCCCCAAGGCGACAACCGTTCGCATCATTGCTTCAAATCCGCTCTAAAGAAAAGCGGATCAAAAAACAAAAGCCCCTGCATACGCAGGGGCTTTTATCGTATCAGGCACAAAAGCTAGCTCGGAAGATTCGGATTTGCGATAATGCCGCCGCCGATCGTATTGATGATGAGGTGGAGTATGGCGCCGACGGCAAACATGATGAACATGCCGATGATTCCCCAGATCATATGGTTCTTGCCGATCTCCCGCTCATCGGCCTTGTCCGAGTTCAGGATGAACTGGAGAACGCCGTAGAGGAAGTATACGAGCGCCACCGCGAACATGAGGATGATGAGCGGATTCGTGATGTAGCGGTTGACCTTGCCCACGAATGTCGCAGCCGCAGACGGCGCGGCAAAGGCCGTAGGAATGCCGAAGAGAGTGGTGATGAAAGTAGCCATATACGGGACGGCTCCGACCATGGGTCGGAGCCGTTTATGAGACTAGAACGTTGGGAAGTTGTTGGCAGGACCGCCAGCGTTGCTGAGACCGAATGTGTTGAGGAGGATGTTCACCAAGCCCCAGAGACCGAGGATCACCGCAAAACCGATGATGCCGTGGACCATGACGCTGCGGGCGCTCGACTTCTCTTCTGCATCTCCGGCGATGACGAACTGGATGACGCCCCAGATGAAGTATGCAACAGCACCGAGAATGAGCACTGGGATCACGATCTGGATGATGTGATAGATCGTACAGATCACGCCCGAGATGCCGACCTGTCCGACTGAACACTGGGTAACCGTTGAGACCTGGGCAAAAGCGAGAACTGGGAGAAGCACGCTTACAAGGGTAGCACCGGCAATCGCAAGATTCTTTTTCATTTGATAATGGGACGTCGCGCATCCGCGAGACGCATAATAAATTTAGTAATAATAATTGCTCAATTGACCTTTACAAGATTAGGATAATTATACCATAGAGCACAGGGTGGAAAGCAAGCGCTTTGGGGATTAATTGACCGTCTGCGAATCGTTCACCGGCAGCTGCGGAATGACGTTCCCCACCGAGAAGGTCTGGTTGAAGATGTTGACCAGGCCCCAGACCGAGAACATGACGGCGATGGCGATAATGCCCCAGAGCATGAACTGCTTGCCGTCTTCCTTTTCCGCCGACTGCTCCGAGCCGATGAATTTGACCATGCCCCAGATGAAGATTGCGATGGCGAGCGCAAAGAGGAGCGGCACGACGGAGATTTCGATGAAGCAGGTGAAGAATTTGAACACGTCGCCAAGCTTGCTGCCGGCGGTCAGGAGCGTGCCTGAAGGGTTGGCGCAGTATTTGCCCGAATAGCCCACCGTAGTCGACGCCTGCGCAAACGCCGGAGCGGCCGGGTGGAC
>Ga0134121_10002515_pt1 | contig 15797 bp, 13 predicted proteins | sample KB301_FD_96463 | JGI IMG/M metagenome (GOLD analysis project Ga0134121, IMG submission 96463) | Terrestrial soil microbial communities without Nitrogen fertilizer from Kellogg Biological Station, Michigan, USA - KB3-0-1 | ecosystem: Environmental > Terrestrial > Soil > Unclassified ... | reverse complement strand
TATACAGGATGTCACAGAAGTTGACTTTCCGTACGCTCATCACAGATACCTCAACGGCTGACGCTGCAAGTGTCTGGGGCATCAATTCTGATAAAGTTACTGTTGCCGAGTGCACCTACGAAATGCAAACCATTGACCTGCGCGAAGAGATTGCCAAGATCACTGCACCTGCGCTCGTGTTTGCAACATGGATTGGCAACAAGCCCTATCAAACTCATGATGGCATTGCCGAAGTTTTCAAAGCACAATATTACCTGCTGAAAAATTATAAGCTGGCGGTAGAGGATAATGCCCGCCACTTTGTGATGCTCGATGATCCACAGGGATTTTTTCAGGAGGTGGATGCATTCCTTTTTGAACATTAACAATGCATTGACATCGGGTGAAAAATAATCGGGGAAAGAATCGTTTCTCTTCGAAATCTTCTCCCCATGCTAAAACATTTTGCAATCATCACCATCCTCAGTACACTCCTTTCGTGTCAGCAATCGCAACAAGAAAAATACATGGACTCCTCTGCTACGGCAGGTAAGCTGATCGCCTCCACTGCTCCGGCAGTGCTTCAACAAGATTCTTCCGGTTCCGGCACTTCCAATGCCGTAGAGCAAAAGAAAATTATCAGGAATGGCGAGCTGCGTTTCCAGGTCAGTGATATTGATTCAGCTACTGAAAAAATTGAACAACTCACGCAACGATTTAACGGTTACATCTCTTCATCGAACCTCACTTCTTCTTATGACCAGGTAGAGAATGACATGATAGTGAAAGTACCTGCTGCCAATTTTGAAACTGCGGTTCGCGAAATTGAAAAGGTCTCTGTGTTCATGAACAACCGCAAGATCACCACGCAGGATGTCACTGCTGAGTTCGTTGACTTACAAAGCCGGCTAAAGACCAAACTTGAAGTGAAGGAGCGCTATGAAGATATTCTTCGCAACAAGGCGAAAACAGTCGAGGATGTTTTGAAAGCTGAGCAACAGATTGGTTCACTGCAGGAAGAAATTGAAGCGAGCGAAGGGCGACTCCGTTACCTCTCGAGTCAGGTTGCTTACAGCACCATTCATTTGAGCTACTACCAGCAGATTACAGTAAAACAGCAACCACTTGCTGTGCGCCATAATTTTTTGCTCGATACAGGAAATCGTTTCAAGGATGGTTTGGAAATCGTAAAGCAATTTTTGCTTGTCGTGATCACCATTTGGCCATTGATCATTGTCGGTGGCGTTGCTTTTATTTTAGTGAAAAGAAGAATGAGGAAAAAAATTGCTCTTGCTCCCTCGCAGCAAAAAGTTTAGCAGGCGATTTCCACTTCGGCACATACCAAATTGATGTATCACGATGGTCATGAAGGGTTGTTCATGACACATTCACAATCGCCAGTCATTCTGGAAGAACCTTCTTAACACCTGACAGATCTCTGCAATGAATTGCGAGAAGTTTCCTGAATGACCTCGTGAAAATGTGAAATAAAAAATGTTATTGTCAAAGAACAATAGAGGCTTCATGAGTCTGGGGGAAAATAGTTTGCGCTCAAATTGAGGATAGCGACAATTTGGTATGGCCCCTTCTACAGCTACTCCTTTGTATCGCGAAAAGAACCTTTACTTTTATGCGCACATGATTTTCACAAAACATTTTTCATTATGAAAAAATCACTCCTTACGCTGCTTTGTTTTGTCTGTGCGTGCTCTGCCATCTATGCTCAATGGGGTTTAGGAAAAGTTTCAGAGTTGCAAGAAGCAAAAAACAGAACGTTAATTGTAATGCTTGAATCAGAATCTCCAGGCATGCTCAAGAAACTTGAAAAAGAAGGCAACGCTGATCTGAGGCCCCGGTATAAGCAGGTGCTTGATGAATACAATGAGAACATTCAGCAGGTAGCAAAGTCATGCTGGACCTTTAATGATAAGATCGAATTTAAAACCGCAGATGAAATTGACAAGCTGAGAAGTGAGAAAAACAAATCGTATGTAGTGCTGTTGTGCTACACCATGAAAAATGCCGCCGTAACTACGATGCAAAATTTCGGATTGGACTATAGCATAACCGATTTATTAAAACCTGACGACAAGAAATCAGGATTGGGTGAAATTGTGATTATGAAGATCAACCTGATTGAAGATATAAATAAGGAAATACCGCTCTACTACGTGGGCTTGCCTAATATTTTTCCAAAGAAGGCCGATCTGCAGTGGGGAATGGAAACGATTCACTGGTACTTTAATGCGCGGCTCGCAAATGCCAAAGCCAAAGACATCCGGGAAATGTATCAAATCAATTCTTCCAAGCTTGCCGGGATGACACTGCTTATACGGGAAAAAGATTTGGACGAGGAATTAAAACCGGCTGCGATAAAGAAGATTTATCCTTATCCCTATAAAGTAGTGAACCAGGAAACATTTGATTCCATCATTCTTAATCACAGTGATGGTTATGCTTATGTCATCAATTCTGCAAGCATGGAACAGGGAGGTGGCAGCGTAGTACGCCTGAATCAATATATCACTCATGCAAAGGATGGAATACCGTATGCGCTCGTGAAGCCGAGTGGTAGCTCAAACTTCGGAGCAGGTATGCTATCAAGTTACGGCATCAGCTCTTCTGCCGGGAGCAACACCATTGATGAACGAATCTTTACCGAAATTGTAAGGCAGATCAAGGGAGAAAAATGACTTCACTTCTTTTCAAGGACCTATACAGTTAGGTCATTCCTGTAAAGGTTAGATAATTCGGCCTTTACAGGAATGACAACCACACTGGTGTAACTCCAATTCTTTTTTTTCCATTCCCAAGGCTGTTAATTGCGATTTTCAAATCCTGATTACCTTGTTGGAAAAGAACACCAATGATTCAGGCAAAAAGAATTTCATGGTTAGGGATCAGAACTTCCAAATTCAAAGAAATAATTTCCTTTCTCAAGAACACGATGGGATTGTCTTCTTTAAGAGAAGATGAAACATTCGCGGAGTTGCAGCTTCACTCGGGTGATGTGGTTGAAATATTTTCTGAAGAGGCTCCATCCAACAAGTACTTCACGACAGCTCCCGTTGCAGAGTTTTTGGTGGATGATGTTGCTGAGGTGCAGAAGAAAATGGAAGCTGAAGGAATAAAATTTCTTTGCCCTCCTTGTACAGTTAATAATTTTTCATGGTCGCATTTTGTAGCACCCGATGGAAATATTTATGGACTCGCCTCAGGAAACTATGATCCTCCGCGATTCTTTTTTGAAGAAAGAAAAGATGATTATCTCATCAGCACCAACAAAATATTGCTGAATGAAAAACTGATTCATCAATTCCTTTCACAATCCTATTGGGCAAACAAACGCTCTCCGGAAATAGTGAAGAAGTCAATCGAAAATTCACTATGCTTCGGAATTTATTTTCATGAAGATCAAATTGGCTTCTGCAGAGCAGTCACTGACTTTGCAACGTTCGCCTACCTCGCCGATGTTTTCATTCTCGAAGATCACCGCGGCAAAGGATTATCAAAGTGGATGATGAAGTGTGTAATGAAACACCCCGAGTTGCAAGGATTAAGGCGATGGACACTCGCCACAAAAGATGCTCATGGCCTGTATGAGCAATTTGGTTTCAAATCTTTTCATTGGCCGGAAAGATGGATGGAGAAGTTCGATGAGAATGCCTGAAGTTTCTCTGCTGCTTTCTTAGTTAGAAACAAATCCGATTTCTCCAGGAAATCCGATTTCTAAGCCGGGATTTCCGGAATCAATATCGAATTAAAGATTGCGACACTGTCTGATTTTTCACGATGTTTGCCCGCGCATTCGCAAGACCTCCTCTATACAAGCCACAACCAATAGTGAATTCAATAAGTATCAGGTATCAAGAATCAAAATTCAAATTTCAAGAAAGATTCAAATTCCATCCCGATTGTTCGCGACAAAGTTCAGGGCTTTTGTTTTGAAATTTTTCTTCTTGAAATTTTCTTGAAGCTTGATGATTGAAGTTTGAAATTTCCAACAAAAAAATTCCCCTCATCATGGATAACCAACAACTCATCATCTACGCAGTATGGGCAATCATTATTCTGCTCTGCCTTGTGTTCTACAAATTCATCCTTCGTTTTTTCTTCGGCATGGTCATCGTTTCAGAGGACAAGGTGGGCTTGGTGACCAAGAAGTTTGTGCTCTTCGGGAAAAACAGATCACTGCCCGACGGTCGCATCATTGCAGTGAACGGTGAAGCAGGTTATCAGGCGAAGCCGCTGGCACCCGGGCTGTACTTTGGCAAATGGATCTGGCAGTATGCAATCAGCATGCAGTCATTCACCATTATTCCTACAGGAAAAATCGGATTGGTGCTCGCCAAAGACGGTGCTGAATTGGAGACCGGGCACATCCTCGCACGCAAAGTTCCCTGTGATATGTTCCAGGATGGAGAAGCATTCATCCGCAACGGAGGCAGAAGAGGAAGACAAACGGATGTGATCACAGCAGGCTCCTATCGCATCAACACATTTCTTTTTGACATTACGATTCATGATATGCTTTACGTCGAAGAGAGCATGGTTGGTGTCGTGACTACGCTCGATGGCGAATCATTACCACAAGGGCAAATTGCAGGTAAGATGGTGGAGGGCCACAACAACTTCCAGGATGCAGATTTGTTCCTTGAGGCTGGCGGAAACAAAGGATTGCAGCAGCAGGTAATTCTCGCCGGCTCTTATTATCTCAACCCGTGGTTTGTTAAGCTGGATCAAATTGCAATGACGGAAATTCCAATCGGCTATGTGGGAGTGGTAATTTCTTATGTGGGTGAAGAAGGAGTTGATCTCAGCGGCGTAGAATTTAAGCACGGAAATATTGTAGCGAAAGGCAAGAAAGGCGTGTGGGCTGAGCCTCTGGGTCCGGGAAAATATCCGATCAACACATACATCATGCGACTGGAATTAGTGCCTACCACCAACCTTGTTTTGAATTGGGCGAATGCAAGAAGCGAATCGCATCAGCTCGATAAAAATCTTTCCACCATCACGGTGCGCTCAAAGGATGGGTTTCCCTTCAACCTCGATGTGGCGCAGATCATTCACATCCCGCTGATGGAAGCGCCGAAAGTGATTGCACGATTCGGCAACATGAACAATTTAGTGAGCCAGGTACTCGAGCCAACTATCGGAAACTATTTCAGAAACTCTGCCCAGGATTCTGACGTGATTGCTTTTTTGGGAACAAGAAAAGAACGGCAGGAATCAGCCCGGGAGCACATCGGTAAAGTGCTCGATCAATACAATGTTTTTGGAGTGGACACCCTCATCGGTGACATCAATCCGCCGGACACCCTCATGAAAACACTCACCGACCGCAAGCTGGCTGAAGAGCAAAAGGTAACGTATGACACGCAGATGAAAGCGCAGGAAACACGACAGTCATTGGAGAAGGAAACAGCCATAGCAGAAATTCAAAAAGAAATTGTGAAGGCAGACCAGGGCGTGCTGATTGCAGAAAGAATTGCAGATGCCAGTGTGAAGAAAGCAACCGGTGATGCCAACGGAATAAGAATTCAATCTACTGCAGAGGGAGATCGCTTTAAGTTACTCGCCGGCGGCGAGGCAGAAAAAATTCGCATGCTCGCGATCGCCGACGCTGAACGGGTAAAGGTGCTTGCGGCCGCAGAGGCAGAGCGCATCAGCAAAACAGGAAATGCAGAAGCAGAAAAAATTCTCGCCATCGGTAAATCATCTGCCACATCGTACAAGCTTGCTGTGGAAGCGATGGGCGGTGATAACTTCACTCAACTTAAAATCACAGAGAGTATTGGAACAAACCACATCAAAGTAATTCCCGATGTGCTGATTACAGGGGGTGATTCTCCGAACGGACCGATCAGCGGATTGCTTGGTTTGGAATTGATGAAGGAGTTGGCGAAGAAAGTTTCGAATAAAGTTCAGCCTAAGAGTGAAGAGAAGTAAGAAAGATTATTGTCGCACATTGTTACAGTCACAATTGCCAACAATCACCTTGGGTTGTTTGGGATAGCCTAATTCAAGCGCTTTACAAATATCTTCACACCCCCATGTTGACGTGATTGCACTTTCAATTATGTTCATTCTGATTCCTCTATCGAAGTATGCTTTTCCAAGTTTTGGATTTAACTCGATTGCTTTTCTATAATCATCCCATGCCCAGGGTTGTTGTTTATTGAAAATCTGTCCGTCAAATTTTGCATTCGCCCGCTCATTGTAAGCTTCCGCATAGTCAGGATTTATTTTTATTGCTCGGTCAAAATCTGACAATGCGCTTTGAAATTTTCTTTTTCCAAAGTAAATGGATCCCCTCTCATAGTAAGCTTGAGAATTAAAAGGTTCGCCGATGATTACTTTGTTAAGGCTATCAAGAATTTTTACTGTGTCAATCTGTGCTAAAGATTTTAAACATTTAATTCTTTCGGTCACTCTATATGTCCCTTTTGTTTCAGTAGAATAATATAGCTTATCTACCTCGCAACTACACTCATTGTTTGTTAGAATGAAACTGACTATTCGTGGTCCATCTGTCATGTTTCCACGTCCCCACTGTATTGTTGAAAAACCTTTGGACTTTAATATCTGGAGAAGAATTAGTTTTTCATATTCATCTCCTGCAATTGAGTCAACGGTTGAGTAAAGGTTACTAAATTCTAACGGCTCAGTAGCACAAATGTCTTTCATTAACATGTCGAGTGTTTGAGTAGTATCAAGTAGATACTCTCTTTCATCTCGCCAAAATTTTCTTGCAAAATCCGATTCTGGAGCGGTAACTATAGATTTAGCAAATTCATTTTCTAAATCAAACGGAGGTCCCTTCTTATCAGATTTATCCTGTCCTGGAGAGCAGGAAATCAATAGTAAGAGACATATTAATCGGTAACATTTCATTTTATTTTTATTGCCGTTTGGAGCAGTTGTTGGTCTTGCAGAGTTTTGAGTTGAGCCAGACCAACAAATGAAGAGTCAGCTTTTTTTTACCAGACTCCATCGAACTCATTTGCCGAAATAAATTCTATCTAATCCAAAGATAAAACTCCTGTATTTACCTTCTTGGCCTATCCGCGCGAGCCGAGTAAGCAGGATTCCAATTTTCCCTTCAAAAAAACTTCACCCCTATCAACAGTTGAACGGGTAAGATTTGACAAATAAATAGTTCCTGCTGTAAAATTTGATTAAGAACTTAGCCACTAATAATTTAATCACTACTACCCTTCTATAGAACCCATCATTATGAAAAACGGTATCCTCAGTATTTCTGCTATAGCATTGTGCTTCTTCAATTCGCTCTCCGCACAAGTAGCTCCTTCTCTCCAATGGCAACTTTGCATGGGCGGAATTTCTGATGAACTTGCTAATTGCGTTCTCCAGACTACTGATGGGGGATTCATTTATTCCGGCATGGCTGCTTCAGGAGACGGTGATGTAGTAGGAAATCATAGTCTCTATCATGGCGATGCCTGGATTGTAAAGCTGGATGTAGCAGGAAACGTTGAGTGGAAAAAATGCTTCGGTAGTACCGGCGATGAGTGGGCTATGTCAATTCAACAAACTCCTGATAGCGGTTTTATTGTTGCCGGACAGGCACAAACAAATGATGGTGATGTTTCCGGAAATCACGGAGGTCTGGATTACTGGGTCATAAAATTGGATTTCAATGGTAATCTAATCTGGCAAAAATGTTTGGGAGGAAGTAATATAGATCAGGCATGGTCAATCGATCAAACTTCCGATGGTGGATTCATTGTGGCCGGATTGTCCGGATCAAACGATGGAGACGTGACCAACCATCATGGCTGCTACTATTACGATAATGGTTGTCTTGATTACTGGATTGTGAAATTAGATTCCGTAGGGAACTTAGTATGGGAAAGATCTTTGGGAGGAACCGGTGAAGATGAGGCATTCTGCATTCAGCAAACTACTGATGAAGGATATATCATCGCAGGAACATCCAACTCCATTGATGGTGATGTTACAGGCAATCATGGCATTAAGGATTACTGGATTGTGAAGTTAGATTCATCAGGAACATTGATGTGGGAAAAATCTTTGGGTGGCAGTGATATCGAAGGAAATTATGGTACAGATTACAAGGCATTTATTCAGCAATCTGATGACGGGGGTTACATTCTCGCAGGGCAATCCAAATCAAATGATGGAGATGTTTCCGGAAATCACGGGGACTTTGATGAGTGGATTGTAAAATTAGACGGGAATGGAAACATTATCTGGCAAAAATGCTTTGGAGGAAGCATGGTAGACGCAGCCCATTCTGTTCAGCAAACTGCTGACGGAGGATTCATTATTGCAGGTGCCTCTAATTCCACGAACGGTGAAGTGACTGGCAATCATGGTGAAGCGGACTGCTGGATTCTGAAGGTGGATTCATCCGGAAGCATCGTGTGGGAAAAATCATTTGGTGGTTCAGATTATGACGAAGCGAGATCTATTTATCAAAGTTCTGATAGTGGATTTATTGCCGTAGGATTAACCGCCTCTAATGACGGTGATGTTTCAGGATTGCATGGTGGCTATTTCGGAGATTGCTGGATCATAAAATTATCTAGCGATATGCCCACAGGTGATATTTCACCATCAGCCAATTTTATTTCCCTTTCTCCCAACCCCGTGCAAAACCTGCTCACTGTTGTTCTTCCATTCTTTTTCAATGTTGGGATCCGCACAACAACAGACGTTACTGAAATCACCATACGCATGTATGATGTGCAAGGAAGGATTATAACTCTTCCGGCTTCCGGTTTCCAACAGCAGGCATCTTCCATTCAGCTCAACACTGAAAAATTACCGGATGGATTTTACACACTACAAATTCTCATCAGCAAATCCGGTGAGAGTATGGTGGGGAATTTTGTGAAGCAGGATTGAGTATTTCTATAATTGAAGATGAGAATTTTTTCCAACCCCAATCAAACTCCTTCGCTGAAATAAAGTTTATATAAACCAAAGATAAAGCTGCTGCAGTGCTGTTGCTGGTTCTACCCTGCAAATGGCGGCGCAAAAATCAACAATGGCAAAATCGGGTTTGGTATTTTTGCCCTTTCATTCTTCTCTTTGCGAAACGTCATGGATAAAATGTGGTGTAAGAAATTTTTAAGACACTTGATATTTTTTTTCGTTGCAGCGCTTTCATTCTTGTCCTGGTCATGTTCCTCTCAGCAAAATAAAAATGCCCCCAACGCTTCAACCGCTGAAGGGGATCAAAACCGAGTCAGGGTTGGCGCTCGTAAAGAAACTTTTCAGACCGGGAAAGTGATTCCGGAAATTTCCTGCAAAACAAATCCGGCTCTTTCGTTCGCATTGTATCTGCCAACTTCTTACGACACTTTAAAAAAATATCCGGCAATCATCTTCTTCGATCCTCATAGCAGCGGAAACTATGTGGTGACAAAGTATCATCATCTCGCGGAAGAATTCGGAGTGATTCTCGTTGGCTCGAATGACTCGAAGAATGGATTGTCATTCGATCAAACAAACCAAATTGCCGGCACTCTAATGAACGAAACAATCTCCCGCCTCTCTGTTGAAAATGAAATCACGCTCTCAGGTTTTTCAGGCGGGTCTCGGGTAGCGCTTTCTTCAGCGATGAGCAATCAAAATGCTTCATCAGTAATTTATTGCGGAGCAGCAATGCCCCTTCAAAAGGGCTCAAGGATTTTTTCTACTCTCGGTTTTGCTGGTGTAAATGACATGAACTACACCGATGTGATAGCATTCGATCAATCAATGCAGTCCACTTCTTACAATCATTTTCTTGTTGAGTGGAATGGTAAGCACGAGTGGCCTGATAGCGCTTCGTTCCGTGATGCATTTTACTGGCTTGCCTTCAATCGCATGCGCGCACATGACATTCCTTTCAACCCGCAAATGGCTCAGCAGTTTGTTGATGAGAATAACAAGCGACTTTCTGATTCGCATGACTACCTGGTGCAGGAAGCGGTACAGGAAAAAATTGTTTTCTTCCTCGACGGGCTTTATAATATTGATCGCTTCAAAGCAGGAGTAACTCAGCTTCAGCAAAATCCTTCTTACCGGAAAGAATTAAGTGACAAACAAAAAGTGCTGCAGCAGGAATCAGCGATCAAGCAACAGTACATTGACGAATTTCAGTCGAAGGATTTGAATTGGTGGAAGACGGAGATTGCACGAATGAATGCAGTAAAAGATCCGCAACAGAAATCCATGTACCAGCGCCTGCTCGGTTTCATTTCGCTTGCAGGATATTCCATTTCGAGCAATTCCATTCAGCAGGGTAAATTCGAGGTGGCAGAAAAAATGCTGGTGATTTACAAATTGGCCGATCCTAAAAATTCAGATCAGCCGTTTCTTGAGGCGTGCATGTTTGCAAAACAAGGGAAAGATGATGAAGCTGTTCAATCCCTGCAGCATGCTATAGATTTGGGATTGAATGATTCATCAAAAATTTTGAACGAGCCGGCACTCGCTTTACTTCAACAAAATGAAAAATTCAAAACGCTTCTTTCAAAAATGAAATAACAATGAGCAAAATAATATTACGATGACACCGATTTTGAAAACGCAAAAATTGATTTCACCGATGAAAAATCACAAAGTAATCAGTGTAATCTTTCTGGGAATCTGTGTGATCTCAGCAATAAATTCGTGCAATAATAATTCTGATCAGCCAATGGCTTTCAAAACAACTTCGCTTTTCGATGATGATTGCAAGTCTCCCCTTGCCTGCAAGCTGACATCATCTGAAATGCAACAGCGGAAAGCTAAGGTGCTCGCCCTGTTGCAAAAAAATGTGAAGGAGAAAAAAGAACTTGAAAATGGCTACGCCTACAAATTTCAGGGAAGCGATGCCATGATTGACACGCTTACATCATTCATTAAAACCGAAAAGGAATGCTGTGATTTCTTTACATTTAACCTCGCCGTGAGAGGTGACCAGGACTTTGTGTGGCTGCAACTTACCGGCCCCAAAGGCACCAAGGATTTTATCAAAACAGAGCTTGAATTATGAAGAAGAGGATGACACCGATTTCATCCCGAAAGATTCTTCCAAGGAAAATAAAAAAGGGATTACACCGATGCACATCACAAAGTAATCGGTGTAATCACGGGAAAATCGGTGTAATCGAAGCATTATCAACTTAATTAAGCAATTTTTAACTTCACGTTATCAAATTAAAACCAGAATAAAAAAAATTTGATGCAGTTTTGCAATCCGCTCCCAAAACGTACTTCATGACTGACTCAATAACGAAGAAAGAAGAACTCAATCAAACTTTTGTTCTCGGTGATCAATTGACTAAGGAGCAAATCTCGTTCTTCGGTAAGTACGGTTTCATTCACTTCACTAATTTTTTTACCCCCGACCAGGTAGCGAAAGCATTGACCGCAATGGAGGAGGTGGAAAAGGAATGGATCCGGAATAACGTTACCAAAGTGAATGGCATCCCGATCAAATACGGAACTGATGAAAACGGTAATACCATTGTTCAACGATTTGCATTTGCATCCCTAAACTCACCGGTGCTTCATGAATTTCTCGCCGACCCGCGGTTGTTAGCGCTGAAAGATTTTGTAGGTAACGATTGCCGCATCGGCGAATATGAAAAGGATGGGCTCGTGATCAGCCATTATGTGAATACCGAAGAAAGTCAGCTCACCAAACTCGGTTGGCATACTGACGGCATGCGGGATGTGTTTGCCGGCTTCCGTTTGGATCCTATGGTAAACGTAGGCATTAGCCTGGACGACTCTCCCAGGGAAAAGGGCGGGTTGCGCGTGTTGCCGGGTACTCACAAGCAAAACATTTATGAGTTTTTTTTCCGCAAGAAACATTTCATTGATAACCGCGATGACAAAAATGAATTTGCCATTGAAACCAAGGCCGGTGACCTCACAGTGCATCATGGCCGGGTGTGGCATCGTGCGGCGTTAGCATCAGTGAAAGGAGCAGCAAGCAAGCGACGTATGATGTATTTTCCTATCATTGCCGGTAAGTTCAAACCGAAGTCAGAAAAAAGCAAGACGCCGATTTATCATCACTTTCAGAGAGTGGTGAGGTGAGATTGGTCATTGGTCTTTAGTCATTGGTCATTGGTCAATAAGTGAATACATACACTGATACCTTTCATTCACGCCTCCAATTCGAAATCCATTATCCGAAATGTCTTATGCCTTAATCACCGGTGCAAGTAAGGGCATCGGAAAAGCTTTTGCTGAATCTCTGGCAAAAAGACAAATTGATTTACTGCTGGTGGCGCGCACTGATTCATTGCTACAACAACTTTCTGATGATTTGAAGAACAAATATGGAGTAAGGGCTCAGTATCTCGCTCTGGATCTCTCTCAGCAGGATTCAGCTCAAAAAATTTTTCAATGGGTTGATGAAAACAATTTTGATGTACAGATACTCATTAACAATGCCGGCTATGCATTGTGGGGGAATTTTATCGAACTGAGCTTGCAGGAGCAAAATGAAATGATCGCTGTGAATATTTTCACGATGATCAACCTTACGCATCTGTTGATTCCAAAGTTAATGTTGCAAAACCGGGCCTACATTTTAAACCTCAGCAGCAGCGCCGCCTACCAGGCAGTTCCTACCATCACGCTGTATGCGGCAGCAAAATCATTTGTGCTTTCCTTCTCGCGAGGCCTGCGTCGTGAATTGAACAGCACTCCAATCTCCGTCACATGCCTTTCACCCGGGCCAACCAAAACAAATTTTGTTGAACGGGCACGAATGTTTCACATGCAAAAGCTTTCTGACAAAATGAGTATGTCGCCTGAGGATGTTGCTGAATTCGGAATCAAAGGAATGCTGGCCGGGAAAGCTGAGATCATTCCCGGCTTTACGAATCAGGCGGGTGCATTTATGGCGCGTATTGCTCCAAAGAATCTTGTGGAAAAAGTAGCCGGCGGACTTTATGTAAAGAAGGAGAAGCGGAAAAAATAGGCAGTCCCGAAAAATCGGGATCTTCGTTTCACTTCGATAGGCAATAGGCAAAATTGAAATGAGTTGGCAGTTTTCAGTTGGCAAAAAACGAGCGCCTTGTTCGGAAATGCTGTGCAAACCGCACAACACACAATGGAGCAGTAAGCAACAGGAAGGAGGCAAAAAAAATGGTGAGGGAAAAATTATCGTGGAAGGAAGCGTGGGCGAAAAATAGTTTCAGAATTCAACTGCTGGCCACGATTTTACTGATAGTTCTCATCATAAGTCTTATGCCTCATTTTTTTTTATTCATCCAGGAAAGAACAGGTCGCGTATTATACGATCCATTGCTGCAACTGTTACCTCCCCGTAACCTTTCCCCGCTCACCTTTACGATGATTTATTCCGCGATTATCGTCGCCATTATTTCGTTTTCATTTTATCCTCAAGTGTTGTTGCGGGCTTTACAATCGTATTGTCTTCTTACGGTTGCGAGGGTAGTTTGCAATTGGTTAGTTCCTCTGAATGATCCGCCGGGATTAATTCTGCTGACGGATCCTTTCGTTGATGCAATTGGTTATGGCGGGAAAATAATTACGAAGGATTTATTTTTCTCCGGGCATACCTCCACCATGTTTTTACTTTTTCTTGCTGCTCCGAATCGCCCACTGAAAATATTTTTCCTCTTCATAACTATTGGAGTTGCGACATGTCTTTTAATTCAGCATGTGCATTACACGGTTGACGTGGTCGTAGCGCCTGTATTCGCGTGGTTTTTTTATAAGATATGTTTTTCTGTGAAGAAAATTTGATCCGCTGCGAGTGCAATTCTTATTTTATGGTGCCATACTTTTTATTCCTGGCTGTCATCTTCAGAAAATAATCTAATCGTTTTCGAAAAAACTCCGGACGATTTCTGCTGTTGTCAATGAAGCCGATTCGAATGTGTTGATAATACTCAGGGAATTTTTTAAAGTTCTTCCAAACAACCGGATCCTTTCTCAGCTCGGCAAGAATATCTTTTGGCAACTTGAATTTCTTAAGTTCCGTAGAAGCCGATAATTCTTTTGAGCGCTTATCAAAATGATGCCTTATACTATCAAGCCCGGCTGACTTCATCATTCCGGATTTGATAAGGCGCTGCACCCTTTCTTTATTCAGCTCTGACAGGTTACTATTTTTTCTGCGCGGTGTAAATCTCTGTGCGGAGCGATCTTTATCTATGGACTTCCTCGTGCTATCAATCCATCCAAAGCAAAGCGCTTCTTCAACTCCATCGCTGTGAGTCATACTGGCTTTGCCACTCTTTTTATTGTAGTACACCAGCCAAATTTCGTTCTCAGTGGAATGGTTTTTCTCAAGCCATGCTCTCCATTGCCCTCGATTTTTCACATACAGTGTTTTGCTGATCTCCATAGTTTCTGATTCTTAATTAAGCTTCTTGTCAACAGAAAATTTTTATCGCAAAGGATAATCGGGAATGAAAGTATAAATCCTCTTCTAACTGAATCATCTAACCCTTACTTCAGCAATGAGCAAAGTCGCATGATGAAGAAAACAACGAAATTCACAGCGCGAATAAAGTCAATAAAATTCCACAGAATCACATGCAACTTCTTCACGCTTCACCTGAATCTCCACCGGCTTTTTCATGGGAAGATTGGTATGCTTCAGTCGGCGGGAGGTCAATCAGCATTGAGGAGGTTAATCAATATCTCGATGACATTTACAACGATCAGTACAAGCGCTTCGAAGGTGAAGTAGCTGCTGAAAAAAAACAATTTAAAAGTGAAGAAGAAGCATCTCTGCTGATCAAAGAGAAAGCGAAAGAGTTTGGCGCTGACATTGTCGGCATCTGTGAGATCGAGCCATCGGATATTTACAGGGGGAAAACGGTGACGGAAAAATTTGCGATTGCTGTCGGTCAACGAATGAAATGGAAAGAATTCCAGGTAGTGCCTTCCACTACTTCCGCCATTGAATGTCTCCGCGTTTATTATTCTCTTGGAGAAACGGTAATTAAACTTGCTGCCTTCATTCGCTCGCTTGGCTACACATGCAAAGTAGAGCATCCTATTGGTGACAGTGATGTTCTTCACATCCCCATCGGATTGAAAGCAGGATTCGGTGAGTTGGGGAGGCATGGATCTATCATCAATCCTACTTTAGGTCCGCTGTTCAGGATGGGAAGCGTTATCACTTCCATTCCCATGAAGATTGATCATCCGATAGATGCAGGCATTGCCGCCTTCTGTGACAATTGCAGAGCGTGCAGAATCTATTGCCCCGCGAAAGCAATTCCTGACGATAGAAATCCTGCTGCTGGGAAAGATCATCTCGGCAATGATCGCTACCAGGTTGATACCGGAAAATGCTTTCCCTACTTCGCTAAATACAATTACTGCTCAGCTTGTCTGCCTGTTTGTGTTTACAATCACAAAGAATGGGCGAAAGATTTTGAAGGACATGCGACCAAACTTTTCCCGCAGGTGATTTTTGAAGAACCTCCCGCTCCTGCTTATGATATTCCTGAAGAGATCAGGCATGAGTTTTCAAAAATGGGAGATGATAACTTCTTCGGGAAAACAAAAAAGAAGGCAGAGTGATTGGGTGTGTACGGATTTTTCGCGAGAGTTCTGCTCGCAAAACCTCATAGGTTTTTTAAACCTATGAGGTTTGACCAGCGACAACAGGAATATTTTATAAAGCGGCTTTCCATAAAAGCGGTTGCGCTTTTACACGAATGGTACTTTCATTCTCCAGCAAATGCAAGTGCGTTTCCACAGCCACATCATCTTCAATCACGTTTACGTAATCATCGTAAGGACCACGTTTGGCTAACGCTTTCCAGGCTACTGCCAGCGTATCAATCAGGACTAAG
>Ga0134121_10002514_pt1 | contig 15798 bp, 11 predicted proteins | sample KB301_FD_96463 | JGI IMG/M metagenome (GOLD analysis project Ga0134121, IMG submission 96463) | Terrestrial soil microbial communities without Nitrogen fertilizer from Kellogg Biological Station, Michigan, USA - KB3-0-1 | ecosystem: Environmental > Terrestrial > Soil > Unclassified ... | reverse complement strand
TGCTGTTCACGCAAAAGGATTGGTTCTGCCATTGTGTGCGACTCTTTATTGAAGGCCGGGGCGGGATGTTTCCTGGAGAGCTAAACGTGAAAACGCCTGTTCCGCGGATTGCAAGTTTTTGAATCTAAAAGAGGTTACTTATTCGGTTGGGGCAGTTTGCCGAGGTGGATTAAGCCTCCCATAAGCCGAAAAGCACTTTAACATAGCCAACGTTGGCCATCAAGATTTTTCTTTGTTGAAACATGTGTCGGAAAAGTGGGCCGTTTTCGGTGGTTAAAGCACCCGCAAGTACTTGTCTCCGTTGATCTAGAGGTAGGTCTATGGTAAGCTGCGGTCCAATTTTACGGCTGCTCGCTTCAGGTGAGCAGCCTTTTGAGAATCCGGTCATGAGTAGCAGTCTCACAAAAGGGTTGAGACGGTCAACATCGCGTTCAAAAGCTAAACCAGCCGCGAAAAGCGCGAAGCGCGCTGTAAAAGCGAAGTCACCTTCCAAACCCAAAGCCACAAGAGCCGCCGCCGCCAAATCGTCTGCGCGATCAGCCGCTAAGGTGCGCCCGGCCAAGAAGACTGCCCACACCAAATCTTCGTCTAAGCCAACAGCAAAAACGAAGAAGGCAGCGCCCAAGCCTGTGGCTCGCAAAGCCGCAGCCGCTAAGAAGCCTGTCGTCTCAAGGGTCAAAACGACGCAGAAGCAAGCTGCGGTTCGAGCTATCCGGCCAACGCCGGCGCCACCACCGCCGCCAAGACCGCCGACACAGGATGAGTCAGCAGCTCTGGTTGCGTTTGAACGCGCACATAAGGAGTTTGCTCGCGGGCGGTTTGCTGAGGCGCGGAACCAGTTCCGAATTCTCGTGGACAAATACTCGCAGGTAGCAGAAGTCGCAGCGCGTGCGCGAACGTATCTCGCGATTGCGGAGTCGCGCCTGCGAACTGAAAGCATTCTCCCACGTGATGCCGATTCGCTTTACGACCGCGGCGTCATCGAGCTCAATCGCGGTGAGTATGTAGCAGCGCAGGAGATGTTCGAAAGAGCACTCAAGCGTGAGCCGGAAGCGGCGCATATTCACTATGGCCTCGCAGCCACGCGCGCTCGACTCGGTTCAATCGACCTCGCCCTGGAATCACTCCAGCGCGCACTCGACCTGCAACCGAACCTGCGTGTACGTGCACAACACGATCACGACCTGAACCCACTGCGAAACGACCCCGATTTCGATCGGCTGATCTTTAGCAACCCCTCCTAAGTGATATCTTCCGCAAACGCGCGGAAGGCGCTAAAAATTCAATTAAGGTATGATTCAACTGCGTTAAGGTGTTCACTCTTTTTCGGGGCATTTATTTGCAACAAGTAACAACGACAGGCGGTCAGAAGCTCGTAGCCATTGGCGGCGGCACTGGTCTGTCGTGCTTACTCGGCGGTCTGAAGCGTCTGGTGGGAAACACCGACGACGAGATGTGGATCGAGAGCCTCTCGGCGATCGTCACGGTCTCCGATGACGGTGGCAGCTCCGGACGCCTGCGCGATGAGTTGCAGATGCTCCCGCCCGGCGACATTCGCAACTGCATGATCGCGCTCTCGGAAGACTCGAAACTGATGTCGCGTCTATTCAGTTATCGCTTTCGCGGGGACGGTGAGCTCGGCGGTCACAGTTTCGGCAATCTCTTTCTCGCTGCATTGACTGAAGTAACAGGAGATTTCACCGAAGCGATTCGCGTCTCGTCGGAGATTCTCGCGAGCAAGGGTCACATCTATCCAGCGACGATCAGCGACGTCAGACTCGCTGCCGAGCTCGAAGACGGATCCGTGGTGCGTGGTGAGACTCAGATCTCGGCGTCAAAACTTCCGATTCGCCGTTTGCGACTCGAACCGGAACGATGTCTTCCCTTGCCCGAAGTCCTCAAAGCGATTCGCGCCGCCGACATCATCACCGTCGGACCGGGCTCGCTCTACACGAGCATTCTGCCGAATCTGCTCGTGAGCCAGGTTGCACGTGTGATCGGTCAATCGCGCGCGACGAAGATCTTCATTAACAACCTGATGACTCAGCCCGGTGAAACCGACGGCTACAGCGCACGCGAGCACATGGAGACGATCAAGAAGTACGCGCCTGAGATTCATTTCGATTTCGTCGTCGTAAACAACCGGCGCATCAGCGCGGAACAGGCTGAGCGCTACGCGGCCGAAGGCGCTTATCAAATCGGCATCGACGACCCGATTGACGACGCGCTCGACCAAACAACTGAGATCGTTCGTACTGATCTGCTTTACGACGGCGTGCAGGTCCGGCACAATTCTGATCGGCTCGCACACGTCGTGATCGACTGCCGCAAACAAGCACTCGCCCCGGTCGTCGTCTAATGTCTCCGAGAAATGTCCACTAACAACACATCGTCCAGACCCCTGAACGTTTTGATCATGGCTGCCGGACTCGGCACCAGAATGAAGTCGCGTCGCGCGAAGGTGCTGCACGAGCTGGGCGGCGCTCCGCTGATCGCGTACGTCGTGCGGGCTGCGCAGGCGCTCGAGCCGCGCTCGATCATCACGATCCTCGGGCACCAGGCGGAAGAAGTTGAGCGTGCGGTTCTGGCAGAGGTCGGCGAGCTCGCGAGTTTTGTGATTCAGGAAAGACAACGCGGCACAGGCGACGCGGTTGAGTCAGCGCGTCGCGTGCTCGAAGACTCGGACTCGCTCGTGCTCGTGTTGTCGGGCGACGTGCCGATGATTCGTGTTGAGACGCTGCAGAAGCTGATCGAGCATCACAACGATGCTGGCGCGGCGTGTTCGATACTGAGCGTTCGTCTCGAAAATCCGACCGGATACGGGCGCATCATTCGCGATAACAATGGCGAGTTCCGGAAGATCGTCGAGCAACGTGACGCGAGTGAAGATGAGCGTCTCGTGCGCGAGATCAACTCCGGTATCTACTGTTTTGAAGCAAAGGCACTGTTTGAAGCGTTGCGGAAAGTCGAGCCGAAAAACGATCAGGGTGAGTACTACCTGACTGACGTCGCCGAGATCATTCTCGCGAGCGGCGGCACCGTGAGCGTTTTTCTAATCAACGATCCGCGCGAAGTATCGGGAGTGAACACGCGTGCCGAGCTGGCGGAGTTTGAGAACCTCGTCCGGCGCTCGGCGATTCGGCGGCTGATGATTGAAAGTGGCGTGACGTTCATCGATCCGTCGCATGCGTACATCAGTGCCGAAGCGCAGATCGGGCGCGACACGATCATTCATCCGAACGTTACGATCGAAGGTAAAACTGTAATCGGCGAAGGCTGCGTGATTCGTGCGGGCGCGCGCATTACAAACTCGCGTCTCGGTGATAATGTGACCGTGAAAGATCACTCGGTGATCGTCGATTCGCAGGTCGAGGCAAACTGTTCTGTCGGGCCGTTTGCGCACCTGCGGATGAACGCGTTGCTGGAGGAGAAAGCGACCGTGGGCAACTTCGTCGAGGTGAAGAAGTCGCGACTGAAACGCGGCGCGAAAGCGATGCATCTTACGTATCTCGGCGATGCGACGATCGGTGAGCGAACAAACATCGGCGCCGGGACGGTCACTTGTAATTACGACGGTGTGAACAAGCACGAAACGATCATCGAAGACGACGTCAAAATCGGGTCCGACACGATGCTGGTCGCACCGGTTCGTGTCGGCGCCCGCTCAAAAACTGGCGCAGGCTCAGTCATTACGAGAGACGTTCCGCCGGATTCGTTAGTGGCTGGAGTGCCGGCCGAAGTCAAGAAGAAGCTCAAATGAGATTTCTCACGCAGCGGCGCAACGGCGCTACGTTAAAACAGTCGGCCGCTGCGTCGTTGCGCCGCCGCGTGAGAAATCCTTTTAACGAACCTCAGGAGTACAAGATCGAATGTGTGGAATTGTTGGTTACGTAGGCAACAAGCAGGTAGTGCCGCTCATCATCGATGGGCTGCGTAAGCTCGAATATCGCGGCTACGACTCAGCCGGTATCGCAGTCGTCAACGAAGATCACGACCTCGAGATCCGTCGCGCCGAAGGTAAACTGCGCAACCTCGAAGAGACCATCCGCCTGAGTCCACTCGACGGCACATACGGCATTGGCCACACACGTTGGGCCACACACGGCCGCCCGACCGAAGAGAACGCACATCCACATCGCGACTGCACCGGACGCGTCGTCGTCGTTCACAACGGCATCATCGAAAACTATCTCCAGCTCAAAGAGCGACTGCGCAAATCCGATCACCACTTCGTCACCGAAACAGACACAGAGATCATGGCCCACCTGATCGAGGAATATCTCAAGAAGGATTCCTCCTTCGAACAGGCAGTGCGTTCGGCGGTGGCTGAGCTGCGCGGCATTTTCGCGCTCTCGATCATCAACGCCGACGAGCCCGACACGATCATCGCCGTGCGCCAGGGACCTCCGGTCGTGATCGGTCTCGGTGACCGCGAATTCTTCGTCGCCTCAGACATTCCACCGATTCTGCAACACACACGCGACGTCTTTTTTCTAGGTGACGGCGAGATCGCGATCATCAATCGCGACGCGGTGCGCGTGACAGACTTCGAAGGCAATTCGGTGCAGCCGTCGATCCAGCGGATCACGTGGGATCCGATCATGGCGGAAAAGGGCGGCTTCAAGCATTTCATGCTCAAGGAGATTTACGAGCAGCCGCGCTCCGTGCGCGACACAGTCCAGGGACGAATCTCGCTCGACAGCGGCCAGGTGTTTCTCGACGAGATGAGCAACATCACCGAAGCCGATTTCAAACGTTTCACTTCGATAAAGATCGCGGCGTGTGGCACGTCGTGGCATGCGGGACTCGCCGGCAAGTACATGATCGAGCAGCTCGCGCGTGTGCCGGTTGACGTCGATTACGCGTCGGAGTTTCGGTATCGCAGTCCGGTGATGGATGAGAACACGTTGTTGCTGGTGATTTCGCAATCAGGCGAGACGGCCGACACGATCGCGGCGTTGCGCGAAGCGAAAGAGCTCGGCGCGAAGGTGCTCGCGATCTGCAACGTTCAAGGTTCGATGATCGTGCGCGAAGCAGACGGCACGATTCTCACGCACGCCGGTCCGGAGATCGGAGTCGCTTCGACAAAGGCTTTCACCGCGCAGATGATCGCGCTCTACTTGCTGGGTCTTTACCTGGGCAACCTGCGTGGCGAGCTCTCGGTTGAGGAAGCACGTTTTCATGCGCAGGAACTGGCCGAGTTGCCGGTGAAGCTCGAGCATCTGCTCAACGATTCAGACGGTATCGAGGAGCTCTCGAAAGAGTTCTTCCGCTCGACAGACTTTCTCTATCTCGGTCGTGGGATCAACTTCCCGGTCGCGCTCGAGGGCGCGTTGAAGTTGAAAGAGATCTCTTACATTCACGCTGAAGGTTATCCAGCGGGTGAGATGAAGCATGGTCCAAACGCGCTGATCGACGAGCGGCTGCCGGTGCTCTTCATCAACACGCGTGAAGAAGGCAATCGCGCTTCAGAGCTGCGCTACGAGAAGACGCATTCGAATATCGTGGAAGTGAAAGCGCGTGAGGGTATTGTGATCTCGGTGTTGACTGAAGGCGATTCGATCTCGTCGGTGGTTTCGGATCATGTGATCGAGATACCTGCTGCGAGTGATTTGCTGTCGCCGATACTCTCGATCATTCCGTTGCAGTTGCTCGCCTATCACATCGCGGTCCGACGTGGTTGCGATGTCGATCAGCCACGAAACCTCGCCAAATCAGTCACAGTAGAATAGCCACAAAGAGGCACAAAAAGCACAAAAGTTTTCTTATGTGCCTTTTGTGCCTTTTTACGGCACCCCTCGAGGGCAAACGGCGGCGGCACTACATCCCCCAAAAAGTGCCTTGGCTACTCACGCCGTCTGCCCCCCGCCTTACCCTAACGCGCAAACAGACGGCAAAAAGGTTCAGGAATTTCCTGAGCCGCGCTCGTGGTCTAAAAGTTTTTTCTTCCGGTCCAAACCCCAGCGATAGCCGCCGAGGCTCTGATCTTCGCGCACGACTCGATGACAGGGAATCACGAGGGCGACTGGGTTTGTCGCGCACGCACGGCCGACCGCACGCACCGCGCCGGGTTTACCGAGTGATTTGGCGACCTCGGCGTATGAAACTGTCTGGCCGTAAGGAATCGCGCGCAGCTTTTCCCAAACCTGACGCTGAAACGCCGTGGCTCTGATATCGAGAGGCAGATCGAGGCGCGGCTCGTTGTTGTCGAGGTGACTCAGGATCTTCTCGACTGTCTCGCGCAATGCTGAATCTTCGCGTGTGATCTGTGCGTGGGGAAATTCTTCGCGCAGGTCTTTCTCGAGATCCGTATCGTCGTCGCCCATTCTCACTGCACACACGCCGCGCTCAGTCACCGCGACGAGTAAACGTCCCATCGTTGAATCAACAATCGTGTAGCCTATAACTACACCGCGGCCGCCGCGGCTGTAAGTTGCGGGCGTCATGCCGAGCTCTTCAGACGCGTATTCGTAGAGACGGCTGCTGGAGTTGAAGCCTGATTCGTAGAGCGAGTTGGTCACCGATTCTCCTTTGCGCACGAGCGCTTTGAAGTTGCCGAACTTGCGCGCGGCAACATACTGGCGCGGGCTGATTCCCATTACGCGCTTGAATGTGCGTTGCAGATGGAAGACGCTCACGCCGGCGTGCGAGGCGAGCTCAGCGAGTTTCGGTGTGTCGCTTTCAGTCTCGTCGAGTAGACGGCAGACGCGTTGCACGAGCTCGGTCTGCGGATCCAGGACACGTGCGCGTTTTGGTTGGCAACGCAGGCACGCGCGGAAGCCTGCTTGTTCCGCGGCTTCGGGCAAGTCGAAGAACCGGACGCGTTCGCGATGTGCGCGACGCGATGGGCACGACGGGCGGCAGTAAACTCCGGTCGAGCTGACGGCGAACACGAATTGGCCGTCGAAGTGTGCGTCTTTAGCGACGACTGCTTGCCATAGTTGATCGTTATTCATCATGTGTGGATTTTAGATCTCACCATATCCTGAATCTATCTGGTTCTTGCGGTCAAATTAGCCACCGATTTACACGGATTAAAAACGCGGATTTTGATCCGTGTAATCCGTGTGGTTAAATGCACGCACGCGTGGATTCGGATTTCCTGTCACAACTAAATGAACAACAACGCGAGGCTGTGCTTGCTACCGAAGGACCGCTCCTGATCCTTGCCGGTGCGGGCTCAGGCAAAACGCGCGTCATCGCGCATCGCATCGCGTATCTCATCGCCGAGAAAAAAATCCCGAACTGGAATATTCTCGCCGTTACATTCACAAACAAAGCCGCCGATGAGATGCGCCAGCGCGTGCAGCGACTGCTCCACACGCAGGAACGCAACGACTTACCGCTCGTTTCGACGTTTCACAGTCTCTGTGTGCGCATCCTGCGGCAGGACATCGAAAAGCTCAACGACAAATACACACGCCGCTTCACGATCTACGATCAGGACGACTCGATTCGTTTGATCAAGCAGGCGATCCGCGATCTCGGTTACGACGAGAAATACGTGGCGCCACGCGCGACACAGTCAGCCATCAGCTCTGCCAAGAATCGCGGTGAAGACCCGACAGCGTTTGCCGCGCGGGCTGAGTACCAGGACGAGCGCCGGGCGATCATGGCCAAGGTTTACGAGATGTACGAAGCGCGTCTGCATAGCAACAACGCGCTCGATTTCGACGATCTGCTGATCAAAACCGTGCGACTCCTGCGCGACGTCGATGAAGTCAGGGAAAAATACAACAACAAGTTTCGTTACATACTCGTCGACGAATACCAGGACACTAACTCGCTCCAGTTCGCATTGATCAGTCTGATCACACAGAAGTCGCAGAACATCGCGGTCGTCGGTGACGAGGATCAGTCGATCTACAAATGGCGCGGCGCGGACATCAGTAACATTCTCAACTTCGAAAAGCATTTTCCGAAGACGAAAACCATTCGCCTCGAACAGAACTATCGCTCGACGCAGACGATTCTCGACGTTGCGGGCGCGGTGGTGAAGAACAATCTCGAACGCAAAGGCAAGAACCTCTGGACTTCAAACCCGCGCGGCGGTCGCGTCGGTTATTACCAGGCGTTCGACGCGGAAGCGGAAGCGCGTTGGGTGGCCCACAAAGTCATCGAGCATCAACGAGACGAGCGCGACATTCGCGCCGCCGTGCTCTATCGCACCAACTCGCAATCGCGTGTGTTTGAAGAAGCGATGCGACGCGCAGGTTTGCAGTACAACATCATCGGCGGCTTCTCGTTTTACGAGCGCATGGAAGTGCGCGACATCATCGCGTATCTGAAGCTCGCGCTGAATCCAAACGACTCGATCGCGCTCGGTCGTGTGATAAATAGCCCGCCACGCGGCATCGGTAAAACGACGATTGACGAGCTCGAACGCCGCGCGAAAGACTACGAGCTGTCGTGGTGGGAAACGATCAGCAACATGATCGAGCAACCGGGAAGTCTTGGCCCGCGTGCGATCAGCGCGCTCAAGAGTTTTCGCAACATCATCAACAAACTCGCGCAGCTCGCGGAAACACCGGACGAGTCCAGTAAAGAGCCCGTTTCTGACGTTGTGCGTGCCGCGATTATCGAAACGGGTTATGAACTGTCGTTACGTGGCGAGCGCACGGACGAAGCCGAAGGTCGACTCGAGAACCTGCAGGAGCTCGTCAACGCCGCGGTGGATTACGACGACCAGGGGATCGAAGGGCTGCGCGAGTTTATCGATCACTCCGCCCTCGTTTCCGATCAGGACGAGTACAAACGTGACGCGCCCGTCACGTTGATGACTGTACACGCGGCGAAGGGACTCGAGTTTCCGCTCGTGTTCGTCGTCGGACTCGAGGAAGGTCTGTTTCCGCATTCGCGTGCAGCGACTGATCGAGCGGAATTGGAAGAAGAGCGGCGGCTCGCGTACGTCGCGATGACGCGCGCTGAGCGGCACTTATATGTGACGCACGCAATGAAGCGTCGTGTCTATGGTGAAGAGCTCGCGTCCGAGCCGTCGACGTTTTTGAACGAGATGCCGGAAGAGATGCTCGAAGATCTCAGTCTTGGTAAGTCGTGGCTTTCGTTCAAAGGCGGCTCGCAACAGATCGATTACGAACAGGGCGAGTATAAGAAAGAGCGGAAGAAGTACACGGGCAAGACTTACGACAGCGTTGATTCGATCGCGGACTTCTTCAAACAACGCAACCGGCAGATGGGCCAGACGTCAGGGAGTCTGCCCAACATTTCGAAAGCAGCCGCAGCTTCACCATCCAACGAAATCACACCGGGTTCTTACGTGAAGCATTCGAAATACGGGCGCGGGCTTGTGTTGCGACGTGAAGGCGCTGGCGAGTCTGCTAAGTTAACGGTGAGCTTCCCGGGATACGGGCAAAAGAAACTAGTCGAGAAATACGCTGGCTTGGAAAAAGCGTAACGCGGATAACACGGATTAGATCCGGATCTAATCCGTGTTATCCGTGGCTAAAGTTCTAACTGGCAGTCAGTTCAGAGACAATTTCATTGGCCCCGAAGACCTTCTTCAACACTTCCAACATTCCCCGCGAGTCGACCGAGATAGCCCGATTCACTGACTGGTCGTACATGAAATCGCCGACCAGTGATTGAATGTTGCCGTCGAAGATCAACCCAACCAATTCGCCGTTCTGATTGATCGTCGGTGAGCCTGAGTTTCCGCCGATGATGTCGTTCGTCGACACGAAGTTGAACGGCGTATTCAGATTGAGCGCGCTCTTCTTCGCCACCCAGCGCTCCGGCAGGTTGTATGGAAACTCGTGCTTGAACTTGTCAGAGCGAGCGAACAGACCACCGATCGTCGTGAACGCCGGAACCTTTTGGCCGTTCTCCATGTAGCCTTCGACCGCGCCGTATGAAAGTCGCAGCGTGAACGTCGCATCTGGATAGAGCTTCGTTCCCTCAGTCTCGAAAAGTGCGCGTGCAATCTTCGCGTAGTTGGCGCGCTCGACACCCGTCAATTCACTCTCGTAACGCTTGCGAACTTCGCGCGCTTTCGCATCGATCATGCGCGCGACCACGATCATCGGATCGGTCGAAGCATCGATCGCGGCTTTGCCACCCGCGGCCAGTTCTTTACGAACCGCCACATCGCCAAGCTTCGTGCCGGTGATCATCTCGTCAGCGCGTGCTTCAGGAGTCTTGCCGTTGAGTACTTGCTTCACGAGCGGGTTATCGGCGCCCAACAGCTCGACCATGAAACCGAGCGAGTCAGCGAGTTTCAACTCCTCAAAATCATTGTGAATCGGAGCCGGCGAGTAGAGCGCGAGTTCGAGTGAAGCACGACGAGCATCGGTGTACTCGAGTATACGCTGGTTATTCGGCTTCGCGTTTTCATCCGCAAGCCTCACGAGCGCGCGTGCGAAAGTGAAGTACGTCGAATTGAAACCGCCCATCTGCTCGAAGATGCGACGCTCTTTTATATAGCTTGGATAATTCTGATGCGCTTTGGCGATAGCATCCCACGCTTCGCCGTATGTCTTCTGCCGTTCGGGATTCTCAGCGATCGCTTTGCGCAGCGCCTGCTCCTCTTTCTGCTTTCGCGCCATCAGCGCCGGATCTTGCAGTCCCTTTAGCTGTCCGCGATAAACCTTCAAACTGTTCTGCACGCTGTTCAGCTCGTTCTGCCCCTGGCGAGTTTGCTCTTCACCCAGCGCCATGTATTTCTTCATCATCGCTTCACGACGCTCCAACAAGCGAAGAATGATCGGAATGCTGGTGTCTCTTAGTTCTTCCAGGTGCGCGACTGTGTCAAGACGCGAAGTCGAACCGGGATTGCCTGTCACGAAAACGAGATTGCCTTCCTTCACACCGGCGGTGGACCACTTGAAGTAATTCTCCGGTTTTACTGGCTGACCGTTTTCGTAAACGCGCACCAGGGCCATGTCGAGGTTGAAACGTGGGTAGTTGAAGTTGTCCGGATCGCCGCCGAAGAACGCGGCCTGAAACTCCGGCACGAACACGAGACGAACATCGGTGTACTTCTTATAACGATAGAGATTGTATTGTCCGCCCTGGTAAAGCGTGACAACGTCCGATCGCAGCGCGGTGGCTTTCGTCGACTCTGCCTCGATTGCGGCAATCTCTGCACGTTTCGCTGCGAATGCTTCGGCGTCAGTCGCGCCGGCTTTAACTGCGCCGTTCACACGTGACGTGACGTCTTCGATACTTTGCAGCACGTTCAACTCTAGACTCGGCGCCTTGATCTCTTCAGCACGGGTACGAGCGACGAATCCTTCTTTCGCGAGGTCTTTCTCCGGTGTGCTGACTTCGCCCACGATATCTTCAACAATGTGATAGTTCGTCAGCACCAGACCGTTCGGCGACACGAACGAACCCGAGCCGCCGTTGTTGAAGCGCACGGACGCGAGCCGAACTTTGTTCAACCATTCATCAGTAACTTCAAATCCGTATTTTTTCTTGATTTCTGCGCGCGGCACGTTGTTGAACGGCCACATGCCTTCGTCGGCGAGCGCAGTGATATGCAGTGTTTGTAAGCCAAATAGCGCCAGCAGGAGCGCAGAAAAAAGTCGTCTTAATCTCATTTCAATCCTCAAAAAAACAGTTTATGGGCAGAGACAACACAGATTACAACGAGGGGAGGGGATCTGTGAAATTGTGTGATGCGGCGATGGTGGCCCAAGGTTCGCACGCGGTTCAAACGCCGCTCGCGCAGCTCACTTACTCCTTCTCGCCACGGTCGCGCAGACGGATGTATTCGTCGAGTGTGAGGTCAGCGTAGCCACGCTCCTTCATGCGTTTGATGTAAGCAGCGCTGACGCCATGATCCTTCAGCCGCACTAATTGCTCCACGCTCGTGTTGGAGTAGCCGATGTCTTTGATCTCCTTGATGAAGGCAGCCGTGACGCCGTGATCCCTCATCCGTCGCAGGTCTTCCAAGGGTTGACGATCGTAGCCGAGGTTCTTCAACTCAGACACGAATTCCCCTGTCACGCCGTGATCTCTCAGCATGACCCACTGGTCGAGCGGGGCGCGCTCGTAGCCGGCAGCCATAAATTCGTTGATGAACTTTGCGGTGACGCCGTGATCTCTGGTTCTGACGAGTTCCTCGGGAGACATATTGTTATAGCCGAGGGCGGCGAGTTCTTTGATGAAGTTCAGAGTCACGCCGTGATCTTTCATACGCACGACGAGATCCGTGCTTTTGACAGTGTAACCGAGCGATTTCAGACCCTGGAGATATTCGATTCGGACGCCGTGATGCGCCATGCGCACGAGCTGTTGGACGGTCGTCGTGTCGTAATCCTGAGCTTTCAACTCGTTGATAAAGGCGAGGCCGGTGTCAGCCATCGCGAGCGCGAGCAGTTCTTCGTCGTTCGCTCTGCCAAAGCCGAGCCGGCCGAGTTCGGAGTTGAAAGAGCTATTGGGTGTAAAGGCGAAGTGTCCGGAGCCGTTTCCCTGTCTGAACCAGCCCTCGAAGTCGAACGTGCCTGCGTCGCGCTTGAGTTGGAAGCGGACGTTCGTGCCTGTTGCTGACAAGAGCTGGTCGCGCGTGAGTCCCGTAAGCTGGTCGAGCGTGACGTTGAATCCGCTGTCGTTATAGCTGAAGCCGGTGTCGCGTTTGCGCTGATAGCGCATCGTGAGTTGCAGCTTGTTATCGGTTGTCGAGTACTCGATCAGCCATTGGCTGCTGGTGATGTCTTGCGGGTTTGAGTAGGTGACTTCTGAAGCGGGATAACACGCCCACAGCAGTAACAAAACGCCGAGCATACCAATGATCGAGATTACTCTCGCGCGTAAGGATTTCATGTTGTCCTCCGGATGTGGATCTCTGGAGTACGTTGACCACTCAACGCACCCCAGGGATTCCTAAGAAAGAAAGCAGACTACCCACCTTGCTTGTGAGGTAAACACCACCCGGTCAGGATTTGTGACTAATGATTGGAGCGCTTGTTTGGCTGTTCGCCAGACATCGGCGCGGGTTTGTTAGTGGCCTCGCTGCCGCACTGACGGCAAAGGTAGCTATCCTGTTTCTGTGCGGCCGGAACCAGCCAGAGACAGCCGCACGAATCACACAAAATCGTAGATCCAAGCAACCACTCGTTGAAACGTATCTGTTTTTCTACCCTCATCGTCCCCCCTGATCGCATTTGCCGGGATTTTTGGAGCGCTAGGTTTTCTAAACTACAAACGACGCGATAGTTTCAATAAATTGTCGCGAAAGATTAGCCGCGCATGAACGCGGATGAACGCGGATCGGCTAAACTTCAGACCTATGCGGCTTAATCAATTTTCGCGGATGTTGCTTGCCGAATGGCGGAAGCTAAAGCTCCCGAATTCGGGCGAGACTGTCGTTGTCGCAGTTTCCGGGGGCGCCGATTCGACCGCCCTGCTGCTCGCGATCGAAGAGCTCAAAACAAATAACAAACTCTACACCGGCGTGTGCGTCGCACATCTCGATCACCGTCTCCGAAAATCAAGCAGCAAAGACGCGAAATGGGTGGCAGATCTGTCAGCAAAACTCGGTTTCAAGAGCGTGATCGGTCGCGCCAAAGTCGCCGACGACGCCGAGGAAACCAACGACAATCTCGAACAAGCTGCCCGCGAGGCGCGCTACGCCTTCCTCGAACGAACAGCCAAAAGAGTCTCCGCAAACTACGTCCTAACCGCCCACACCATGGATGACCAGGCCGAAACCGTCTTGATGCGACTGATGCGCGGCAGCGCCAGTCTCGGCCTCGGCGGCATGGAATCACTTCGTCCACTCGCGAAAAACAGTGGGATCAAACTCGTCCGGCCCCTCCTCTGGGCGCGGCGCTCGGAAACCGAAGACTATTGCCGTCTCCGCAGAATCAACTTTCTTTCTGACGAAATGAACGACGATCTGACTTTTGCCCGCGTGAAAGTGAGAAAACAGCTCCTGCCGTTGATGCAGTCGTTCAACAATCGGATCGTGGAAGCGATCTCGCGAACGGCGTCGCAGCTTCGCGAAGACGGCGCCGTGCTGGTCAGCGATTCTGATGCACTGTTAAAGCGAGCGGCGGTGTCTAACGAGAAGAGTGGTGAAACCAAAGTGCCGGCGTTGGACGTAAAGGTGCTGGCCGATTCGCCCCCGGCGTTGCGGCGCAGGGCGCTGCGGCAGTGGCTATCGAACGCGCGGGGAGGTACGAGAAGATTGGAAATGGTTCATCTTTTGGCGGTCGAGAAGCTTTTGGAGGGAAATGCTGGCGGTCGAGTAGCTGAGTTGCCGAGTGGCGGGAAGGTCAGACGCAGGCGAAACCGGCTCGAATTCGAGTCCGAAAACGATTGATAGTCTGTTTTGACTGGATTTACAAGACTATTCGGTATTTTCATTGGGAACCTTAGAGCCGTATTTGCATCAAAGGGGACAGTTATTTTTCACTTGAGTTGTTTTCGGAATAAAGCCGAAGCTGGGCAGCGACAAATGACGCCCTGATAAGGTATTATCGGGGGTCGGAGGCGTTAATGAATTTGAGTTCTACGGCAAGACAGATCGTATTTTGGCTCCTGATTATCGCGGGAGCCGTACTGTTGTATAAGCTCGTCAATCCACGCGGCAGCAGCTATCAAACCGTGGATTTGACCAAGCTGGATCAAATGATCCAAAGCGGCAGTCTTAAACAGCTCACGGTCAAACAAAGTGAGACCGTGGCAATCGACGTTAATAATCAGGAATATCGAGTAGCTTTATCAAACGAACCTGGCAAGAACGATCTCCTTAAATCAGCGCGCGAAATCGTGAACGGCAAGCCGCGCGTGGCGAAGGTTGAAGAAGAATCGAGCGCGAGTTTTATCTGGCCCATGCTCATCACGTGGGCGCCCCTTCTGTTCATCATCGCAATCTGGATCTTCATGCTGCGACAGATGCAATCAGGCGGCAATAAGGCTTTGTCGTTCGGGAAGTCGCGCGCGAAGCTCCTCAACAACCAGCAGAAACGGGTGACGTTCAAGGACGTGGCTGGGGTTGAAGAAGCAAAGGAAGAGCTCCAGGAGATCATCGAGTTTCTCAAGGAACCGCAGAAGTTTCAGAAACTCGGCGGACGCATTCCCAAGGGCGTTTTGATGATGGGACCGCCGGGAACGGGTAAGACTTTGCTGGCCCGTGCGATTGCGGGTGAAGCAAACGTTCCGTTCTTCTCGATTTCCGGTTCTGACTTCGTTGAGATGTTTGTCGGCGTCGGTGCATCACGTGTGCGCGACCTGTTCGAACAGGGCAAGAAGAATGCGCCGTGCATCATCTTTATCGATGAGATCGACGCAGTGGGCCGGCATCGTGGCGCAGGACTCGGCGGCGGTCACGATGAACGCGAACAGACGTTGAACCAGTTGCTGGTCGAGATGGATGGCTTCGAGTCGAACGACGGCGTGATTCTGATCGCTTCGACGAACCGTCCGGACGTCTTGGATCCGGCGTTGTTGCGACCAGGGCGATTTGATAGACGGGTCGTGGTGTCGAGACCTGACGTTCGCGGACGTGAAGGTATTTTGAAAGTTCACACGCGCAAGATTCCGCTGGGTGAAGATGTTGATATCTCCGTGATCGCGCGTGGTACACCGGGATTCACGGGCGCGGATCTCGCCAACCTTGTTAACGAAGCGGCTTTGAATGCGGCTCGTTACAACAAGAAGCTCGTCGCGATGGGCGACTTCGAGTTGGCTAAAGACAAGGTGTTGATGGGCGCTGAGCGCAAGAGCATGGTGATCTCGAACGAAGAGAAGCGCGTCACTGCATATCACGAAGCGGGTCATACGCTCGTTGGTCTGAAAGTGCCGAACGCGGATCCGGTTCACAAAGTCACCATC